>Ga0315900_10011145_pt1 | contig 11160 bp, 6 predicted proteins | sample LakEriMetagenome_FD_203521 | JGI IMG/M metagenome (GOLD analysis project Ga0315900, IMG submission 203521) | Freshwater fungal communities from buoy surface, Lake Erie, Ohio, United States - Buoy 12 MA114 | ecosystem: Environmental > Aquatic > Freshwater > Lake > Lake biofilm | place: USA: Lake...
TCATCGGGGCGAAGCTGCCCTGGACTGAGGGAGGTGTCATGAGTCGACTCGACGGTTACGATGGTTACGATGGGTACGACGGCTACGACGGCTACGACGGCTACGACGGTTACGACGGGTACGACGGGTACGACGGGTACGGCGCTTCAAGGCGGGGGGGCTCCTCCTCCGGTGCCCTGATTCCGCACCGCGATGCCATCGTCGGCGCCTGGGCTCCGATGGGTCCTGTCTGGCCTGTCCGCGCGCTCGACCCCGCGGTTCACCCCACGCTGCCCAACTTTGGTGTCGCCGGCCTCGGACGTCTGGATCCCCGGATCCGTCGGCTGCTCTTCGAATCCGAGCTGCTGTCGGGTCTCCACTTCAGCTCCGACGCGACCTCGCGGACCGCAACCCTCTGGCATGTCGAGGTCGCCATGGCGGGCGGTGCGCCGGCCTGGAGCGGGACGCCATTGGTGAGCATGAGCCTGCCCGCCCCTGCGGGCTTGAAGGCGATCCTCGAGGCGCAACTCGACTACCTGAACGGTTATGCCGATCTGCGCGGCGACCGGGCGCGCGAGATCCTCGCGCAGAAGGCGCCCCAGCATGCATTCTGGGCCTCGGTGCTGCCGCTGCAGCCCGCGCGCCATCCGAAGACCTTCGAGCTGATCGGGATGGTGCTGCGCCTGGCGAAGTACGCCGAGATGAACTTCAAGGATGCGCTCGGCGTGCCCAGGCCGCACGAGCTCTCCGCGCAGGTTCAGCCGATGATCCCGACCCCGATCCATGCCGCCCTGCCCAGCGGACACGCGACCGAGGCGTACACGGTGGCTCGGGTGCTGGTCGAACTCGCCACCGGGGCCCTGCCGGCCGCCAGCGCGGGCGCGAAAACGCAACTGCGCGAGCTGCTCATGCGTCAGGCGGCGCGCATCGCCATCAACCGGACGGTGGCCGGCGTCCATTACCCGATCGACAGCGCCGCCGGTCAGCTGCTCGGCCTGAGCCTCGGCGAGTATTTCATCGCGCGCTGCAGGCCGTCCGGTGGCGGTGCTACCCTGGTCGACGCCTGGGCTCTGGATGTCGCGCAGTATCCGCCCCAGGGCGACTTCTCCGGCCAGGAACTCTTCGATCCGCAAGCGGGCAGCCGGCAGACCACGGGTTACGCCCACAGAATAGCGGGCGCTGTGCCGGGTGGCTTTGCGACCTGCGCCGTTCAGGGGACCTCGAGGCTTCACTGGCTGTGGCAGGCGGCTGCCGCGGAGTGGTGAGAAAGGCAGGCCGCCATGACGAAGCCCCTCGATGACGCTCCGGCGAAGGAAAACCTGCCCGCCCAGCCGCAGATCGACTGGCTGATCGCGAGCGATCCCGGCCTGATCGCCGCGCCCCTCGGACTCGAGCCGGACAAGGCAGAGCCCCAGCCCTTTTTTCCGATGCTCGTCGAGTTTCGACGCGAGGAGCTGGCTAAGCTCGTATTTCTCGGTGAGCTCAGTCCGCTGCAGGCCTTCTCCCGTCTCGACTGGCTGCCTGAGAACCTCCGAGGTGACGATGTCATCCGGGTTCCCGGCGGCTTCGGCGACCCCGGCACGAAAGTCGACGAGATCCCGGAGCCCGACATCTGCGTGCTCTTCGTGGCGTACAGCCACCTCAGCATCGTCATATCCTGCGAGCCCTGGCAGCGCATCGTCGCCAGCGTCGAGCTCGGGCCGCTGCTCGATGCGGAACTGTTCGAGCCGCCGCAGAAACACGCTGCCTCGCAGCCAACGGCGAGCGCGCCGACTGACCTTCCCGACAAGCCAAGGCGCGTGGTCATCGGCGTCATCGACGAGGGCATTCCGTTCGCGCACGCGCGTTTCCGTCATGCCGGTGGCACCCGGATCGCCCACCTCTGGCAGCAGGGCTGCGCAGGCAACGGACCCCTTCCGGGTGCCCCGGGCAGAACCCTGAGCGCGGCCGATATCGATGCCGCGCTGACGAGCACGGGAGGCGACGAGGATCAGATCTACCGTGCAATCGGCGGGCTGGACTACGCGCGGCCCGGGGTCAAGGCCCTGGGTCGAAGCCGCTCGCACGGCGCTCATGTGCTCGATCTCGTCGCAGGCGACGATCCGCGGGGCGACGTCAGGAATCGACCGATCGTCGCGGTGGACATGCCGAACGCCGGCATCGGAGATCCCGCCGCTTCGCTGCTGACCCCGCTGGCCGCGCTCGGGCTGCTCTTCATCCTCGACAGGGCCAGGGCGATGCGTGAAGACGGCGAAACGCTGCCGGTCATCGTGACCTTGAGCTACGGCCCGCACGAGGGACCCCACGACGGCGGATCGACGCTCGAGCGCTTCATGGACTGGCTGGTCCGGGCGACCGCCAAGACGGCGACACCGATGCGGATCGTGCTCGCCGCGGGCAACGCCCGCCAGGCCCGGGCGCACGCCGCATTCGATCTGCCCGCCCATGGGTCCCGCCAGCTCGCCTGGCGACTGCAGCCCGGCAGCCTCGTGTGCAGCCGGATGCAGATCTGGCTGCACAATCCGCCGGCGGGCGGCGTCCAGGTCAAGCTGACCTCGCCGAGCGGCCAGCTGACAACCACGACGTCGCGCGCTTCACCTTATCCCGTCGCCCTGCAGAATGCGGCGGGGCGTCCGGTGGGTCAGGCACGCTACTGGACGAGCGGCAATCGCCATGCGATCGAACTCACGATCGCGCCGACGAGCCAGGATCCGGCAGTCGTCCCTCACGCGACCGCCCCCTCGGGGCGCTGGACGGTCGAGGTCCTGAATCCCGGCGAGGATCCCGTCCAGGAAGTCCATGCCTGGATCGCCCGTGCCGACACCCCCGCCGACAGGCCCGCGAGGGGGCGCCAGTCCTACTTCGATGACCCCGAGTACGCGCGCTTCGATCCCAGCGGGCGTCCGCGGCTGGTCGATCCGATTCCGGCCACCGGCTATGTGAGGCGAGCGACGACGCTCAGCGGCATTGCCACGGGCGCCCGCACGGATATCGTCGGTGCGCGCGGCGCCGTGGATCCCGCACCGCGACGCTACTCGTCCGACGGGCCGCATCTGAATGGCTCGCGTACGCGGCCCGCGCCGGAGTCGCTGGCGACCGGCGACCGATCCCCCGCGCGGCGCGGCGTGCTTGCCGCCGGTACGCGCTCGGCTTCGGTCCGAACGATGAACGGGACCAGCGTGGCCGCCCCGCAGGCCGCGCGATGGCTGGCCGATCAGTGGCTGGCAACGGGCGCCCTGCCTGTGCTGCCAGCCTCGATCCCCGCACCTCCGTGATCATGAACGAGCGGATCGGGCGCATGCTCGAGGCGCCGGTGGTTCGCGCCGGCGTCTGAACTCAGCGGCTGGCGGACTGACCGGCGATCGCTTCGCGAAACAGCGACAGCATCGTCTCGCCAGGAACCACGAAGCGGATCTCGCGCAGGTGATTCAGCGTCGGCGCCGTGACGAAGGCCGACTCGACCAGGATCGGGACCGCGGCCTCGGGCGGGTACCGGTAGACACCGGTGGACAGCGCCGGCACGGCCAGTCGTTGCAGCTGGTTGCGATCGGCGAGATCAAGAGCGCTGTGCATCGCGCGTGCCAGGTGGATCGGCGGGTCGGGGTCGTCGAAGTAGCGCGGGCCGACCGCATGGATGATCAGCCGGCAGCCCGCGAGGTCGAAGCCGGGCGTGGCGAGCGCATCGCCCACGCGCAGCGGGGCGAATCGGCGGGCATAGGGCTCCAGCCGCGGGCCCGCCGCGGCATGGATCGCGCCGCAGACGCCGCTGCCGGCCATCAGGCTGGCGTTGGCGGCATTGACCACGCCGTCGCAGTCGGGTTGCCGGACGATGTCGCCCTGGACGACGGTGATGAGGGTTCCGGTCATGGAAGGCTCCGGGATTCGCTCGCCGCCGGCTGCCCGCAGGACCTGCCGCCTCCGCCGCATGACGCGGACGGCGAGACGCGGCGCGACGGTAACCCGCGTGGCGCAGCCCGATCGGCGGTATCCCTGCTCACGGTGGCGCCATCGGGTCCGAAAGCGCGCCTGCCGGCCTCGCGGCGGGGGTGTGCGCCCGGGCTACCCTGGAGCAGGCTCGGTGGCTGCGTGCGGGTGCTCAGGCGCCGGAGGCCGCCACGCTCGCGAGTGCGGCGTCGCAGAGCCTCGCGGCATGCTCGAAATCGAGCGCGTCCATCGCCGTGTCGAGTCCCGCGAGCAGTGCGGGGTCGGCGCGAAGCAGTGCCGGGCGGCCTTCGTCGAGGAGCTCGAACGCGCGCATGTCGGACGCGCGAAGCACCGCCGCGAGGCGGCCCAGCAGGTCACGCGCATCCGGTGCGCTCGCACCGACGCCCGCAGGGCGTGAATCGGCGCAGGTGTCCGCGAGCTGCAGCCCATCGGCGACCTCGAGTCCGCTTGCGTCCATCCCGGGTTCGATGCCCCGGGCCTGTTGCGACTGCGGCGGCTCGCGAAGCGCCGCGGCGAGCCTCGGGCCGTACAACAGCAGTTCGCGCGCAGCCTCCTCGAGGCCGGGCTGCGTTGCAGCCGCGGCGCCCGGATCGTCGTCGCGGCAGGCGCGTTCGCCGGTGCCGGCCTCGGCCGCCAGCGCGTCGGCGCCGAGCGCGCCCGCGAGTCCCTTCAGCGCGTGCAGCGTCGCGCTCGCGCCGGGCATGTCAGCGGCAGAAAGTTGCGTGCGCAACGAAACAAGTCGAGACGGAATCTCGTCGAGCGCGTTGCGCAGCAGCCGTTCGTAGACCGGGACGTCGCCGTCGAAGCGCCCGAGGGCGGTGGCGAGATCGACGCCGGCTGCCGCCGCCTCCCGCCAGGCGGCGCCGGCGAGCGCTGGTAGCGCGGTTGCGCGAGGGCCGGTCTTTGCGCCGCGACCGGTCAGCGCGCGCAGCGTGTCGACCAGGCGATCGAGATCGAAGGGCTTGCCCACGTGTTCGCTCATCCCCGCCAGCAGACAGACGCGGCGATCGGCCTCGGTGGTGTTGGCGGTCATCGCCACGATCGGCAGCGTGCGCAGCCGCTCGATCTCGCGGATTCGGGCGGTCGCAGCCACCCCGTCCATGACCGGCATCTGCATGTCCATCAGCACTGCATCGAAGGGCGGATCGGCCGCGATCACGGCATCGACGCCACGCTGACCGTCCTCGGCGAGGGCGACCTGCGCGCCGCGGGACTCGAGGAGTTCCTGAGCGACCTGCCGGTTGCCCGCGTTGTCCTCGACCACCAGCAGGCGCAGCCCCGCGAGCGGCCGCTGGCGGGCGGGCGCGGGTCGTGGCGCGGCCTCGCGCCTGACGCCGCCCGGTGCGCGCCGTGCGTCGACCACCGCATCGAGCAGCATCGATGCCGTGATCGGCTTGACCAGGAAGCCGTTCAGCCCGTCGATGTCGCTCTCGGTGCGTCGCGCCATGGCTTCGCGGCCGTGCGCGGTCACCATCAGCACCGCCGGGGTCGCTCCCGCGAGGGTACGCAGCGCCCGCGCGCTCTCCCAGCCGTCCATGCCCGGCATCTCCCAGTCGACGAAGGCAACATCGAAGGCGACGCCCCGCGCGATGCGCTCGCGTGCGATGGCGATCGCCTCGGCGCCACTGGCGGCGAGCGTGACCCGCCAGCCCAGCGATCGCGCCATCGCGCCGAGCACGTCGCGAGCAGCCGGGTGATCGTCGACCACCAGCACGTCGAGGTCGCGCAGGCCGCTCGCGTCGTTGTCCGCGGTGGCGGGTGCGTCGTCGACCGGCAGGACGATCGCGAAGTGGAACGTGCTGCCGCGACCGGGTTCGCTGATCACGCCGAGCGACCCGCCCATCAGCGCCACCAGGTCGCGGCTGATCGCCAGGCCCAGGCCGGTGCCGCCGAATCGGCGCGTGATCGAGGCTTCGGCCTGCGAGAAACCCTCGAAGATGCGGGTCTGCTGGTCGGGGGCGATGCCGATCCCGGTGTCGCGCACCGAGAACTCGAGCAGCACCGTGCGCTCGTCGCTTTCGCGCAGCGCGATCCGCAGCACGACCTCCCCCTGCGCGGTGAACTTGATCGCGTTGCTGCCGAGATTCAGCAGCACCTGCTGCAGGCGCAGCGCGTCGCCACGCAGCCGGCGCGGAATCCGGGGGTCGATGTCGATGAGCAGCTCGACGGGCTTGCGCTCGAGCACGACGCCGAGCAGCACGCCGATGTTGCGTACGAGTTCGTCGAGCTGCAGCGGTCCGATGTCGAGCTTCATCTGCCGCGCCTCGATCTTCGAGAAATCGAGGATGTCGTTGATCAGCGCGAGCAGCGAGCGCGTTGCCGCCTCGGTCTTGGCGACGTAATCGGCCTGCCGTGCGCTCAGGCCGGTCGATTGCAGCAGCTTCAGCATCCCGAGCGCGGCGTTCAGTGGCGTGCGGATCTCGTGGCTCACGTTGGCGATGAACTGGCCCTTGGCTTCGGCGGCGCTGCGCGCCGCGGCGAGCGCCTGCTCGAGCTCGGCGGAGGCCTGGGTCAGTTCGCTCGACATCGTCGCGAGGGCGGTCTGGATCTGTCCCCATTCGTCGGCACGCGCCGGCGCCGGCTGAGGCTGCGCGCCGCTGCGAATCCGGTTGACCTGGGCGAGCACCTCGTCGAGCGGTCGCCGGATGCCGGACCTGATCAGCAGCAGCGCCAGCAGCAGCGCAGCCGCGGCCACCAGCGCCACGGCGGCGGTCACGTTCAGACGGCTCTGCTGGATCACCCGCTGCAGCGTCGAATCGAGCGATGCGGTGCGTTCGGCGGCGTCGCCGTCGAGGCTGGCCACTTGCCGCAGCAGCGCGTCGCGCACTTTCTGCGTACCGGCGATCCGGTCGTCGAAGCTCTGCAGCGTGGCGTCGAGCCGGCCCAGCGTGTCGACCTGGCGCAGCACCAGCGCGCGCAGCTCGGTGGCCTGGCGGCTCATCTCGGGGGTGGCGCTGACGAAACCCTGCAGCCGGACCGCGAGCTCCTGCAGCTGGGTGCGCGGCGGCGATGCCGGCTTGCCCGGGTTCGCGGGCGACTGAGGCCGGCCGAGCTGCCTGCCGGCAAGGAGCACCGTCTCGCGAAAGCCGGTGAGCTGTGCCATCGCCTGGTCGAGGTGGTCGACCGAGCGCGCGGCCATTGTCTGTTCGATCAGCGCGCGGGCAACCGTGTTCTCGAGTGCCGCGAGCACCTCGAGCAGCTGGCGGTCGTTGGCGGCGGCTTCGGCGAGCGTGGCGCCGACCCGCTCGCAGGCGTCGAGCAGCGCGCCGCCCGAGGCCGCGAATTCGCCGATCGCGCTCGCGAGCAGCGGATTCGGGCCATCGGGGCGTAGCTGGCCGAGCGAGGCGCGCAGCGACCGCAGCAGCTCGGCCGGCGTGCGTTCGCTGCGGCAGGCGAGCGCCAGCTGGTTCAGACGCGCGAGCACCAGCGACAGCTCGCGCCCCAGCGCCGCGTTGGCGAGCACCGACGACACCTCGGCACTCGCCTGCTGCGCGACCAGCCGCTCGATGCGGCCGAAGCTGAAGAAGACCAGCGCCGCGACCGCGAGCAGCGCGGCGACGACCAGGCCGACCAGTCCGAGTAGCCGGGTGCCGATCCCCGAGAGCCGGAAGGCCTTCACGGCAGGCGCCGGGATCGTTCGCGCGAGGCGATGGGTGGATGGGCGGTCGGCGCGCGCCTGGCGGCTTGCGTCAGGGCTGCTCGCGCACCAGGGTCGCGCCTCGGATGTCGAGCGGTCGCAGCGCGATGCCGTTGGCCTCCATCGCCGAGACGTTGATGATGCGCTGGCCGCGCACGTTGCGGGTCACCGGGATCGCGCTGACCGGCTTGCCCTGCATCGCCTCCAGCAGCATGCGGGCCGAGGTGTCGCCCTGTTCCTGGCCGGTCTTGACCACCGCCGCCCAGGCGCCCTGTTCGACCTGGTAGCGGTTGCCCGCAAGGATCGGCCCCTTGAAGTGGGTGCGCAGCAGCTTCATCACCTGGGCGTGATTGAGCGGGGCCTTGCTGTCGTCGGTGATGCCCTCGAGGCTGTCGACGAAGAGAACGTCGCAGCCACGCGGCAACTCGCGTGCGACCCTGACGAGCTCAGCGGTGGTGGCCACATGGTGGAAGGCACCGGCCCGCAGCGGGTAGTCGTTGCGTTCGCTCTCCACCTGCGCCCGCAGCGAATGGCCGGGCGGCACGTCGTTGGTCATGAAGCAGGCCGACTGCACGCTGGGCACCAGCAGCTTCACGAAGGCCAGCGACTCGCGGACATGGGCGCGCTCGAGCACGCCCGAGACATGCGCGTTCGGAAAGCCGTAACGCGCGGGCTGTGCGTTGACCCCGTTGAACATCACCGGCACGCTCGTGCGGTCCTTCAGGAAGGGCACGACGAACATCGATTGCGCATCGTCGTCGACGGTGATCACGCCGTCGGGCCTGAGGCTCGCGAACATCGCTGCGGCCTCCTCGGCGCGTCGCGGTCCGCCCTTCGGGTCGACCTTGGTGTTCATGTGGAAATAGCTGATCTGGGCGTGGCTGGCGAGCACGCCGTCGATCCCTTCGCGGATCTCGCGCACCCAGGGATTGTTCTCCTCGTAGCTCATGACGACCAGGACCTTGAACGGCGTGGCCGCGGCGCCGCCAGCCAGTGCGAGAAGGGCGGCGAGGGCGGTTGCGAACAGCGCGAGCAGTCTCATCGAAGTGCTCCTCCAGGCGAAGCCTCCGACTCTAGTCGATTTTCCGCAGGCCCGGTGCGGGCCTTCGTCACGCGACGCTGCGGGCCGTGCCGGGGCGGTCGTGACGGGGGGCTTTGCTATGCTCGACGCAACAGGATCCTGATCGATGCCCACTTCCCAGCGCAGCCTCCGCGTTGCCGGCGCGCCACCATCCGTCGCCGAGACGGCTGCCGAGCCGTCGCCGGCGGTCGCGCCCGAGAGTGCCCGTGCGGCACTGCGCCGGGCAGCGCTCGAACTCTTCGCCGAGCGTGGCTTCCACGGCACGTCGATGCGCGATATCGCGGCCCGCGCCGGCTGCAGCGTGTCGCATGTCTACTACTATTTCCCATCCAAGGGCGACGTGCTGCGTTCGATGATGATCGACATCGTCGACGATCTGCTGGCCGAGCTGCGGGCGGCCCTCGCCGGCGCGGGCGACGAGCCGCGCGCCCGCCTGGTCGCGATCGTGCGCGCGCAGGTGCTGTTCCATTGCCGGCGCCAGGCCGAGGCGCTGGTCGGACGCTCGGAGCTGCGAAGCCTCGCCCCCTCCGATCGGCCCTCGGTCATCGGGCGCTACGACGCCGTGACCGCGATCTTCCGCGACGCGATCGCCGAGGGTGCGCGCGCGGGCGTGTTCAGCTGCCCCTTCCGCGCGCAGGCCACCAACGCGCTGGTCACGATGTGCAATGCGGTGTCGGCCTGGTGGCGCCCCGATGGCGAACTGTCGCCCGAGCGACTGGCCGACCGCTACGCGGCGCTGGCGCTCGCCATGCTCGGCGATCGCGACCCTTCAGCCTCGCCCGCGGGCTGAGCGCCCCGCGTGGCCGCGCCGGTGCCGTGGCGCAGCAGCATCCCGCTGTGCCGGCCGGTCTGCGCGTCGTTCTCGATCGTGACCTCGCCGTTGACCAGCACCCAGCGGTAGCCGCTTGCGCGCTGGATCCGGCGCCATTCGCCGCCGGGCAGGTCGTGGACGATCTCCTGGGGCAGCACCCGCAGGCGCTCGTAGTCGTAGACCACGATGTCGGCGGGTGCGCCCACGCGCAGCACCCCGCGGCCTTCGAAACCCGCCACCTGGGCGGGCAGCGCCGACAGCCGCCAGTGCGCTTCCTCGAGCGAGATCATGCCGTGCTCGCGCACGATCTTGCACAGGGTCTCGGTCGGGTAGCGGCCGGCCGTCAGGAATCGGGTGTGGGCGCCGCCGTCCGACACCCCGAAGAGCACATAAGGGTCGTCGACGATCTCCCTCAGGTAGTCGATGCGGCCGTTGGGCGGCGCGGCGAAGAACTCGGTGCGCAGGTCCTCCTCGACCGCCATGTCGAGCATCACGTCGACCGGGTGCCTGCCGGTCTTCTCGGCCACCAGCGCCAGCGTGTGGTCGAGCCAGCGCTGGTTCTTCTCGAGCTTCGGGCCGCAGATCACGATCTCGGGCAGCGGCCCGGTCGCGGTCTTGGGCATGTGGTCCTTGAGCGCCTGGCGGCGCGCGGGGTCGGCGAGCCTGGCCTTGCGCTCCTCCAGCGTGCCGGTGGTCGCCTCGCGCCAGGGCGCGGCGTCGTCGAAGAGGTTCCACTCCTCGAAGCTGAAGGTGAAGCCCGCGTCGGTGGTCAGGCCCTGACCGACCACGCGAACCCCGCGCTCGCGGCAGCTCGCAAGCCAGCGCAGCACGCGGCGGTGGATGTCGGGCCGGTGGTCGAAGGCCTGGACCACGTTCATGATCATCGGCCGGCCGCTGATCTCGGCCATCTCCTCGTAGAAGAGCTGGTCGCGGCGGTTGTCGCCCGAGACCATCAGCATCTGCATGAACCCGGCATTGCGCTCGCGCAGCACCCGCGCGAGCTCGCGGCAGGTGTCGTCGTGCATCACGTCGGTGGGCATCGGCGAGCCGTCGAAGTCGCGCTGCACGGCGGCCGGTCCGTCGGGCAGCATGCGCTGCGCCGACCAGCCGCAGCCGCCCGCGTCCATGGCCTCGTGCAGCAGCCGCCGCAGCTCGGCGTGCTCGGCGTCGGTCGGCCGGCGGCCGGCCTTGGCGTCGTCGAAGCCGAGCACCCAGGTGAGCATCGGCCCCACCGGCACATAGGGCAGGATGTTGACCGCCTTGGGGGCACGATCGACGCTGTCGAGGAACTCCGGGAAGCTCACCCAGTCCCAGGGCATGCCGGCAGCCATCGACGCCAGCGGGATCGCCTCGACGCGGGTCATCGACAGCATCGCGCGCTCGCGCATCTCGGGGCGCACCGGCGCGAAGCCGAAGCCGCAGTTGCCGATCACCACCGAGGTGATGCCGTGCCAACTCGACAGCGTGCAGTACGGGTCCCAGAAGAGCTGCGCGTCGTAGTGGGTGTGCAGGTCGACGAAACCCGGCGCGACGATCAGGCCGGTCGCGTCGAGCACCTCGGCGGCGTCGGCCGGGTCGAGGCGCCCGATGGCGGCGACGCGCCCGCCACGGATGCCGATGTCGGCCCGATAGCGCGGCTGGCGGCTGCCATCGACGACCATGCCGTTGCGGATGATGCGGTCATAGAGTTTCACGCGGGGCTCCGGG
>Ga0315900_10011146_pt1 | contig 11160 bp, 9 predicted proteins | sample LakEriMetagenome_FD_203521 | JGI IMG/M metagenome (GOLD analysis project Ga0315900, IMG submission 203521) | Freshwater fungal communities from buoy surface, Lake Erie, Ohio, United States - Buoy 12 MA114 | ecosystem: Environmental > Aquatic > Freshwater > Lake > Lake biofilm | place: USA: Lake...
GTGGCAGTTTCATTAGGCCCAACGCTTTGTACTTTCTGGTATAAATATCTTTCTGCGTCGTTTATTTTTTGATCAACGCCAGATTCCATAAATGTGGCTCTCATTGCGTTCATGCATGCAGGACTACTGTGCCCAACTACCGAAGAACAAAATGATGCAATAAGTAAAGAAATCAAAGCATCCCCCAAATGATAATTATCATTATTAATACGAGGACGGTATTAAATTCTTTAATGAACGGCTCAAACATTTTGCTTAGCTTTACGATTTTTAATTTTTTTTGCAAGGTTTTTCTTTAAAGCCTTGATTTCATTAGAAATTCTTTGTCTTTGCTCTTGTAGCATGTCCGGAGCGTTTTTATTGCAGATACGCAGGATTGCTTCAAGATGCCTTAATTCACTCCGCATTGTTCTTTTAACGCCCATAACACCACATTATCATTAAATCATTTATTTGTCAAGATAATATGAATTATGCGAGGACTGCAATCTTATATATGTTGGAGAGCCAATTTTAATGGCATAAGTATTTGAAATGGATAAGGTTATTAAAATATCTGCGAAAATGGACACTGCGGAATTTGACCGCGCCATTGACGCTATGCAGAGAAAGATGCGTCAAATATCCACCGCCCCAGAGGCAGCTCAGGGCTTTATAACTGCAAAGGACCGTCTTGCTACCGCCGGAGTTGGCACTGGAGCAACCGAAGCCGATAGGCAAAGAGCCGCTAGGATGGAGCGCGAAGCTCAAGAGCGTGCCATTAGATTTGCAAAAGAACAAACTGCAATTGCCGAACGAGCCAATAAACTTTATGACCAACGCGAAGCCAGAATTAAACAAATAAACGAAGAAATAACTAAAGGTGCCAAGAACGAGCTTGAGCTTCGACAAAAAATAACCCAGCTTGAAGAGCAAAAAGCTCAGGCTGCTCAAAGATCGCTCTCTGCAACAAAAGCCGCAAACGAAGCGCTCACCAGATTTCCGGGCGCTCCTCCGGGCGGCGGTGGTGGAGGTCCGGGTTTTGGCGGTGGCTTCATGGGTGGCGCCGGTGGCGGTGGCGCACCATTTGGCTTACAGAATATAATGAGATTGGCAGGGGTGTCAATACCGGGCATGATAGGAGCTGCCGGCACTGGATTGTCTATTGCTGCCAACATAAATACTTCTTTGGCTGCAGCTCAGAGAGTGGCGAACGTAGCTCAAGGTAATGCCATGCAAGGATTTGTTGGGGATCAAATTTCTAACATATTTGCCGGCAACAACATAGAAAATATTTTATTTGCAAGACAGCGCGGTACCGCATCAGCCAGCGCAAAAGCGGAAGAGCAGCGTCGCCGCACCTCAGACATATTGGGTATCGGTGGGGGTGTGCTCGGTAGAGTTGGAGCTGGGGCCGGAGTGGGTGCTGGTATTGGCGGAATAATAGGCGGAGGAATCGGAATGATGATTCCTCTTCCGGGCGCTACAATGGCCGGAGCCGCATTGGGCGCAAAGTATGGCGGAATTATTGGCGGTACCATGGGCGCTGGAGCTGCGGGATTAAATATCGCTACAGATCCACTTAAAAGAAGCGCACTTTTTGACAGGCAGGCATACGAACAATTGTCATCTCAAAGACAGGCCGCAATGTATCAGGAGCAGTTTCAGGCTGAGATGATGAAAAATCCTATCTATCGCGAAGGCGCCAGAGCTTTTCAAGCTAGGGCCCCGCAAGAATTGCAACTACAGCGTGCGATGGGCATGACAGATGAGCAAGTAAGGCAACTGTCCGAATCCGGAACATTCACAAGACAGCAAATGATAGAGGCATCAGCCGGAATTTTGGGCGCAGGTGGGTCCACAAGAGCTGCAAAAGGATCCGGATTTTTTGCCAATATGATGGAACGTCAATACGATTTGACTAACGCACCACAGCTTTTAGGTAGACTTTCGGGCGCTATGGGTGGGGCTGGAGAATCACAATCAGCATTGATGAAAATGTTATCCGAATCTTTTAAAATAGGGTTGGATAGTTCCGATTTTAGAGAAGAAAACAGAAAGTTTCTTGGCATTACCTCAGAAATGGTTTATAGGGCGGGAGCAGGACCGCAAGGAGCCGGAGCAATAGCCGGCATGTTTGGAGCCTATGTTGGCGAAAGAACCGGTCGAGGCCTTGAAGCTGCTCAAACAGCAATGCAAGCCGCCTCAGCTATGGCCACAGAAACAGGCGGTGCACGCGGAGCGCTAGGTGCCCAAGCAGCGTTAAGAGAAGGTTTTGGCAAGCTTTCCGTGCCATTGCAAAATGCAATACAAACAATAACTCCACAAGAGCTTGAAAGCGAAGCTTCTGCGCCTCTTATTTCTGCAATAGCAGATGATATGGGAATTAGTACAGAAGAAGTTAAGAAAAAAATAAGAAAAGTTCAAGATTACAAACAAACCGCTTCTGGCACATCTGAAAAAGAAAGAGAAAAATTAAGATCGATGACTAAAACTGGTGTTTTTTCAATAGAAACACTAAAAAAACAGCAGGCAAGGTTTGGCGCAGCGACAGGGTATGAATCCGGACTAAAGGGCGTTATGGAACAACAGGCCTATGCTGCAGGTCAGGCAGAATTAGGTGGCGGTGGACCAATGGTAAGAGGTGCGGGAGGTATTCCAGAAGGTGTTGGAATTTCTCCCGAAAGAGCTGCCGATAAAATGAATGAGGCTATTGCAGCGCAGGACAAGGCTGCGTCGGCTCAAATAAGACTTATTGCGGATACTCTAAAATCAAGCCTCGGTACTAGCGCAGAAGAGGTTGGTAAATTTACAGAGGCTCTTATTGAAGCTACTAGAGTTTTAAAGGAAGCTAATACCCCAGAGCAAAAAAAATCAGCGAGACAAAAATTAGAAGATATTCAATCGAAATTTTCTAGTTTTATGCCAGAAGAAGAAACAAAAGCGGGAGGTAGATAATAATGCCAAAGGCTTTTGTTGAAAATGCATATCATGATAGTGGACACGGCGACGGTACTCCGGTATTGCAAGTCAACCCTGCTTGGGTTGTCACTTTCGTTAGATGGACAAACAGAAGTCTTGGTGGCCAAGAAGAATTGAATTATCAAAATAAAAAAGGAACACCAAAAGATTTTTTTAAAACAGAGCCCGTACTTATAGTGGATAGAGATTGCATCGGAGTTTCAGTAACAAATTCTAAGGGATCCATTACTCCTGCCGCGCAAGTAATCCTTAAATCAGGATCTTATGATTATATAACAGCTGTTGCGCCCGGCGACTTTATGTTTATAAATATGGTAGACTCTGAAGCGGAAGCTGCAGAAATAGCAAAGCACGCCAAAGAAGGAAAGCCAATAAATAGATATCACGACGGCTTCAAGGGCGTATTCAAAGTAAAGTCCGTCAGAAAAGTTTTCAACATGGACAAAAGGTCCGGAATAAAAACTCAAAATTTTTTAATTCAAGGCTACGCTTTTAGCGAATTAAACAACACGGTATATTTTAACCCGCATCTCATAAATAGATCGGAACTTAAAAATGACTTTTTGTTTTTGTCAAACCTTTCCGATTCTTGGCAGGCGGTTTTAGCAAAAAAAGAAGGCAACAATGTTCAGACCTTAGTCGCAGAATTATTTAAGCTTTTTGTTGGTGTTGGTTTGTCGCCAAAAGCAAAAAATGTGAAAGGCGAAAAAAATTTAATGCAAACACCCAACACTCATTTCTACATTCCAACATATGTAGGAAAGCTATTGGGGGAAAATAACGCAAAAGCTGTAAAAGATATCTACAATCTTTTATTTGGAAAACAAACATATGATGCCGGTCAGGTTCAAAATCCAGAGGATGGATTGAATCCGTCAAAATTTATTTCATCGCCAGACTTAGGTATGCCTAGATTAAAAGTACCATCAAGCAAATCAAAATATTGCGAAGGAAGAAGCTTTGTTCAGGCCGAATATTGGCAACAAGTTACCGTTTATTCTATAATGCAGCAATATTTAAATTCCCCTATAAATGAGATGTATGCAACATTTAGGGTGGACAGCGATGGCTATGTAATGCCAACATTAGTGATGAGGCAAATTCCTTTTTCTAGCGAAGAATACACATTAAGTTCCGCCACAAAATTTTTAAATTTGCCCAGATGGTCAATTCCAAAAGAGTATCTATATCAAATGAATTTAGGGCGCGAAGATGCCGCTAGATTTAATTTTGTGCAGATTTTTGGAAGATTAAATTATGCTGCAGATCCGGCGGCAGATATAAGTACGCAAATTGCTCAAGGGAATTATTCTATAGATAAAGCCGATATAATGAAAAATGGCCTTAGAGTTTATACCATGACATCAAATTTTGACAACTTATTTGGGGACAATAAAAACTATTACAGATCCGTAGTTTGGTCAAAATTAATAGCAGACTGCCTAATTGGCGGTCACCTTAAGATGAATGGAAGCGTTACTATTCCGGGCGTAGCAAAGCCAATAGCCATAGGCGATAATTGTCAAATAGGCAATATGGTTTTTCACATAGAGAGCGTAACGCACAACTGTACTATTTCTCCCGAGGGTGAAAAAGAATTTGTAACCACGCTTGAGCTTTCAAATGGCGTCAACGATTCACAAAACAAAAATAAACAAAATTACGTCGGTATGAAAAATACAAACACCTTTGAATCTGAAACATCTGATGCAAATGTGTTTGATATGTCAACCACAACCGATGGTTTTGGTGAAAGTCAGTTAAAAAATACCTCATTTGGCCCACAGGACCTAAAGGCTACTGAAAAATCAAGATTAAAAAGACAGCAAGAGCAAAAGGTGGCAAGTAGAAAAAACAAGAAAAATCAAAAGAGTAGGACGAAAAAATAATGTCTAATAGATTGCCATCAGGGGGCATCCTTCCTTCAAGCTTATTAAAAATAGATTCGGCATCAAAAACCGCTGGATTTGATAAGAAATACGGCAACAATTCTCTTAGGGTTGGGGTTGTCATAGCATCATATCCTACCTCCCATGAAAAAAATATTGGCAAGCTTGCGACCGAATATGATGTATTGGTCATGGAGCAGGACAAAAATAAATCCGTCACACCACTCACCTACAGAAATTGCATTTCTATGGATGGGCTTGGCTCAATAGCTGATTATTTTGAAAAAGCGTTCAGAAAGCAAAAAAAATCAAAAGACAAGGTAGCGTCCCAAAGCATGGTAGATCAGGACGGGGCTGTTGTCTTCCTGCTCTGCTTAGATGGCTCATCCGAAAAAGGCATTATAGTTGGGGCGGCACCGCATCCCAATAGAAAAACAAAACTAAAAGAAGGTCAGGCCTTGGCCGGAGAGTTTAACGGCATTTCTATTTTGGTAAATGAAGATGGCTCTGCCAATATTTCATTTAATGGCGCCACAAACAATGACGGTACTCCGGTAGATAAAAACCAAGGTACTACAACAATAGATATAGAGAAGGATGGCACGCTTCAGATAAAAAATAAAGGTGTCACTACTAGACTTGAAAAAGCCGGAAACGTATTGCTTTCTTTGGCCCAAGCACTTTCTATTAATGCTCAAAAAGAAGCCTCTGTGTCCGCAAGCGCGGTGTCAGTGAAGTCTTCAGAAGGCGACATAAAGCTAACTTCAGCAAAAAAGATAGCTCTAGAGGCCAGCGGATCTGCTTCAATTAAGGCAGGAGAAGGGCAGTTTGATTTTTCCAAAGATTTGGCTGTAAAATCAAAGAGTTTGAATGTTAACGCAAATTCAGTTTCCGTTAAGGGAAGCTCCATAACACTTGATGGTAGGGTGGCTCTCGGGGGCGCGGGCGGAATGCCTGCCGTAACAATGTCTACCAAATTTTTTGGGATAGGTGCTCTTGGAGTTCCAGTTATTTCAAACGCAATCGGCCCGTTTTCTACTAAGGTAACGATAGTATGATTAAGTATATGCTTATACCATGGATTCTTGGAGTGCTCTCTTTAATATATACCTACCGAATAGACAAGAGCTATCTACGCATAGATATGGAGGCCCTCAAGGGTTTTGGCATATTCTTGCTTTGGCTTACACTAATTAGGTCTTTTATTTTTACCATATCGCAATCCATGCCGATGAGCGATATATTGCCATTAATAAATCCTTGGCTCATGCTAGGTGTCTTTTGGGAAGACGCTATACATGTGATGCCCCTGATTATATTAAAAGACAAAGAGGTTATTAACAAATATGTGTACTATGCGCTTTTTGCATGCTCGGCACTTGTTTTTGCTTCAGGGCATATGTACCAAGGCTGGATAGGATTGGCTTCCATTCTATACATGTACTTTTCCGCAAAATACGGAAGAAAGCACGGATTTGGTACCGTTATGATTTGCCACACGGCTTATGATCTAACAACTTATTTTGGCGCCTTAGCATTTGCTGGTGGACAATGAAAACAACATCAAAAAAAACGACTTCTAAGAAAGCAACCCCTAAGAAATCAAAAAAAACTTCTAGTGGCCACAAATTATTTAAAACAAAAGAAGGCGTCCAAGAGCTTTTTAATTACGAAAAAGATAAATACTACCTGTGTATGTCAGGAAATGTTCTTGTTTTTAATGAAAAAGGAATATTTTCAAAAGCAAAAGCCGAATCATGCTATGATAGCATGATAGTATCACTATGTGAAATAGTGGCTATGCCAAAAAATCATGAGGAGCGAGAGGATGCCATAAAAAGTATACAAACGCTCGCAATTTTACCTTTTAGAGTTCATTAATGCCAGTCTCGAAATCTGATAGAATTGTTTTTTCAAAGAAAATCATCTCTGCTGCTGACGATATTGCTTCTATTGATAAAGCAAAACAACAGATTTTAATATCAAAAGAAAAGGCTCTTGAATTAGATAATGCACATAAAAATCTTTTTAATGCAAAAAATTCACTTGTTGTAGCATATGAAAACGAAATCAAGTTTTTAGATGGCAACATAAGGATAGCCCCAACCGAAACAGACTTTTTAAACTCTGCCAATCTACTTAGCGGAAACTATTTTTATCCAATCACTCAGGGTTCCCTCCCACCGTCAATAAGCGTTCCTTGGAACAAAACAAAACCATTTGCCCTAAACATAGCTTTGGGCAAAAAATATAATGAAACGTACGATACAACCACATCCGAACCGTCGGTAATTTCTCAAATAACTTCTGCAATATCGAGCATAGAAAGCACATATCTAGCGATACAAAGAGTTACTGGCCAAACCTGTACGACGGTAACCAATCCTCCCAACCCGCCCACAGACACCATTTCTACACTCACCGCACTACACAATGCCTTGGCCGACCTTGTAACAAAAGTTCAAAACTGGAAGTCTCTCATTCAGTCAGAAAGTTCTAGCATATACACTTCTGACTCCAATACATCTAGAAAGAACGAAAGCATTGCCGCAAAAAATAATATAGACTTAACCGTGATTCCGGCTATAAATACATGGCTTGCCTATTCAAATTTCAATACAGCGCACGGGCAAACAACTTGCGTAGGATTTTTTGCATACAATCCCACCTTACTAGGAGCCACCAAACTTCAGGCAACTCAATTAAACGCCTTTAAAGCCGCAATATCAAACAGAAGCGCTTTTATATTGTCAAGATTGACACAGCTAAACGGATATTTTGGGCCTCTTTCTCAGGATCTAAACTCTGGAGATGTTTCCGGATCTGGACTATATTACGATAGATACCAAACAATAAACTTAAGGCTCAATCTTTTGAACGGATCCTTGATTGACTACAATAGCTACGACAAGGCTATAGCAGCCCAAGAAGATCAAAAGGCATCTATTCTTTCTGCCACGTCCACTTATGCTAGTATAGTTAAAGCTGCAAAATTTATATCCTCTGCCACTGGAACCGAATATGTTCAGATGGAATCAGTATCCGATTTCTCGGTCGGTGATCAGGTTTACATTGTAACTGACACACAAGAAGAAATCGTAAGAAACATAGTCGAGATAAACAACAAAAGAGTTAAATTTGGCCAGCCTGTCCCAGCAAAATACAGGGAGACAGATTACGGACGAATGTATAAAGATGCTTAGTGCATCCTATCCAAATCGCTAGGGCTACTATATGCCAAGAATATTGACATTATGTACCTATCGTCGGCATCTACCTTAGTCTTTCCTACTTTTAAAAAATCAGCAACATAGCTATAAAGAAGTTTCAGCGACTGAGGCACTTCTTTTAGGGAACTAAATTTTAGCTTACATTCCCTAACAATTTGCTGGTCAGAAAGCTCTTCCAAAAAGCTGAGCTTTTCGTCTAGCTTGGTCCATTCAGTTTTTTCAAAAGTGAGGTCTAAGGAAGAGACAAGGATTTTTTTGTCTTCCTTATTCATCCCAGTCTTCTTCCCCAAAATCGACTTCCGACATATCGTGGAGGGAGGTAACTTCCTCGTCCTCGTACATCAGGTCCATTTCGTTAGTAGTGTCATGTCCGCAATTCATGCAGAATCCGTCCATGCCGACCATCGACTTTTTGCACCGCTTACAGAAAAACTCATCTACTTCGTGTTTGCTCATAAAAACACTATATCACGGATAACAGCGGTTGTAAAGATCTTCTATATATTTTTCCCAATGTTTTTTTAAGCATTCGTCTTCAATGGTATAAGGATACATAATGCTAAGAGGACACCAATCCTCAAAAAATCCATCATCACGACGATTTGACCTTGTTCCATACCCAGTTTTTTGGTAATATCCAAAATCCCATGAGTGTCCAATTTTACAGACGCAATGCCCAAGCTCGTGGTACATTAACTCCATTTTTTCTAGCTCAGTCTTGTTTTCCCACCCTTTTCTATCAATTGTTATTACTGAATAGCCCAGTACGGGCATGGACGCGCACAGTCCAACCGTAGGCTCCTCAAGATCTCCAAACCTTATTGCGGTTTTATTCATATCCCGCTCAAGGACTCGAGATCCCATGTCATTCCTGAATGATTCTATATATTTAACAAAATCTTTATCGTTTTTATAGCCGCGCTGAAGGTCTGGCGCAGTTGAACAGCACCCTATGGTTAATGATAATGTAAAAATTAAAAGATATAACTTTCTGATTTTATTAAAAAAAATGTCTGTATCCATTTATTGGCGCCTATTTTTTTCAAATATGTTATTAAAAACAATAACATAAATGGTCTGTTTCACAATACTATCATTACTTGAAAACAACAATCTTATCTATAGGTAATTATGGGTTTTAGAATAAATGGTTCAAATGGTCTTCAAATGCCGGAGCTTGGCTCTTCAGCCAAAAATCTTGGGAATACCACAAAAAAATTATCTAATAATCTTACTCTTGATAGTAGTGATTTTAATGTTCAAAATACAATCATAGAGACGCCTTGGGCTGAACTAAAAGATACATTTTTTTCTCCCATTTCTATTGATGGTGATAAGTGGAACAAACTATATCCGTACAGACTTCTTGTTGTCGATGCCGCAAAAAATTACGAAATAGTCTCCGGATTTGGTAGTGTTTCGGCAAAAACCGAATCTATTAGTGGGGGCGGATATAGAATAGCTTTCCAAGAATTTGGAAACAAATGGGAATTACAGCTTCCTATCACTCCGCAACAACTTCAAATAAGTACGCAATATGCCATAGCAACTTCAGCCACACAAAAAGGCATAGTTGAAGAGCATTCAGGCGTTAGATTCAAAAACATTGTTTGTTCCGGAACAATGGGTGTTTGGCCACACAGACCCAATACCGGAGTAAAATTAGAAAGTCCAAGCATTACCCAAACATTATTTGGTGGGACCCTTAATGCCGTTACAAATTTAGACAATCAGGTCAACTCTTTAGTTAGAAGTGTAACCCAAAACCATCCTGCGCCTAAGCCTCAGCCAGTTGAGCCTGCAAAAGCTCCGGGCGGATACAATGGCACCGGGTATGTTTATGCGATGCTTTGGGAGCAATTTTTAGAGCAATATGCGGAAATGAAAAGATTCCCGCAATTTTCATCCTACAGATTGGTATTTGATATTCCAAAACAAAACCAATCTTTTATTGTCACCCCGATTCAATTTACTTGGAATCAGTCAGCCGACAGTCCAAATGAGATAAAGTATAGTTTTCAGCTAAAGGCATGGAAAAGGATAAGTTTACAAGGCACGACCGTTGAGCCCGCTCCGTTCGATGACCTTGTCACCCTATCACCGAATGTGCTGCAGCGTGCGTTGACAGCTATTGAAAACGCTCGTCGTGTGGTAGGGGCTGCTTTGAACGTGGTTAAGGCCGTAAGGTCTGACTTTCAAACTCCATTTAATGCGTTACGGCAGGTAACGCTATTAATAAAAGATTTTTCAGGTTTGCCTCAAGCTCTAATCGATCTCCCTAGAGATATTGTTGCCGATTTTAAATCAACAATAAAGGCTATAGATCAAGATTTTTCCTCCGACGCAATATCCGCATCGGCAAAAAGCTCTGCTGCTGCAAAATTAATAACGGGTCAAAAAAAGCAAAACGAAGGCCTTAGTGACAACCAAGTTTCTTCCGGACAGATCGGATCTTCCGCAGCTTTTGGCACAAAAACAGATCCAACAAATGAAATATTTGAGTCACCAGAAGAATATTTTGATCTTTTTAATTCATTAAATGTGTCTGATCTTCCGCTCACTCCAGAGCAACAGCTTAGGATAGATTCCGCTCAAACTGACCCAGAGTCAATAACCGTTGACGATCTTATTCAATACAGAAACCAAATACTTGATTTGGCCACCCAAATCTCAAATTTTTTTGGCGCCGGAGACGCTTATTTTTCTGAGATATACGGAAAGCAAGCGCCGTATTCCAGAGCACAAGAAATGTCGATTGATGAATACCAAATATTGCAATCTTTGTACGAAGCCGTTCAAAATATTGACAATTTAACTGCCACCCAAGAAATCGACGATGGAAGAATAGCGTCCGCGATGGAGTATGTTGGCGGTGTTGCAAATTCAAACGACATTACATTTGAAACATCTCAGTCCAAAATTAAAGTCCCCGTTCCTTATGGTCTAAGCATAGAAGAAATAGCGCTTAGATACCTTGGCGATGCCGATAGGTGGGTAGAAATCACAACTTTGAACGCTTTAAAAAGCCCCTATATTGATGAAAATGGATTTACAATTCCGCTTCTAAGTAACGCGGCAGG
>Ga0315900_10011147_pt1 | contig 11159 bp, 9 predicted proteins | sample LakEriMetagenome_FD_203521 | JGI IMG/M metagenome (GOLD analysis project Ga0315900, IMG submission 203521) | Freshwater fungal communities from buoy surface, Lake Erie, Ohio, United States - Buoy 12 MA114 | ecosystem: Environmental > Aquatic > Freshwater > Lake > Lake biofilm | place: USA: Lake...
ACCGTATTGATTTCCACTTGCGGCAGTTGAGGTAACAAAAAGCGACACTTGGTCATTCTGCGTCGTGCGGAATTCGTGATAGGCACCTGTCGAACCTTGATACGTCCCATCATTCGACGCCTTGAAGTAGCCCCCCGACGTGATGCGGGCGCGTTCGGTTGGGGTGCCAGCGCCGCCCGTGTAAAACGTAATTTTTGCCGTACTGTCGCCGCTGTTGGCAACCATCCGCAACTCACGCCCACCAGAATCAGCAAGCACACCCATATAGTACGATGAGTCAAAATACATCTGACTCAAATAGGTGTTAGCTGCCCACTCGGTTCCGTAGGCTACCGATGCGCCGCTCGACATAAACCGCGCACCGTTGACCGTCGTGGTCCGCCCAGCGCACAAGTAACCATCCGACGTGATGCGGGCTTTCTCGGTGTCGTTAGTCCAGAACGACAAAACCTTTGACGACGACAAGAATCTAAAACCAGCGTCAATCGTCGTGCCGCCAGATGTGCCGTTGGAATAGAGGTACGCATCAGCCGTTCGTATCTGAACATCGCCCCCCGACGTGATGCGGGCGCGTTCGGTGGCGTTGGTGTAAAAGGCCATTGCTGCGTTTTCTCTTTGGACAAAGAGAAAGTCATCGTTCGAGCTAGAGCCGTATCCAATGTACGCCTTTTCCGCGTCTGCTGAATCGTAAAACGAGAAATACAGCGAACCCGTCGTCGCATCCGACGACTGTAGCCGCATGATTTCGTTGCTCGCGGCCTTAACGTGCAACGGCGCACTCGGCGTCACCCCGAGGCCGAGGTTGCCGGAACCCGTGAGCGTCATCCGCAGGTTGGTACCGCCACCATAAAACAACAGGCCATCGCCACCAGCGATATGGAACTCGTCGTTGCCTTCGTGAAAGAATCGCAAGCGAGGCGCATCAGCGGCAGTCGAACTACTGCTACGAAGACGAGCAACCGCCGCCGTATCTACCACATCAAGCCGCACTGCCGGACTCGCCGTCCCGATGCCAACGCGGTTGTTCGCGCTATCGACCTTGAGCGTCGAGGTATCCACCGTCAGGTCGCCGCTGACCGTCAGCGAGGACAGGGTGCCGACCGAGGTGAGGCTGGACGCCGTGACGCCGCTCCCGAGCGTGGTCGCCGAGAGGACATCGGTGTTGGCAATCTTGTACGTCCCGCTGACCACGTTGAGCGAGTCGCCCGAGGCCAAATCCAAGCGGTCAGCGGCCCCACGCGACAGGACCACGTCGGCCCCGAGCGTCAGGTTCCCCGTGACCGCGAGCGAGGAGAGCGTCCCCAGCGAGGTGACGTTGGGCTGGGCCGCCGTGGACAGCGTCCCGCCCAGCGTGGTGGCGTTGATCGTGGCCGCCGTCACCGTCCCCGTCAGCGTGGGGCTGGCCGACATGACCACGTTCCCCGTCCCCGTGATGGCGTTGGAGACGAGGCCCTTGGAGGCGTCCGTGAAGACGGCCTGCGAGGCGGTCAGGGACGAGAGGATGGGCTGTTGCGCGATGGTCGCTACGCCCGTGCTGGCCAGCGTCACCGCCAGCGTCCCGTTGTTCGCCGAGATGGTATCGACCTCGATGTCGGTCGCGTTGACCACATCGTCCTTGAGCAGGACGGAGTCGATGGTGACGCCAAAGCCAGAACTCGTCTCGGCGATGGTGTCGGTCGTAATCTTCTGGCCCGCCGTGACAATGATGTCCGTCGCGCCCGTGGTGTTGCCGTTGGCCAGCACCTCGGCCAGCGTGTCCACCGTGGCGACCTTGGCGTCCACATACGCCTTGATGCTCTGCTGGGTGGCCAGCGCCGTGGCGCTGTCCGAGGCCATATTATCCTCGTCGAGGATATTGGTCACCGTAGTCGCGCCAGTCCCCTTCAAGCTGGCGAAGGTGACGAGGCCAGTCGAGGTCACTGATCCGGCCGACACCGCCCCGGACGCGGTCAGCGCCCCAGCGGTGATGGTGCCAGCGGCGAAGTTCCCCGAGGCGTCCCGGAGGACGATGGTCGAGGCTTCGTTATTCGACCGCTCCACGATGCGGGGGGCCGAGAACTCGACGTAGAGGACGCCGTTCGTGTTGTTTGAGCGGAGGACAAACGCGACGGGCTGGTAGTTGCCCGACGTTGGCTTGGTAAGCGTCAGCCCACCCGAGGTGTTCGGGTAGAGGATGTCGTTGATCGCAAACGCACCCGTGTTCAGGTCCTCAATCAAGCCCGTGTTGACGATCTGGACGATATTGCCCGAGGTCACCGTGTTCTCGACCACGCCGAACGCCACGTCGGTCGAGGACGTGACCTTGTTCACCGTCGGCAGGTTCTGGCCGTTGTTGAACCCGGTGACCTTGACCACATCCCCCTTGGCGAGATTGGCGTCGGCCAAGCAGTCCACGTTGATGGCGTCCGAGGCGACCTCGTGCCAGCGGGAGCCGTCGTCATACCAGAACTGGTAGCGCCCCGAGCTGACGGTCACCCACTTGCGGCCCGCCGTCCCGGCCACCGGACGTGAGGCCAGCGTAGAGGACTGAACGTGGATGCCGGGGTCCGCGTCGTGGTCGACATACGCCGAGCGCACCGTGTTGTCGTTGCCGCGCACCGAGTTCGCGTCAATCGGCGTAGTGCCGTTGACGGGTGAGGTGAACGCGGCGACGGAATGTTGACCGACTGTTTCTGCCATTTAACGACGCCCCAAGGCAAAGGTTTCTAACTGAAAGCGACTGAAGACGGGCAATGCCTCGCCAGAGTCAATGATGCTGATGTCCACATAGTAGCCCGTCCCGCTCATCGGGATGCGGTAATTCTGACTGCCTGTCCCACCCCACGTTCCGGTCCCCCAGTAGGTTCCCGACCCACCCCACGTTTCGTCGTAAGACGGTGGGAGCGAGTACGACCCGAAGCTGTCGCCCGAGTTCCACTCAACGCGACACTGGTCCGATCCCTTGAGCTGGGCCGTGAGGTAGCCCCAGCGAAACGCCTTGGAGAGCGAGTCGTCCCCGCAGTAGAGGCGGTGCATCTGAAGGGTCAGTGCATAGCGTGTCCCGCCTGTCCCAGCGGCGGTCTGGTTGTCCACGAACACCCCGGGCGCATCGCACAGGGTGACCCAGCCCGAAGCATCGCCCTTCAGCACTACCGGGAGTCCGGCGCTGTCAAGCGTCTCAAAGAAGCACGTCGTGTCAGGGGACACATACCCACCGTCCCACGGCCCAGACCACGCATTGAGCAGAGTGTGGTACTGGTAGCACCCGTAGTTCGGGAGGGTAATCCAGAGTTCCTTGGTCGCCCGATTCAGCACCATCCGAATCTTGTCAAACTGTGCCGAGGTCAGTTGGCGGATGATTGGTAGGATCGGGTCTGGCGCAACCGGGGTGCCGACGGGTGAGACCTCGACCTCATTGCACCGATACAGCCCACGCTCGGAGATAAAGTAGGCAACGTTATTGACCGGGACGATGGTGTTCCCAGCGATGATGCCCACGTCTGCCGTGACTGCCGCAGGCGAGACGTTAATGTCGTCCTGCCCCAACCCCGTGAGTCGCGAGATGCCACGGTCGTGGAAAATCAGGAGCGAGGTGTTAATGGGCGCAAGCCCGATAATCTGCTCGTCCCCGAAGGTCCGGACGATAATCTGCCCGCCCCCAGCCGGAGGCGTAGCATAGCCCAAGTCGTCGCCGTTATTCAGCGACGAGTAGAAGATGCTGTTAGGATAGGTGCTGTTGCCTGCCCCCCACAGCCGCTGGTTAAAGACGACCACCTGCTTGACGGCCAGCGTGTTCGCAATCTCCGTCAAGGTGGTGCCGTTCCACTTGTTGAGCAGGCCACCATCGGCGATGTACACCACCTCGGCATTCCCGGCATCCCGAAACTCCACGAAGCTGGGCGGCACGGTCGTGGAAAGCGTCCCAGACTGGGTTGCATAGGTCAGCGGAAAGGTGCCGTAGGTCGCCGTCCGAAGCGCCCCATTGCACACCGCCATAATCTGGTTGGTCCCGTTGTCCTTATGCCAAGTGTAGCCGTTCAGGACCGCCGCCGCCGCAAGTGCGTTGGTCGAGGTGCGCTGGGTCCCACCCCGCTTGGTCGCCGCGCCGAAGTCTGTCAAACGCAGGTTGGTCGCTCGCCGCATCTGGTTCGGCTGGAGCGCCGTATCGTCCGACACGTCATTCAGCCCCCCGTCCATCCGGGGCTGTTGGTCCGTCACCTTCTGCCGTCCCGGTGACAGGTTCACCATTAGCCACCCCACACGGCGGCTTGGTCCGGAAACTGCATAAAGGTCGGGTTCCCCGTCCGGCGAGCGATGTCGGCGTAGAGCGCCTCACGCCGCTTTTGCGCCAAGGCCAAGAGGTCGCTGGCCGATTGCGTCTCGGCCCCGCCCTTTGCCAGCGCCATCCCCGCCGCCGACAAGGCGATGAGGTTTTCGTGGCCCGGGGGGAAGTCCGCCTCGGACAGCTCGGATCCGAGGTCGTCAATCGGGGTCGGCGTCCAGTTGACGCCCACCTGTAGGCTCAAGTTCCCCGTCTGCGGGAGAATCTGGACCGTGTCTCCAATGAGGTAATACTGACGGTCATAGCTCAAATAGTCCTCCGTACCCGAGAGGGCGAGCGGCACCTGCCGCCAATCCGTCTCGCGATACACCGTATTCGCGCCGTCCGTCAACGTGATGATTTTGTAGGCATACTGCTTGGCATCCCCAGACCCGTTATCCAAATCGGTCAACAGAAATGCCCCCGTGCTATCCGTGGTCACCGACCGCTTGGCAAACCGATAGTAGGGGTTGGTGTCCAGCATCCCCTGCCACTCGTCCCGAAACACCATCCCGAGAATCGAGTACAGGAACGTGTCACTCCAGCGGTCAGACGCCGTGGCGTCCATCCAATCCCGCGTTCGTGCCAGATAGGTCGCCTTAGTCCACGCCATTCGTTAGCTCCCGAGAGTGACTTTCTTGCGACGGCCCTTCTTGACCAGTGGCGCGGTCACCGAAGCAATCGTTTCCTCGATCGCCTCCTGCACCGCCTCCTCTACCTCACTCGTCGCCGTCCCCGTGTGGTAGTGATCCATCTGCTTCAACATCTGCGTAGCCTCGTCCGCATTCGACCACTCGCGGAGCAGGCGCTCCACATAGGCCGGGACTTCATCCACGCCGCACTGATTCGGGATATGGCCGATCACATCGAAGGCCATCGCGGGATCATACCGCTCGGTCTGCACCCGCTCCCAGCGACGGTCACCCGACCGCCACTCGCGCACTAACTGCCACGCACCCCACGGCCCCCACCGGAGCGTGAGCTTGGGGTCCACCGCCCGAAGCCGCCGGACGACTTCCGTCGGCGGCTCGGGGGTTCCCCGGTCATTCACGATGACCGAGAGTGGCATTACTCAAGCACCAACAGCTCAACGGTGACCACCACATCGCTCGGCTGGACGCTCACCGCCCCGGTCGTCACGACCGAGAGGAGGAGGGTCTCGCCGGGGTTCAGGGTGCGGGCCGCATCCGTCACGGTCCCCGCCACGTTCCCACGCACAGCGGTCTGCGCGGTCTGGGTGTTGATGTCAATCCCAGAGGTCAGCGCCACGGCGGTGCCGGAGGGCTTCTTCTGGAGGGTCGCCACAATGGACGTAGCCGCCGTCGGGAAGGTCGTGGCCGCAATCGAGACGCTCGACACCTGCGCTCGCTTGTTATATCCGCCCAGCATATGGGCCACGGTCCCCGCCGCCAGCGTCCCGAAGGTCGGCTTCACCGTCAAGGTCACGACCTCGACGCCGAACCGTCCGGGCTTTGGAGCAAAGAAGTTAAGAGGCATACAAGATTCCGAAGAAAGGTCCCGCTAAGGGGGGAGGTGGGACCACCCCACCTCCACCCGTTAGCGACGTTACGCCGACTGCACAGCCGCGTGGCTGTAGAAGACGGTGTCGGTGTAGCCCGTGATGGACCCGTGGCTGTTGCGCTGGAGCGAGGCGAGATTCCCGTAGTACCCGTAGGTCATCTCGAACGCATCGCGCCCGTCAAGCCACCGCACCGGACCCGCGCCCTCGTACTCCACGAAGCCCCAATCCTTCGCATCGACGAGCGCGAGGGACGGGATGTGGAGCAGATAGATGGTCCCGGCGGGGACGTAGTAATCCATCACCAGCGGCAGGCCGCAGATCTCAACCGCCTTGTAGCCACCCTTGATGACGCGGGCGGTCTCCTTGGCGTCGAAGCGACGCTGGCCGACGAAGCTCTCCATCAGCTTCTTGCCGATGCCCGGGGTCGTCATCAGGAGGAACTCCTGCGGACGGAGCATCGCGTCCTTACCGGACGAACCAGACACCTTCTGGATGAGGTCCCAAATGTCCGACTCGGTCGGCTGAGCGGCATCCGGGGTATCAGTGCCAGCCACCATCCGGATGGCATCCCAAATCCCGTAGGTCGAGGCGGTGATGCCGTGCAGAAGCGCATACGACGCGCTCCGGTTGGTGATGTTGATGAGGCCGTTGGTGGCCGAGTTGTACGACGTGTCGCTCGTCGAAGCCTTGACAATGATGTCGTTGGTGGTCGAAGTGATTGTCCCCGAGAGGGTGACAATCGCCTGCGTCGAGGACGGGAAGCTGTTGATGGCATTCACCGTCGCACGGCCACGAACCGTCGCGCCCGTCGAATCGGTCACGGCGACGTAGTCACCGACCGAGAGGAGGAGCGTGGCCGGACCCGACGACGCCACGCCGTAGGGCGCGGTGATGGTCTGGGTGGCATTGGTGACACCCGCGACAACCGTCGCAAGGATGCCGTTGCCAGCGCCGTGGAACGACCCCTGCATCATAAGGGCCGAGGCCTCACGAAGCTCCTCCATCGTCTTGCGAGCGAGGGTCTGGAACGCGGCCTCCTTGGACTTGGTGCCGATCAGCGCCAGCCCATCGACCTGACGACGGACGTAGCCACGGACGACGCCCGTGTACGCCTGCACTTCACGAGCGGTGCTGTCCTGCCCGAAGTAGCCAGCGTTCGAGAAGTTACCACCCGCCGGACGCCCAACAACCACGTCCCAATACACGCCGTTGCCGCCCCAACGGAGGTTCTTCGGCCCGCCCTCACGCGCCTTCGACAACTGGGCGACGAGCGGGGTCACAGTGTTCTGCACCTTCTCGCGGAAGTTGGAATACACATTCTTCAGGAGGCCCTGAAGTTCCGCATCGGTAATCGTAGTAGGATTTGGCATTGCTGTACTATCTCACAGAAAAAGGGTTAGCCCCCGAGAACGGAATTGATGGCGGATTGCACCGCGTCTTCCATCGCATCATCCACGTTCGTCGGAGCAGGTCGGGACTTTGGAGCCACTCCGGCTCCCTTCCCGACAGGTTTGACGGCCTTGGCGACTACCGCCTTAGCCTTCTGACTTTGCACCGCCATCGCCTTCTTATCCTGCACCGTTGTGGCAAGCGTCTCAGACGCGGCGGTTCGAGTGCCGTACTTCTCCGCCCTCGCTTCGTTCAAAGTCTGCGCCCACGGCGCGACCTCATCAAGGACGAACTGATTTAACTGCATATACTGGTCGGGCGTGACGTAGCCCTTCCTGCCCTCAAGGGTCCGGACGTAGAGCGCCACCTTCGCCACGATCTCCTCAGGTTCCACCATCGGGACGGCTTCCGCGATGAGGTCCAAAGCTGGGGTCAGTGTCCCCGTAAAATACTGCTCGCCCTGTTGCGCGACTTGTTGTAACGCCATCTGCTGGCGCTCGTACTCCAGCTTCTGACGCTCGCGCTCCAACCGCATCTCGGGCGTATTCTGGCGGTCCCACGCATCCTTCTCCGCCACATAGGTCGTCTCGTCAGCCAGCAGTTGCTCCAGATAGGATTCGCGTTGTTCGAGCGTCTGCTTGTACTGTTCCAGCATTTGCTGGGTTTCCAAGTTCTGTTGCTCGATCGAACGAAACCGCTGTTCGCGTTGCTCGCTGTAGATGCCATCCGCCGCCAACCGCGCCAGCTTATCAATCGGATCGGTGCGGGTTTTGCCCCCGGGCGTGGTGTAGGTTACCATCAGATCCGGCAATCCCGGAACCTCTTTGTCTCCCACCTTGACGCTAATGGGAACAATCGGGTCGCGGTCGGTCAGCGGGATCGGCGAATCAATCGCCTCCGCCTGAGCCTCGCCTTCGGTCGCCTCTGCCGTCACTTCTTCCGCCGTCTCTTCGCTGTCGCCCTCGCCTGCATCGGCCTTGGCAACATCTTCGACCTTGGTGAAGCGGCCCTTCTCATCCCGCGCCTGTGCCTCGTAGTCCTCATCGACGGGGAGCGCGGCCTTAGCGGCGTCCTCCGCAAGTTGGTCGAGGTAGACAGCGGTGTTCTCCGGCCCCACCTCGGGGGTGGCTGGGGCGTCGCCGGGAAACGTGGGTGCGGTCATACGGTACTCCTTGGGTAAATGGTCCGTTACTGCGGAGCAAACGCCTCGAACATATTCGCCGCCCCTTGGGCAATCGCGGGTTCAGCCGCAATGCCGGGGAGCGTCGTCGATGTAGGCATCATCTCCGGTGAGGGAGCGAAGGGACTAGCCCCACCCATCGCTTGGGGTCCTGCGGGCGCTTGCTCCGGACCAGCCGGAGCGGGAGCGCCTTGCTTCTGTGCGGCTTGGTTTGCCAGCTCTCGCCAGCGAGCGTCTGCCGCTTGAATCACGTCCTCGTCAATGTCGTCCTGCAACAGGATCTTGCGTTCCAAGATGTCCTGATGAATTGCCTCGTTGTCCTGCCAGCGCATCGGCGGCGGGTTCTGCCGCGTGAGCAACGCATCCGCGATGCGATTGGCTCGCGCTTCTTGATCCGCATCCGGCGACTGGATTTGCTTCATAATGGCAAAGGGCATCAGCCGCTGATACTGCCGCGCATCGATAAGTTGCTTGCTGAACATCTCGTCGAGCAGGAAGAGGCGCATTGCCTTGGGCATTGGCATCAGCGTCTCCGGTTCGACCTTCACATCCGCCGAGCCATCAAAGTCCTGCGCGTTGAGGGCGCGAGCAAGATCGGGACGCGACTTGCCCACGGCTCCGAGATCGCGAGGCACATCGTAGCCCCACGCCATTCCTGCCAACTGCACCTTGGCCCACTCGGTCATTGCCATTGCAATCGCCAGCACGGACGGCGCATAGACGCGCTCCAACTGCTCACGGGCGGCGAGGATCGCACGGCCCGACGACGAGCTGGAGAACTGCCCACGGCTGGTATCGTTGTAGCCCGATGCATCCTCAAACGCCTTCTTCTCTAGCGAGAGCGCCTCCTTCACGTCGTTCGCCACCGAGAAGCTCGGCATCGGCGTCACGGAATCGTTGAGGCTCCCCGCGCCCGTCACCTCGACCACCGAAGTCAGGCCGCCGATGAAGGTCTCCTTCTGGATGACGCCCGGACGGGCGAGCAAGCGACCGCCCGAGTTGACGCGAATGGAGTCCACCCACTTAGACATCAGCGCATTGATTCTCTGCTGATGCGGAATCCACTGCTCCATAATCGGGCGCGGGAAGTAGCTCGGATCACTTGAGCCATCAGTCACGCGCACAAAGGGAATCGCCCCAAAGAGAAGCGGCATCGGCCCCACCACAACGGCATCGCCCACAATGATGCATTGCAACCCTTCGGGCAGTAGCTCGGGGTGCTTCTCGACGTAGACCGTAAACCGCTCGACCACGTCGGCGTTCTTGAGGCGGTCGGCCTCGCCGGGGTTCGAGAGTTGCATCGTCCACTGCGAGAGTGCGCCGTTGTCGCCCAGCGAGTCGGCCCCATCGCCCAGCGCGATATTGCTCGCCTGCCCCGACGCCACCGCGCCTGTCGCGCCGTAGCGTTGCGCGGCCTCGACGGCGGGGATGACCTCACGCAGGATGACGTAGTACGGCTTCTTCGTTGAGCTGGCGTTCGCGGAGACGCGAAACTGCTCGACACGCACCACGTCGGTGCGAAGATCGCCAAGCGGCTTCTTCTCGCCGTTCTCGCCCATCGCCTCGTCCCACGGTCCTGCCTCGGCATCCCAGTAGACGTGAAGGCCCGAGACGCCATCGGTCTGCGCCCAGTAGCAGGCCTCGTGAATCACGCCTGCCATCTGTTGCGATTCGTAAGCGTAATCGAGAGCGGCTTGCCGCGCTTCGGCTTTGCGCTGATCGTCAGGGTCCAGCGTCATCGGGTTCACCGAGAAGCCGGGGCGTTGCTCGGTGATGACCTGCAAGCGCGAGTCCAGCGCCTTGTCCATCAGGTTGTAGACGACACGGCTTGACTCGGTCGGGCGGACGGGTTCACGCCACGGTCCCATTCCAGTCGCACTCACCCACTGCTGGCCTGCGCGGAACAAGCGATTGCGCTCGACCAAGTGCATATGGGTCTCAATCGCCATCCGCCGCTCGGTCCAGCGGTTCCGCACCCACGACACCCACTGCGCGGGGTCCTCGCCGTCGTTGTCCTCGGCGAGCGGAAAATCATCGCCATACAACGCACGAGACAAGGCGCGAAGCTGGGCGTCTTCAGGAAGCGTGATGCGAGCGGCGGTCTCGATGTCGTTGGGCGCGATCTCCTCGTTGGCGCGTTGCCCATTCGCATCCATCACGACCGTTGTCACGCCAGAGCTGGCGGCGACGTACGGCTCGGCGGCCCCGGGAATCTCGTTCTCAGCTTCCGCCTCTTCCTCGTACTCTACGTCCTCCGGCACGAGTTGCTCAAGCGTCTCGTCGTATTCAGGGTCGAGGAAGGGGATGGTCATACGAGTTCTCCAATGCCAAGCGCCCGACGCACGAGGTTCCACCGTTGCGCGTCAGGCATCGTCGTGTCCTTCACCTTGAGGAACCGCTCCTTGGCGGCCTTGATGACTTCTTCCTGCGCCCACTCTTCCGACTCCCGCATCGCCAGTGCCGCAATGTCCTGCGGCACCTCCACGTCCTGCTCGGTCGCGACAGGTGCCACATAGACCAGCCGGAGCCAATGGCGAACCACCGCCTCGATCCGGACGAGCGCGAAGACCGCCACCGCCGCCCAGATCAGCGCACTCACTCGACCGCCTTGGGTCCCGTCTCCAACGGCTTCAGCGCCTTAAGCGCCTCAATGCCACCCGCCACTTCGTGGTACGGGCGGCTTGCCAGATAGGCGAGAATCTTCTCCAGCAGTTCCTGCGAGATGACGAACTCGGTCATACAGCCTCAGGTGTGTGGTGAATCAGGAG
>Ga0315900_10011148_pt1 | contig 11158 bp, 12 predicted proteins | sample LakEriMetagenome_FD_203521 | JGI IMG/M metagenome (GOLD analysis project Ga0315900, IMG submission 203521) | Freshwater fungal communities from buoy surface, Lake Erie, Ohio, United States - Buoy 12 MA114 | ecosystem: Environmental > Aquatic > Freshwater > Lake > Lake biofilm | place: USA: Lake...
GGCATCCTCGTCCGGGATCTCGGTCTCGAACTCCTCTTCAAGAGCCATCACGAGTTCCACGGTGTCGAGCGAATCGGCACCGAGGTCATCGACGAACGAAGCGGTGTTGGTGACCTGCTCGAGCTTCACCCCCAGCTGTTCGGCGACAATGGCTTTGACTTGTTGTTCGACAGTGCTCATCTGATAAATGTCCTCTTGACGACCTGTGTGGCCCGGCCCGCCTTGGGCATAGCCGGACGCGCATTGTAGGCGGGATCGGCCATTGATGCCATCCGTCGATGGCTAAGAGTTTGTTTTGTCTATAAAAAACAACGATGTTGCGTGATGGCCACGCGGTAGCGGCATCAGGCGACGAACAATCCACCGTTCACATGCAGCGTCTGGCCAGTGATATAGCCACCCGCCGCCGAGGCCAGAAACACCGTCGCAGCCGCGATATCCTCGCTCTCCCCCAAACGGGCGAGCGGAATGCCTGCGGCGAGCGCCTCGCGCTGCGCAGGCTCCAAGGCCCGGGTCATGTCGGTGTCGATGAACCCCGGTGCAATCGCGTTCACGGTGATCTGCCGACTGCCGACTTCCTTGGCGAGAGATTTGGTAAACCCGATGACCCCCGCTTTGGCGGCTGCGTAGTTGGTCTGACCTGCGTTGCCCATGGCGCCGACAACGGAGGTGATGCTGATGATGCGGCCGAAGCGCTGCTTCATCATGTGCCGCAGGCAGCCCCGGCTCAGACGAAACACCGAGGTCAGGTCGGTGGCGATCACGGCGTCCCAGTCTTCGGGCTTCATGCGCACAAGCAGGTTGTCCCGCGTGATGCCGGCGTTATTGACCAGGATGCCCGGCATCTCGCCGGCCGCCTCAAGCTGTTCCAGCAGCGCATCGACTGACGCTGCATTGGCCACATCGAGCACCATGCCACGACCGCCGACACCCGCAAGCGCCGCAGTAATCGCCTCAGCTCCGGACGGCTGGGTCGCCGTGCCGACGACCCGCGCTCCGGCGCTCGCCAGAGCCAGCGCAATCGCTCGACCGATGCCGCGCGAGGCGCCCGTGACCAATGCCGTCTGCCCCGCTAGGGCATTGCTCGCAAAAACGTGGCTCATCGTTCGCTCCCCGCTGCGTTGGCGGCGGCCGGTAGCGCCAATCGTGCCGCATCGATGGCCGGCTGATCCTCGAGCGCGAAACAGCCGATCTCGCCCGATCGATCGATGCGCTTGACGAGTCCCGCCAGAACTTTACCCGGGCCGCACTCGACAAACTGATTGACACCGACGGCGCGCAGCGCCTCGATCGTGCGGACCCAGCGCACCGGGCTCGCAAGCTGTCGATACAGCAGATCAGCGATGGCATCCGGATCGCGGTACTCCTGCGCGTCGACGGAACTCATAAAGCGCAGCGTCGGTGCGGACAACGTGACACCCTGCAGCCGATCGCGCAGCTGGCGGGCGGCACCCTGCATCAGACTGCTGTGACAGGGAACACTGATGGGCAACGGCAGCGCACGTTTTGCGCCGCGGGCCTTCGCCGCTTCCATCGCGCGCTTGAGCGCCGCGGCGTGACCGGCGATGACCACCTGCTGCGGTGCGTTGTAGTTGACGGCCTCGACCACCTCTCCGGCGGCGGCCTCGGCGCACGCTGACTCGACGTCCGCGTCGCTGAGGCCCAGCACGGCGGCCATGCCGCCCTGCCCGTCCGGCACGGCATCGCGCATGACCTCACCCCGAAACCGAACAAGCCGGACTGCGTCTTCGAACGTCAATACGCCGGCGGCCACCAGGGCCGTGAACTCGCCGAGGCTGTGGCCCGCCACCCACTGCGGACGCGAGCCTTCGGCTAAACACCACACCCGCCACGTCGCCACACCGGCCACGAGCATCACCGGTTGCGTGTTCTCGGTGAGTGCAAGTGCCTCGGCCGGACCGCCTTGGGCCAGTGCCCACAGGTCGAACCCCAGCACTTGCGACGCGGCATCAAAGGTCTCACGCACCACAGGATGCTGCGCGGCGAGGCCCGACAACATGCCGACCGACTGCGAGCCCTGACCTGGAAATACGAACGCGACCGACATCCTTGTTCTCTCCTCGATCCGCATCACGCCTGACACCGAACCATGGCCCGGCGGGGGCCGCGGCGGATTATACGGAGGCCTGCGTCACGGCGCCGCAATCCCGCTTTGTTATGATCAACGGTGTAGTGTTCCGGCGGACAGCCGGAGGAGTCAGACGTGCGCCGAAACAGTCGATCCCGCGCCTCCATGCGGGGCTTTACGCTGATCGAAATCATGGTGGTGGTGGTCATCATCGGCCTGCTCGCGGCGTTCATCGTGCCGCGGGTCATGGGCCGGGTCGATGACGCTCGCCTCACCAAGGCCCGCGGCGATTTGCAGACCATCGAGACTGCGCTCGCCATGTACCGACTCGACACCGCGCGCTATCCAAGCAGCGCTCAGGGGTTGGCCGCGCTGGTGAACAAACCCGACGATGCCACGGTGCGCAATTGGAAGGATGGCGGCTACATCGCGCGAGTCTCCGCCGACCCGTGGGGAAATCCCTATCAGTACCGATACCCGGGTACCCGCGGCCGCGAATACGATCTGTATTCCTTTGGGCCTGACGGCGTCGAAGGCGGCGACGACATCGGCAACTGGGACACGACCGACTGATCACCTCAGGGTCGCCGTCGCTTCGGCTGCCCCGCACCGCGCCGGGCGGTTTCACCCTCATCGAGATGCTGGTGGTGATCACCATCATCGGTCTGATGATCGGCGGTGCCGTGCTCGCGCTCGGTGTGGTGGGCCGAGACCGCTCGCTCGACGACGAGGCCAACCGTCTGCGGGCCACCCTCGATTACGCGCGTGATCGCGCGGAACTCGAGACGCGCCACTACGGAGTTCGAGTGACGCGCGACGCTTACGCCTTCGCGTGGTTCGACCCGCGCAGCAACGAGTGGCAGCCCGCCAGCGACGATGCCTTGCGTCCGCGCAAATTGCCCGAGGGAGTCTCGCTCGAGGCGTGGATCGAGGGCCGACGCATCGTGCTCGAAACCGCCGAGCCGGTTGCGGCCGAAATGAGCGCCGAAGAATCGTCGGACACCACCCAAAAGTCGCGACCTCCGCCGGCCCCACAACTCGGCATCGACTCGGGCGGCGAGTTCACGCCGTTCGAATTGGCCTTGCGCCGCGATGCCGAGCCCTACGTGCAACGCATTCGACCCGATGCGAACGGTGAGCTCGAACAGCTGGCCGAGGGCAACGCGCCGTGATCACCGATCCGCCACGCATGAATGGTCGCCATCGTATGGGCGATGGATTCACGCTCGTCGAGGTACTCGTCGCGCTTGTCATCGTCGCGCTCGGATCGGCGGCGGTGCTCTCCGCGCTGACCACCGGCGCAGACAGCACGGCGCGCCTCCGTGAGCGCAGTTTCGCCGAGTGGGTGGCCAGCAACCGCCTCGTCGAAGCGCGAATGTCGCGCGAGGCGCCGAAGCCCGGTACCCGTCAGGGCGAGGTCGAGTTCGCAGGCTCGATGTGGCAATGGCGTGAGGACATTGGTCGCACACCGATCAAGGGCATGCTGCAGATCAAAGTATCCGCGCGGCCGAAAGCGAGCGCGGGCGAGCGTGAGGAGTGGCTCGTGACGTTGATCGGCTTCCATGGCGCGAGCGTGGCGGCACCACCGGGGGCCGATGTGGCTTGGGATGTGGCGCGGCGGAGTCCGCCATGACACGCCGCTCTGCTCGCGGCTTTACGCTGCTCGAGTTGCTGGTGGCGATGTTCATCACGGCACTGATGCTCGCGCTCGGCTACGGGGCGCTCACCGAGGTGATCCGTCAACGCGCCAGCGTCAGCGATCAGCAGCAGCAGTTGGCGCTGCTGCAACGCGCCGTGCGCACGATGGTGCAGGATTTCGCGCAACTGTCACCGCGGCCCGTGCGTGACGTGCTCGGTCGCGGCGTCGAGCCCGCACTGCGCGCGGACCGGCGCGGCACTGAACTCGTCGCCCTGACTCGCGGTGGCCGAATCGTTCCGCCCGGGACACAGCAACCCACGCTGCAGCGCATCGAGTATGAGCTGCGCGACGAGACGCTGGTGCGACGGGTGTGGCCCGCGCTCGAGCGCACGCAGGCGAGCGCCCCGCGCCAGCGTGTTCTGCTGCGCGGCGTACGCAGCGTCGAGCTGCGCTTTCTAGATGATCCCGGCGAGTGGCGAACCGAGTGGCCGGTCGAGGCCACCGAACCGCAGCGATCGCGCTCTCGCCCGCGCGCCGTCGAGATCACGCTCGATACGCTGCAGTTTGGCAAGATCGTCCGACTCGTTGAGGTCGCCGGATGAATCGCGCGCGGGGCATGGCACTGCTGACGGCGCTGATTCTGCTCGCGCTCGCGACCGCGATTGCTGCCGCGATTACCTTCGATACCGGCATGGCCTTGCGCCGCGCCCAAGGTAGTGCCGCGCAGGAGCAGGCCTTGTGGGTGGCCAGCGGCACCGAAGCGATTGCTGCCGAGGTGTTGCGCGAGCAATTGGCCGAGGCTGCCGACGTGATTCGTCCGGGCCAACCGTGGTCGGCGCCGCTCGGCCCGCTCGAAGCGATCGACGGTGTCATCGTCGAGGCCCAGGTCGAGGATCTGCAGGGACGCTTCAACTTGAATTCGCTGATCGACCTAGACGGTAAGAGCGACCCGGCCGCCCGCGAAGTGCTCGAGCAAGTGCTGCAGGTGCTCGAGATCGAGCCGCAAATCGCGGCACGCATGACGGACTGGATCGATGCGGACGACGAGGCGCAACCGGGCGGCGCCGAGGAGTCGGTCTACTCTGCCCTGCCCGTGCCCTATCGACCGCCGAATCGTCCGATTACCTCGATCAGCGAGCTGTTACTGCTCGAGGGCATGGATGCGGAGCGATACGCCAGACTCGCGCCGCACGTGACGGCCCTGCCCCGCGACGCCGCCATCAATCTCTGCTCGGCCAGCGGTGTGTTGCTCGACGCGTTGAGCGGGGAGCGCCAGTGGAGCCGTGACCCCGAGGGCCTCGCGCGCAACCGTCAGCGCAGTTGTTTTCCGGGTCGCGAGGCATTCCGCAACACGCTCGGCAATCCGCAGCAATTCGAGCGCCTCGAGCGCAGCCTCGGCCTCGGCGAGCGCTCGATGTACTTTCGCGTTCGCACGCTGGCGAGCGTTGGCACGGCGCAGTTCTCCTTGTACAGTCTCTTGCGCCACGAGGGCACAACGCCCGGTGAGCCGCGGCTGCGCGTGATGCAACGCCAATTCTCCGAGTAAGCCACAGACCCATGACCGAAACGCTGCTGTTACGCCCATCGACCATCGCGGAGGATCGCTTCGATACAGCGGTATTGGGGGCGGACGGACAACTCCTCTCACACAGCCTCGCGGCTCAACGGGAAGAGATCGACAGCCTCGCTCAAGGTCGCAAGGTGGTCGGTCTGATCCCGGGTAGCGACGTGCTGCTCACGAGCCTGCGATTGCCGCCGATGCCAGCCGCCAAGCTTCGTCAAGGCGTGGCCTATGCACTCGAGGATCAACTCATTGATGATCTCGAACTGCAGCATTTTGCTTTGGGCGCACGCGTGGGCGAGGATCAAGCCGTTGCCGTGATCGCGCGACCGCGCTTACAGCGATGGCTCGATCGGTTCTCTGCGCTCGGCGTCGCCCCGCGAGCCCTGCATGCCGATGCGGCGTGTATCGCCGCGAAACCGGGTGACGTGCTGGTCTGGCTCGACGGCGAGGAGGCCCGCATTGTTCCGCCCGACGGAGCCGCCGACTTCTCGCCGATCCCCGTGCTCGAAGAGACTTTGCGCGATCGACTGGCGACGCCGGGTGCCACGTCCCTCGGGATCTGGATTTACGCGACGCCGGATGATCTCGACCGTCACGCGCCGCTGATCGAGCGCTTGCGTCAGTCGGGCGGCGCGCCGCTGCAAGTGCACGCGTTGCAGAGCGGTGCTCTGCCGTGGCTCGCGACGCATTGGTCGATCGGTCGACCCATCAACCTGCTGCAAGCGGAGTACGCACCGCGAGCCACGGTGAATCTCGAGTGGCTTCGCTGGCGCTGGGCGGCAGGTCTCGGCGCGTTGCTGCTCGTCGCCCATCTGGGTACACGCGAGCTCGAATGGAACCGGCTGCAGCAGATTGAACGCGACGTCGACGCGCAATTGCTCACCCAAGCGGGCAGCATCACCCCGGGCATCGCGTCGGCTGACGCAGCTGCCGTGACGTTGCGCCGGCAACTGCAACGTCTGCAGGCGGGTGCCTCGATCGATCCGCGCGCGCTGCGCGAACTCGAAGCGCTGGCCCTTGCCCGCGGACAGGTGGCGGACGTCCGCGTACGGAGCCTGAAACAACAGGCGGACGGCACGGTCGTGGTGATCGGCACCAGCGCCACTGAGGTGGCCGAAGCCTTCGCCAATGCGCTGCGCAGTGCAGGCGTTCCGCTGCAACCCATCGAGATTCGCAGCACCGACACCGGCGTCGAGGCCACGTTGCGCTGGCCGGTGCAAGGCGGGGCCACAGCCGGAGCGCAACCCACGTGACACTGACCTGGCCCACGCAACTCGAGCCGCTGCGCGAGCGCATCATCGGTTGGTACCAGCAACTGTCGGTACGCGACCGACGCGCGCTCGCCGTGGGCGCCACGGCGGTGACGCTGATTCCGCTGCTGGCGCTCGGATGGCAAGTGACCGAGCGCAACCTCGCCGCGCAGCACCGCATCGCCGATAAGCGCAGCGTGCTGCGCGACTGGAGTGCGCTGCAGCCGCAGTGGCAAGCGAGTGGGCTCGCTGCGATGCCGCTCGATCTGTCTTTGCAGCAGCGCCTCGAGGCGGCGCGCAGCGCAGCGGGTTTATCGCCGACCGCCGTGCGTTTGAATGAACAAACACCGCGTACGGTGCTCATGCAACTCGAATCGGCGGACTTCGCGAGCACGGTCGCTCTGCTCGGACAGATGTCCGCCGAAGGCGTCAGCGTCGATACGGTGGACCTGACGGCGGGCGGCGCACCCGGCGCCGTGTCGGGCACTGTGCTGCTGCGGGGACCATGACGCCCCGGCGAACGCTGGGCATCCTGCTGGCGGCACTGCTGGTGGGCCTAATCGTTTGGTTGCCCGCGCGGGTGCTGGCGCCTCTGCTCCCCGGTGAGGTGCGGTGTCTTGAATGGCGCGGCACGGTCTGGCAGGGGCGATGTCTCGCTTTGCAGCAGCAGAATGTCCAAACCGGGGAAATTCGCTGGGATCTGCGGGCCCTCTCCTCGGTCACTTGGCGGCCGGAACTCGAGTTGCAATGGACCCGAGCGGATTCCACGATCTCAGCCATCGTGACCGCCGCTGGCCTCTCCGAGATTCGGGTCCGCACGCTACGGATCGACCTCGCCTTTGCCACCCTACGCGAATCGCTGCCGGTGACCTTGCTCAGTCAGTGGAGCCTGCCTCGATCCGGTCGCCTGCAAGGGGACAATCTTTCGGTCGAGTTGATCCGTACACCGGCGGGCGTCTGGCAGCCATCGGTCATCCTGGGGAGTGCCCGGGTACTCGAGCTGCCTGCGCCCGGCTCAGCGGTACCCCTCGGTGATTTCGAGGCGCGGTTCGCGCCGCCATCGACCGCCGAGGCGCCCGTGGCGGCGCGCCTGCGCGATCTCGGCGGACCCATCAGTCTGCAGGGGGATCTACGTTGGCAGCCCGCTGACGGTCGGTACCAGCTCTCCGCCAGAGTCCGCGCCCGCAGCGCAATTGCGGTTCCGTGGCTGGAGCAGCTCGGGCCTCCCGCCGCTGACGGTAGCCGCGACCTTGTCTTGGAAGGTAGTATTTAAATCAACGATATCAAATACTTATGACGACTTCTTCCGATAATCGTCAAGTAGATCGCCCATCCGGGTGAAGACTGCCCGCAGGGTTTCTGCATCCGGCAGGTTGGTGATGCGGAAGTGGTTACGGTACGGCACGTTGAAACTGACCCCGGGCGCGACCAGCACGTGTTTGCGCTCAAGCAGATCGAGCGCGAACGCCTGATCGTCGAATTGGGGAACGGAGTCGTTGACGCCGACGAACGCATACAGGGCACCCTTGGGCGCCGACACCGTCAGAGACGGGTTGTCCGCGACCGACTCGATAATCGCCCGACGGGACTCGTAGAGGCGTCCGCCGGGGCGGGTTAGCTCGCGAATGCTCTGGTAGCCGCCGAGCGCCGTCTGTACGGCCCATTGACCGGGCACGTTGCTGCACAGGCGTAGTGAGGCCAGCAATTCGAGCCCCGCCAAAAAGTCCCCCGCGGCTTTGAGCTTGCCCGACACCACGGCCCAGCCCACCCGGTATCCGCAGGCCCGGTACACCTTTGAGAGTCCCGACATGCTCACGCAGACGGTGTCGCGGACTAGCGGGGCCACGGGCACGAACTCTGCGCCGTCGTAGGTGATCTGGTCGTAGATTTCGTCGCACAGCAGCACGAGGCCGCGACGCTCGGCCAGGCGCACGATGGCTTCGATCACTGCTCGGGGATACACGGCGCCCGTGGGATTGTTCGGGTTGATGATGACGATAGCCCGGGTACGCGGGGTGACTAGCGACTCGATCTCGGCCGGATCCGGAACGAACTCGTTCTCAGGGCGGCAGGGGTAGTGCACCGCCCGCCCCCGATTAAGATTCACCGCCGCTGACCACAACGGGTAGTCCGGGCTCGGCACGAGCACCTCGTCACCCTCATTCAGCAAGGCGCGCAGGGTCAGATCGATGAGCTCGCTGACGCCGTTGCCGATGAACACCTCCTCGGCACTCACTCCGCTGACGCCCCTCGCCTGCTGCTGCATGACCACCGCCTCGCGCGCCGGGAAGATGCCCTTCTGGTGGCAATACCCCTCGCTCTCGGGAAAGTTCTCGATCATGGCCAGACGCATCGTTTCGGGCGTGCGGAAGCCGAACAACGCCGGGTTGCCGATGTTGAGCGAGATGATCTCGTAACCCTTGCGAGCCAACTCCAGGGCGCGCCGGGCGAGGTTGCCGCGAATCTCGTAACGGACGTTGCGCAGGCTGTCGCTGGTGCGGATCGAATGCTCGACGGTCATGCTCGGTTCCCAGGTCTGTGGCGCCCGCCCCATCGCGGTGCGCAAGGATAGCGGCTGTCGCCGACCCGCGCACGTGGGGCATCGACGGGCTTGCCTGCACGCACCGAACTTGCCGATCATGTGGCCATGAGCCGATCAGCACACCGCCGAACCGCGGACCGCCGCGCTGCACAAAGTCCGCCGCGCATCGATGCGCTCGCCAGTCCCACTCATGACGAGGCTGCACGTCAGCGCTTCGTCTCGACGCTGCGCAAGCGCATCATGGTCGATCTCGCCCAGCAGATGCGCCGTCACTACCACGACTCGGTTGAACCGAAGTTTCGGCAGCAACACGGGCGTGCACCGCAGGCGGGCACCGACATCCGTCGGGCCATGCTGGAGGACAATTTTTTCAAGGCGTGGAGCGCGCTGCGCTACGCCGCGCAGGAGCAAACTTGGTGGTCTGTGCAACCGCAGGTCGAGCGCAACGCCGAACAGATTTCCGCCGAAGCCGCCGCAGTCGCTCGCCGGCGCGGTCCGGGGTCGCTGCGGCTCGATCCCAACCTTCCGATGCCCCGCGATGTGACCGCAATGGACATCCACCTGATGCCGGGGTGCTTTCACACGGAGTACGCCCCGGGTGACGTCAGCACCGCCGCGATGTACTGGCACGGCACGGCGGTGTTTTCTGCGGGTCTCAAAATGCGCCATAACGGCGGTGGCGTAGCTCGTTCGATCGCTCATTTCCTCCGTTGCAGCCGACCCGAGTTCTCACCGAAGGACGTGCTCGATATCGGTTGCTCGGCGGGCAACCAGCTGCTGCCCTACCTCGACGTCTACCCCGAACTCGTGGGACACGGCGTCGATGTGTCGGCCCCGCTGCTTCGCTATGCCCATGCTCGGGCTCGCTCGCTCGGCTACTCCGTGCACTATTCGCAGCAGGATGCCCGATCGCTCGACTTCCCGGACGGGAGTTTCGATCTGGTGGTGTCGAGCTTCTTCCTGCACGAGCAGTCGCCGACCACCAATCGTCAGGTGCTGCGCGAGGCGTACCGGGTGCTGCGACCGGGCGGGCTGATGGTGCACATGGAATTGCCGCCATCGAATGCCGTGGATCCGTACTACAACTTTTATTTGGACTGGGACGCGTACTACAACAACGAGCCCCACTACGCGAGCTTCCGGAAATTCGACCTCGCGGCAGAATGTCGGAAAGCGGGTTTTCCGCCCCGGAGCTTCTTCGCCCGGCGCATCCCCAACTGGGGCACGGTCAGCGAGGCCGAGTTCGCCGAGTCGGCTCGCGGCGAGCGCCCGGCCCCCGAGCACGGCAACGGCGCGAGCTGGTACATCTTCGGCGCCGAGCGCTGAGCCTCCCGCAGCCGCGAAGGCCATCGCCGCCTACCGATCGGCCACTGACCCAACCGGCGCGTATCAAAAAGAAGGGCCGCATGATGCGGCCCTTCCAGGGTGACAGTGTGCCGTCGATCAGCGACGTCGACGCTTTTTCTTGTGCTTGTGCTCCACCATCCCATCACCGTGGTGGTGCGGCCGATCGCCGTGCGCATGACCATGATCAAACTCGAAGTCGATCGGATGGTTGTGACCGTGCGTGTTGACCCACTTGTAGAGCTCGGGATTGCGATGAAGCATGCGGCTCGCCGCGCGCTCCTGGTTCTCCTCGATATTCGTCCACGGATTAAAGTGGAAGTGGTTGTAGAGCTGGGTATCAGTCCGGCCGATCGCCAGGATGCCGAGCTTCGAGGCAAACGCGCCGTGGTTGATGTACGGCGGGCGCCAGAAGTAGCCGCCGGTCGGCAGATCACCGAACTGCATCATCCATGAGGTACCCCAGATGTGGTACGCCTCCTCGCAGCAATCGTGGTAGGAGATGTTGTCTTGCCAGAAGTTCGGCGTCATGCAGTAGAGGAACGTGAAGCCGTGCGTGCGCGGATCGAAGCGCAGGATCTTGACCATGCAACCGGGCGCCGTAGCCGGGAAGAAATTGGTCGAGGTCCAGTGCAGGTTCTCGTAAGAGTTGACCGCCGCGTAACGGCTGCGCTCGGCCTGCGGGTGATCGCTGTCGGACTCGACGAAGGAGGGTTCGCCGTAGTTGTAG
>Ga0315900_10011149_pt1 | contig 11157 bp, 14 predicted proteins | sample LakEriMetagenome_FD_203521 | JGI IMG/M metagenome (GOLD analysis project Ga0315900, IMG submission 203521) | Freshwater fungal communities from buoy surface, Lake Erie, Ohio, United States - Buoy 12 MA114 | ecosystem: Environmental > Aquatic > Freshwater > Lake > Lake biofilm | place: USA: Lake...
ATGAAAGTTATACTTTTATAAAAATATTAGATTTAACAGAGGAAGAAGCAATGTCAGCTATAAATTATTTTAAAAATACTTATTGTAAATAAATTGGAAACACGAAAAAAACATATTTCAGTATTAACAGCTTGTTATAATGAAGAGGATAATGTTGCTCGTTTAGTTGTTGCAGTTTCAGATGTATTTAAACAATTACCGCAATATACGTATGAGCATATGTTTATTGATAATTGTTCAACCGACAAAACTGTTTCGATTTTGAGAAACATAACAAAAACGGATAAACAAGTAAAAGTAATTGTTAATGCTCGTAACTTTGGTCATGTTCGGTCCCCAGTTCATGCTTTAAAGCAATGTTATGGTGATGCAGTGGTGTTTTTAGTTGCAGATTTTCAAGATCCACCTGAAATGATTTCAATATTTCTTAGTAAATGGGAGACAGGGAGTAAATTAGTTCTTGGAATTAAATCTCAAAGTAAAGAAAATCCTTTAATGTTTGCTCTGAGAAAAACATTTTATAATTTGTTAAGTAAAGCGTCAGGTAATGATGCTCCCTTGAAAAATTTCACAGGTTTTGGATTGTATGATAAAACTTTTATAGATGTAGTTAGAGAGATTGATGATCCTTATCCATTTTTTAGGGGGGTTGTAAGTGAATATGGTTACGATATTACTAAAATTGAATACATTCAACCATTAAGAAAATCTGGAAAATCAAAAAATAATTTTTTTACGCTTTATGATTTGGCAATGCTTGGTTTTACTAATCATTCAAAATTACCTTTACGTCTTTCCGCATTTATAGGATTTTTTTCTGCAATTATTAGTTTACTTGTGGCTTTTGGATATTTTATTTATAAATTGTTATATTGGGATACATTTCAAGCTGGGACTGCGCCAATGGTGATAGGAGTATTCTTCTTTTCTTCAGTCCAACTGTTTTTTATTGGAATAATAGGAGAATATATTGGCGCCATACATACTCAGGTAAGAAAGAGACCTCTAGTTATAGAAAGAGAAAGAATAAATTTTGACTAAAGAATAATCACGTTTCTTGTTGAATTTCCGTCGATAGTTCTAATCTCTTTTTCTATTTCTTTTCCGTAAATTGCTGCAGCCACTATGATGGTGGATGTTTTGTCTGACTTCAATACTTCAATCGGGTTTTTGATAATAATATTATTTATTTTATTGCCCTGTTTTTTAAAATCTTTGTCCATAAAACAAGTTATAAAACAACTTTTCAAAGGACTGTTTTCCAGCAAACGTAAAGTATACATTCCTGCACCCCAAATTAATACTGGAGTTTTTGATTTAATTAATTCTTCAATTTTATTAAAATCAGAATTTTGTTGTGATATTTCAACGTACTTTTTAATACTATTAACTACAAAGTCAGAATTTTTGATTGTTGGGGGGGAGGATTGTTTTTCTTTTTTAAAAATAGCTGACACGGCGGGATATGGTGTCGTCGAAGATACTTTTATCTCTCTTTCATTAAAAGTAGAGCATTTAAAATCAGCATCTTCAAAAAGATTTTTTAAAGCATTTATGTCAAAATGATTAATATGTTCACAATCAAAGTAGTAAAAAGGAACTACATAGTAATTAGGATATCTTGAGGCGTCAGGAACTTCAATGTAAATGATCCCATTCGGATTTAGTAATTGTTTTAAGTTTTTGGCAGTTTTTTGTAAGTCATATACGTGTTCTAAAACATGAGAAAGTATAACTACGTCATATTTGTTTTCTCCTAATTCCTCAAGGTTAAAGATTCCACCAAAAAAGGCATTAAAACCAGCTTTTTTTACATTTTCAACACAAATTTCAGTAATATCAATCCCAGTTAGATTATTATAACCTTTTTCATTTAAACAATGTAATAATCCTCCATTTGCGCAACCAATATCTAAAATTAATGCCGATTTATTTGTGCAATTCTCTTCAATTATTCCTGCTGCCAAATTTAATCTTGCCTTGTCAATGTCATCTAATCCGCCTCCAGAGGCAGTCTCTTTGTCTTCATATTTTGACATTTGATTATAATATAAATCATAATCCTTTTGTGTTGCACTTGTATCTGCAAAGCAATGCCCACAATTTTCACACTCTACCACATCATAGCTACTCGGCAATGTTGATTTTTCTGGCAAAGAAAATTTTTGAGTGTGTAAAATAATGCCATTGGAGTGATTACAAATAGAACATGGTCTTAAAAGTTTCTTACTATTTTTAATAAGTTTCTAAATTATACATTCTTTATAAGAAAATTAAAATTATTTTTGAATTTTAACATAAATGAATTTAAGGAATAATCATAATTATATTTGCCTGTCATTAGTCATTTATTTTGCGCTTTCAGTAACATTGTTAGTTGCTTATTTCATTAACTATAATTTTGCTATAGCATTAGATCCAGATTTAGAAGCCTTAAAACAAACCTTATTAAATCCAAGTGGAGCGCAACCTGAACCCAAGGAAAAAATGCTATTTTTTGGCTCAGTAGCCTCATTGATTATAAGTTTATTGCTGCTAATTCCCTTCGTTAAAAAGAAATTTTTTAGCAAAGATATAAGCCAAACACTTATAAATATTATTCATTTCATAAATTTTGCTATTGTTTTTTTTATCGCTTATAAAGCATTTAAAGCCCCTAATCCTTTTGCAACTAATCCTCAAAATTCGCATGACATGATAGCGAAAACTAATTTCGATTTTTATTTCATTAAGAGTTTTTTACATAAAAATTTTATATTGTATGCTTTTATATTGTTTCCTCTTATAGCATTTATAACATTATACTCATTTAAAAAGCCTATCGAAGTTTTTTCAAAATTAAATGTTTGGTCATCTAAAATTGTATTAGTTATAGCAATCATTTTATCTCTGTTAGCTTTTGGTTTGTGCACATTCGATTTTCCATACACTTTTGAAAATAAATATGATTTAAATGCCGTTTACTATTCGGTGGTACAAGTTTTTCATGGAAATGTATTATTGAGTCATAATTTCACTAACACTTATGGTTTATATCCACATTTCATTGCGCCTTTATTAGAATTAATAGGGTTAAGCTTTTCGTCATTTACCACCATTATGGGTTTCTTACTAGCCCTTTGTTTTTTTATGATTTATTGGTTTCTTCATAAAACAATATCTAACAAATGGTTTGTTTTATTGAGTATGTGCGCTGTTTTTTACATGAGTTATGTATATGGCAAAGTTGCTACTAATTATGATCCCTATTTTGCTATTCATCCCATTCGTTGGTTGTTTCCGTGTTTATTACTAGCCTTATCTTGTAAAATTCAACTAGCGCCTTCTATATTTTTATTTAAAAATCAACTTCCTTTTTTAAAAGTTGGCATAATATCTTTATTTAGAATATGCTTATTTTTTTTATTTGGTTTTGGTATATTATGGAATCCCGATTTTGGTATTTTCACTTTTATAACACTTTTAACAACAATTATTTTTATTGATTTTGATGTAAAACAATTCTTTTCGTCACTTTTTAATTCTGTTATTCAAATAACAATAGCTTTGGCAAGTGTAGTTATGGTATTCATAATTTATAAAGCAATTATATCATTATTTTATGACCAAAGCCCTGATTTTAATTTGATGTTTACAGCAATTAAATCTTTTGCCGTAGTTGGTTATTATATGTTACCCATGCCAAACACCTATCATCCTTGGATGCTATTTGCCTTAGTTTATGTGATTGGCTGGGTAGTATCTATCAATAATTTTTATAATAATGAAAAGAATATTTTTAGCATTAGTGTTGTAGTATTAACCGTATTAGGTACTCTATCGCTTACCTATTATCAAGGGCGTAGTCATAATTGGAATTTAATGGTTACTAATTTCGAAGCTTATTTATTGTTGGGTATTTTTGCTGATAAATTATATCAAAAAACAAGAACAGAATATTATTTGAAACCCGTATTAGCCCTTTGTTTATTTTTTATTGCTTTTGCTCCATTTCAAGTAATTGGTAGTTTTTCTGATATTATGGGAGTCGTGAGTTCTAAAAAAGACAAACAAAAAAATATTGCCGAAGAAAATCAACTTAAAGCAATAGCCCAATACATGAAAGAAAATATAACAACTAAAGATTCAGTTTTAATTTTATCCGCTGATCATTACCAAAGCCTTTATCATACGCTTATCCATAAACCATCTGCTGTAAATCCTGGATTTGTTGATTTATTTACGAAAGAACAGTATAATAATTTGGTTAACCAAATTGCTTCTAAAAATTTAACTGTATTTTTAGAGCCAAATTATTACCGCCCAATTAATTCGGATATTTTAAATGTGTTACAAGCAAATTATGAAATTAAAAATGTATTAGATAGCTTAACTCCCGTGTATGTTTTTACCAAAAAAAGCAATGTATTTAAACCTCTTTTACAAAACACGTTAAACACTATTATTAATCATTCTTTTCATACTCAAAATTTAGATAATTTAAAATTTATAAAAGGAAAGAAATTAGAAGGAAAAGGAATAAGTAATTTTTCACTTGAATTCATTTTTAAACCAAATAAAAATGTTGTTTCTCAACTAACTAAAAATGCAACTATTTTATCAACTATGAATGATAGTTCAGGATTTGTTATTCAGAAATATGGTGACAACCCTAATCAATATATTTTTGGCACCAAACAATCTGGTAATATATTTAACGTCGAATTAGGGAAATGGAATTATTTAACCATTAACGTTGCCAACAATATAGTAAGTATTTTTGTTAATGGTATTAATCAATCCGAAACATTAATACCTAAAACAATTTTACTAAATAATGAAACAATATATGTTGGGAGTTATAACAACCAAGGAGCATTTTTCTTTGGGAATATTAGCGAAATAAGAATCTCAAATCAAATTCAGAATACAGAAGCCATTCAATCAATTAGTCAAAAAATTAAAAATATACAAAAATGAAAGTAGTCATATTAGCTGGAGGCCTTGGCACTCGTATTTCTGAAGAAACAGACGTAAGGCCTAAACCCATGGTTGAAATAGGCGGCAAACCCATTTTGTGGCATATCATGAAAATATATAGCCATTATGGTTTTAATGAATTTATTATTTGTTGCGGATATAAAGGATATTTGATAAAAGAATATTTTTCAAATCTATTCTTACATCAATCTGATATAACTTTCGATTTAGCAAACAATAAAATGGAAGTACATAATTCTAATTCAGAAAATTGGAAAGTAACCTTAGTTGATACTGGTAAAGATACCATGACAGGAGGACGTATCAAACGCATTGAAAAATATGTGAAGAAGGAAACATTTATGCTTACCTATGGAGATGGAGTAAGTAATGTAGATATTAATGAGTTATTAAAAATACATCAAGCAAATAAAAAATTTGCAACTGTTACGGCAGTACAACCAAGTGGGCGTTTTGGAGCATTAGGTATCAATGAAAAAGGCGAAGTTGAATCGTTTTTTGAAAAACCGAAAGGTGATGGAAGTTGGATTAATGGTGGTTTTTTTGTATGTGAACCTGAGATTTTTAAATATATTGATGGAGATACAACTATTTGGGAACAGGCTCCATTAGAGAACTTAGCAAAAGATAATCAACTTGTATCCTATAAACACAGTGGTTTTTGGAAACCAATGGACACTTTGAAAGATAAACAAGACCTAAATGAATATTGGGAAAAAAATGTTGCTGAATGGAAAATTTGGAAATAGATTAAATTTTAGATTTAAGAAGTTTGATTTTGGAGATAAATATTGCTATACATTAATTAATAATAATAACATTGGATTTATTTAATCATACTTACAAAAACAAAAAAATACTATTAACTGGGCACACTGGTTTTAAAGGCTCGTGGATGGCTATTTGGTTGAGGGAATTGGGTGCTGAAGTCTACGGCTATTCATTAGAACCGTATAGTAAAAAAGATAATTTTGAAACAACTCAATTGAGTACTAAAATTCATCATAAAATCGGTGATGTGCGTGATACTGAAACATTAAAAAAATATTTTTTAGAAATACAGCCTGATATGGCTTTTCACTTAGCTGCTCAACCATTGGTGATTGAATCCTATCACAATCCACATTACAATTTTGAAACCAATTTAATGGGGACAGTTAATTTTTTTGAGGCCATCAGAAATTGTCCTTCCGTAAAAGTTGCCATCAATGTTACAACAGATAAGTGTTATCAAAATAATGAATGGATGTGGGGTTATCGTGAAAATGATGCGATGGGAGGAGATGATCCATACAGTGCGTCTAAAGGCTGTTCTGAGTTAATTACAAATTCGTATGCTAAATCATTTTTTAATAATGAAAATACCGCTCATATAGCTTCAGCAAGAGCAGGAAATGTAATAGGTGGAGGTGACTGGGCTGAGAACCGCATAATGCCAGATTTAATAAGAGCTTATGAAAAAAGTGAAACATCAGGTATTCGAAATCCAAGTTCTGTTCGCCCATGGCAATTTGTGTTAGAACCTATTTTTGGATATATGAAATTAGGCGAGAAATTATGGACAGAAGGTAAATCATTTTGTGGAGGTTGGAATTTTGGACCATTATCTTACGAAAATTATTCAGTAGGCGATGTTGTGCTTGAAGTAAAAAAAATAATTCCGAGCATAAAAATTGATACTCCCACAAGTGCTGAAAAATTTCACGAAGCGGGACTATTAAAACTAGATATAACTAAAGCTGTTAATCAATTAGGTTGGAAACCAAAGTTAAGTTTTAAAGATACGATACGTTTTACCATTGATGGGTACTTGCAAGAATTAGATAGGAGCAATAATATTTATGATTGTAGAGTTAAACAAATTAAAGAATATTGTAGTAATTAAATTGGTAATTTACGATAAAGACGTAAAGTTTATAAAGGTAAATCATAATAATACTTTTAAATGCGATTAGCGAAAACACAAATAAAAGAATTAACTCATCAAATAAATGGAGCAGCTATAGAAGTTCAAAAAGCTATAGGTCCAGGGCTTTTAGAAAGTGTATATCATAAGTGTTTAATCCAAGAATTGAAAATTAGGAATATTAATTTTAAATCAGAATTAGTAGTAAATATTGAATATAAGGGAGTTACTTTAGATACTGAATTACGTTGTGATTTATTTATTGAGGATACCATTGTGGTGGAATTAAAAAGTGTGGATAAAATACTACCAATACATGAGGCGCAAGTTCTTTCATATATGAATTTATTAGACGCTCCGTTTGGAATACTTATTAATTTTAATAGTACAAATATTATGAATGGTGGACAGAAAACATTCGTAAACGTATTATATAGCCTTTTAGATAACTAAATTAAACCATCTTTATGAACTTTATGCCTTTATGGTTTAATTAAAAAACAAAAAACAATGTCAAAATTATTAGATATCAAACATCAAATACATGCTCTTATAAAAGAGTATTATGAGGAAGCATTTAAAGAAAAAACATTTGTTCCTGGAGAATCTTCTGTACCAGTTAGTGGTAAAGTTTTCGATTATAAAGAATTGACCAACATTACAGATTCTGCATTAGACGCATGGTTTACTACAGGAAAATTTAACTCAGAATTTGAAAAAAAATTAGCAAAATATATCAATGTAAAATCCTTACTAACGGTTAATTCTGGTTCTTCTGCTAATTTAGTTGCATTTTCAGCTTTAACTGCAAAAGAATTAGGTGAAGAGCGAATTAAACCCGGTGATGAAGTGATTACAGTTGCTGCATCATTTCCAACAACAGTAAACCCCATTTTACAATATGGAGCAATTCCAGTTTTTTTAGATGTTACAATACCTCATTATGAAATTGATGTAACTTATTTAGAAAAAGCTTTATCTCCTAAAACAAAGGCAGTTGTTATTGCACATACCATGGGGAATGTATTTAATTTAGATGTGATTACCGCATTTTGTGAAAAGAATGATTTATGGTTAATGGAAGATTGTTGTGATGCTTTAGGGGCAACATATAATGGGCAACATGTTGGCACATTTGGAGATATAGCAACATTAAGTTTTTATCCAGCACATCACATTACAATGGGTGAAGGAGGTGCAGTTTACACATCCAATTCCAAATTAAAAAAAATAGCCGAATCCTTTAGAGATTGGGGAAGAGATTGTTGGTGTGAGCCAGGAAAAGACAATACCTGCGGTTTGCGTTTCTGTCAGCAATTAGGCGATTTGCCAATGGGTTATGATCATAAATATATTTATTCACGTCAAGGTTTTAATTTAAAAATTACTGATATGCAGGCCGCATTAGGTTTAGCGCAATTAGAAAAATTAGATGAATTTATTAAAGTTAGAAGACATAATTTTGATTTATTAAAACAAGGTTTAATGAAACATTCAAATAAATTAATTTTACCAGTTGCTACACCTCATGCAAATCCATCTTGGTTTGGTTTTTTAATCACATTAAAAAAAGATGTAGGGATAACACGCAGTGAATTAATTCAAAAATTAGATGCCAAAAAAATAGGGACTCGTTTATTATTTGCTGGCGATTTACGCAAACAACCTTATTTTAAAGATTACAATTATCGCGTTGTTGGGGATTTACCAAATACTGATATTATCGTAAATGATACTTTTTGGATTGGTGTAACACCAATGATTAATGATGAGATGATCACATACATTTGCAACAGTTTTGATGAAATTTTATCATAAAGATATCGTAGATTGTCCAATTATATTCAGTCAAACTTTAAACCATGTGTTAAAGCATAATAAGCATCTAGAACTTGTTGGCGTTGATGAATTAAATAATTGTATCAGATATAAAGAAATGTAATTCAAAAAAAGAGAATTAAAAATGTCGTAGAAAGTGCCACCTTTGTTAGTGCCTAGTGCAGTTTAATAGTCCTTAACTAAAATATCTGTAGGAATACTTAAGACGTCACTTAGTTTACGAATCATGTCAAGAGTAAGTTTTCTTTTTCTATTTAATATTTCACTTACTCTACTTTTTAGTCCAATTGCAAGAGCCAAGTCTTTTTGTTTGTAACCTAATTGTTCCATACGGAATTTAATGGCATCAATTGGATCTGGTAAATCAATAGGATATTTTTCCTGTTCATATTTATCAATAAGTAATGAAAGTAATTCTAATTCATCACCTTCTTTAGTCCCTTTTTTAGCATTGAATATTTTTTCAAGTCCACTTAATGCTTTTTGATACTCCTTTTCGTTTTTAATTACTTTATGTTCCATTTTAAATTGTTTTTGCGTTTACTTTGTCATATTGCTTATGTGTTCCAATAAAACGCATCAAGATTATGTCATTCATTATTACCGTCAATATTTTTTTGTAAATTTAGATACATTTTTATAAAAATAATGAAGCAACGAATTTATATTGATACTTCGGTAGTGTGAGGCTACTTTGATGATATATTTAGTGCCGATACAATACCTTTTTTGAGAGCGTAAAAAAAGGAAAAGTAATTATTATAGTTTCAGATTTATTAGAAGCCGAACTTTTGTCAGCACCAAAATTTGTAAAAGAATTATTGCAGAACATTGGCCAAAAACATAAAGAAAAAGTTAAACTTTCGCTAGAAGCCATAGTCCTTGTAGATGATATATAGATGCAAAAGTGGTTGGCAAAACAAGCCGTGTCGATTGCCAGCATATTGCTATTGCAACACTTTGTAATGCCGATGTGCTAATTAGTTGGAATTTTAAACACATTATAAACCTTGATAGAATTAGAGGTTACAATGGTATTAACTTTAAAAACGGTTATAAAATGTTAGAAATAATGACACCAAAAGAAATCTATAAATATGAAGAAGAAGAATAAAAAACAAGTTGAAAAAAAATTTGACGCCATAAAAACTATGCGTAAAATTAGAGATAAACTAAGTTTAGAAATTATGAATATGACCTACGAACAAGAAAGGCTATATTTAGATAAATTACTTGCCAAAGAACAAACAGACTAATGCATACGTTATGTTACCACCAATTTTTGTAGGACTCGTAAAAATTAACTATCATTGCACTAATGAATTACATCGACCATATATCCATTGACCCTAATGTTCGTTTTGGGAAACCCTGCGTTAAAAATACACGTATTTCGGTTTACGACATATTAGGTTGGTTAGCTGAAGGTATGACTCATGAGCAAATTATCTCAGACTTTCTGGAATTAAATGAGCAATCAATTCGTGCTTGTTTGGCATTTGCAGCGGACAGAGAACATAAATACAAAATCGCTTCATGACACTGTTGTTCGACCAGAACATTTCCTTTAAAGTTGCTAAAAAAGTACAGGACATTTTTTCTGGAGCAAAACATTTATCTGACCTTAGACTCGAAGGCTCAAAAGACATCGAAGTTTGGGAGTTCGCCAAAAAAAACGACTATTGTATTGTTACTTTTGACTTTGACTTCATTGACCTTTCGACTTTAATATAGGTTCGCCACCAAAAATTATTTGGCTTAGACTTGGTAACTCGACCACCGAAAAAATTGCTTCAAGACTTCAATCGGACGCAAAATTAATAACAGACTTCCTGACCAGCGACGACGCAGCTTTCCTAAAAATTAAATAAAAAACTGGTGGTAACAGCAGCTACAAATAATTTGCGCGGACACACATAAATGTGTTAATTTGGATTAGCAAACTATTTGTTGTAGCTGCAAAACGATAACATTATTAGCTAGTAAATTTATAGTTTCATCATATAATGGAAATATTGATGAATCTAAGAAACAGAAACCTCCAAATTTATCATTTGAAGTATTAGGTTTTAGGATATACCATGAGTTAAAAAATAATAAGCATCTAGAACTTGTTGGCGTTGATGAATTAAATGATGGTGTCAGATACAAAAAATTCAACGCAAAAAAAGTCAATTAAAAATGTCGTAGAAAGTGCCGTAAGTGATGTCGTAGAAAATGAAAAATGAAAATAATTTTGCACTTTAACATCGGATGATTTATCAATTCTATTTAAAGCCATTATCACATTTTCAGGAATTGGCTTTGGGATGTTACCTATGCCAACAACGATGCATCCATGGATGTTATTAGCTTTGGTTTATATTATTGGTTGGACATTTTCAATTAACCATTTTTTTACTAATCAAAAAAATAGTTTTACCGTTTCTGTT
>Ga0315900_10011152_pt1 | contig 11156 bp, 4 predicted proteins | sample LakEriMetagenome_FD_203521 | JGI IMG/M metagenome (GOLD analysis project Ga0315900, IMG submission 203521) | Freshwater fungal communities from buoy surface, Lake Erie, Ohio, United States - Buoy 12 MA114 | ecosystem: Environmental > Aquatic > Freshwater > Lake > Lake biofilm | place: USA: Lake...
GTATTCGGCTTAGTACGTAGCTGTGCCCAATTTGTGCTCAAGCTCTTTCAGTTGCGGTTCTCGTTAGGGAATCCTGATCGATTCATTCAATTCGCAGCTCAGCCCTTCCTTTTTCTGTTTGGATGGCCAGGATTCGCGATGTGTACTATCGTGATGGTCGCGTCCGGTTATCTGGTGCTGATGCGATTCACGGAGTTTGTTAGTTGTCTTCCGACCTGGTCGATCATTCGATCGCCGTCAGCATTGATCGGTTTCGGCTTTGTTTTTGTTGTAACACGAGTGATTCACGAGTTCGGGCACGCGGTCGCATGCAAACGATTTGGTGTTCCATGCAAAGACATCGGGTTGCTCTTGAGTTTCGGGATGATCTGTCCTTACGTGGACATCACCGATGCATGGTCGGTCGGTAGCAGACGAAAACGAATCGTGATTGCATTGGGAGGTATCTACTTTGAAGCCATCGTTGCGGCGGCTGCAGGAATCGCTTGGTGCTTTAGCGTTGAGAGCTGGATGCATGATCTTTTCTTTCGGATCATGTTGGTTTCGTCTGCGACAACACTTCTATTCAATGCGAACCCGTTTTTGAAGTACGACGGCTATTTTGTGTTAAGTGATTGTATCGGGATGCAAAATATCCGAGAGCGTGCTTGGCAAGCTTTCGATGCATTATGCGAGGGGAGAGTGATCAACTCGTTGTTCGAATCCGTCGGTTTATCGATTTACTTTTTGCTGGCATTAGCCAATCGGTTTTCTATGTCGATAGGTCTTGCCGTGTTTCTTTATGCATTGGCTTGCCAGTGGCATTTAGCAGGAGTCGGTGTGGCATTGTTCTTGATCTATGCCGGTAGCGCAATCACCTTGTCCATTGGATCGTGGGTCGGTAGGAAAAGCGAAACGCAGTCACGGCGTGCCGCTTGGCTCGGTTGGTTCGCCGTGGCGTGTCTCATCGCGTGGGCCGTCACGATGCCTTTGCCGAATCGATTTGGATCGACAGGCGAATTGATTGTGGGAGAAAGACGACCTGTTTGCGCAACAGAACGAGGGATTGTGAGTCAGTGTATCCCGCCTTCAGCATCCGAGGTGCCGTGTGGAGAGCTTATTCTGAAAATGGAAAATCTCCAGATCGAAAAAGAGCACATCGCTATTGAATCGCAACTGCTTCAGGAGGAGAAATGTCTTCAAGCGAATGATCGAGCATCCTACGCCGACATTGATAAATTGGAGACTCTGCCTCAACTTGAGGCGAATTGTAAAGAATTGCAACTTAAACGGGACGAAATCTTAGCAAGGAAACAATCGCTAACGATCACGGCTTCCAAGACTGGGTACTTCGTTTTAGCAGAAAGAAACTCGATGCAATCTTCCGAGTTGATTCCACCGAGTTGGGACTATCCAGCGACCCAGCGACTCCGGAAAGTCATCGCAGTGGGAGAATTGCTGCAAAAGTATGAACTCATCGGCTACATGTACGAAGGAGACCAGCGTCGTATTGACTGTCCGATATCCGATGAGGATGCAAACTTGATTCGAATTGGAACGAAAGTTCGAGTCCGGCTGATGCAACAACCCACACGCTTGATGGATGGCATCGTTGAAGAGATCTCGAGCGCACATCAAACAATGCAGCGCGGATCTATTTCAACGAACGCGTCAGACAACGCGATGCTTATGGTCTCCGTTCGAGTTCCCGATCTGGGGAACGATCTGCTACACGGAGGAAGTGCCGAGGTCGTGTTTGTTTGTGAAGAGCGTTCTATTCTCGATCGAGTCGTAGACGCAGGACTACGCAATCTTCGATGGCGATAGAATTGCTATCAATTGCTGTATGTGAAGGCTTAACGAATAGGTAGCTGGACGGATCGATCTAGTGCATTTGCCTCGAAATTCGAATGTGCGAGATGAAGTGGTGAATCGCATCATGCCGAAATGACCACTGAGTCGACCACCATTACTTAGTAGTGGGACCCCTAAGGTCGACTTTTAAAACACAATCGTCGAGGTGTTAGAATGGCGAGTCGTTTCCGAACAAAGACAATTCAGAAATCACTTCGCAATGGCATGGTAGCCGCCCTAACTGGGATGACATCGATCGGGTTCGCGCAGGAGAAGCAGCCTGTTAGCGATCGTTTTTTTTTGACCATCGCAGAAACGGAACCGACCAAGACGGAGCAAGGAGACGCAAATCAAGGCAAAGCGGTTGTCGGGATCGCAGAACCAACAGGGAAAGAACCTCTCGCTCTTTCTCCGTTGGTTACGCCTAACCTTGCTTTAAAGGGGATTACTGAGCAGGTCCCCGAAGATCTAATGGAAGGTCGATTGCCGCCAATTCAATCAATGCCCTCTGGTCCCGATAGACCCTATGGCATGTATCAATCGTTGAAGACGTGGTCAGCTCCTGTTTTTTGTCATCAACCTTTGTATTTCGAAGATGCAATGCTGGAAAGGCATGGGCAAGAACGTTTTCCACATCTGACACCGCTGATATCGGGAGCGAGGTTCTTTACTGGAGTGGTCACTAAGCCTTATATGGTCTATCTGCATCCGCCCTTGCAAGACGTACCCAATACCGGTCATTTTCGTCCAGGCTCGCCTGCTCCAGCAATTCGCGAACGAGCTCCGTACGATAAAGGTGCACTTCGCTTTCAATTGTTGACGACGGGCGCAACTCTCGTAGCAATCCAGCCGTAAGGCAAAGAAGTACCTAATAGGCAAGCTCGACGACGATAAATAACGTCTTTCTGAGGCAGCTGTTTCTCTTGCATCGGCGGTAGCCACTGCCTAGTTCTTCGTCTACTTGGCCTTGCGGCTGATTCTGCAACCTTGTTGGATGAAAAAGGGATTTCATTTCCCGCGATCCCATTATTTCCGAGATCCTTCGGGTTGTGATTGCCCTTTCTTTAGGCAGTCTTACTACGGTTGCATCTAGGCGAGCAATATTAATTTTCTCAGCTTAAGGCTCGTAAATTCCCATTCTGCGGGCTTGAAAGTCACATAGAGACCGTCGCAGATTGGCGCATTGGTAGCGAGTCAACTCTGGTACGGGAATCGCTAGGCAAGACGGGTGACAAGCGTATTTGCTTCCTCTCAGCAATGCGATTCATTTCCAAACATCGAGAGGAAAAGATGAGTTCCATCAGCGTACAACTGCCCAAGCGACGAACGGCGGAGACGTCCAAGTTTGAGGCTTCCGTGACGATTCGTTTACCTCGTTTGGCGTTCAAGCCAACGAGACTATCGGCACAAATCCTAATGTCTTGGATCGCAGCTATCATCTATGTGACGGTAGTTGTATTAGTCGCTGCGTACGACATTGTTCTAACTATTCGATATGCCAACTTTTTGGTGCAGCTCGAAGAAAACCCGGTTGGTCGTTGGATCATGAATTTAAAGCATGACACCATTTACGATATTGAAGCGACACCCAATATCGTGCCGTTTATCGTTCTCAAGGTCTTTGGAACATTTCTTGTTTTGGGGGTGATTATCGCTTTGATTCGTTGGCGTTCTCACATGGGTCACCTAGTTGGTTTGGGAGTTAGTAGCTTTCAGTTGGGGTTAGCCGCCTATCTTACTTATTGCTAAAGTCATCTTTTCCACTTGATGGTCTTTCGCTGGACTCTCCAGATTGACAGGGTGTAAAGGATTGCACTAGCTTCCTATCCTCGTTTTCGGATATGTCCCAGGGTGAGCAAAGTACCCATTACGATTGTCGGGGACGGATATGAAACAACTGTTCTTTACCATAGCGTATGTTTTGGTTCTAGGAGGATCACTTCAAGCGGAATTACGAGTGCAAGATATCTGTCGAGTTCAGGGGCAGGAAGAAAATACACTGCAGGGGATCGGCTGGGTTGTTGGACTCAAAGGTACCGGCGACGGCGACTTTAAACCAACAGTACGCTCGTTGGCTCAGGCACTGAAAGGGCTGGGGGGAAACCCATCTATAGATGTGCAGGGGAGGATCAATGAGAAAGAGTTTTCCAGCACAAAGAACGTTGCTATGGTTTGGGTCGTTGCCAAAATTCCTGCTGCCGGAGCCATCCAAGGGGATCGGATATCATGCACAGTTAGTGCTGTTCATGCGAAGAGCCTGGAAGGAGGTAATCTTATGCTTACCCACATGCTTGGACCGCGCGCGGATCAATCGATTACGTTCGCCCTCGCCAATGGACCGGTCACATTGGACGATCCAAAGATTCCAACCACTGGCAGGGTGGCCAACGGTTGCAAAATGGAACAAAGTGTCCTGAACCCATTTGTAAAGGATAACAAAATAACGCTGGTGCTAGATCCCACGCACAGCTCGTTTACTAGCTCACAGTTGGTAGCTGAGAAGATAAACAGTTACAAAAAAGATGGTGGACTGGGAGGCCAATCGAGTACAAACCGGTCCCGAAGCAATACGGCATCCCAAAAGTTGGCATCTGCCATCGATCAGAATCATGTGGTCGTCCAAGTGCCAGAAATCTATCAAACAGTGCCGGTAGAGTTCATCTCAGAAATACTCAATCTGCCGTTGATCAACATGGCTAACCAAAAACGAGTCTACATACACGAGCGAGACGAGGTTGTCATCATAGGCGAAGATGTGACCATTGCACCTGTCGCAGTTTCGTTCGGCAGTATTTCCATCTCGCCAAAAGGTGGAAACGGTCCGCCGAAGAGCTTTCAAGAGCTTCAGTCTAAACTGGACTCATCACAGCCAAAGCTAAAAAACTTGGTCGATGGATTGAATGTATTGAGCGTGCCTACTCGCGATGTCATTTCGATCATCAAAGCAATCTACAAGCAAGGGAATTTGTATGGCGAACTTGTCATCGAGTAGTGCGCTGTCTAACTCGCTCGGCCCAAATGGTATGCATCAACCCAAAAACGATGCCAAAACCTCTGATGGCCTGGCCGCAGCCAGCAAACTGCAGCATGCTTCGTTCGGCGAGGTTTTCAAAAGCAGTTTAGAGAATACACCTGTAAGCCATACCGTCGATGACGAGAATGTCACCGACGACGACAAAGACATCAATGCGGAAACGATGGAGTCGACAGGCTTGAACACCAAGCCCACGACAGGCGGATCTGACGAACTCAAACAAGCCTTTCAAGACTTCGTCGGAAAAACATTCTTCTCGCAAATGATTGCGTCGATGCGTAGCACGCAACAAGAATCCGCTTATTTCAACGGCGGCCAAGCGGAAAAGATCTTTCAAGGACAATTGGACCAAATCTTAACCGACGAGATCACCAAAGCCAGTTCGTCTCAAATCGCGGAACCCATGTATCGATTGTTTCAGCTCCAGCGATCAAAGTAAGCCGCGGTCCAGTAAGTCACAACGCGTCGCGTTTCCAAAGACTTAGTTCTTCGGAGGTGTAACTTCTTGAACCACCGTTCCGAACTCAGGATGCAGAACGAGAATGGCGAATCGCTCTACTTGCCCGAGTTGGTCCAAACTCAAACTAGCATAGTCGAACTGACCTCTCAAGTCGGTGTATCCATCCTTGTAGAACGAAACCTTGCCATCCGAGGATCGTTGATAAACCTTGACATAGGTAGATTCCACAGGACGTTGCGACGTGCGTTCCACCACTTGTAGTCGACCCGCCGCAGAAGCAATGCTAACTCGCAACGAGTTTGCTACGACCAAGGTCGATTGCGTTTGCCCTGCCCCGCTTACTTCAACCAGAACGTTTCGATTCTTCATCGCCTCTGGAAACTCTAATGTCCGAGAAACCAGTTCTGCCGAATTAGCGAGGTTCATTACCTCTTCCAGATTTGCTTGAATGCTGCTCAACCGCGAGCCATCTTTGGCAACAAACGGATTGCGACTAAACTGCAACTCAATATCCATCAGATAGTAACGCACGATCACCTTGTCGAGATTTCGGTACTCCAAGATGACTCTCTCTCCGGATGAATGGAGCGTTAGACCTGGTTGCTTTTTCGCAAGGTCCGAGAGGTTTGCATCGCGTTGACCACCCAACATGCGTTGGTCTGCAGCGTTCGACCAAGCGATTGTCTCACCACCTTCGTGGACTTTACCAGCTTCCATCGCTTTGCATTCCGCTATGTGATCCAACGCTTGAACAAACAGATCGCGCCAACGTGGGTGCGGATACTCCCGATACTGCATGGCGATACCCCCCGCCCGATCCCAGTCCCGCTGAAAGAAGGACAAATAGGTAGCCATGTAGTCGTACTGAAGCTTTGTCTCGAGAGTCGCTGGTTCTATCTTTTCGAATAGAGCCAATGCCTCGTCGATGCGATTCTGGCAGAGCAAGTAGTAAACGTATCCGAGTCGATCGTTGTTGGAAGGAGTTGCCTCATAGGCAAGTTTCTTCAAAAGTGCCTCGTACTGAATCTGCAAACCATCGTTTAGCAATTGGCTGCGCCCCCCCAGGGAGTAGGTTCGAGCCAAGACGAGTGGCCTGAAATCCAGATGTTCATATTGCCGCCTGGAATCCGCATCGACTTGGAGCAAATCGGAAGCGAACAAAGGCAGAACCGCCGCGACAATCGCTTCGTGATTGCTCAAAAATTCTCGAATTCTATTCGCATCTCCATGCTTCAGCGCATAGGCCCACAAGCTTGGTTCGTAGATACCAGACTCCGTGAGCATCGACAAACAGCGGTCGAAGAAGGACTTGTCTGTCATGCGCCATGAAATTGCATCGAGCGACAACTTTGCAAGGTTATGAGTCTTTAGATACTCTAAAACTTCATCGGATGTTCCCCACGAAGCGATGTAATACCAAGTGGACTGATCCACGGTCGCTGCTTTTGCATCGACGACAATCTGTTGGTCTGATGCTTTAGCCGCACGTTTGTCGTCGACGGACAATTGCGAACCAACCAACTGGAACGCTCCTGCCTCTGGCATGTAAAACAAAGCATTGATCTCTTGCGTTGCAAACGGCTGTAGCTCCAGTTGCTGAGTCATCGTCGACTTGGCGTTGCTCAAAGCGATAGCACCACTCGGAATCTGTTGCAGAATCTGACCAGCCCAACGGGATGCGTTCGGATTGGTAACTACCGTTCGAAGTCGATAAATGACCCCTCGTACTAAAGGTTGATTCACAAGCGGTTTTGCCGAATCGGCTGGGTCGTTGGCGGTATAAATTTGTTGACTCAACAAGACTGCCGGACCATCGTTATCGGCAGTGATCTCTTGAATTCCTCGAACGAACGCCACAGCAGATGACGTTATCTTGGCAGTGAGTTGCCCATTCACAATTTCCATCACAGGAGCATCCGACTTCGTAGGCAATTGCAACACCGCCAACGCCATCAGTGCCGCAGTGGGATTATCCGCAGCCATTTCCAGATGGTCGGAGATGAATGCTGTCTGTGCATCTTGATGAAGCAGTAAATCCATCCAGAAAGCATTAGGTCGAATCAAGTTCGATGTCTGACCCGCCAGCGGAATATGATAGTATTGGGTCTCTGCCCACTTGCGTGTGGTAGCAATGTTCTCAAATAGCATTGCTTGTCTTCGACCTTGAACGATTGCCCCTCTCTTCTGACTTCGTTGTAATTCTTCCCTTCTGTCCGAAAAACGTTCTTTTTTGCCTGCTTCCAAATTCTCCATGAATCGAGCGCTCGATTGAGGCTTGTCGGATGGAACGTTTACACTCTCTCCAAGTGCAGTGCCCGAATCGAAAGCTAGAACACCATCTAAGCCGCCACTTGCCATGGCAGTGCCAAACATCTGAGAGACATCTGCAATCGTCGGTGGATTGGCTTCGATCCAGTCTCCCATCGAGCGTTTAATAGCTGGCCTGAACGCAGGTACTCGTTTTGCCAATAAGACTTTTTCGGCCGCATTGAGCTGAGCGATCCGCCACGGTTGCGAATATGGAGACAGATCCGCTTCCAACAAGTAGTGGTCCATAAACTGCTTGGACGATTTGTTCTGCAAAAATGGTTTCACCGATGTGTCAAAGAACTTTCGATCGTGATTGTAAAGATACAGATGAAGCTCATGGCAGGACAATTCACCGAATTGCTTGAGCTTCTCTTCTTGGGACAGTTCGCTCCATCGCGAGATGACTTCAAACTTCGTGAACGACGGATTGTCCTTCAACAAATTGCGATAGAGTTCATAGACATCGGTGATCGAAGCGATCCATTTCACCCGTGTCGATTGGGCATCGCCAAAGGAATGTAATTCCGTGGGCTTGAACACTTGGGTTCGCTTCGTTTCCACGAAATGCTTGCCAGAATCGAGTGTCTTTGCCAATCGTCGATCGATCGTTGCGATAAGTTGAGTCGGCAAGTGCACCGATGCGGAAGCCGTGGATGCTTCATCGACTGCGAGGATCACAAGATTGGTTCGGTCACCGAACTGCGCGCCATCCAAAACGATCACTCCTTTGCTGTTGGGCCGAATGTTCGAACCGACGATGGCAACATTCTTCAAGAATTCGTATTCGGGTACTCCTACTACAGCAGCCTTCATTGCGAACGACTCTGGTTCCGATCGACTGGGAGCTGGGCTGCCTGGAGCAAGTTTAGGCATAGGGTCGCCGCCCGCTGCTCGATCTTCCAATGCTCGGGTAACTTCCAATTCCCATGGCTGAATAAGCACACTCGGAGTAGGTAGCATGTTGCCCGGATAATGCTTGGCTCCCCTTCGATCGAGGATGTATTGATACTCTTCGTCGAGCTTCAACGAATCGACATACAAACTCGAAGGGATCGGAAGGGCCGTTTCATGGGAACTCGGCCATGGGCGTGCGATCGTTTGCTTCGCGGAACGGGAATGATCAAAAGGTGTTGCTAAAATGTGTACGCGTGTGTTCGCGTTTATGTTGCCGAGTTCGATCGTTAGTTTGTTATCCTTCCACTCCGTACTTCGAATCGTCGTACGTTTTAGATTGCTTGCTTGGCTCACCCAGCCTTTTGCGATCGCCAAACCATCTTTGATTCCGCCATCCGCTACTCGAATGACAGCGGACTGGTTTGTCTCGTGATCCGTCAGTCGATAGACACCAATCTTCAACCCTTCGATTCTTAGCAAGCTATTTTCCGCGCGCACAAGCTCATTTGCGATCGCGACGATTTGATTCGATCGAATTTCGGAAAGAGACAATCGACTCGACGCCGGGCTAGATGACGATTCCCACGGAAGCTCAACCACTTGGTTGGTTGCGACTTGCAAAGTGGCTGGCCAATCGGCAGTTGTCGTACTCAAATCGAAGCTACGTTCATTCGCTTCAGCTCCTGAGACTTTGAATCGAACAACATCCGAGAGTTTGCCGAGTTGAATCGTACCTTGCTCGTCAGTTGCAAGCCGTGCCGATGATTGAGACTGGAGACCTCGAACCTTGAATTCTAACGTTACCGGCTGGCGGCCAATCGCTTCACCGTTACGACCTCGCAGTTCAAGCGAGTAACCAGATGGATCGCGCCTCAAGAAAAAGTCTCTCGCAACCGAAGTAGAAGCCGTTTGGTTCAAAGCCAGCTCATGATTGGCGGCCAGCGAAACTTGGACATCATTGGATAGGCGACGGATCGTTCCTGTCAATGAAAACTGCACCTTGGCGAGTCGGGGTGGCACCATGAATTTCCGAACGATATCCTCTTGATCAATCAGTTTGGTGATTGCAAAGTCACGGATACTTTCGATTCCGTCTTGGTCAGTGAATCGAATGGTCAAGCGAGGTTTTTCCACTTCCGAGAGGCTCGCCGGATACCCGTTGCATAACAGCGATGGGCGAATCAAAACTGAACCTTCAGCACCGGTTCGAAACTGCTGTGGATCGCAAAGGAAGTTTGCCGCTAAGGTATGCGATTCCGCATAGTGAACAAAGATATCTTTGGTCGCGAGTCCTCCATCTACCAACACGGCAGTCTCTGTTTTGGTCTGGTTCGCAAAGGGGATAACGATGTCTCCATCTTTTTCTGGTAGATACTCGCGATCTCCAAACCAAACGGTCGCCGAAGGGACATGATTTCCTTCTGCATCGATGATACGAATCACATTACCTGCGTCGCTCAACGTGTGAAAACCGTAGATCGATCCTTTTTGAACCAGCACGCGACTACGGACTCCAGACGCCAGGAGATCAACAATCCATATGCCTGGCCCCTCGATCTCTGGCAAGGCGATTTGTTCCTCGTGTCGCCGATCCGAGGGGAAGTTGTAAGTAAGTTTACGTTCAGCGTTCGGAACCAAACCATCCAAATCGATACCGGTATGAATTCCCTCGATGGATTGAAGGAGAATGTTGCGGGCATTGAGTCGATAGACCTTGAGCAATACATCAGGTGTATTCTTGAGTACAACCGATAGCGAGACAGATTCCTTGCTGGCGTAGACAGGTTTGTTCGTGGGCGCGAACTTCACCTCGACGCGAGACTGAAGCGATTTTTGTTTTTCGGGAGAGAGCTTGGCATAGTGCCTTTTCGGATCGCCTAGTCCATACATAATCTTGGTGGTCGCAAAGACCTCTTCCAAGTAATCCCGCTCCACGAGTGATGCAAAGCTGTCGACGTTCTCATCGGACTTGAAGAATTGTGTCAGATAACTTTCGATCAATTGGGAGTCATCACGAATCGGCTGAAGCAGGACGAGGGACTGGTAGTCAACATTCAGTTGCACCGGTGGTCGCGCCCGATTCTTCTCAACCCACCCTTTGGCAACGATAGACCGATTGTTAGGCAATGCTAGGTACTTGAGGAACCGTTCGCGATCGATAGAACCACGTTGCTCATCGAGCACTAGGCGGTGATAGAGCACCGATGCTTTGAGACTGTTTTGCGACTCAGGAAGTGTTGTAACAAAGGCTTCCAGTCGTTCTAAGTGTTGCAATAGTGTGCTGCGATCTTGGAGCGATTCTCCATCGATAGGTCGAATCTTCGCGAGCTTCGTTTGAATGAATTGTTCCGACTGCAAGAGGATAGGCAGTTTGGTGGACAACTGATCGAGTTGAGCCAATGAAAGTTCGCGATGGATGCGAGCCCAACCGAAGCCTCGCGATTCCGGTTGGTTGAGCTGGCGAAGAATCGCTTCTACTAAACCAGGGGTATCGGGACGTGTGACTCGCGTCAACCATTCAACTAGGTCTTCTTTGGATCGCACCATGGGAAGTGCTTCTGCCAGTGCCGAGTCTTCGATGGTTCCTAAGCGTCCTGCGTCGGCGAGACTCGCCTTGAGGAGTGC
>Ga0315900_10011153_pt1 | contig 11155 bp, 6 predicted proteins | sample LakEriMetagenome_FD_203521 | JGI IMG/M metagenome (GOLD analysis project Ga0315900, IMG submission 203521) | Freshwater fungal communities from buoy surface, Lake Erie, Ohio, United States - Buoy 12 MA114 | ecosystem: Environmental > Aquatic > Freshwater > Lake > Lake biofilm | place: USA: Lake...
GCCATGCCCGCGCGCGCCCAGGGCACCTTCACCATCATGGGCGGCGCGCCCAACGCTGCGTTGGCCTGGTGGTCGATCGACACGCCGCACTTCCGCATCGTGTATCACGAAGGGCTCGAGCCAGAGGCCAGGCGGGCCGCACGGTTGCTCGAAACCACGTATGCCGAATACCGGCAGCGGTTTTCGGTGACACTGCCCAGGCCCTACCACGTGTTCCTGTCGAGCCGTGTGCAGATACCCAATGCCGCCACGACTCCATACGGTTACCTCTTTCTCCTGGTGAATGCACCCAAGTATCCGACCCTGTTCGGCAACACCACAGGCTGGCTCGAGGTCACGATTCGTCATGAACTCATGCACGCGATGACCTTCGCCGGGTCTCGGCGACCGTGGGAGCGGCTGGGGCTCTTTCAGGGGCTGGCGATTCCACGGGACATCTCGGAAGGCCTGGCGCAGTTTTACGCCGGGGAGCCCTGGACGGCCGAACGCGGTGAACAGTACCTGAACCTGCTGGTACGCAGCGAGCACGCTTTCTCAGTCGAGTCAACGCCTGAGGCAGGCAGAGTGCTCTATGCCCGAGGGTTCTCAATGATCAAGTGGCTGCATACCCAGCACGGCGATGAAGGCCTTCGGCGCCTGGTGACCACAACGACCGGTGATGGTCGTCACACGAGCTTCAGTCGGGCGTTCCGTGACCTGACCGGCATGAGCCTGCGGCAGGCACGGAAGGCCTGGCGCGCCGATGTGAACGCGTTCTATCACGCGCGCCAGGACGCCGCAGAGCCGACCTCGTCGCTGGGCCGTGCGGTGCCAGGGCTGACGCCCTACCGGGTGGTTGCCGCACAGGAACTGCCAGACGGCAGTGGACTGCTCTTCACCGGCCTTGGTGACAAGGCGACGGCCGACTACGCGCTGCATCACTTCGACTATGCATCGCGCCAGACACGGCGCATCGCCGAGCAGAACGTGCGTGACACCCTGTCGATTAATCCTTCGGGCACGCGGGTGGCCTACGCCCGCCTGCACCAAAGCCGCGAGGGTGACACCGTGGCTGACGTGTTCGTCACCGAACTGGCGACTCGCCGTGAAGTCGCCATCACCAGGGATGCCCATGCCCTCGACCCCGTGTTCGTGGGAGACGACACGCTGGTCTACGTGAGGCAGCTCGGACTCATCAGCAACCTGCACCGGCAGTCGCTGCGTTCTGACAGCACGCCTGAACCGCTCACCACCTTCGAGGACGAACGCTACGTGTATGACCTGACCGTGTCGCCCGACCAGCGGCGACTGGCCGCCGCATTCATGCGGCCGTCGGATCAGGCACAGGGCCTGCTGGTCATGGATCTCGAGACGCGCACGATCACGGAATTCCTCCAGCCGTCGATGTGCAGGTTTCCGCTGTTCGATCCCGAGTCGGCGTCGGCGCTGCTGTTTACGTCGGCCAGAGACGGCATGCCGAATGTCTGGCGCCTCGACATGTCCTCGGGTCTCACGACCGCGGTGACCCGTCAGGCTGACTCGGTGCGCGTCACGCACTGGCCCTCTCGCACTCGTGCGATCGCCATCAGGCAGGTGACTGACGATGCCGAGACGGTGTTTGTGCTCGACCCGACGAGGACCCCTGCGGTGAGTGACCCGACATCGGGCATGGTCCCGGGTGCAAACGCCGGCACAGGACCGGAGGTGATCAATGCGCGCGGGGGCTGGCGCCTGGCGACGCCGGCACCAGTGGGTGGGCCGGACATTCCGGTGTTCGAGATGTCTGCCCCTGCACGGTTCAGGAACCGCTCGACCTTCAGGCCGTGGGGGCTGTTACCGGTTCCGGCCGCGATCCAGAACCGACTCGCTCTCGGTGTTGTGGTGCTGGCGTCCGACATGGCTGGCACGCACAGTGCGGGGGTGACCGCGCTCGCGGGTATCGGACGGGGATGGCCCCTCAATGGCGGACTCGGGTACTCCAACGCCATGACGCGCTGGACAGTCGACATCAGTGCCGACGCCTTCGACGTCACCACGTTCAATTTTTTCGGCGAAGACGATCTGTTCGAGCATATCCGGTCGTTGAGCACCGCGACCTCGCGGACCTGGACCGCCACCGGCAGTCACGTATCGCGGAGCGTGTCTGTGCGCGCCACACTGGCTGACAGCCGGGTGCTCGATCGGGACGGAGCCACCGCCGTCACTCCGCAGTCGGTGCTTCGGCCCGAGGCGACCAACTACCGCGTATGGCGGGCCGGAGGCGACTATCGCGTGACGCGCATCCGTCCGGCGCAGGTGTTTGCCGTCGACGCCGTCGGCGCCCTGATGAGCTATCAGTACACCCGTGCGCTGTCCGCCATCCCGTTTGCCTTCCACGACATTGGTGCCCGCGCCTATGCGCTGAAGCCGGTGCGGGGGACGCCACTGCGCCTGCTGTCGCTGGCGGCGCTCGACCTGCAGACGGGGGCGGCCCCGGGGCAGCTGCGGCCCGGCCTGGCCCGATACAGTTCGGGGAACAGCGTGGCGAACTTCTCGAATCAGGTGCAGATTCGTGGCAGCAACCAGTACCTGCCGGGAAGCCGCCAGCTGACCTCGACGACCGAACTGCGCTGGCCGCTGGGGCGTGCCCTCGAGCCAATCGCGTTTGCCGACGTGGTGGTCGCCACGGCCTCGGCCTTCGCAGGCATCGAGGGCACCAGCAGCCGCGGGTCGGTGGGGGTGGGACTGCGGCTGGCTCCGGTGGCGGGCATTTCACCCGAGCTCGGCTGGGCGCGGCTGATGTCGACGCGCCCGCTGAGGGAAGGCGCGACGTTCTACGTCCGCATCGGACGCGAGCTGCCGTTCTGACGACCTGAGGATGTCAGCACGGTCGGGTGCATGTCACCCGGTGGCGCAGGTGCGAGGGGTGCGAGCCGCGCGAACGCCACGCAGTACCAACCGCGTGGCGGCTCGGCTCAGACCTCGTTGCTGTCCATGCCGACGTTCGACAGCCGGTCGGCGTCCTTGTTGCGCTCGCGAGGCACATGCTCGAAGGTGACTGTGCCGATGCGGGCGCAGAGGTGCCGCGCTTCACGGTAGAGCGGCAGCAGGCCTTCGTTCTTCACCCGGTACACGCCCTTCATCTGCTGCACCAGCAGCAGCGAGTCGCCCCGCACATGCAGCGCGCGCACGTCGTTATCGACGGCCCACTGAAGGGCCGCCAGCAGGCCACGATACTCGGCCACATTGTTGGTGGCGACGCCGATGCCTCCGGCCAGTTCCGCGAGCACGGTGCCGGCGTCATCGATGATGAAGGCCCCGTAGCCGGCGGGACCGGGGTTGCCGCGCGACCCCCCGTCGAAGTACGCGGTGATCACGATGCGGGCGTCGGTGGAATGAAATAGAGGATGCGCTGGCATGAATCGCACTGCGTGATGCTGTCGTTGCGTTTGACGGCCGTATAGACCATGGGCCGCAGCCGCACCTGGCACACCACGCAGCGTTCCTGTTCCGCGCGCGCCACACCGATGCCGGCGCGCTGGCGCGCCACCTTGTCGAAGGTGGCGACGACGGCCGGCGACATCTGCGCCACGAGCGCCTTGCGCTCGGCGGCGCACGCGGTGACGATCGCGGCATTGGCGTCGCGCTCGGCGCTGACCGCAGCCTGTTGCGCGGCCACCGCCGCCGTCTGTGCCTTGAGCGTGGCCTCGGCGCCGGTCAGGCGTTGCTGCAGGTCATCGGCCGCCATCATCACTTCGAGGATGCTGCCTTCGAGGCGATCGATGTCGGCCTTCACGGCCGCCATCTGGTGCTGCATGGCATGAAATTCCTCGTTGGTCTTTACGGCCATCGACTGGTCTTTGTATTTGTCGAGGCGCTGCTGGGCGGTCTGCAGGTCGCGTTCGAGGGCGCGGCGCGCAACCTGATTCTCGGCAAGGGCCGCCTTCGCCGACTCGACACCTGCCCTGGCATTGGCGAGCGTGGTGGCCAGCGCGGCGAGCGTGCCCGGGGCATCGGCGACGATGCGTGCGGCGGCTGAGGCGCGGCGTTCGATGTCCTGCAGCAGAATGAGGCGTTCGAGATCGGGCAGCATGGGTCGGCCTCCGCGCTCATCGTATCGCGACCGGGTGCCGGCGTGAACCGGCGACCCGGAGGCGGAGGGGAGTGGGCCCACCTGGATTCGAACCAGGGACCAACCAGTTATGAGCCGGCCGCTCTAACCGCTGAGCTATGGGCCCGCCGGGGGTGGCTATGAGCGTCCTTCCAGGAACGCCCGCAGCTTCTTCGAGCGCGACGGATGGCGCAGCTTGCGCAGTGCCTTGGCCTCGATCTGGCGGATGCGCTCGCGGGTGACCGCAAAGCTCTGGCCGACTTCCTCGAGGGTGTGCTCGCTGCCGTCGCCGACGCCGAAGCGCATCTTGATGACGCGCTCCTCGCGGGGGGTGAGCGACTTGAGGACCGACTCGGTCTGCTCGCGCAGGTCGAGGTTGATGACGGCTTCCGAGGGCGAAATGGCCGTGCGGTCCTCGATGAAGTCGCCGAGGTGCGAATCTTCCTCTTCCCCGATGGGGGTTTCGAGCGAAATGGGCTCCTGGGCGATCTTGAGGACCTTGCGGACCTTCGACACCGGGATGTCCATGCGCTTGGCGATTTCCTCGGAGGTGGGCTCGCGGCCCAGCTCCTGCACCAGCGCGCGCGAGGTGCGGATGAGCTTGTTGATCGTCTCGATCATGTGGACCGGGATGCGGATGGTCCGCGCCTGGTCGGCGATGGCGCGCGTGATGGCCTGACGGATCCACCACGTGGCGTAGGTCGAGAACTTGTAGCCGCGGCGGTACTCGAACTTGTCGACCGCCTTCATCAGGCCGATGTTGCCTTCCTGGATGAGGTCGAGGAACTGCAGGCCGCGGTTGGTGTATTTCTTGGCGATCGAGACGACGAGGCGCAGGTTGGCTTCGACGAGCTCCTTCTTGGCCTGCTCGGCCTGGGCCTCGCCGCGCATGATGACTTCGAGCGTATGGCGCAGGTGCTCGACGCTTTCCTCGAGGTCGTCGGTGCGCTGCTTGATTTCGGCGCTCAGCTCCTTGCGGCGCTTCTCGAGGGCCTTGCGCTCGTCTTCCTTGAGCTTGGGCTTGCGCGTCGTGCTGGCAAGCGTCTTCTTCATCGTGTCGAGCTCGCGCTGCATCTTCGACACGCGCTCGACGATGTCCTTGACCTCGTCGACAAGGCGGCGCTTGACCGGCTCGGTGAACTCGATCTTGCGGATGAGGCGCGACACCTCGATTTCGGCGCGCATCTTCTTCCAGCGGGCCCGGCGGTACTTCTTCTTGTCCGACTTGGGAATCTCGGCCAGCTTCTCGGCGAGCTTCTCAACGGCCTGGCGGGCCTTGAGGACCGCGTCGATCTCCTTGAGGAACTGGCGGGCGCGCGCCTCGATGCGCTCTTCCGTGATTTCCTCGTCGTTGAAGATGACCAGCTCGCGGATGGTGCGGTCGCCGGCCTTGACAGCGTCGCCCATGCGGATGACGGCCTTGGCAATGGCCGGCATGCGGGAAATCGATTTGATGACCGACAGCTTGCCCTGCTCGATGCGCTTGGCGATGGCCACCTCGCCCTCGCGGGTGAGCAGCGGCACCGTGCCCATCTCGCGCAGGTACATGCGCACCGGGTCGTTGGTCTTGTCGAGGGCGCCGGGCGTCAGGTCGAGGTCGCCGTCTTCGCCGCCGACCGCGGCATTCTCGCTGCGCTCCATCCCCTCGCGCTCGCGATAGCCCTTGTCGGTGTCGACCAGGTCGATGCCGGCGGCCTGGAAGATGCCCATCAGCTCGTCCAGATCCTCCGGGTTGGAGGTGAGCTCCGTGGGCAGCAGATCATTCACCTCATCGTAGAGAAGGAATCCCTTCTCCTTGCCGATGATGAGCAGCTGCCGGACTTCTTCGAAGCGTTCTTCCAGGGACACAGGCCCTACCTCCTCACGTTGCGGACTTCACCGAATCCCTCAGCTGAGGGATCTCGTCATTCTAGCCCGGTTTTCAGGCCATTTCCTGCTCGAGCCGCCGCTGCAGCTCGAGCTTTTCGGTCAGCAGCCGGCTCAGCTCGGCCTCGTCGCCCCCGCCGGCGCGCCAGCGGTCGATGGCCTGCTGCACATCGGACCGCCGCCGTTCGAGCCTGAGGCGCCGCAGGGACCGGGCGGCCCCGGCCACGTCGGTGACGGGCGCGATGCCGCGGTCGGCGGTGGCGGTCAGAAAACCCCGCTCCTGATCTGTTAGACGCTCGAACACGCGATTTGGCACATCGAGGGGATGAATGCCCGGCTGGCGGGCCACGTCGCGGGCCGCCAGCAGCACCTGACCGGCCGCCAGGCCCTCGCAGTCGGCGTCCTCGAGGGTGAGCAGAACTGGCACGGCCTGTGCCGTGGCGTGCATCACGGCCCACAGCAGGTCGCGCTCGGCCGGTCGCAGCCGTCCACCGCCCGACGGCAGGCGTCCGGCCGGCAGCTCGGTCTTCCGGGCGGCCGCCGCCTTCCGGATTTCGGCGCGCACCACGTCTTCGGTCACCCGCGCCCGGTGTGCCAGCCGGTCGGCAAACTGGTCGCGTGCCGCCGGATCCGGAATCTGCGCCGCCACGGCCAGCATCGCATGCAGGAACTCGCGGCGCGGTTCGTCACGCGTCAGATCGCGGCCCCGCGAGGCCCGCTCGAGCAGGAACTCGAGGTACGGCCGCGAGGTCTTCAGCTGCTGCACGAATGCGTCGCGACCCTCTTTCTGCAGGAACGTGTCGGGGTCGGCCCCGCCGGGCAGCTGCATCACGTTCACGTCGAAGCCTTCAGCCACAAGCAGCGCCGAGCTGCGCTCGGCCGCCGTCTGCCCGGCCGCATCGGGGTCGAAGCACAGCACCGCCTTCGGCGCAAAGCGCCGGATCTGCTGCGCCTGGGCCGGGGTGAGCGCCGTGCCGCAGGTGGCCACCACCGGCAGGCCCGTCGCCTGCAGCACCTGCGCATAGTCGAAATAGCCCTCGACGAGCAGGACGAAACCGCGTCGCCGCACGTCGGCCTTGGTCAGGTGCAGCCCGTAGAGCGTCCGGCCCTTCGTGTAGAGCGGCGTCTCGGGCGAGTTGAGGTACTTGGGCACCTGATCGGCGTCGAGGGCACGGCCCCCGAAGGCCACCACCGATCCGCTGTCACGCGCAATCGGAATCATCAGCCGGTTCCTGAACCGATCCACCTCCGACCCATCGTCCCGGCGTGAGATCAGACCCGAGGCCGCCAGCACGGGCGGGGCAAAGCCTTTGCCGATGAGGTGCTGGCGCAGCAGGTCCCGCCCCGGCGGGGCGTAGCCGAGCTGCAGCCGGTTGATGGTGTCCTCGGTCAGCCCGCGCGCCTCCGACAGGTATTGGCGGATGCGGCCGGCCGTCGGTGCCGCCAGCTGCGCACGGAACCACGCGGTTGCGACCTCGTGCACCTTGAGCAGCGATTCGCGGAGGGCGGCCTCGTCACGGGCGCCGGCGTCGGCTTCCAGCTCGGGCACGGGAATGCCAAACCGCTGCGCGAGGTGACGGACGGCGTCCTGGAAGCCCAGGGCTTCCTTGAGCTCGACGAACTTGAAGACGTCGCCCCCCACGCCGCAGCCGAAGCAATGGAAGAATCCCCGGTCGCGGTTGACGGTGAACGAGGGCGTCTTTTCCCCATGGAACGGGCACAGGCCCTTGAAGCTCGTGCCGGCCCGGCGCAGCGACACATAGTCGGAGATGACCGTGACGATGTCGGCCGCCGTCCGGACCTCGTCGATGAAAGGCTGGGGATACCGCACGGGCTCAGTCCTTCAGGGTGACGAGGGTGGCGCCACCGCCGCCCTGGGTCTCGGGTGCTGCGGTATACGACAGCACCAGCGGATGCCGCTTGAGGAAGGCATGGATGCCCTTGCGCAGCTGGCCGGTGCCGAAGCCGTGGACGATGCGCACCTCGCGCAGGTCGCTGAGCATGGCGCCGTCGAGGAACTTCGAGACGCGGTCGACGGCGTCGTCCACGGAACTGCCGATGACCTGCAGCTCGCTCAGCATGCCCTCGCGCGGTGCCAGGTCCACATGCACCCGCACCGGCGCGGCCTTCGAGGCAGCGGGCGGGCCGCTGAGGACTGTCACCTCGCTGACCCGTGCGCGCATCCGCTTGCCGCGGACATCGACCTCGACGTGTCCTCCCGACACGGCCTGCACCGTGCCCTCGAGGCCCAGGAGTCCCACCGACACCCGGGCACCGGGGGCCAGGGTCGCAGCGCGGGCGGCAGCACCGCCAGCGGCAGTGGCATCCGGGCCGGCCGGGGTCGCAGGGCCGGAGGCGGGCGTCGGGACGATGGCCTCGCCGTTCCTGAGCCGTTCGGCGATCTGTTCGACGGCGGCGCGGGCCTCGGCGCGCGCACTGCCAGTCTGTCCGGTGTTGACGGGTACGGCCGCCGCACGCAGCGAGGCCTGTTCGAGCAGCGCGTTCGACCGGTCGCGCAGCTGGTCGATGACCGCGTCAATCTCGCGCCGTGCCTGCCGCAGGCGGTCGTCGACCTTTTCGTTGAGACGCTTCCGGAAGGCCGCTTCCCGCTCTGTCAGGGCCGCCTCGCGGGCCTCCATCGCCTTGCGCTCGTCGGCCAGCGCGCGGCGCTCGCGTTCGAGGCGTCCCTGCTCGGCGTCGAGGCGGCGGGCCTGCGCGTCGATGCGATCGAGGTGTGCCTGCAGGCGTTTCTGGTCGTCGCCGAGAAACGAGCGTGCCGCCGCGATGACCGGTGCCGGCAGGCCCAGCCGCTGTGCCATCTCGATGGCCAGGCTTCGTCCCGGCGCCCCGTAGACCAGCCGATACGTGGGGGCATAGGTCTGGGGATTGAAGGCAAAGGCGGCAACGGTCACCCCCTGCGTGGCCGTGCCCCACGATTTCACCGCATCGAAGTGTGTGGTGGCGATGAGGTGCGCGCCGCGCGTGCGGAAGTGATTGACGACCGCCGTGGCCAGGGCGCCGCCCTCATTGGGGTCAGTGCCGGTGCCGACTTCGTCGAGCAGCACCAGCGACGGCAGGTCGAGCGAGCGGTCCATGGCCACCAGCTTGCTGATGTGCGCCGAGAAGGTGCTGAGGCTGGCGGCGATCGACTGGTCATCGCCGATATCGGCAAAGACCGACCGGAAGACCGGCAGTCGCGCGGTGGTCGCCGGCAGGTGCAGTCCGGCCTGTGCCATCAGGGCAAACAGGCCGGCGGTCTTCAGCGCCACGGTCTTGCCGCCGGTGTTGGGGCCGGTGATGAGCAGGATGCGGCTGGGCGGGTCGAGGACGACGTCGATGGGCACCGGCGCGGCCAGCAGCGGGTGGCGTGCCCCGCGCAGCGTGAGGCTGCCGTCCTGCACGAACGTGGGCGGCAGGCCCCCGATGCGCGCGCTGTAGCGGGCCCGGGCCTGCACCACATCGAGGTCGGTGGCCACGGTCTGCACGGTGTGCATTTCGGGGGCGCGCGCCCGGAACCGGTCGGTCAGGGCGAGGAGGATGCGGAAGATTTCCTCGCGCTCGCGCTCCTCGGTTTCCACGATGTCGTTGTTGAGGTCGACGACCGCGGCGGGCTCGAGGAACAGGCTGGCTCCGCTGGCCGAGCTGCCGTGCACAATCCCGGGGACATTGGCCCGGTGCTCGGCCCGCACCAGCAGCACGGCGCGGCCGTTGCGCTCGGTGACGATGTCGTCCTGCAGGTACTTGGCGGTGTCGCGGCCGCGCGTCAGCCGCTCGAGCGCCTGCTGCAGCTGCTGCCGCAGGCGCCGCAGCCGGTCGCGGATGCCGCGCAGCGCGGGGCTGGCGGTGTCGAGCACCTCGCCCCCGGCGTCGATGGCCGCGCGCACGGCGGCGATGTCCTCCTCGAAGCTGGCCAGCGGCGCCACGAGCGCGCCGAGCAGCGGAAACGACGGTCCGGCCTTCTGGATGGCGGCGCGCGACTGACTGACCGAGTCGACAAAGTCGGTCAGGGTCCGCAGTGCCAGCGGCTCGAGCGGCTGGCCCTCGACCTGGAGGGCGTCGAGCGCCTCCGTCAGGCCCTGGCCGGCGCGCAGCGGAAAGCCCCCGTGCTGCTCGCTGAACCGGACGGCCTCCGTGGTGCCCTGCTGCAGCAGGGTCACGGCACGCGGGTCGCCCTTTGGCTCGACGGCCAGCAGCATCGCCCGGCCGAGCGGGGTCGCCGACAGGTCGGCAACCTCGGCCACGATGCGGTCGAATTCGAGGGGACGGACGGCGAACATCGGGCTAGAGGTGATTGATCATACTGGCCACGCAGCCGGCCCCGAATCCGTTGTCGATGTTCACCACCGTGACGCCATTGGCGCACGAATTGAGCATGCCGAGCAGCGCCGCCAGTCCGCCAAAGCTCGTGCCGTAGCCAATGCTGGTGGGCACGGCAATCACCGGGACGCTCACGAGGCCTGCGGCGACGCTGGGCAGTGCCCCTTCCATGCCGGCGACGACGATGAGGACCCGGGCGGCTTCGAGGCGATGGCGTTCGCGCAGGACGCGGTGGATGCCGGCCACGCCCACGTCGTAGATGCGCTCGACGGTGTTGCCCATGAGTTCGGCGGTGACCCCGGCCTCCTCGGCCACCGGCAGGTCGGAGGTGCCGGCTGACACGAGGGCGATGGTGCCCCGGCCCTGGGGGACCGGCCGCGGACGGGTAATGGCCCGGGCCACGTCGTGGTACTCCGCGTCGGGAATGACGGCCTGCACGGCCTCGAAGGCCTCGGGGGTGGTGCGGGTGACGAGCAGCGGATGGTCGCGTTCGGCGATGGTGGCGGCGATGGCCGCGATCTGGCGGGGCGTCTTGCCCAGCCCGAGGATGACCTCGGGAAAGCCCTGGCGGGTCGACCGATGATGGTCGACCCTGGCGAACCCGAGGTTGGCGAGGGGCTCGGCCCGCAGCGCCCCCAGGAGGGTCTGGTGGGCCTCGGCCGCCGGCCGCGTGCCGGCCTGGACTTCATCAAGCATCTGTCGCAGCTGTTCGGGGCTCATGGTGAGGGAATCGGGAATGAACGGGCGGTGGTTGGGGTTTCAGGACTAGAATAGGGTGTTACGGTCACGCTTTTTCGTCAGGACCCCGCATGACGTCGCTCGAGACTCTCATTCTCGCATCGTACTTCTTCGTGCTGCTGATCCTTGCCGTGTATGGATGGCACCGGTACTACATGGTGTATC
>Ga0315900_10011155_pt1 | contig 11155 bp, 9 predicted proteins | sample LakEriMetagenome_FD_203521 | JGI IMG/M metagenome (GOLD analysis project Ga0315900, IMG submission 203521) | Freshwater fungal communities from buoy surface, Lake Erie, Ohio, United States - Buoy 12 MA114 | ecosystem: Environmental > Aquatic > Freshwater > Lake > Lake biofilm | place: USA: Lake...
TGGCATTGAATAATGGATCATATTCTGAATTCCATAATGCAGTATCCGCAGCGGTAATCCCTTTTGCGATACTGGCATTAAATAAAGGATCATATTCTGAATTCCATAATGCGGTATCTGCAGCCGTAATCCCTTTCGCAATGCTGGCATTGAAAATAGGATCAGATTCATAGTTCCACAATGCGGTATCTGCGGCGGTAATCCCTTTTGCTACACTGGCATTAAATAATGGATCAGATTCCATAAAACTACTCAATTTTTTATTCCAATATGCTGTATCTACCGCAGTAATGCCTTTCGAAATACTGGCATTAAACAAAGGATCTAACTCCGTTAACGGACCTGTAACCTTTTCTGCTGATTTAGCATATATTGAGAAAGGCACACTAAGTAGTTGAGAAACAACCACCAAAGTATAATTTTTACCTCCTGTTGGATCTGTCTCAGATTTTACATAAAATGGGCCTTTTGACCAATCTATTCCCGACATAGTTCCAACCAAAGGAGCACCAGAACCTATATTTAGATAAATTAATCCATTCAAGTTGGTTTTGACACTGTGTTCCTCCTGATATAATAATATATCTGCTGCAGAACCCCTTAGAATACTTATGCGCGTACCCACCGATACATTGGAAACCAATTCATTATTACTATTTCTAATAATAGCCTGATAACTTATTAAATCAGGGGCTTGACCAAAGCCGATAATACTAATCGTACTAAAAAATAAGAAGAGAATACTTCCTTTCATTACTCCTTTCATAGTTTTAATTTTTTGAACTTTTTGCTGGTGTGCCTTCTTCCTTTTTGTCATCAGCTTTATACTGCTTGATAGCTTCAGGTTTAGACGTTAATTTAAAGGCTAGAAAAATAACATGATTCCCACCTCTTGAATAATCGTTAATGGCAGACAATGGCATTTCAAACTGATAGCCAATCACAAATGGATGCCAAGAAATTAAGGCATTCGCACCCATTGATTGCCTTCCCGTTAAGGCTGCATACCCATAATTCCTGAATACAGGAGAAACTGTAAAAAAGGAACTTGGTGACGATATAAATTTGAAATCTAACATCATATCAAATTGGTAATCCGAATTTCTTTGCGTTCGAATTAACACATTAGGTCTTATGACTATATTTTCTTTCGCTTTTAAATCAATTCCTGAATTAATAAAAACGGTAAAGGCATTTTGAATATCATCTTGATTCGTAAAGATAGTGCTTACTCTTGGTATAATATTGTAGGCAGACACACCCAAATTAAAGCCATTCGAATAAAAATTGAACCCGAAATTAGCGTTAGGGTATGAATCCGACCATTTTTCTGGATTATTAATAGTTAAATCATCTGATTCTTCTGGTTTGAAATTCGAATTATCAATACTATATTGATTAAAGGTTGCAGATAAACCAAAGGAAAAACCAGTCAATGGGTCTTTACCTTTTTTTCCACCACTAATATGATAAGCAAAAGTCGATTCTAATCCAGAGAATCCTGTGGCACCATTCTGGTCTTTAAAACCATTAATTCCTACACCTATTCTACTTTTTGAAAATGGATAATCCATTGAAATCGCCTGGGAATTTGGTGAATTATCAAAACCTACCAATTGTTTTTTATAAATCAAAGCGATATTTCCATTATTCTGTGAGCCAGCCAAAGCTGGGTTAGTTAGATATGGTTTAAAAAAATGCTGATTCTGAAATATGTAATTTTGTCCATTTGCAGCGATGCTACTGATAACTAAGAGGACAGCCAATAAATTTTTCATACGCTTTATTATCTTAGTAAGGTGAAATTTCCTTTCAACGGAGCTGTATCTTTTGATAGGTGAATGACATACCAATAATCCCCCGCCGTAGCAGGATAATTATTAATCATTCCGTTCCAGCCAGACGATGACCCTGGATATTCAATTAATAATCGACCCAATCTATCAAAAATTAATACTTTTGATTCTGGTTTGAAAGCCAGAGCGGGTATAGACCATAAATCATTTTTGCCATCTTCGTTGGGTGTAAATACGTTGGGTATTTTTATTTCGCTATCAATCACTTTAACCATAACATTACAAGTTTTTTCCCCAATGGTAAGAGGAAAAATGGCTATTCCAGCTGTATCAGGAGTACCTGTTAAATTGAAAGATAAAGTACCACCGCTACTATTTAATAGCAAAGAATCGGCCTTTAAGGTTAATCCCTTTACAACGGAAGAGGCAATATTAACAGGATATGATTTCTTATTATTCCCTCCCTGATAACTTATGGTTACTGCGCCGGAATAATCTAATTTTGAACCTACATCCTTTGGATTAACCACTACACTACTACAATTTAAAGTGGAAATTTTAGGTTCCAAAATGGTCACTGGCAAATTAAATGTACATGTTTTCGCACCAAATGTCAGGCTAAAAACAGCAAGACCAGTATCAGCAGGCGTACCCTTAATAACCAATTCAACAGATCCATTCCCATTAGCTAGTTTTCCAGGCTGTAAACTCAGATTCAACCCTAAAACGCCAGTTGATGGTAAATTAAGGCCTAAAAAATAAGCGCCATTACCCTTCAAATAAGGTAATATCATAACTCCATTATAAACTTCCCCTTTATATATTTCTTTGTTATCTAAAACGACCCCGCTACAAGATAATTCCTCTACTTTAGATACCAATTCATATACAGAGGGTTGTTGAATACCATGGTTAATATTAAAATCTGCACTTTTTTCATTCCAAAAAAAGACCTGCCCAACAGTTACCTGGGCTGAGCCATTAACATCACCAACAACACCATTTCCCCCCGATGCTGGTAAAAATGGGATAGGGTCTTGTCCGTTCGCCATATTGAATGAACCCGTTCCATAAAACAGGACGAATAATAAGAAATATGAAAGGTGTTTATACATCATTATGGTAGTTGTATTTAAAACTATTCAAATGTAATAAAATGCAATTTAAAGAAATAAATACAAATATAAACAAATAAATTATATATTGGTATAGTTATGAACTTAATATGTAATTTAAATTTTTTACCCTAAAAATGTTTTAATAAAAAATAATTATACTTTAAATTTTTTATTCATCCTCAAAATTGATATCCGACACCAAGGAAAGTGCCTAAAAATGAGTTTATTTTTACTGTATTTCTTTTTGATATGCCCATTTTAGCTTCAGCAAAAAAAGATAATTTTGAAGTAACCTGTAGAGATCCACCTATATTTCCCATCATCAAAATTTCAGTGGAAATCTTCTTGTTACTTACTTGATTATATTTATAGCTACTGTTATTGGAAAGTTCAATAAATTCATAGGTAATCTGAGCCGGCATAGTTATTTTAGCACCCAGTCCAATGCCTGAATATACCCTGATTTTATTCTTATTCAGAAAATAATAGTTCGTTGAAAAAGATGGTATAATATTTCTCTCTATTCCTTTTATTTCATGTAAAGTAAATGTCCCCAGTGGATTATTACTGGAAGAAAGCATCACTTTGTCACTGCTTACATCTTCTGTTTCAAAAAAATGTTGCGTAAAAATAAGAGAAGGTACTAAGTTAAATCTCGGCGAGATTACCCATTGTGTGGACCATTGCAATGCCACTGGGTTTTTTATCTCGTCTAAACTTAGGGGTAAAAATACCCCCGCTGACAGGCCAATTTTTAAGCTGGATTTTGATTCCTTTTTATTTTCATCTGGTATTTTTATATCTTCTTTTTTTTCAACCAGGTTGGCACTCAATGTATCCCCTGTCTGTAAAATAGATTCTTGCTTTTCATCTATCTTTTTAACCTCCGTTTTTATTTCTTCTTGACGGGTTAAAGCTTCTGATGGAACAGCTAAAATGGGTTGATTCACGAGAGGCGAAACTGCCTTTGCCTTAGACACACGATGAACATAAGCTACTTTGTAAAGCGTATCATAAATGTATTTTTCTTTCTCAACGATTATGGTATCCCTTACTATCGATTGATTATATTGGGTATTCACGGCAAAAGATTTTTCCAGTTTCAAATTATGTAAGGCAATGCCACTCCAAACGGCATAACCCGTTATAAAAGGTAATAAAATCCATGGTAAAACTTTCAGCCAACTCCGTCTCTTCGATTGAAAATGATCTAATTTAGAGGCCAAATTATGCCAGTCACCCTCTTCTGGATCAATGATTGAACGAGCATTTTTTAAATTTTCAGAAAATATATGGTCGAATTCGTTATCGGTCATGGTAAGTCAGGATTGTCAGTTTTTCTATACATATTGATATTTAATCATTAATGCTTTTAGTTGAATTCTTGCTTTCGCAAGATTAGATTTAGAGGTTCCTGTTGAAATATTTAACAATTGAGCAATTTCATCATGAGATAATTGCTCAATCACATAAAGATTGAAAACGAGGCGATATGCAGGAGAAAGTTTTTGAATAAGCAGTATCTTTTCCTCGATATCCATTTTATTAAGCCATTGTATATCAAATCGTTCTGACGTATCAGGAATTTCATCCTTTTCACTGGTTTTGATTTTATTCAAATCGGCCCTATATTTATCAATCGCCACTCTTTTAGCCAGTTGAGTAATCCAACCCTTAAAATTAGTACCCTGTTGATAAAGATTTAATTTAGTGAAAATTTTGAAAAATACATCATTTGTAACCTCCTTTGATTCCTCAAAAGATCCAACATAACGCCTGACAATAGAAAAAACAAAACTGTAATAGAACTCATATATTTCTTTTTGAGCGGCTCTATTATCAACCCTGCAACTATTAAGTACTTTCTCTAATTTTTCATCAATCATTGAAACCTATTCAATCTATTTCCTATTAACGGTAAGGAGCAAAAACAGGTTGCCTTGTTACACTGATGTTTTTCTGTTTACTACATGTATTATTATTCCGTAAAATAATAAGATTATAGTACCTAATACCCCAGACAAAATGGGGTCGATTGAACTATTTAACCAACTGATTGACTCGGGTAAATTTCGGGAAAAAGTACTCCATGAAATGACTATTATACTTAAAGAAATAGCCACCAATCCATGAAAATAGGATAATTTTATTTTGAGTAAAGCGAGTAAAAACAGCCCAAGTATGCCTCCTCCAAAAATACCAGATAATTGCCACCAGACATCTAGTGCACTCTTAGCTTGAATCATCCAAATGGCAAATAAAGTTCCAAGGATACCCCAAACCCACGTAGCTGATTGAAGGATGAACATTTGTTTCTTTTCACTTATATTTACATCAAATCTTCCTTTTAGGAAATCAATCCAAATAACAGTGGCTGAGCAATTTAATGCTGAATCAACGGTACTCATTGCCGCGGCAATAATGGCTGCAAGAATGAGTCCTTTGAGTCCCACTGGCATTTGTGTAGCAATAAAATAAGGGAAAACCTGATCTCCTTTGGTAATATTGGAAGGCAGAGAATCCTGTATCTGATAAAAATAAAATAAGGCTGTTCCAATAAAGAGAAAGCAAACAGTAAGAAACAAATAAATGATGGTCGCCAGTTTCATAGATTTTGCCGCCTCCTCATTATTCTGAACCGTGGCATATTTTTGAACATAATTCTGGTCTGCCAAAAGATTCCTTAGATTTTCAGTAAATCCATAGATAATCATCACCCAGATTGTTCTTTTATCAAATGAAAAATCAGATAATCCCCAGGAAAATTTACCCGCATCATAGGCTTGAGAAAAAAGTTCCGGAGAAGACAAAAACACCATATTTCCTAAAAATACTACGGTGTAAATAATCCCAGCAATCATAACAATAGATTGCATAACATCTGTCCAGATAACTGCCTCTACCCCGCCCATGAGGGTATATAGAATAGTGATAAACCCAATGACAATAATGATCCATATTAGATTTCCACCAACGAATGGCTGAATGAGTAAAGCCACCAAATATAGAATAACGGCCATGCGACCCACCATAAACAATAAAAAGGAAAATGCAGCATATAATCTGGCCCAGGAACCAAGACGTTCCTCTAAAAAGGTATAAACGGATATAAGATTTAATTTTCTGTATAATGGAATAATTATAACTACGGCCAACCAGCTTACCGGTATCATACAAAGGGCAAAAATGATGGGATGCCAGTCAGAGTCAAAAGCTTTTCCTGGTGTGGCGATGTAAGAAATACTGCTTGTATAGGCACTCATCACCGCCAAACCTGCTGCCCAACCGGGTATTTTCCCATTTGCCGTCATAAACTGACCCGCTGTTTTCATTTTTCTGGCAAAATAAAAACCCATACCCAATAAAATAATGCCATATAAAGCAAGAATAAGGTAGTCAAAAAAAGCTAAATTGCCCATTGTCAATATTTTAATAAAACTATTTCTTTAAGAATGGATATTTATCCTCTAAATACCTCATGGAAGATTCCAGCTTTTTTAATCCCTCCTTTGCCATTGGAAAAAGAGGCGGCATAGCCTTATTTTGGCAAATACCTTTCAAAGCGAGCGCTGCCTTTATCCCCTTCATGAATCCGTCAAAATATACTGCTCTGTCCAGCTCTTTAACAATTTGCTGAAATTCCATTACTTTAATCAAATCGCCTTGTTGAAAGGCTTCGAATAAACCGACAAAAAGCTGTGGATAAAGATTGGCCCCTCCGCTGACACCCCCATTTCCACCAATAAATAAAGTTTCCGCCAACAAAATCTCAGGCCCGGTAAAAAAACAAAAATCCGGATTTTCAATACTGCCCATCAGGTTATTCAGAAAACTCATGTCTCCCGAACTATCCTTAATGCCAATTATTTTCTCTGATAAAGATAGTTTTTTCACTGCCTCCAATGAAAAAGATACCTTACAATGAGAGGGCATGTTGTAAAGTAAGGTAGGCAGAGGCAATTGAGGAATTAACCACTCGGAGTAGGTTAATAACTCCTGTTGGTTTATTGGTGAATAATAAGGTGGCGCAAAAACGAGCGCATCGGCACCATTATCTGCAGCATAACCAGCAATTTCCAACAATTCCTCCGGACTTGTATCGGTAACACAGACAAAAACGGGTTTCCTTTCCTGGACAAATGCCGCAGTATGTTTAATTATTTCCTTCCTTATTTTATGGCTTAGGTTAGGACCTTCCCCTGTGGTTCCCAAAATAAAAATTCCGTGAACCTGATGTTCAATAAGCCTGTTTAAAACAAGTTCCAGCCCATCAATATCTAAAGTGTTTGTGTCAATCAATGGTGACACTACTGGTGGAATAATTCCAAAAAGTTTTGTTGGCAACATAAAACGGTAAACTAATTAATTTTTAATTCCGCAAATCGAATCTTTCTTCTTTTCCAGGTATAGGTCACTTTTAATTGACCATCTTTACCTAAAATCATAGCAGGGTAACTAAACTCTCCTGATTTTTCATCCTCTAAATGGAGCATTGAATCCCAATTTTTCCCATCTTTAGAAAAGGCAACGGCTAGTTTAGCCCTATCATTCGGCCCTTTTTCCGTAGGATTATAAATCAAATAATGACCAACATTAGGTATGGAAACGGCATCTATGCCCGCACTTGGGTTAGGTAATGATGTTTCTGCCGTTTTAGACCAGGTTTTACCTCCATCGACAGACCATGATTCAATAATTCTATTTTGCCTGCTCCGACATAAAATTTGAAGCGTATTTGGGTCATTGTGAACTAACAAAGTAGGTTGAATAATATCATACGCTGAATTATCATCGACGGCTATTCTATTCCAGGTATTTGCCTTTGGATTAAAAAGCTCAAAATGAACTGACCATTTTCCGTCGGGGATTTCCAGACTGGAAGGGCAAAGAATATTCCCATCAGGTAATTCAATGGGTTTTGCTCGTATTGGTCCAAAAAATCCGTCGGGAAGTTTGATGGGTTTCGACCAGGTCAAACCATTGTCTTTAGAATGAATACTCTCTCCCCACCAGGTAGTTGGAGAGGGTCCTACCTTGTAAAAAAGATATAAGATGCCAGACGAATGATTGAATAATACGGGATTCCAACATGCATATCTCAATTCATCATTTTGAATACCCGTGGCAACTTCCCTGATTTCTCCCCATTTTCCTTTAGAAAATTCCGCAAGCCATATAGTGACATCCGGATTTTTTTCCCTGGTCCCTCCAAACCAGGTAGCTAATATTTTACCGTCTTTTACCTCTACCAAACTTGAAGCATGACATTCCTTAAAGGGAGCTTCCTCATAAATAAAAGAACTTGATATTAGAGAAAGTGAATGACTTATTTTTTGTGCAGAAAGAAAGGTTTCCATCAAAAGGAACAGGCAAAGTGGCAAGCACCATTTTAATTTATTCATTGTCATGTCGGTTTTAGGTAAAATTGAAATTAGTAAATAAAATCTAAATAAAAGAATGTATGCTTATTTTTTTGGTGACCTGATGGGTAATAAGATAAAAAAACCGATAACAGCCGGCACAAACAAATTAAATATAAATAACATATAACTTGCCGTCATTGCTGTTATGGGAGCAACGCCCCAAATGCCCCAGACTAGGACAGAGGTTTCCCCCCGAACGATTAAGCTATATATGGGAGGAAGGGGAATAATGGTTTGAAAAAGATATAAACTAGCGAGCCCTATGTACATTGGGAAAAGTGGCAGGTGTACACCCCATAAGTTAAGTACCAAATAGTATTGGAAGCTAAAAACCAGATAACGCACTCCAGCATAAATCAAGCCTTTAAAGAAAGTTACGTAAGTTATATTACTAAGGGATAAAAATTTCTCCTCCCATGAAGTGGTCCATTGCCAACGATTAGATAACCTGGCAAAAAATTGAAAAATATTTGGATATACAAAAAGGAAAACTAAACAAAGGATTAACCAAAATATCACCGCCACTACGGGAAACTGCGTCTGTTGAGTACTCTGGTTCGCTAATAATGGAAATAAAAAAACTAAAGCAGGAATACCAAAAAGCAAAAGGATAAAAAATTGACAAAAATTGCCCATAAAGGTTGCTAAAACGGTTTCTTCCCGCATTTCTGCAGGAGAAACCAAGCCTCTTCCTATAAAATCTCCCATCCTGTTAGGTGTTAAAATAGCACAAGTGACCCCCGCAAAAATAATCTTCAACATTACCGGGTAACTGGGTTTTTTATCTTTTGAAAGAAATACCCTCCACTTTAAACCTTCTAAAAACCAATTGAACGGAATGAGGAATATGATAATACAAAATAAAGGAAGGGACCAGGTATTTAGTGCTGGAAAATCATTTATCGATCTCCAAAAATTTTCATCTGCATAAAATTTCAGAATAAAAGAAAGGCTCAGAATGATAAAAATCCACCTGGCATATTTATGATTCATCGATTGGTCATTAATAAAAAGGCATCACCCAAAAACTCAATAATATGGCTAGCCACCAAAGCCTCTTGACCATGCCTTTTTGAGGCAATATCTCCTGATTTTCCATGTAACCAAACTCCTAATAATGCGGCATCTTTTGGGACATAACCCTGCGCCAACAAACCAGTTATAATACCTGTTAACACATCACCACTACCTCCTGTAGCCATGCCTGCATTGCCTGTAGTATTAAACCAAACCTCCCCTTCTGACGTGGCAATGAGCGTGTGATGACCTTTTAAAACCATAATACAAGACAACTCTTTTGCCTTTTCAATGGCCTTAAGCATTCTTTCCTGACTATTCTGACATAAGCCAAATAGCCTGTCAAATTCCTTTGGATGAGGCGTTAAAATAGAATTTTTAGGAATACAATGCCATTTTTCCTCATAAGCTATAGCATTTAACGCATCGGCATCTAAAACCAGCGGACATTGTATAACTAAAAGTTGCTGTAAAAGCCATTGTCTGGTATTTTTCTCTGTGCCTATTCCCGGACCGATACCCACGGCCTGATAATTAGAATAATTAGGCATAATAGTGGCTAATTTATTCTTTTTTTCGTCGGAAGTAACCATGGCTTCCGGCAGTCCCACTTGTAGAACAAGGTAAGCGCATTGAGGTACGCCCACTGTAAGTAGTCCAACACCGCTATGCATACAGGCCTTTGCAGCAAGTAATGCGGCGCCTGTTTTACCATAACTGCCCGCAAGTAAAAGGGCGTGCCCGAAGGTACCTTTGTGTGAAAATCTTTGCCTTGGTTTATATATTTTTTCTACTAACTCCTGGTTAATAAGGCTAATCTCGGGAACTACCTTTTGCAAAAAACCCGCAGATAAACCAATATCCAACAGATGAATTTCTCCTATGAATTTTTCATTTTCAGGAAAATAAAAAGCAAGTTTAGGGGACTGAAAACTTAATGTATGGGAAGCCTGAATTATGGGAACCCCTATTTTCAATGTGTCAGACATTAAGCCCGATGGCAGGTCAATGGAAATAATTTCATTGGCCTGTTCATTCAGATAACTAATTAATTGGGCATTGATACCCTCCAGAGGTCTGTTTAATCCAGAACCAAATAATGCGTCGATAACCAGGCTATTTGACGTCAATGCAGGAAAGTCTATAGATTCATTCAACCAATGGATTTCCCTTGTCGAATAATCCTTCCATCTCAGAAGATTACATTGAAAGTCAGCTGTTCCCGTGTTTTCTGAGGACAGAACATAAATATCAACCTTTGCGCCAGCCTGAAGAAGTATCCTACCCAGTGCCAGTCCATCGCCCCCGTTATTACCTTTCCCACAAAAAATCTGAAAAGATCTTGAAGTTAAATCGCTTATTTCCAACCAATTAAAACAAGCTAATGCAGCACGCTCCATTAAATCTATTGATTTAATGGGTTCATACTCGATAGTAAATGCGTCCCAGGCGCGAATTTGACTGGCATTCAAGATCATAATTCATAATATTACGGAAAATTAGGTAAAATTTAAATAGGTCTTATCATTTAAATGCAAATACCTAAAGTAATAATCCGATTTTAATACATATATTTAACATGAGATAAGAACCTATTAAAATACATTTACAAACCTATCCCTATGTTCTTTACTGGTATGCACCGCGGGCTGCTTATTCGGCTATGTCCCATTTTATTTTTTCCATTGATACTTCATGGCCAATCCTATGAATCATTGGATAACCTTACCTTATTTAAAAATCCTTCAGCAAACTGGCAGGAAGCAGGTGAGGTTACTGGTACTCCAAATGAGAAATCACT
>Ga0315900_10011156_pt1 | contig 11154 bp, 8 predicted proteins | sample LakEriMetagenome_FD_203521 | JGI IMG/M metagenome (GOLD analysis project Ga0315900, IMG submission 203521) | Freshwater fungal communities from buoy surface, Lake Erie, Ohio, United States - Buoy 12 MA114 | ecosystem: Environmental > Aquatic > Freshwater > Lake > Lake biofilm | place: USA: Lake...
GTGTTAATGGGGGAGCAGTTTGTGTTTTGGGTTATGTGAAAGGAAGACTTTGTGTGATCGTATCGAATGATGCAACTGTAAAGGCCGGAGCATGGTTCCCTATTTCCGGAAAGAAAAATTTACGGGCCCAGGAAATTGCAATGGACAATAGAATTCCAATCATTTATTTGGTTGATTCTGCTGGTGTCTATTTACCCATGCAAGATGAGATTTTCCCCGACAAGGAGCATTTTGGAAGAATATTTAGAAACAATGCCCGCATGTCTTCTATGGGAATTCCTCAGCTGGCCGCAATAATGGGAAGTTGTGTTGCAGGGGGTGCTTATTTGCCTATTATGTCTGACTATGCGTTTATTGTGGAAGGAACAGGTTCAGTATTTTTAGCTGGTCCGTATTTGGTGAAATCATCCATAGGCGAAGAAGTTGATGCTGAAACTTTAGGAGGAGCCTCTACCCATTCTGAAATATCAGGAGTCACAGATAACAAATATCCCAATGACGAAGCATGCTTAGATGCAATAAAAAATGTTATAGATAAAATTGGACACAATACAAAGGCTGGTTTTGACAGGAAACAAGCAATTTCACCTAAAATAAAATCGGAGGAAGTATATAAAATAGTGCCGGTAGACAGAACCAAGCCATACAACATGCTCGCGGTATTGGAGACTGTTGTTGATGAGGGCAGCTTGGAAGAATATAAAAAAGACTATGGAAAAAGCATAATCTGTGCACTAGCTCGAATTGACGGCTGGTCTGTAGGAATTATTGCCAATCAAAGAGAGATAGTAAAAGCAAAAAAGCCAGGTGGCAAGCCTGAGCTACAAATGGGTGGTGTTATTTATAGTGATGCTGCCGATAAAGCAGCTAGATTTATTATGAATTGTAACCAACAAAAAATTCCTTTGGTATTTTTTCAAGATGTATCTGGATTTATGGTTGGTAGCAGATCTGAACAAGGCGGAATAATTAAAGACGGGGCCAAAATGGTCAATGCTATGGCGAATTCAGTGGTGCCAAAATTTACTTTTATAATTGGCAATAGTTATGGAGCCGGCAATTACGCTATGTGTGGAAAAGCATATGACCCCCGTCTTATCTATGCATGGCCAACTGCTCAAATAGCGGTGATGAGTGGTGCTGCAGCAGGTAATACTTTGCTACAAATACAAGAAGCTGCGTTAAAAGGAAAGGGCGTAGCCATTGGCACTGAAGAAAAAAAAGAATTATTGGATAAAATTTTGAAACAATACAATGAACAACTAAGTCCTTACTATGCAGCTGCCAGGCTCTGGGTAGATGGTGTAATTGACCCTGCCGAAACACGAAAAATAGTGAGTATGGGTATAGAAGCTGCCAATCATGCTCCTATTACTGAACGTTACAATGTTGGGGTTATTCAGACGTAGGCAGGTGTGCCAATATTTTTATCAATGCAGTCACTTGAACCCTTTTCAACCATTACACGTAGTATATAAGATCCTATTTTTTCAATCATTCTGTAGATAAATCCGCCATATCCGAAATGTGGCAGTCCATTCATTTCGTCATTCAATATGCTTCTATGAGGTTACCGACAAAACCAATATAATGTGTTTTGTCTGGTATGGAATACAACATATCAACTGTAAATCACATAATCGTATGCTTTTTGGATAAAAAAGAAAATAGAAAACTGCATTCCGTATGATCAGTTTAATTTCAGATGAATTATGAACAATAAATACTTTGTAAGTAAGGCAACTATTGAAGGAAAATAAGCGTCCCCTCTTGCTAGTATCTATGGTAAAGTCCCGTCATTTTGATAACAGGCTGGGTGGATTTGTCGTTACAATTATCTAACAGCCACTTTAAAGTCTAATTCACTTTTATACGCATAGGTCTGTTCTGATCTATAACAAAATGGTTGTAAAAAAATAGAACTACACCTTCAACTCAAATAAACTCACCACTGCATGATGATAATGTGCTGGAAGTCCGACTGTGTTGGTCAATTGAAATAAACCCAAAAAGTCAAATCCACAGCCGGTGTAATGTTGGATAAGTTGATGGTTCTCTCCTACCGTATCCATGCGGATAAACTTCTTGCCATTTTCAATCGCATACATTTTAGACCACGCTGCGATTTGATGAACAAATCCCCTACCTCTGAAATTGGGATGAGTGGTTATTCTATGAATATATACTGAAGGGTCTACGTTCCTCTCTTCCCAAATCAAAGGATCAGAAAAAGTAGTAGCCCAAATACAAACAACAGACCCATCAACTATCATTTTCCATTGTCTGTTTTCTTTGATTTCATTCATCACCATCTCTCGATCAAAAATCGGCCAATGACTACTATATCTTTCTTTTTGATAAGTTGTAGCGGACTTATATAGTTCAAGAATAAAATCTAGATCTTCAATTGTACTATTTTGTATCTCCATGATTCACGTGTATATAGCATTCAATATACGAACTACTCTGATGCCAAAAATCATCCTTCTCTACCTGGCAAGGTTAATGATTTTGTTGAACTATAGATAAGCATACCAATATACAATGCTGATAAATAAACAGGCAATTGTATAATGAATAATGATTAAATCCAGTTTTCAATTGCATGTGCTGATTTTTCATAATCTTCGTCTAGCATTAGGTCATGCGATCCGCCATCTATTATTGTAAGTTTCGCGTTGTAGTGATTAGCTGTACTTTCAAGTTCACGAATAGTGATAAGTTTATCTTTTGAACCACCTAATACTAATATGGGTATAGTCGAGGTGTGTGATATAGGGACAAACAAACCTACATATGCCCTAAATGATTCAGCACACATTCGATGCGAATATAGCGCTGTAAGGAAGGGCTTATTGAACATCAAATGAGGATATCTTGTAAAGGCCCCTAGCAGATTTCCAAGAAGTAAATATGGAATCACACCCGGATATCGAAATATCACGCGAAAGCTAGCTAATAAGGCACCGGAGGGTGGTACCGAGGACATTAAAACAGCCTTTTTACAGCATCCAGTCTTTAAAAAATGTTGTAAAATCATTCCACCCATGGAGTGTCCAATAATTATGGGCGGTTCATCTAATTTTTCTATCTCGTTGTGAAGGGCCTGGACATAATCGCCGAGCGAAAATGAAATACGCTTTACACTCCCTTCTGTTTCATGCCCGGGAAGATTGAACTTAATACAATTATACCCCTGCTGCTCGAAATAAGGTATAAATTGCTCCTCCCAGCACCAAGAGCCGTGACACATACCATGAACAAAAACAATCGTTTCTCTCATGAAACGGGCATTTTACTGACATAGTTAACCGGAAGGTGTTTTTTCAATTGCTTTACAAATAAATGGAAGTCCACCGTAATCGTATGCCGGGGTGTTTTTATTTGTTTGAAATGAGGATGTGTTACCTCACTTTGACATAATTCTGCGATGTTTTGGGGTCTTTGCCAAAGTCCCTTAATTGCCCTCGCCGCTATCTTACTTTGCAATTCAGCTCCCGGCCAAATGCAACCCAGCGGCTGGAACATCCCCACGAAAAAAAGATTTTCATATTTTTCATGCAACATTTTTAAATATAGAGGTACATCTCCTTCGCTATAATTCAAGAAATCATTCCGGAAAAAAGGATGTGCTAAAATATAACCAGTGCATGCGATGATCGTATCAAATTCCTCCACAGTGCCATCCTTGAAATGTACATGCTTCCCTTCAAAGTGATCAATGTCTACTTTTGGAAATATTTTGCCATGCCTAATTTTGTATAAAAGTTCCTCATTTACGGTGGGGTGCGTTCCCGTGATTGCATGTTGTGGTTCCTGAAGTCCGTAATTTTTATTTGATCCAGAGAAAATTTTGACAGATAATTCGGATAAGAAAAACTTCAGCTTAGTGGGTAAAAACGCTAACCTCGATGCCACTATGTCGCTCGGTTTGCCAAACAAAAATTTGGGTACAATTCTGTAACCTCTTCTCCAGCTTAAACTTGTCTTCTTGCTCACACGACTTGTTTCTACCGCAACATCACATGCAGAATTTCCACCACCAATTACAAGTATTCGTTGATCTCTGAACGGTTCTGCCTTCTTGAATTCATGTGAATGCATCAATTTACCTGTGAACTCACCTGGATATTGCGGCATTCTTGGCAGCCAGTGGTGACCATTACAAACAACTAAATGTGTAAAACATTCTGTTGTTTCAATACCGTTCTTCTCTGTTTTTACAACCCAGGTTTTAGTTTCGTCTAATTCGCAAGATTTCACCAAAGTTTGGAATTGAATGTAAGGGTAAAGTTTAAAGTGAGCAGCATATCCCTGAAAATAGCGTCTTAATTGATCATGGGAAGGATAATCAGGCATCCCTTTTTCGAAATCATCGAAGGTAAAATCTTCATACTGCGAAAGGGTTTTGGAACTTATAATGTGCGTGGTTTCAAACACGCTCGAGTGCCCGATATGCTCACTATAGACCCAGTTTCCTCCTACTTGCGTATTTACTTCATAACAAACTGCATCCAAACCTTGATCTATCAAATTTTTCAGGGCCGTTATACCGGAGGGGCCTGCACCAATAACACAAACTCTCTTCATACAAAATACTTTTATCAAATATAAAAAATAGTCCTTCATTTACATTCGATAAAAAAAGCCGGGATTAAAACCTGGCTAAGCATCGAGGTCTTTGGGAAGAATTGAACCCTTGTAGAGTTCAGTCAGATACAAGCAAGAATCCACGATTTTGAGGAAGTCCCTGACTTATCAGGCAAGATATGTCCTACTATATCACCGCCGCATATATCGCATATACCTAGTGTGGTGAAGTTGTAATAAATACCGAACCCTAAGCACTCTTGAGCCATTTCTCGAATTGCAAAGCTGCTAAGCTCATTTCAAAGTCTTTCTAGGTAATGAGCCCCATGGAGGTCAATAGGCTGAATACTTGGCCCCTTATTCAATATGACTTTTAAGCCGCTTTATAAAATTTCCTGTAAAACCGGTGTAGTGCTTCTTTGCTGGTCAGAGTAGAATACATAAACGGTAAAGTTCATAACACAACTTTTTTGACAAGCGAAGTCAACCGGTTTCAATCATATAAGAGGGGGGTTTTCAAATAACAGCGAATTCTGTTAGGTGTTTTCTATGTTTTTTCTTAGGTTTAAGTCTCGTATAAATTGGAAACATTTATAAAAATAGTACACTGTGATTAAACCATTTTTGAGTGTTTTTATCTCATTGAGTTGTTTTACTATTTTGCAAGCGCAATCAATAGATCATCTTATTAAAAGATTTGATAAATCAATTGATAGCCTTCATCAACTTCATGAGTTCAATGGCAATATTCTTCTTGCAAAAGACGGGATAACACTATATGAAAAAAGTATTGGTTATACAGATAGCAGTAAAAAACATCAACTTAATTTATCGTCTGCTTTCAATCTTGCATCCATTTCAAAAACATTCACATCTTCATTGATATTGATGTATGTACAAGAGCGAAAGCTGAATATCGATGATCAAGTAAGTAAGTATATTTCTATATTTCCATATAAAGACATCACTATTAGGCACTTGCTCAATCATACACATGGAATGATTGAATATTTTGATTGGATTTATGATACGCTTAAAATAAAAGATACTATTGGGAATGATCAATTATTAGCCCTTTTATCAAAGTATAAACCTGCTTTAACTTCAGTACCAGGTGAAAAATTCAACTACTGCAACACGGGTTATGCTGTGCTGTCGGAAGTACTTGAAACAATCAGTGGTATGAGCTATCCTGAATTATTAAAGTATAAGATCACCAAGCCTTTGAAACTTAAAAACACTTATGTTCAAACAGTAAAAATGCCTAAATCGCCAAAAAATAGGGTATATGGTATGAAATATAAAGATGGTCGTTGGAATGCAAATGATCTTACTACACTAGACGAAATTGTGGGAGATGGAAATATTTATTCTACCGTGCATGATTTACAAAAATGGGATCAAGCATTGAGGGATGGCAAAGTACTTGAACCAGCAATTTTACTAGAGGCCTATACGCCTACAGTTGTTTTAGAAAAGCCCAAAATGGTTTATGGTCTTGGATGGATTATAAATGAACCGGGAAAGAAAGTTTCACATTCGGGAAGTTGGAACGGATTTAAAAATAATATGGTACGTGATTTACAAAATGGATATACGCTTATATCATTGAGTAATGGAACGGCGGGAATAGCCACTTACAAACTACTTGAACAATTTGAAAAAGCAATTAGCAATTTGAAATAATAATTTAAGAGCCATTTTATAAACATATACTTGTATGAAAAAAGCGATTATATTTTTAATTCTACTGCCAATACTATCCATAGCGCAGCAATTTAAATCTGAACCAGTAGAAAATGGGGTTCAAATAAAATTTAATTCCCGCATCATGGGGGAGGAAAGAACAATCTGGATAAGGGTTCCAGCCTCCTATAATGAAGCAGCAGGCTCAACTCAAACCTATCCTGTAGTATATGTACTGGATGGCAAGTCAGCTTTTTTTCCAGTCACTGGCGTTGTAAGTTTTATGAGTGAGAAAGACCATGTGAACTATCAAATTCCAGAAATGATTATTGTAGGAGTAGATACGGAAAAAAGATTTCGCGACCTGACACCTATCGCATCAACAAGACAACCGGATGGAGAGGAAGCAAAATCACCGGAACAAAAACTTATGATGCAAAGCAGTGGAGGTGGTGAGAAATTCTTACAATTTTTAAAGGAAGAAGTATTTACATATATCGAACAACATTATAGAACAAATCCATTTAGAATTTACATTGGACATTCTCTCGGAGGTTTAATTGCTACTTATACATTTTTAAAACATCCTGAATTGTTTAATGCGACGATATCAATTGACCCCAGCTTATGGTGGGATAGCGCAAAGTATGTCAATGAAGCACCAACATTACTAAAAAACTTACCTGCAGATAAGATGCGCAAATACTATGTAAGTGTGATTGATTCTATTAGTTATGGAGGTCGACTCCAATTTCATTCTAATGCCATTTTTAATATCGGCAAAGCTATGAGTGCAATCCATTCAAAAAACCTTCAATACAAAGTAGATTATATACCCAACACAGACCATTCTTCTATACCCATGTTGAGTTGGTACAATGGACTACTGTTTATTTTTAATGGCTACCATAAAAGTCATTTTGATTACATGAAAGATCCCGACTTAATTGAGTCGCATTTTAAAGAGATTGAGGCAAAAATTGGTTTAAAAATGAAGCCACCATATGATATCTTTGAAATTCTTGTTCATTATCTTACTTCGCCTGACAGGTACCCTGATCCGATTAAAGCAAGAAAAGTATTAAATATGGCGTTGAAATATTATCCTAGCTCTCCTTACTTTAAAGATAAACTGAAAGCACTTGATACTAAATCATAAGATATGAAGCATGCCCTTTTTATAATTTTACTATTTATATGTGAATTGGCTAATGCACAAAATACAATTGATAAAATAAATAAATATCGAGCCCAACATGAAAGCGCTATTTTAAGAGAATATTTTAGTCTTTTGTCCATTCCCAACTATGCGTTGGACAAGGTCAATATTGATAAGAATGCAGTTTTCATTGAAGCCATGTTAAAGAAGAGGGGCATTCAAACAAAATTATTAGAATCTAACACCAAAGGAAGTCCAAAGGCGGTATATGGGGAAGTTATTGTGCCGGGTGCTAAACAAACACTCATTTTTTATGCACATTATGATGGACAAGCGGTAAATCCTGAAAAATGGCATCCAAGTATTAAGCCTTATCAACCTGTTTTATTAGATCAATCTATTGAAAAGTCTGGAAAGATTATTGCATTCCCAGCAAATGGACAGGCTTTTAATCCAGCATGGAGAATTGCTTGCAGAAGTAGTTCGGATGATAAGGCTGGGGTGATGACCATCATCAATGCGTACGATGCATTAGTAAAAACGGGCGTCAAATTAAATAATAATATTAAATTTTTCTTTGAGGGCGAGGAGGAGATTGGCTCGTTACATCTTGCAGAAATTTTGGATAAACATAAAGACTTACTAAAAGCTGATTTATGGTTGATTGCAGATGGACCTGTGCATCAATCCGGATTACCTATGATAGATTTTGGAGTTCGAGGAGATGTGAATGTGGATCTAACTGTATATGGCCCAAAGCGTCCGCTACACAGTGGTCATTATGGCAATTGGGCGCCGAATCCTTGTTTAATCATGTCGAAGTTGCTGGCAAGTATGAAGGACGAGGATGGCAAGGTAAAGATCAAAGGATACTATGATGATGTAATTCCATTTACAGCATCTGAGAAGCAAGCATTCAATGTAATCCCAAATGTGGATGCGCAAATGAAAAAGGAACTGGGTATTAGTATGCCTGAATTAGGAGGTAAAACACTATTTGAAACTTTTGAATGGCCTTCACTCAATATAAATGGGATTAAATGCGCAGATGTAGAAGACAAAGCAAGAAATGTAATAGCGACTGAGTCAAAAGCCACACTTGATCTACGTCAGGTACTTGGAACTGATTATTTAAAGCAATGTGATTTATTAAAAAAGCATATCATGGAAGAAGGATTCCTGGTATTAGATCGAGCGCCTACTGATGAAGAGCGATTACAATATCCAAAAATTGTAAAATTTAATATAGTCAATGGAGGATACAATGCACAAAGAACACCAATAGATCTTCCAATTGCACAGCAAGTAATCAAAGCTGTTCAATCAGCCACTAAAAAGCAACTGATATTAGAGCCTACATCGGGAGGCAGTTTACCGCTGTACCTTTTTGAGAAACATCTCAATACTAGAGTCATCAATCTATGTATTGTAAATCATGATAATAATCAGCATTCCGAAAATGAAAATGTCAGATTACAAAATCTATGGGATTCGATAGCACAAATAGCTGCGATTATGATAATGGATTAAGGTAGCCACTCTTTTCTATGTTTTATAAACCAATAAGTGTGTATTAATAGAATACAGCTATTTACAATAACTGTTGGCCAAGCTAAAATACCAATACCATAAATTATCCAAAATACAGAACCAATTGAATTGATTAAACGTAATCTGTAGATATTTTCAATAATAAATGAATATAAGATTATTGCTGTTCCTACGTACCCAAATATGTCCCAACTATTCATTTTAAACTATTTTATGATGCCTGAAGTTAACCGATTATAAATCTCACGCAAAAAACAAAAAAAGACCCACGATTTAATGTAAGTCTTTGATTTTCCTCCAGCGAGATCGGGATTGCCAGCTTCCTTTCACAATGCTGTCCTCCCTACATGTTATGTCTTACCCAAAGCCTTTCAACTGAACCCGACGCATTCAGTTGACTTTTGTATCGGAAATAGGTGAAAAATGCAACTTGATAATTAATGATATGAAAATACTATATCAATAATTTTGAATTAAATATGTTAAAAATTACAATTATTTTAGAACACAGCATTTGACAGAATATAATACTCCCCATTTTTAGGAGCAGCCTCGTTGCTAAAGCGTATCGTAGTAGCATATTGGCAATTCTTCAGGAAGAAAAATAAATAGCCAGTTAAACTTTCGCAACAACATAACATTTATTGCAAATTAGCACGATCAATGATCTTTCTTAAAACGCCAAGCTTCGTATACGAAGTTTCATCCGATTTCCTACTGTAGATAACCCTCCCCTTGTCATCAATCAAAAATAGCATTGGTAAACTACTGACCCCAAACTTTTTACTGATATCCTCATCATAAAAAATATTCACCCAATTCATCTCATATTTCTTAATCCCTTTAAGGAACAACTCCTTATCTGTATCATAAGAAATGGATATAATTTCCAGTTTCTTATCGCTCGTTGTATTCCTGATCTCTCGCATCGCTGGCAATTCAGCAACACAAGGAGAACACCATGTGGCCCAAAAACTTATTAAAACAAATTTCCCCCTCATTTTATGTAGTTCAACCTTTTTCCCATTGATATCCACAGTCGAAAAATCAGGCGATATAGAATGCTTCGCCGCTGACAGTAATCTTCCGTTCAAGAATTTGACAATTTCATTACCTTCAAAAGATTTCCTGAATGCCTTTGGAAAAGTAGTGTTATACAGTTTGAGTAAACTATCAGGTGGTAAAATCAGGTTCCCGATTAAATTCTTCCGAAAATAATAGAAAGAAAAATAGGAGCTATTATTCAATAAAACGAATTCCAACCTTTTATTGATGATGGCTGATATTTTTAAATTACTTTCAGCGATAGCGGCCGAATCATTTCCCGCAACTTTGCTTCCATTTTTTCTGAAATACTCAGAAACATCCAACTCCTCTTTTGAGGTATATTTTTTTAACTCATTTTCCCCAGCATCACCCAAATCAATGGCATTACTATTTTCGAAAACCAGTTTTTTTCTTGATGAGTCAATTGACTTGTAAGCAAATGTTGCTGGTAATTCATTAATAAAATAGCTATTTGAAAAGCGTTGGTTACTATCGCTTCTGGAAATAGTGATCATGGCGTTGAATGCATAAAATGTATCTGTAAGCGTCAAATGACCATTGACAAATTTCTGCCTAGTGGTCTTTGTTGTTTTACCATTATCATATTCGACGATTAGATTTTTGCTAATAGTATCATCCGGACACAAAATGTTCACCCGGAATATTTTTTGAGAGAACACTGACTGAGCCGCTAAAAAAAACAGACTAAAACAAAATATCAGAACATTATTTTTTTTCATTGTCATTTTTTCTGAATAAATATATGCAAAATAAAAAAAGTGCAATTTTCCCTTCTAGCACATGATAAGGAGTTTGATAATTAATTTTTACTTACTGGTCTATCGTTTAAAAATTGTTCAACATTTTTAAAATGTTGATCTGTTACAACACTAACCCAATGCATTTTGCGAGAATTGGATCTATTCTGCATCATCATATAAAATGATAAATTTGATCTATGTCAGCCTATTCAGCGCCATCTCATTTTAAAAAATGGTAAATGTCCACAGCAAATCAACAAAAAAGCAATTTTTATCTATAAACAAATAAAATAATAATGTTAAAATACGATTTGATTGATGATTAGTGAAATACCTATTCAAACACTGATAAAAAGATAC
>Ga0315900_10011157_pt1 | contig 11154 bp, 12 predicted proteins | sample LakEriMetagenome_FD_203521 | JGI IMG/M metagenome (GOLD analysis project Ga0315900, IMG submission 203521) | Freshwater fungal communities from buoy surface, Lake Erie, Ohio, United States - Buoy 12 MA114 | ecosystem: Environmental > Aquatic > Freshwater > Lake > Lake biofilm | place: USA: Lake...
TAAATGGACATCATTTGTCCCGGCATTGGTTTCATTTAAATTGACCAATATTATAAATGTACATGAAGATTTTAATAGTCGATTGATTGAAGACATTCAGACGGGTAATCCAAATCAACACGAAAAAATCAATGTGTTACAATCTAAAGTGATATTATTTTCGTATGCGATTCAGCGGGAAATCCAAAAAATTGTTGAAAATGAAAACCTTATTCTTCAGACTCATGAAAATAAAGCATTAAATGAGAATGCGTGTTGCAATTTAGAAACGATTCATATTTCTACATTAACGTATTTTAAGAACAAAACAGATTTAATTGAGATGTATGATAATGCAGTGATGCAACATTCAAATGCACTTCAAAGTGTTGGAATTATTACAAAATCGAGTATGTGGTCAAGTGTATCCGAAAATCCCAAACAAATGATTCAAGCTGGCAGCGATTTTTTAGAAAAGACGATTTATTCTGGCATCATCCGTCATTGTCAGTTCCGCACTAAATTGTCTATTTCTCAAGAATTGTTAGATGTTTGCGGTAAAAAACCGCAAAATGTAAAAGTAAGTGATTCAATTGATGATATTATTCTCAAATTAAAACAAGATAATGTGGAATACACCAATGAACAGTTAATTAAGGTTTTGGTACTTGCAAGTAAAGTAGTTGAATACATGGAGTTAGAAGATAATAATATACATGTGTTGGATGAAATTATTTCATTTTTGCAAGAATTAAATGTAGAAGATGATATTGAGAATCAATCAATCACCTCTATTTTTAAGGAACATATGGAAAATGCATTTGATAAAAAGGAAAACTCAATCAATGAACTAACAAGATATGTAACAAATGCAAATCACCACATAATCGAGAATATCAAAGCATCTGTTAAAACAAAAACTCCATTACTATTTTTTATAGGAGGACCTAGAACACAAGCCAATTTTCAATTTTTGAAAAACAGCATTATAAATATGGGATGTGTATTTCCACAAATGTGTATATCTGGAAAGAGTCAATTTAGAGGAAAATTGCCAAAATATTGGGGGTTATCCGATTCGCATAACAATATATTGAACAAAATGTATGAAAGAATATTTTCAAGTGTTATGTTGCACAGTGGAATGTATCCGGGATTCTTTAAACATGTGGTAGAATCAAGTGCGAACATAGTAGAAATGATTTCAAAGATCCCTTTTATGGAGAATGAAGTTGGGTTTTTAGTGTTGGAACATTGTCTTTTGTTAGTATTTAATACATATATGACTACGGGTGAGAACCGAATTAATGATGCGACCGATTTGTATGAAAATGAAGAGAATATCCCTACTTTTGCTAGACACAATGCAAGAACAATTAATAAAGTTCAATCAAAAGTTTTAACTGATTTTATGGCAACATTAATTGAAAACCACAAGGCAATCAACATTTCTTATGAAATGGTAGAGGATAAAGTGTTTCGATTAAAAGAAAAGGAAAAAAACAAACTTCTTGAAAAGCTGAATGACACAAAAGATTTAGCAATTGACAATCATTTTAAAACACTTCGGATTGGTGAACGTTGGGGAATGGGTAAAAATGTTCGTGGATACGATAAAGATCGTTTTGATAAAGAAAGAGAACAATTTGTGTTAGATGGAGAAGGGATGGAACAAGTTGAACAAATGAATGCAGTGAATGGAGAAGATACTAATTATGATCCAGTAGACTATCAAAATGATTTTGATGATGATGGCGATGGAGAACAATAAATAATAGATAAAATAAAATAAAATGTTAGTGTCTAACATTTTATCATAAGAAAGTAAGAGTTGATATTATGTTTTGAATATGTTTTGAATATGTTTTGAATCAACTTTTACAAAAGTTGAATTCGTAATATCAATTGAATATAAACTATTTTATATAAATAATATAAATGATTCAAAAATTTATTCAAACAAATGTTGCATTTACTGCAATTATTATTTTTATGATAGTGTTTACATCCATACAAATTGCAAAACCATCTATATTATATAATTTGGATGGAAGTATACGTTTATTTGGAGTCGGTTATAGAAATAAAACTATTTTGCCGATATGGTTATTATCTATTTTTATTGGAATATTGTCCTATATCGCGGTAATGTATTACATTACTTATTTTTAGTCTAATGTATTACATCTACCCAAAGTTATTATTTGCTATATTGGATGCTTGATTTGCTGCATTCACTGCTCCGGGAGCAACTCTATTTTTTGCTATGTTGGATGCTTGATTCGCTGCATTCACTGCTCCAGGTGCAACTTTATTTTTTGCTATATCTGATGCACGGTTTGCTGTATTCACTACTTTCTTTTTAATTATTTTATCCATATCTGGTGGACATGATGCCGATGTTATTTTATAAGAGGTATACGAAATAATTAAAATACCCGTGTAAATGTACCATAACGCTTCTCCTAGATTTTCTCTTAGTACGGATACATCTAACAAATCTGATTTCATTTGTTGATTTTCATACATGGTTGGCTTCATTAATTGTTTTAAAGTATCCCATGTGGTAATAAAGTTGGTTGGGGTTATTTGATTAATAAGAATGGCTTTGTTTCCGACTAGTTTGACGATGGATTCTGCAGCACGTGTCAAGTCAGATTTAACATTTGCATCTGAAATTCCATCTATTGCAGTTTGAGCAGTTGTATCAGACATTAATATTTGGCTAAGTAATGTGTTTGCTTTATTAGATACAATAAAATATCCGACAATGTCAGAAAAAGCTCCTTTAAATCCGGGATACACAATTAATGCAATTAACATAACTCCAAAAATAAAAATCCATGGTAAAAAGGTTATTAAAAAAGCACTTCCATAATTGGAAGCACTTGATCCACCACATGCATTTATAACAAATGTTGTATTGATAACAAATTGCGATAATAATACAACGGCTAAATAGATCGCCAAACGAATATTGGATTCTCGATTAAATAGTTCCATCTCTTCCGTACTTGTGAACGTTTTTAAAGTAGCTGATATTTTACCGATGCTTGGCACAGCATAATACACAACTGTAATAAGAATAAATGATATTATTGATAAATAAGTAAGATCCAGATCCATATAATTAGTGTGTATAATTTATTTTAGTATAATAAAACTAATAATTAGATGTATCATAGTGTTTATAATCCAGATGCAAAACCAACATTAATTGAACCAGGTGTTAAGTATTTTTTGAATGGAACACTTCAACAATGCCATGATTTTAAGATGAAACATAAAGAAACAATGATTAATTTGGCTATTTTTTGTGGATTTATCTTTATTTTAGGTGCTTTTTTGTTATACAAATATAAAGGAAAATTAAGTATTGCAGAACAAAAACAAAAAGACGAAATGAAAAAACAATACATATTGAATAAAATTAAAAATGTTCAAATAGCTAAACAACGTGCGAACGAAACACTTATAACTGGATTGCCACATTGGGATGCAGACTATGAAAATGTGAATGTGCATTAAATGTCAAAAAAAAGAAATATAGTTAAATCTTATGGAGAATGATAAAGACATTGAAGATTTAGAACCATCTAGTCTATCAGAAATAAACCCCGATTCAGAAGAACAAATAGACTCATCTGTAGATGAATCATCTGCCGACCTAGAAGAAGAGCTCATTGAAGAAAATCCAAATGAAAATATGGATTTAGATAAGTTAAATACATTTTACTACTTGAAACAAAAATATGAACAAGACAAGAAGGAGAGATGTAACAAATTTGCACTTGGAAAAGAAAATATAAACTGGAAAATGAAACGCGCTTATTTTGCGACAAAGAAACCAAAATGTGTAAATTGTAAACGTAAAGTTGGAAGTGAATTTTCCATTAAACATGCAGATGGATTTAGGAATTTTCTTGGAAAATGCGGAGATACATCCAATCCATGTGAATTCCATATTGAGTTCAAACTTCCATATGTTGTTCGTATCGATAAAGAACTTCAAAATACACACAAAAAGTTGAATGAACTACATGAATCCGTTATACTAACAAAAAACAAAGTTATTTTCGGAATGTTAGATCCAGCGGGGGCAGTCAGTCAATTTGATGATCTGAATATACAAATTGGATTAAGCACAATTGAGTTAGAAAAATATTCAATGAAATTACTGAAAGTGACAAATAATATGGCAAAGAAAGAAGAACTATCTAATAAAATAGTGGAGTTCAATGAAAATGTAGCGGAACTAAATATTCTCATGCAAAAATGTTTGCAAGAAGATGAACCAATTAAGAAAGTGGTTGATTATTTAGTAGATACGATTGATCCCTCGGCAAAACACGTTTCACAAATGAAATATGCTACACGTGAAATAGAAAAAGTACACGATACTTTAGGTAGAGAGAAAGAATACATATACCATACTTTTGAGTATAAAATATCTGATTTAGAGTTACCAACTTTAATGGAAGTTCTTCATTTTGAATTGGGAGATAATAATTTCCCTCCCGAGTTGTTAGTACCCGAAGAGGAAACAAAAGAAACAAAAACAGAAAAAATAGTAATAGATGCAAAATCACAAAAAACAAAAAAGAACCGTCGTTTAACATTAAACCCCAATAAACGAGTTAACAAAACAGTTCGCAATTTAGATGATCCAATGGATCTAAATTATATTATGAACAATTTGTTACAAACACTTATTATGGAAGACCGTTTAACAATAACACCTCGTGAAATATTTTTGAAGATAGAAACAGAATATGGTGTCACTGATGCGAAAGGTAAGTATGGTAAAATTATTAAAGAATATTTTGGCAAATATCTTCCAATCTGGGTAAGTGTGTATAAAGATATTATGGATGTTGTTTATAATCTTGCCGTCAACCAAGAAATTAAAACCGTTTCTTATAACGTTATTGTAGAAAAGTTATCTAGTAAGAATTCAGAAGTAGATTTTAGTATATTTAAGAGAGTAATTAAAGAAATTATACGCAAATATGTAATAAAACTAGATGCCTCGTCAACAGAGGAAGAGATCCCAAGACCAGACTGGCCAAAATCTATGTAAAAAATAATATCTAAATAATGTATATTCAGATGGTATTGAAGTATATTGATTTAAAAACATTTATCATAAGCTTTGCATTCGGCATGTTTTGTGTATATATTTCTGGTAATGATTTAAAGATTGTGTATGCATACCCTCAACCAGGGAAAGATGTTCAATACAAAGATAAGGCGGGACAATGCTTTAACTATTCAACAGAAGAAGTTGGATGTCCGTCGATTCCATTTATGACAAACACTATTCCCGTTCAAGAATAAATGAATCCACCAACAAAATAAGTCCAATAATAAAAATATTTATATCATATATGCACCTCGAACGTTTTGTTCAAACTGAAGCCGGCCGGATATTAATGTCTATTGTCTTAGGAGTTGGGTTGGCTTCTTTGTTTAAAGCCTCTTGTAAAGGAAGAAACTGTGTAATCATGCAAGCTCCCGCATTAGAACAACTAAAGGATAAAATATATAAGTTCGATGATAAATGCTATAAATTCAAATCAAGCCAAAAAAAGTGCGATACTTCAAAAGAAACATATGAGTTTGCGTAAATATTAAAAATTGGCAATCTTTAGATAATTAAATGGCCAACACAACTAACATAAATGAACTTCCAATGGGAGGAGATATTAAGATGATGGTTACTGAAACTGCTCAACAACAACAACAACCGCCAAATCAAATGACTCTAGATCAAACAACTATTAATCAAATTGTGAGTGGTCTTCAATCTGCAAGTGTTGCGGGGATTACTCAGTTGCCAAGTAGAGATATCCCTCGTTCATCTGAACATATAACACAAGACCCATCTGTTCAACCTAATTATATGCCAACACCTACCAAAACAGATTATATTAAGGAATCCATAACAACCGAAGAAATGATTCAACAACACAACTATACTGCAGAAAAAGAAAGAGAATCTGAAAAATTATATGATGAATTACAGACTCCCGTTTTGTTAGCAGTTTTGTATTTTTTATTTCAGTTACCTATTGTTCGTAAAATACTGTTCCAGTATTTACCCATTTTATTTAGTTCAGATGGAAACATTAATATTAATGGATTGGGATTTATGAGTATTGGATTTGGGTTGTCTTATTATTTTATAAATAAAGCAATGTCGGCTATTTAGTGTCTTGTAAAAATATAAATAATATGTATGATAACAACAAATTATTTATTACCTAATGGGAAGGACATTTCATCATTATATTTACCAAAAACAACAGCTAAAACAACTAACTCAAATTATATATTAGAAAATGGACAAGATTTATCTGATATATTTGAAAAATATACAACAAATTATGCGAATAACTCTGGATATCTTCTTTCAACCGGGTTAGATGTTTCCACTTTATATGAAAAAGGCGGTGTAGTAGTTCAATATGATAGTGCAAAATGTACAATTGAAAGTGATACCTCATACAACTATTATGTTGTTAAAAGCGCAAATGGATCGCAAGTTACTACTTCTATCACTTTTTCAAATGCAATCTCGTTTACACTTGGATATGTTGCAGTTGCTGGTGGCGGGGGAGGAGGTTCTCGTGGTGGTGGGGGAGCAGGTGGAATGGTTGAACAAATGTTGACAAATATATCAAGCGACACAATAACAATCGTTGTTGGGCCTGGTGGAACTGGTAGCGAGGCCGCAAATTCAAGTGCTGGAACTAACGGAACAAATACAACAGTTTCATTTACAACAAATACGTTACTTAATAAAACTGCGGTTGGTGGAGGAGGTGGAGGTAGTAATGCAGCGAATGGTAAAAATGGTGGAAGTGGTGGGGGGTCAGTTGGTTCTTATACACCTGGAACTGGAACATCCGGTCAAGGAAATAATGGTGGAGATGGATATCTGATTTCAGCTGGTGGTGGTGGTGGGGGGGCGTTTTCAATAGGCGCGGATGGCGTTAATCGTCTTGGGGGTAAAGGTGGTGATGGAAAAATATCAGCATATTATTCGATAAATGCATTAGCTGGTGGAGGAGGAGGAGGAGCAACTTTAACAGACCCCGGCTCTTCTGGCGGAATAGGTGGAGGAGGAAATGGAGGAAAATACAATAGTGTTACACCACCAACGGCTGGTACAAACGGTACAGGTGGTGGAGGTGGTGGAGTCGGAACAGCTTTCCATCTTGGTGGAAAAGGTGGCAGTGGAATATTTGTATTGGCAGTTCCAATTTAATTGAAAATATTGAAGTAAATATTATTTAGTATTTATATAATGGAATTTGTTCGAGCATCTGGAAATCCTGCGTATAAAATGCAAGATACATATACATTAGATAATTTACGTAATATACTTCTTCATCCCGGAGATTTTAGACAAACAATTGCGACGACATATGATATAATAACATCAAAAACCATTCCAAAAAATGAATTAATAAACACAATTAATGAAATAAACGGAGATGTGAGTCAAAAAAGTATTGCGTTATGGGTTTGTAACAAAATGTATCTAAAAGAAGATAAAAACACTTATCATGACCCATATTCAGATGAAAATGAAGATAAAGAAAATGCGAATCCAAATGCGGGTATAAAGAAAAAGGCCAATGTTATAAATAAAATCGACATAAGTAAATACACATTGGTCGATTTAAATACATTTTTTGATATGGAAAGACGAGCCGCATTGAGTGACTTTGAATTTAGTAATGATATTGAAAAAAATGTTGTATCTTTTATTGATGGAGTTTTTACAAAAGATGAACCTACTTTAAGGGGTCATATTGAAGAAATAATAAAATTGTCCAATACGTGTATAGCCAAGTATCCACCTTTTACATTTTTTATAAAACAACTGTTATATGATAGACTTATTAATTTGATGGATAGACTAACTGCTATAAAAAAGATAGAAAATATGAAAAATATAAAAATTATTGATTATTGGAATTCTTTAATATCCGAATTTATAGATGACAATTTAAAAGAATATAGGAATTTGGAAATAGACCCAATCGTATCAAGAACACCTTATTCAATTATGGGTGGAAGACGGCGTAAAATAAAAAAGACGAAGAAGACAAATAATAAGACAAGTTTACATAAACGTAAACAGTCCCGCAAAAAGTAAATCGAGTATTTATAATGTTAGACCCCAGACTAATTTTTATAATATAAGCCCCGAAATTTCACCTGTATTTTCCATAAATGTTTTATGTTTTTCAAAATTATCATTAAAACAATTTTGTAATAATGTATAATTGTTAGATAACAACGCAATATTTATATAATGTTTAGTATTGCCAATAACGACTTCATAATTACCCATAATAATATTATCATACAATTTTAATGAACACATTGTATGATCTATGAAATCCAATCTAATATTTGTTTCTTCCACTACTTCACGAATAGCAGCTTCTTTAATTACATCGATAATACTATTTGCAGTAATTTTTTCCATTTCACTTTGAAGAAGATGACCTTTTATTGGATTGCCTCTAACGCCGCCGTGGAAATAACACTTGACTTTTAATTCTTTTTTATATCTACTGCCTACATTTAAGATGTGAACATAAACTGTATGTGAATCGTAGCAATAATCTTTTTCATTTTGTGACGGCACAGCATCCCATAAAATAGGTAAAATTTCCTTACAAAATGCGTTTCGTCTTATCGCTTGATCAATAGTAACATCTGGTGTTTTGTCTATCGCTAATTGGCGTTCAATTGTGTCTTCATAATTGTTAATAAGTCTATTAATAAATCCGATTTTGAATTGTTCAAAATCGGAAGTAATTTCTAAATGATTGTTCATATTGTTGTTATAATAATTATTATCTATATGCGTTGTTTTTAATTCAATTTTATTTATATATAAAATTGATTTAGATGTATTGTATAAATTAAATGTACACAATAAATAAAATGAGCGATTATGATTATAATTATTCAATGGAGTATGATTTTGAAAGAGACTTTGAATATATACATGATAATTATGAATACATATTTCGAGATTTTGAAAATATGCTACGAACTGGAAAACAAATAGATACCTTTACAGAAGAAAAATTAAAATACATTAAAGAGAGAAATTGGGAGTATATGATATGTGCCGTATGTGCTACAAATGGATTTTTACATGCAATAAAATGGCTAAGATCTCAAGATCCACCTTGCCCTTGGGATGAAAAAATATGTGAACTCGCAGCATCGAATGGTCACATAAATCTTCTACAATGGCTAAGAGCGCAAGACCCCCCTTGTCCATGGAATGAAGTTATTTGTTATGAATATGCTATCCTAAATGGACATTTAGATATTATAAAATGGTTAAGAAATCAAGATTCTTGTCCTTGGGATGAAAATGTTTGTAAGGATGCAGTAGAAAATGGTCTTAATGGTCATTTACATATTCTAGAATGGTTAAGAGCGCAAGACCCACCTTGTCCTTGGGATGAAAGGGTTTGTCAAGCTGCGGCAAAAAATGGACACTTACATATTCTAAAATGGTTAAGAGCTCAAGATCCACCTTGCCCTTGGGAAACATATTCAACTAAGCAATATGCAGAATTGTGTAAATAACTTTTCAAAAGCGATGTTATAAATATATTTAGGAAAATAACTTTTCAAAATAAATGGTTTAAATATATTTTCTCATTAGTTATTATAATGGAACAAGAAACCAAAAATAGAACAACCTATATTTGTGGAATTTGCAATACAAAGCCAGAACAATTATCACATCATAAAGCTCACATAAATTCAATCGCCCATAGCGAAAAAAAAACAATTTGCGAGTATTATATTCGAAGATATATTGTTGAATTTTCATTTTTAGTAAATAATGAATATCGGAATATATATTTGCAAGACGAGTACAATATAGATAAATTAAATGTTACAGATGAATTTCCAACATTTGAAGATTGGATTGTTCAAAAGAGTCATTCGATTGAACAAAAATATAATCTTAAAAATATATCTGATCAAAATTTCTGGATAAATAAATATAATGAAGAAACCAATAAATGTTGCGATTATGAAGATAAGATTGATAGAATATTATTTTTAGACTGGAAAATAAAATATTTGATAAAAGAAGCAGAAACTATACAACAAACAGTCAAAAAAAGTAGGAGAATGCTTAGTTGTGAAATAATTCATAAAATTAATAATAATGAAATAGATGAAACTTTTTTACTTAATAAATTTGTAAATGAAATTAGTTTAAATGATAAAAAAAATGAAACCAAAGTTTATGACGCTTATCGTCAATTTAATATTTTAAAAGAAAAAAATGAAACGGATCATGATTTGAATTTAAATGAAACCCAAATAACTATTTTAAAAAATGAAAACATAATTTGTGAAACTCAGCATGATTTGAATGGAAATGAAACAACTATTATAAGAGGTCTTAAAAAATGTAATATAAATGATAAGAATTTATCATATATTGTATATTTAAAATTTAAAGACGCATTTGTTTGTAAACCAACAACAGTTGAAACTATTATTCTTGGTAAAACAGAAATACAGACAAAAGAATTATGGTTCTTTAAAGGAGAAGAAATTACTGAAGATAAGACACGTGAAATATTTAAAACCATTAAAAAGTATATTATTGATTTATTGCATAATTGTTCGGCATTAGAAAAAAAAACAAAGAATGATTTTATTAAGAATTTAAAAATTCCCAACATTATGTCTCATTTAACAGAAGTATTTATGTCGTGATAGATATAGATCCCGAATAATATTTTTATATATTTATAAAAATATTAAATACTAATTATAAAAGTATAACCAACTCATTTTACACCACAATAATAGCTTTCACCTCTAATTGATTCCATTTAATACCATTTATTTTTACCTTTACAATATCCTTTTCTGAAAGATTATAGTTATTATCAAAAATAAAAATCTCGTACAATAAATCTTCCAATAAAACATTATAACCACCTGTATTCTTTTTGACTACATAACCCTTCCATATTTTGTTTAATTGTGATTCTAAAAAAGAAAGAATTTTTAAACTTTCATACAATTTAACTAGTTTATCAATATATATTTCACGCTTATTTATATGCTGCAAAATAATATCTAAATTGTCATATTCTACACCAG
>Ga0315900_10011159_pt1 | contig 11152 bp, 12 predicted proteins | sample LakEriMetagenome_FD_203521 | JGI IMG/M metagenome (GOLD analysis project Ga0315900, IMG submission 203521) | Freshwater fungal communities from buoy surface, Lake Erie, Ohio, United States - Buoy 12 MA114 | ecosystem: Environmental > Aquatic > Freshwater > Lake > Lake biofilm | place: USA: Lake...
TCAAGACTCGTTACGGTCTGGTAGCAAACCCATTCGCAGAAGGCACCACACAAGGTCTTGGTACTCTGAATACTCAGAGCAACAACTACTACCGTGGTTTCCGTATTGCGAACTTGATGTAATTAAATAACCACCACAGAGTGGGATTTAGAGAGACACCTTCGGGTGTCTCTTTTTTTCGTATATAAATAAGAGTATGACAGTTCTTACACGCAATCCAACAAATCCTAATTCGTTACAGCCTAACAAGTTTACGTTGAACTTGGCTCGTACACCGAATCTGCAATACTTTGCACAGACAATTTCTTTACCCGGTCTTTCTACATCTGAGATACCAGTTCAAAACCCGTTTGTTGAATTGTATGCGCCAGGTGAAAAGACAATTTATGATGTGTTAAACGTTACCTTTATTGTTGATGCGGAGATGTTGTCATGGTTGGAAATACACGATTGGCTACGTGCTTTAACATTCCCAACTGAGTTTGAAGAATACCAAAGTTTAGGTAAACTAAATCAATATACCGCAGCAATACCAACGGCAACACCACAATATTCTGATGGTGCAGTCACTATTCTTTCTGCATCAAACAAACCTTATTACCGTTTTAATTTTAAAGATTTATTTCCAATCTCATTATCTGGTTTTGTTATGTCAGCTACCGATACGCCAGATACAATCATCACAGCAGACGTTACATTTAGATTTACCTATTATAACGTAGAAAAATTATTTTAAATGTGATATACTCCTGATAGGAGGTATAATATGAGCAAACTTGACGAAGTATTACAAATGTGGACTGCGGATTCTAATATCGACCGCACTGAACCAGGTAAAGCACTGATTGATATTCCCAAACTTCACTCAAAATATTTGAACATTCTTTCTTCACATCGGTTGTTGGCCAAAGAAGCAGAATTCAATTACAACAAGTGGCGTAAATTAAAATGGGAATACTACACAGGCCGACTTGATGAAGATGAGCTTGAGAAACGTGGTTGGCAACCATTTCCATACACACTCAAATCTGAGATCAATACATACTTAGAGGCGGATGAAGATATCAACAAGTACCTTGCAAAGAAATTGTTGCATGAAGAAATTGTTGAAGTCTGTCAGGCAATACTTAAAGAATTAAACAATCGAACATGGGAACTTCGTTCGTTTATTGATTGGGAAAAATTCATACAAGGTGTCTGATTTAATTTTACGAAAACAAAATGAGTCGTTTATCAAGTTTGAGTGTGAGAAAAGTATTGCACAGGAACTTGCAGACTACTTTACTTTCTTTGTGCCTGGTTATCAATTTATGCCGGCATACAAGAATCGTTTGTGGGATGGCAAAATAAGACTTGCTGACTTACGCACATACACTATCTACCACGGTCTTGTACCTTACATTGAGAAGTTTTGTGAAGAGAGGAAGTACAAACTTGAAATTGATGCTGCTGTAAACAATGCAGAGAGTTTTTCAGCCTTAGAAGCTAATGAGTTTCTAGAGCAACTTTATCTGGACAAGAGCATTATAACAGAAGGTGTAAGGGAATATCAATACAAAGCATTCATTACTGCCGTTAGAAACAGGAGAATGCTGTTGTTATCACCTACTGGTTCGGGCAAGTCTTTAATACAATACCTAATACTACGGTATTTACAATACAAAGGTTATAAGAAAGGACTTTTAATTGTTCCTACAACTTCTCTTGTTGAGCAAATGTATTCTGATTTTGAATCATATGGCTACGATGCCGCAAACTATGCCCATCGACAGTATTCGGGAAAAGATAAACATACAGATAAATTTCTAACGATTACCACTTGGCAATCTATCTACAAGAATCCATCAGAATACTTTGAGCAGTTTGATTTTGTATTGGGTGACGAAGCACATCAGTTTAAAGCAAAGTCTTTAACCACAATCATGACGGGTCTGAAGAACGCATCATATCGTATTGGATGTACGGGCACAATTGATGGTACACAAACACATCGACTTGTGTTAGAAGGTTTGTTTGGTCCGTTATACCAATCAACAACTACTGCTAAATTGATTGAGAACAAACAACTGGCAGATTTTCGTATCAAATGTCTGGTATTGAAATATTCTGAAGAAGTGTGCAAACTATCCAGAGGTTGGGACTATCAATCTGAAATAGACTACATAGTTAAAAGTACCGCAAGAAATGAATTTATTCGTAATCTTGCATTGTCTTTAGAGGGCAATTCGCTCATACTATTCAATCTTGTAGAGAAACATGGTAAACATCTACACAAGATGATTGAAGAGAAAGCCACTAATCGTCATGTGTTTTTTGTTTACGGTGGCACAGATGTAGAAGTCCGTGAACAAATACGTGCCATAACTGAAAAACAAAACAATGCCATTATCGTTGCATCGTATGGCACATTCAGTACAGGTATCAATATTCGAAATCTTCACAATGTTGTTTTTGCATCACCATCTAAATCGAGGGTACGTAACTTACAATCAATAGGTAGAGGTTTAAGAATAGGTGATAACAAAACTGAAGCAGTTCTATATGATATTGCCGATGATTTTCGTATAGGCAAACATGTCAACTATACGTTGCAACACTTGCAAGAACGTGTTAGAATATACGATGAAGAAAAATTCAAATACAAGTTTTATAATATAGAGGTCAAGAATGCATAACGTTAAACTTATAAGAATGCAGTCTGGTGAAGATATCATGGCTTCTATGTTTGAGAATGATGAATCAGATCAAATACAATTAAATGACCCAATGCGTATTGTCTTTCGTCGTATGCCTACAGGTCAGACGGTCATGATGATGATGCCTTGGTTGCCAGTAGAATTGATTAAAGAAAACTCTGCTATGATTTATTATTCAGACATCGTGACGGTCGTTGAACCAAAAGAATCAATGATAAGATACTATGATAAACTTGTTGAGCGCACAGTAAATGAGATGGCAGATTCGGACAAGATGCTTGAAGGCTTGTTAGATGAACAAGAGCAAGAAGAAGATGTGCAACATCAAATCATAGAGGAAGTAATTCAAAGCATACACGAAGCGAAGAATAAAAAACTTCATTAATAGGAATTTTTGTTATGTCAAAAGTGGTGACATTTGTTATACCAAGCAGTGCTGCACAAGCATATCAAGCACTTGCTGATAAGTATTCTGCTATTGAACCTCCAACATGGGCACTGCTCTTGGCGAATGCTGTTCGTGTTGAAGGTCATGACCCATGCATTCTAGATTTTGACGCAGACCCATCACCAGACTTAGAGCATTCGGCTCATCGTATCTCTGCTACAAATACTGACATAGCAGTGTTTGTTCTCTACGGACAAAATCCAAACTCAGGCACCACAATGATGATTGGTGCATCAAGACTAGCAAGACAACTCAAACTCATTCGACCTTCAATCAAAATTGTATTCATTGGCTCACATGCATCTGCACTGCCATATGATGTGATTGGTTTACCTTATGTTGATTTTGTATTCATCAATGAAGGTGTATATGGTTTGTTAGACTTACTTCAAACAAATTATAAAGATGACTTAGATAAAGTTCGTGGTCTTGTTTATAAGAAGCATGGATTTGCTGCAACAGGTGCGCCAGGTGAAATTGTAAAGACAGAAGACATGAATCGTGTGATGCCTGGCTATGCATGGGATTTATTGCCAGGTGGCTTCAACAAATATCGTGCCCATTATTGGCATTCAAACTTTCTTGATGAAGGTCGTACACCATTCGCAGCAATCTCTACATCATTGGGGTGTTCGTTTGGTTGTAACTTTTGTATGATTAACATCGTCAATCGTACATCATATACACAAGGCACAGTCTCAGCAGATTCACGTGGTATGCGTTTCTGGTCACCTGAGTTGATGCTCAAAGAGTTTGAGTATCTTTGGGATAGAGGTGTACGTACAGTAAGATTGACTGATGAGATGTTCTTTCTCAATAAAAAATGTTATATACCAATTCTTCAAGGTCTTGTTGATCGTGGTATGAAGTTTAACTTTTGGGCTTATGCACGTGTTGATTCTGTTCGTAAAGATCAGTTAGAGTTATTTAAGAAAGCAGGTGTGAATTGGCTTGCACTTGGTATTGAAGCAGGTAATCCACAAGTTCGTTTAGAGATTGATAAAGGTCGCTTCAAACAAGTTGACATTCGTGAAGTTGTACAAGATATCAAAGACGCTGGTATCAATGTGCTGGGCAATTACATGTTTGGTTTTCCAGAAGATACAATGGAGACAATGCAAGAAACACTAGACCTTGCATTAGAATTGAATTGTGAACACGCAAACTTCTATGCAGCAATGGCATTACCTGGTAGCCCATTGTACATGGAAGCAGTCAATAATGGTTGGGAACTACCACAAACATTTGAAGAGTTTGCGTTTCTGTCTTATGATTGCAAACCATTGCGTACAAACACATTGAGTGGTGCAGAAGTGTTGAAGTTTCGTGATGATGCTTGGCACAAATATTTTTCACATGAGCCGTTTTTGAATCTTGTTGAAAACAAATTTGGTTTACAATCAAGAAAAAATATTGAAGACATGTCCAAGATTAGATTGAAGAGGAAGATACTAGGTGACTAAAGAAGAACTTATAGCATTTGAAGAGAAGATGGCAGAGCATTTCAACAATGCTCGTATTCGTGCGCCAATTCATCTTTACTATGGTAATGAAAACGAACTGATTAAAATCTTCAGAGACATTCGTTCAATTGATTGGGTGTTCTGTTCATGGCGTTCACACTATCAGTGCTTGCTAAAAGGTGTGCCACCAGAATTACTTGAAAGAGATATACTAGAAGGCAAATCAATTTCACTCTGCTATCCAGAATTTAATATCTACTCATCAGCAATCGTTGGTGGTAACATACCAATCGCTGTTGGTACAGCAATGGCAATGAAACGAAAAAAGATTAACACAAAAGTTTATTGTTTTGTTGGTGACATGACTGCTGAATCGGGTGTCTTTTCTGAGAACTTAAAGTACAGTATGGCTCACAACTTACCTATCAAATTTATTGTTGAAGATAATGGTAAGTCAGTATGCACAGACACAATGAAAACATGGGGATTAAATCAATCTTTGTATAAACATCTTGATCAAGAATACATTTACTATTATGAATATGAAACCAAATATCCACATGCTGGTGCAGGAATGAGGGTACAATTTTGAAATACTTTGACGAACTTAAAGCAGCAATGGAAATGTTGTCAAAAGATTCACGTGTAATGTTTATGGGTCAAGCAGTTGAATATGCTGGCACTGCAATGACAAACACACTGAAAGATGTACCAAAAGAACAACTGTTAGAAATGCCTGTGTTTGAAGATACACAGATGGGTATGACATTGGGTCTTGCACTTGCAGGTTTTATTCCTGTGAGCATTTATCCACGATGGAACTTTTTAATCTGTGCAACAAATCAACTTGTCAATCATGTTGATAAGATTACGATGATGTCTGATTACAAACCACGTATCATCATTCGTACAAGCATTGGGTCAGAAAGACCGTTGCATCCACAACATCAACATGTTGGTGATTACACGGATGCATTTAGATTGATGTGTGAAAATATTGATGTGATAAGACTAGAAGAACCTGAGGACATTGTGCCTGCATACACAAAGGCATATGAAAGAAAAGATGGTAAAGCAACTGTGCTTGTTGAATATGGTGACTACTATAACGAAAAATGATTATCTCTAGAACTCCTTATCGTCTTTCTTTGTTTGGTGGTGGTACAGATTATCCAGCATGGTATCAAAACAGACCTTCTAAGATCATATCTGCGGCGATGGCGCACTATTGCTATATAAGTTTAAAGAAGTTACCACCATATTTCGATTATGTGAACAGAGTTATCTATTCCAAAATTGAAAGCGTATCAGATATTTCACAAATAGACCATCCTTCTGTAAGGGAGTGTTTGAAATACTATGATATACCTAATGGAATTTCTGTTAGCCATGATGGCGATTTGCCTGCTCGTTCGGGTATTGGATCGAGTTCTTCATTTACTGTTGGACTGATTCACGCCATAACAACTAGTCTAGGCAAAATATACACACCATATGGACTTGCAACTGACGCTATCGATATAGAACAAAATCGTATTGGTGAGTCTGTCGGTGTTCAAGATCAAATCATGGCTGCATATGGTGGCATTCGTGTCATTGAACTATCTGATGGTGATATCAATGTTCGTGATCTAAGAATCAAAGATGATTACACACTTGATCTAGAAGAACACATCATGTTAGGTTTTTCTGGCATTGATAGATTCTCAAACATTCACGCCAAACAGCAGATTGATGCTATCAAAGAAGGTAAGTCTAAAAAATTACTTGAAGAAATTGTAACAATCACAGATACGGCGTTGCATATTTTTGAAAATCATGGTAAAATAAAAGAGATAGGTGAATTGTTGAAGTATCAATGGAGCCGCAAACGACAACTCACCGATACTGTTACAAATGATTACATAGATACAATATACAACAAAGCAATAAATGCTGGCGCATATGGTGGTAAATTGATGGGTGCAGGTGGTGGCGGCTTCTTTATGTTTCTTGCACCGCCTGATGCACACGAAAGAATTAAACAAGCAATACCTGAAATCAATGTATGGGTGCCCTTCAGATTTGATTTTGAAGGCTCTAAAATTATAATGGAGTGAGAATGAAGTATCCTTTAATGTCAGACAATATTACTAGAGAAGATTTAGATTTGGTAATAGAACATCTCAAAAAAGATAATCCCAAACTTACAAACGGTCCAGAGTGCCGTGCTTTTGAAGAAGCATGGAGTAAATGGCTGGGTGTAAAGTATTCTGTGTTTGTCAACTCAGGTGCTTCTGCTAATCTATTGTCAATGACAATGTTGAAGATCAAACATCCGGAAGGTGGTGAAGTGATCGTGCCACCATTCACATGGGTATCTGACATTGCATCTATTCTTCAGTGCGGTTTCACGCCAGTGTTTGTTGACATTGATTTAGATACACTTGGTATGAATGAGTTTGGTATATTGAATGCAATCACTGACAAGACACGTGCTGTCTTTATTACCTATGCACAAGGCTTCGATTGTTTATCACCTAGAGTATTAGAAGTTCTGCGTCATCGTAATATACCTTTGATTGAAGACGTTTGTGAATCACATGGTGCAACACACAATGGTAAACTGTTAGGTAGTTATGGTTGGATGTCCAACTTCTCTTTCTACTTTGCCCATCACATGTCTACCATTGAGGGTGGTATGGTTTGCACAAATGATCCTGAAGTTTATCACACAGTTCGTATGCTTCGTTCACACGGTATGGTTCGTGAATGTGGTGACTGGATAATGGCTGACAAATATAAAGCAGAATATCCAGAGTTGAACCCCGATTTTATCTTTGCCTATGCAGCATACAATATGCGTAACAACGAAATTGGCGGCATACTTGGGCAAAATCAGTTGAAACATTTGGATGAAAATGTTAGACTACGTAATGAGAATCTATTTTACTTTTTGGCTAAACTAGACCAGAAAAAATATAAGGTCGACTTTAGATTGATTGGTTGTAGCAACTATGCCTTTAACATTGTATTGCAGCCAGAGTATGCCAATAAAGAATTTGCAGAAAGATTGATGGGCAAGATGCGTGATGAACAAATTGAGTTTCGTCGTGGCTCTGCTGGTGGCGGCAATCAACTGCGTCAACCATACTTGAAGAACATCGTGCCAGAAGATCATTATAAGAAGTTTCCAAACACCGATCACATGCACTTTTATTCGTTCTACATTGGTAACTATCCAACATTAAGTAAAATGGCAATCGATGAAATCACAACTGTATTGAATAGGGTATAATATGAATATATTGGTGACGGGTGGTGCTGGCTATATTGGCTGCATACTAACAGAGTATTTGTTGCAGATGAATCATGAGGTCACAGTCGTTGACAACTTCATGTATAAACAAATTGGATTGAGTCATCTCTGTGAAAATAAAAATCTTACGATTGTAAATGGTGACATTCGTAATCCATATCACATGTCACCGCTGCTGAAGAAAGCAGATGTTATCATACCACTTGCAGCACTTGTTGGTGCGCCACTGTGTAATAAAGATGTTGTTGGTGCAGATACGACAAACAAAGATGCGATGTTCTGGATGTTAAATGCTGTTTCAAATGAACAGCGTATCATTATGCCTACAACAAATTCAGCATATGGCACAGGTGACGAAAACAATTTCTGCACAGAAGATTCACCACTGCGACCAATATCAAAGTATGCAATTGATAAAGTTGCAGTCGAAGAACGATTGATGCAACGTGAAAACTCAATCAGTTATCGATTGGCTACAGTGTTTGGTATGTCACCACGTATGCGTACAGACTTGTTGGTAAATGATTTAGTTTATCGTGCAGTTAATGATGGATATGTAATTATTTTTGAAGGTCATTTCAAACGCAACTACATTCATGTACGTGACGTATGCGAAGCATTCTTACATGCCATGTATCAGTTTGATGATATGAAGAGCAACATCTATAATGTAGGTCTGTCATCAGCAAACGTATCTAAACTAGAACTCTGTGATATCATTAAGAAGCATATTCCTTCTTTTACAGTCGTTGAAGGTGACATTAAGAAAGACCCAGATCAACGCAACTATATTGTGTCGAATGAAAAACTAGAAGCAACTGGTTGGTTGCCATACTACACATTGGATGATGGTGTAGAAGAACTTCTCAAGGGTTATACATACTTGAAGAATAACATTTACGGTAATGTATAATGACAACAGCAAATCATTACGTTAATAACGCAGACTTTCTAGCAGCACTTGTTAAATATCGAACTGATTGTGTCACTGCTAAAGAAGAAAACAAACCAGAGCCAAAGATACCAGATTACATTGGTGAATGTTTTCTAAAGATTGCAGAACATCTATCACGTAAGCCAAACTTTATTTCTTACACTTATCGTGATGAAATGATATCTGATGGTGTAGAAAACTGTCTGATGTATTTTCGTAACTTTGATCCAGCCAAGTCTAAGAATCCGTTTGCTTACTTCACACAGATAATTTACTATGCCTTTCTGCGTAGAATTATGCGTGAGAAGAAACAACTGTATGTAAAGTACAAAGCAACACAACAGTTCGGTTTATTGGATGAAGGTGAGATGTACGAAGATGAAAATGGTAACATGAAGCAGTTTGAGTTGTACGACAATATCTCAGAGTTTATACATAACTTTGAAGAAAATAAAAAGAAGAAAAAAGAAAAGAAGTCGGAGGGCCTTGAACAATTTCTAGATGATGATATAGAATAATATTATGAAGATATGTGTGCTTGGTGATACTCACTTCGGTATGAGAGGTGATTCTTTAGATTTTCATAAATACATAGAGAAGTTCTACGATAACGTGTTCTTCCCTTATCTAAAGGATCACAATGTTACAACCGTTGTACAACTTGGTGATCTTTTCGACCGCCGTAAGTTTATTAACTTCAATTCACTCTATCTATGTCGTAAATATTTCTTTGATAAACTACAAGAAAATGGCATCACGTTTATCACATTCCTCGGCAACCATGATGTGGCGTTCAGAAACACCCTTCAGGTTAACTCCTCCCAATTACTTCTAGACGGTTATGATAATATTACTGTACTGGATACTTTTACTACAATGCAGTTTGGCGGCATTGATGTTGATCTTGTACCTTGGATATGTGACGATAACGAAGTTGAAATCACTCAAAAACTAAAAGACTCTAAATCACAAATCGTTTTTGGCCATTTTGAAATAAAAGGTTTTGAAATGGATCGTGGTAACATTTGCCATGAAGGTATTGACAAGGCACTGTTTAACAAGTATGATATAGTTTTGTCTGGTCATTTTCATCACCGTTCTGATGATGGACACATTTACTACGTTGGTTCACCAAATGAAATGACATGGGCAGATTATAATGACCCACGTGGCTTTGTTATCTTCGATACACATACCCGTGAGCAAGAGTTTATTAAGAACCCATACAGAATGTTTTACAAGTTGAACTACAATGATGAACTTGAACACTTCTCTGAAGGTTATAGAATATTTGACTACTCAGTTTATGAAGGTTGCTATGTGAAAGTTGTTGTAATCAATAAACTGAATCCATTTTTATTTGACTTTGTGATTGATAGTATATACAAAGCCGGCGCCGCTGATATATCTGTTGTTGAAGATTTCACTGACACAACAACCGATATTGATCAAGAGTTAGTTGACCAGGCAGAAGATACTATGACAATACTTTCAAAGTATATTGATAACTTGACAATCAATGTAGAACCTGTTAAACTAAAAAGTATTATGCAGGAACTTTATGTTGAGGCACTGAGTACCACTACTGAATGATATTATTTAAAACACTGCGTTGGAAAAATCTGTTAAGCACCGGCAATTATTTTACCGAAATAGCACTAAACAGTAACGCTAATACACTGATTGTAGGTACAAATGGCTCAGGCAAATCAACGATGCTTGATGCCTTGTGCTTCGGTTTGTTTGGTAAACCATTTCGTGGTATCAACAAACCGAATCTTGTAAACTCAATCAACAATAGAGATGCTGTAGTAGAAGTGGAGTTTTCAATTGGTAATAAAGAGTTCAAGATTGTTCGTGGCATCAAACCAAACAACTTTGAAATTTACCAAGACAAAGTTTTGCTGAATCAAGATGCGGCTGTAAGAGATTATCAAGACTATCTAGAGAGGTTTATTCTCAAACTAAACTACAAGTCTTTTACACAGATTGTTATTCTTGGTTCAGCATCCTTTACGCCGTTCATGCAGTTGTCTGCTGCTGATCGTAGAGCAATCATTGAGGATTTGTTAGACATTCAAATCTTTTCTACGATGAATAGTCTGATCAAAGAAAGATTGGCAAACAATAAAGACCTGACAGTAGAAAAAAAGAATGATATATCTTTGTTGATGCAAAAGTATCAACTTAAAAAAGAGCATCAAGATAAACTGAATCAAGATAACGAAGCAAAGGTAAAAGAATATGAGGAAGAGATACTTCTGCACAGAGAAACCATTCGCACCTTATCTGGAGAGGTTGACGATTTGGAAC
>Ga0315900_10011161_pt1 | contig 11152 bp, 3 predicted proteins | sample LakEriMetagenome_FD_203521 | JGI IMG/M metagenome (GOLD analysis project Ga0315900, IMG submission 203521) | Freshwater fungal communities from buoy surface, Lake Erie, Ohio, United States - Buoy 12 MA114 | ecosystem: Environmental > Aquatic > Freshwater > Lake > Lake biofilm | place: USA: Lake...
GGCCAGGTCGCAGAGCATCGCCACCTGGCTTAGATCGGCGCTAAGGCTGTCATGAAGGTCTCGGGCGATCCTGAAGCGTTCTCCACGCATTGCATTCAAGGTCTGCATGGAGCTCAGGCGGGGTTTCATGATCCGCCAGATGAAGGCCACGTTGATCACGGCAGCCAAGGTGATCGCGGCCACGGCAGACTCGGGCTTGGAATCCTGGAAAAGAAGGGGCGGCATGATGTTAGGCCTCCGATGAACGAGGGACATGTTGGGTCGACACCCATGCCTTGCGCCCTTTGCCTTGATCTGGAAGCCGCCTTTCCAAGGATGGTGTCCAGGTTCTTGTTTTGGCAAGATGTGGGTGATCAAGAGGCTGGTAGATCGCGTTGGAGTCAGTGCCGTGCCTGCTGCAGGAACCCTCGCTGAAGGTCAGGATCGTGAAGTTGCGCCGCCGCTGGCGGATGTCATTCACCCCAAAGATGATCCTGGCCGGCCTGTGCTGTCCGATATTGAGAACGCCGCTTTCATGGCAGCTGGCACAGACTACAGATGAAGCCGCAAATCCACCGTCAGAAACGTGTCTTTTGATGGGGAGACGAATTGCAGATGGGATGAGCCGCGATTGGCGCATAAGCTTTCATGGTATTCTGCACGATCACTTCAAACCGAACAGAAAAACACCTGGCCGAATCTTGGCGGGCAGTTGATTATTTTTGACCTGCTATGCAGCATTTTGTAAGTAGATAAGACGATAATTCAAAGCGCGCATTTTGTTCGGGACACAAAAAAGACATGCTTCAGACACAAAATAATAAGGGTCTTCTACTGAGCTTTTAAGGGTTCGAGGCAATTGCATTGGCCATGTTTACTCATCACTAAGCTAGGCCAACGAATGATGACGCGCCGTGTGAATAGCATGTTGCCGATTATTGACCTGAGAAGCCATGGATAGGCTCATCTTATCAGGACCGGTGCGATAGGGTTGGTATGCGCTTGCACCCTGCATGCAACATCATCAATTGACGTCAATGTTGCAATGCTTCGATCGTGGATCATTAGGGTTATGTTAACATCAGGAAGCCTCTGAGGGCAGATAAAGCCATGCTTCTCAGTTGAAACCATTTCATGAAGCATTGTCTTCTAGAGATGGATGACGTGGGTCAGCCTCGCAGGTGCTCTTCCTTGGTCAGATTGGCAGCCTTGCGGGCGCTGAACGTGGAGCCCGTGACCCGCTTGAGACCGCTGAAGAATGTCTCGACGTTCCAGCGCCTTCCATAACCGGCCTTCTTGAGCCTTTGCTCCGTCAATCCAGGTCGGTAACAGCCGCCCAAGCTTCCATCGCTTCGACACGTCGCAGGTTTGATCCAGCCCTGCACTCCCCAGTCCTCGCGGCAGACACCGTCGATCCAATCCGCATCGCATCCGGCATCGGCAAACAACTTTGCCGGCATCACTCCGGCTTCGTCCGCCGTGGTGAAACCCTTGTGCGGAAGCTCTTCGGTCTGCGTTTTGTCGCTGCCGGGGCAAACGGCCACCACCATTCCCAGGGGCATCAGCAGCCCACACACCAAAAGGACGGAGACCATCTTCCACTTGCGCCGAACCCGCCCGACGCGGCTGGTGAAATGCGCGCTGGCGTTGGCCATTTTCAGGGTAGCATTCGCCGCCACCTCCGTCTCAGGCCCTGCCCGCCTAAGAGCCGCCTGTCCCATCTGCGCGATCATCGCTTCAGTCACGGCCAGCAGATCCCTGCGGGCGCTGAACTTTTGCAGCGTTGTGTAATGCGGCAGTTTCGCGGTCATGCCCAGCACCTCACGCAAGCCAGTGTGCCCTTCCAGCAGCTCGATGAAGCCGCGCTAGGTGATCTTCAGACAGATCCGCAGGATCAGGCAGGCCATGAGTTGCCGCTGGGTGAAGTCATGCCGGCTTTTGATTGAGCCGTAATCCGCGAGATTCTTCGCTCCAAGCTTCATCGCCAGTTCCGCCATGCGCTCCACTTTGCTGTTCATCCCCAGTGGTTTAACCCATCATATCAAAGCAATTGGATGGTTGCTTGAGGCAACGGCTGACGAGCAAAGATGGGGTGGAGTCATTTTTTGAAAGTCAGGCCACGCGCCATTTGCGGAATTTAGATGAGAAGGGGCGGCATGCAGGGCAAGCAAAGTGTTTGTCGCCTTTGATCCATCTCATGAGTGCAAACTTGCAGCGTGGGAATATCGCGAAAATGTGGTGTCGGTCGCCCGTGAGAAAGGAATGAAGTTGCTCACACTTTCCTGGCTGATGTGGTGAATGTTGTCAGTTTGAGGCCATCCAGGGTGTCGGTATAAATGCCGACAGTTCTCGGTAGTTATAGCGACATGACAGGCTTTTGGAGTCGGTGAACTTCCAGGCCTGTCATGAACACAAGCCCATTCATCCACTCAAACCTGGGTTCATGCTGCCATCTGTCACGAGAGCTTTTGTGGCGCGCCACAAAACAGCAAACAGAATCGATGAATGAGCATGAGGCTGGCAGCTGCGTGAGTCAGGCCGTGCGCATGCGTGACCAGGTGGTCTTCTGGATGCTGGGAGTTCTTGGCATCGGAACTGGCTGCATCTTATGGAAGATGGACTCCGAAGGGCAATGGCTTGTTCGCGGGGTTAGTTTCGCCTCGGTAGCTGTTGGTCTGCTTTTCTGGGGGATGCTGATGCACTGCCTATGGGTGCATGGGCGGCGTTCTCAACGGTCTGCGGGGTCTCCAGAGGAGGGTTTTTGGTTTTATTCAGGCGGTGCGACGCATCTCGGCCCGGTCATTGGCACCATGAAGCTGCTAGCCGATGAAGTGCAGGCAAGCTCCGTCATCTTGCTCGAATCCCAGGTGGTGGGCTGGAGCTTCAAGGCTGGATATCAAGCTTCGCCCGGACTGGGCAGGGCCGTTGCCCAGGCCTTTCATCAACGTGTCCCAAGGGATGGCCAGACCGCCAGTGTCATCGAGGTTCTGGATGCTGCCGTGATGGCATTCTGCACCCCCCTGTCCATGCTGAACGGACAGGCATATGCCCTGGTGGCCTTGTTTGAAAAAGCGTCATTTCAATACCACGGCTCCATCGCTCCTGTGGCGCGTCGCTCGGCTGAACGCATCCGCGAGATGCTGGAGCGGGCGGAGGAGTGTACTGCCGGTTGTCTCCCAGGCTGGTCAGCGGAGGGCGGCCCGCGCCAGATGCGGCTGCCTGTCTGCTGCTCGGTCTGTGATCAGGTCAGAGTGTTAAGCCGGGGTGTCGAACGCTGGACGCATTGGAGCCAGTGGCTGCACCAGGACCATGGACTGCCCCTGACGCACACGATCTGCCCCTCCTGCGCTGGCTGGCTTTACGAAGTGCCCCTGCATCCTGAGCCAGACGCGAAGGACCATCACCACGCCGCCTAGTGCGGGCGCAAACAAGACCCGCATTCAATTTTCAATCAACATCCGCCTAACAACATGAAAACATCCATGCCACATCAAGATAAGTTGACGCCACCTGGAGATGCCTCACGCCGAAGGCCGCCATCCAGAGGCATGAAAAGGCTTTCCAGCTTCTTTGGCACCCTGCTGGGGGCTGTTTTTGCATGGCTTTTCGTGCTCATGGGTTCGGTGGCCGCACAGACACCCCTGCAGGACCTGCCATCCACGGTCATTTCAGCGGGAGGTACCTTTAACTTTTCAGGATCCGCCTCGTTCACAGACCTGAACACAGGATATGACGGTGACTTAGGAACCGCTGGAAACCAGCCCTTTGATACGGGCTACCTGGTCAAAGGCATCTCCGGGCTGGGAACATTGACAACACTGAATTTGGGCCAGCCAGCAGGAACTCCCAGCGTCATCAACCTCGCGGCGAACCCCTATTACTTGGGGCTGAACTGGAATTACAGCCCAAACACGTCTTTGCTGGCTGTCTATAATTCAAAGGCGTTGATCAAATTGGACAACGTTCAGATCAACCAGCTTGCAAGCCCCGTAGTCTCACCGTCAAGTGCGGCCTTTTATTGGCAAAGGCCTGGATTCATTCGTGAGCGCTCCGCGGGCGTTGAAAACTACAATTACGGCATGGATAGCAGCATTCTGAATTTGGGTCGGTTTGGGGCGGATTCTGCCGAATATGCCATTGAACTGAAGAATGTTCAGTTCAATGCCTGCCCGGCTCCCGTGAAGCCAGGTGCATCTTCATTCCTGCACAGTCAAAGCTACCCTGATGACCCCGAGGTTTGGAGCCCGAGTGTTGGTTCGCACGCAGCAAACCTCAAGGTGCAGATGGTCGTTGATGGCGGGCACTATAAAGTTGGAAATCTGGCACGGATGGTGGGTGGCCAGATTCAAGATATTGCCTTCAAGGGAGGTGCTCTGGTGGAACAGTCTGGTGATGCAGATGACACCGCCATTAATAAGCAAAACCTGATCCATGTGTCCGATGGCATTTTGCAGAACAAGTTCACTCTGAATGAGGGCGCTTCGCTTCAGGCCCTGCATCACCAGATCCTTACCATTGAGTCAACCAATTCGGTTCCCGAAGGCAGCCGTGCCTGCCATACGGAGGTCAATTTGATGTCTGGATCCATGACGCGCGGAGCTTTGGACCGCACCGCCGGAGAGACTGCGGTGGAGGTTCGAGACCAGCGCAAGGTGGATTTCTCCGTCACCGGAGCGCAGATCCGAAATTATCTGGGAGATGCCACCCTCAAGTTCGGTCGAATTGGCAGGCGTGGCGAGGCCGGCTCTGCCCTTTCCTTTTTCATGAGTGGCGGTGAGATCAGCAACGGCCTTTCTCCGCTGGCCGAAACCAACAATGGCTTCTATGCGATCGCCATCAATGATTGTGTCAATCATGTCAACTTCACCATGACAGGTGGCGAGATCAAGACCGGCTACACGCAGGGCAGCAGGGATGTGATTCGCATTGCGCAAAACAATGATCCTAATGGGTCACTCACGCTCAACCTCCTTGGAGGAAGCATCACCGCCAACTGGGATGACCCTGCCATTGCGGGTGCGCCATGGTCGATCTCTGAATCGGCTTTGCGGATTCGCCAGAATCAATCACCCACCCATTTGCTGATCGGCAATGCGGTAACTCAGAGCGGACCCACGATTTCAGGTCGGCGCTATGGCATATTCGTTCAAAGTAACACGGGAGCTGTCGATCTGACCATGCAGGGTGGGGTCATTCAAACAGCGCATACACCGGTCAAGGCGTCCTTTTCCCCGTACGTCACGGCTGGCATTGAGGTGGATGCTGCCAATCAGTCTGCGGTGCTCCGTCTTTATGGGGGGCAGATCTCGGCGGGCACGAATGGCTTTGCCGCCGATGGCATCGTCACGGGCAATGGAACCGGCATCATTCTTGGAACCGGCAACATCAGCGACTCCGACAGCAGGATGCAGCTGAGCGCCACACGTCATGCGGTGAACATGCAGAACTCCGCTTCGGGCTCCACCTCCCTGCTGCTCCAGGACGGGGCGACGATCCGTGCCAACCTCACGGGCGGCACCACCGAGATCATCAAGGGGCATTTGACGCTTCCTGTGAATGATAGCATCTCCATCATAGGCGGAAGCCTGATGTCATCTCATGCATCCACTCGGATGATTCACACTGGTGCAGGGAATGACTCGCTTGCCCTGCTTCGAGTTCGCTCCACGAACTTGAACTTCATTGTCATGGGCACGGGCGATGACCGGGTGGTCCTGGATTCAGCCTTCCTGACGGTTTCGGGCAACCTTGGCTACATTGAAGGCGGAAATTTGACTGCGGCTGGAACGGCGGCGGCTTCGGGAATCGACACACTGAGGCTGCAAGGGGCGATAACGCTCGCGGAGTCCATCACGGATACCAACGGGATGTACCGTTCCTTCAACAGCCTGGAGCTGGCTGGTGGCGCGAACATGACGGTGAACCAGACGCTGGAGGCGGAGGGAGGAGCTGGGGTCAATGCGGAGAACACCCTGGTGCTGGAACGCCTGACCCCGGGTGGTCTTAGCGGGGTTCTGACGGGAGGCGGCGCCCAGTTTGTCGATGCCGGTGGAAACCAGGACACGCTTTCGGTCGTCAACGTCACCGACATGAACGCGGGCATGTTTGGTCCGGCTTCGACCTTCCGCAGCTTTGAAGTCCTGAACCTTGGTGCTGGCTCGGTCTGGACTGGCAGCCTGGATGTGGCGTCCACCGGCCTTGCCGCCGTCAATCTCAGGGGCGGACAGATCCTTGGGGCGCTCACGCTCACCACGGGCGATGACATTTTCACCTATCAGGGAACCTCCAACACGGATGTGCAGGGAAATGGCGGGGTGGACACCCTGGTCTTGGTCGATGCCACGACGGTTTCAGCGTCCAATATCAAGGCTGGCACCGCCAGTCTTCCCACGGAGGCGGAATTCCTCAACTTCACCCATCTCATCCTTGAGGACGGCGCCAGCCTGACGGGCAGCTACATCGTGGGTGCTGAAGACAACCTTTTCGCCAAATATGGTTCCTCATCCCATGGATCCGTGGACCTGTCTGCAGGCTTGAACACAGTGCGTCTGGGCAGCAGCGGGATGCATTCGGCAGCACTGGACCTCGCCGCCATCGCAGGTGTGGATCTGGTGGAGCTCTCCACTGCGGACGATGTCCGTAATTCGGGCAATGGTGATGATACCTGGGTCCTGCATGCCGGTGACACCGCATTTGCCAGCATCGACGCCCGTGGCAACCAGGTCGTCTCCAACACCATCCTGGGCGATGTGCTCTCGGTTCCTTCCGGCCAAGCACTGAACGGCGCAGACTTTGGAGCTGCGGCCCGTTATCGCGGCTTTGAATCCCTGATCCTTTCCGGCAGCCTCGCTGGCACCGTGACTCTGGATGCAGGCATCAACATCATCACGGTGAACGCTGGAGTCAGCTTTGCAGGTGGTTCGCACATCGATGCCGGCTCCGGAACGGACTACGTGTCCATGCTCGGTGGAGGTGCTTGGAACAGCAGCCGTTTTGCCAATGCTGAAGTCTTCACTCTCGACGTCGCGGCCACCGATACTTGGATTGCTTCGGCGACGGACGCGTCCATCACTTCTGTTGATGCAGGAACGGCGACAAGTGGCGCCGATCTGGATCTGCTCGACTTGAGCTATGCAACGGGAACGGTTCGCGACAACAGCACCAATGCCATCGTGGGAACCACCGGCAAGTATCGCAATTTTGAGCGTGTTCTTCTTGGGGGTGGTCATGATACATGGCAGGTGGGTGCCACCAGCGGCGTAGTCAACCAGACCACTTCGGTGGAACCCGGCTACATTGATGCAGGTGCCGGTTCGGACATTCTGGAGCTTGTTGGAGGCGGGAGCTACGGAGCTCCGGGGTTAATCGGTCCCAGCAGCACCTATCGTAATTTTGAAACACTGCGCATCAACAACGGCACCAGCCCTTTGACCTACGTGGCTCACTCGGGTTTCGATCCGGCGGCAGTCGTGTGCTTGGGTTCTGCGGATGCCATCCTGGATGTGAAGTTCAGCCGTGTTCCTGCGCTGGCTCAAAATGTGGGTGCTTCGTCAGGGCGCTACCGGGGCTTTGACGGGTTGACCGTCGATGGGGATGTGAGAATCACCGCCAGCCAGACCCTGGCCGAGACGGGTGATGCGGGTTTCAGCCTGATCCGCGCCACACCGGCTGCACTGACCGCCTCATTGATCGGCGGTGCCAGGGTTTCGGCTGGCAGCAGCACCGCCAATAACGTCACGCTCGGAAACGTCACAGGTCTGACTCTGGCAGATTTCGACCCTGCTTCAGGCAAGCTTCCGGGCTTTGAAACGGCGGTCATCACCGCTGGAAGCAGCCTGGTGGGTGAATCCGTTGGAATTTTTCCAATAGCACTGAAATTTAACAATGGGGGCCTCCTTTCACCTGGCGCAGGTGCGTCGGGCAGACTCGGTGCCGGCAGCGTCAGTCTGGATGCAGGGGGTGTGTATGCCTGTGACGTTTCTGGATCGACGAACGATGTGGTGAACGCGGGCACGTTGACCTTGGGAGGGACTTCCAAGCTGGTCATTCATGCCCTGGACCCAGAATCCTTGATCCATGTCATCGCGACCTACACCACTTTGAATGGCACCTTCGCCACCGTTGAAAACCTGCCAGCCGGTTACCGGGTGGTTCATGGAGGCTACATGGGCAACAAAATTGCCCTCGTCAGTGATGTTTATGCTGACTTTGCAGATTGGGCGCTCAGCCTGGGCATTTCGCTTCGCGGTGACACGCTGGATTTTGATGCCGACTCGGATGGTGATGGCCGTGGCAATCTTGATGAGTACCTCATGGGCGGCGATCCTCTGGCCGACGATGTGGCTCCCGTTATCACGGCTCCGGTGGGTGGCTTCACTCCCTTGGTCTTCGTCGTCGCTCCTGGCGGCTCCGTGGCCCTGCCCAACTTCCTGCCCCAGGCGCTCATCAGCGATCCTCATGGCGTTGCGAGTTCCTCCCAGTCTCCTGCTGCGGGCACGACGCTGGGTGTTGGCTCCCATGAAGTCATCCTCAGCGCCACCGACACACCCGGCAACGTCGGCAGCCTGACCCTCGAGGTTCATGTGGTCACCACCCCGGCCAGCATCTCTTTGGCCTCCGGCCTCCATACGGCCAGTCAGGGCGCTTCCAGCGTGGTGGTCACCCTGACCCGGACCGGTCATATGGAGCCCGCCAGCGTGACTCTCAAGACTGCCGACGGCACCGCCAGCACTGTGCCGCCTTACTCGCCCGCAGTCGCTGGCACGGATTACACGGCGGTGGACACGGTGGTCAGCTTTGCCGCTGGCGAAACCAGCAAGACCGTGACCGTGACCCTGTCGCCGAAGACAGGCAGGCAGCCTAACAAACGCTTTTGGGTGACCTTGCGCAACCCTGCACCCGGCTCTGAACTCGGAACCCTGACCAGCGCCATGGTGCGCATTCTCTCCCAGGACACGACCCGGCCGGTGCTGACGGTGCTCACGCCGAAGGCGGGCACGACGGCCCTGAGCGCGGCCAGCCCCTATCTGGTGACGGGAATGGTGGGTGACGCCAACGGCATCGACCGTGTCGAGGTGGTGTTCAACGGTGCGGCCCCCGTGACCGCCACCCTGGGTTCCAGCACAAAGAACACCAGCATTCCCTGGAGCTTGGGGATCGTCCCTGACGAGCGAAGCAGCAACACGCTTTCGGTGACGGCCTATGACCTCAAGGGCAACGCATCCCTGACGGTGACGCGCACCTTCACCTATACCCGGCGCTACAAGCTGACCGTGACACGCACGGCTCCGGTGGCCGTGTCGTTGGCGGGTGCCTTGTCGGTGGTGGCCACGCCTCGGACGGCGGCCACGGGCCTGCTGCCCGCGGCGGCGACGGCCAACCCGAAGGTGTCGCAGATTCTTCCCGGGGTTCTCGTGAAGCTGACCGCCCTGCCCCTGAGGGGCCATGTGTTCAGCCACTGGGCCTCGAAGCCAGCCGGAGCCACGGAACTGGGCAATGCCCTGAGCTTCACGATGCCTGCGCAGGATGTGGCTGCGGAGGCGGTGTTTGTGACCAACCTGTTCGCAGGCACGGCGGGCCAGGGCAACACGTTCTACGGCCTGCTGTCGCCCTTTGGGGCATCAGCCACGGGCAACAGCACGGTGGGCTGGCTCACGGGCACGATCGTGCCGGGCAGCGGCACCTTCTCCGGCCGGGTCATGATCGGTGGGCTGAGCAAGGCGTTTGCAGGCACCTTCTACGGGGACAGCGGCATGTTCTTCACGAACGGAACGACGAAGAGCCGGACTTTGACGGTGGGCAGCCGGGGCATGACCCTGAGCATTGACAGCGCGGGCATCCACGTGGCGTTGAGCGAGGGTGCGACCCAGGTGGTTGGCGGCGTGGCGAAGCGCGCGCAATACAGCGGAGCGAACAAGGTGCCGGTGGCGATGCTCAACCGCAAGACGCGCGCTGGCCTGAGCGCCAGCGACCAGGGTGTGTTCACGGTGGCGCTGCCGTCGAAGGTGCAGGTGCCTGCGAAGGACATGACGACTTATCCACATGGGGACGGCTTTGGCACGGTGATGCTGAGCAACCTCGGGGTGGTGACGCTGGCGGGAACGCTGGCGGACGGCAGCACGTTCCTGGGCAGCAGCGGACTGGTGAGCAGCGGCGGGTTCCCGGCGTATGCGCAGCTGGTGACGCCGGGGGCAGCGGCGTCGGTGAGGGGAGGCAGCCTGGGCGGGTTGCTGACGGTGGACGTGGCGCAGGCGAACAGCGATGTGACGGGCACGGACCTGCTGTGGATCCGCCCTGCGGTGACGCAGCTGACGGGGACCTCAGCGGCGGCGAAGGCGACGCAGCTTTACACGGAAGGGTGGCCGACGGGCATCCGGGTGGATGCGGTGGGTGCGTTCTATGACAGGACGAAGGATGCGAGGACGGGCCTGGGCCTTGGGGCGGTGAACCTGACGACCGGGAACGGCGAGCTGCTGTTCACGGGCGGGAGGCTGACGGGGGACGTGACGGTGAGGGCGTTCAACATCGCGGCCGGAACGGCGGCGGGAACGAGCAAGGTGACGAAGATTCCGGTGGCCAACAGCACGTTCACGCTGGTGGTGACGCAGGGCGTGGGTCAGTTCAGCGGGGTGTTCACGCCGAACTGGACGAACGCGGTGGTGTCCAAACCTGTGTTCCGGGGCGTGCTGATCCAGAAGGGCGGCAGCAAGGGAGGGTATGGCTACTTCATCAGCAACCGGAGCGGTGATGCGGACCCGCAGGCGGGGCGTGTGACGCTGGGGGCTCCGGCGCCGGTGCCGGCGCCGTAAGGCGGGGAAGGATTACGAGGAAGGTCCCATCCCGAGGGGCCGGCCCCAGCTTCAAGACAGAAACAACTCACCCAAGACGGCAGCAGCGGCCTGTGGAGATCCCACAGGCCGCTTGATTTGAGGGTGCGTGTCGATGCACGCGCCAGCGCCGGAGCGCGGATTTCCAAATCCGCAGCGGGGTGGTTCGCTGTGGTGCCTCGAAACCTGTCTCACGTACGCCTCAACCCGAAGAAAGGGCCGGTGGTTCGAGGGGAGGGGAAGGGTTGGTTCACGCTTTCCCTGCGTTCGAGGTGCTGCGGAATCGGAGTTCCGCGCTCCAATGGGAACACCTGCGGAATCGGGGGTGCGTGTCGATGCACGCGGCA
>Ga0315900_10011162_pt1 | contig 11152 bp, 14 predicted proteins | sample LakEriMetagenome_FD_203521 | JGI IMG/M metagenome (GOLD analysis project Ga0315900, IMG submission 203521) | Freshwater fungal communities from buoy surface, Lake Erie, Ohio, United States - Buoy 12 MA114 | ecosystem: Environmental > Aquatic > Freshwater > Lake > Lake biofilm | place: USA: Lake...
TGTCAGTGAACTGCCAGCCGTCCGCGCCCGCCATAGACACGGATGACGGCGTAGCGACGTTGTTGTACGTCGGGCTTGCGTCAGTTCCAGTCTTGCGATACGACCGGAATCGAACCGTGGTCACACCGCCAGCGTGGCGATACCACGGGATGCGGGCGATGGTCTGCTGTGATGCCCACGGGTTGCCACGCACCGAGCTGCCCCAGCCCGTCAGGAACTGCTGCATGTACGGAGACGCGCTCAGTGTCGGAGCGTCGCCGCTGAACGGATAGTCCAGAATCTGCGTCGGTGCAATGTCAGCAATCGCCGCACTGTTGGCTTGGTCAGGCCGGAGAATCGCGCGGGCGGCGGCGAAGTTGGTGTTGGAGAAACCACCCGATGCCCAGAACGCAGAGCCGAGGCTTGCCGCGCGGCACAGGATGCCCGACCACGGCACATCCCAAGTGCGGATGATGCCATGCCACACGGGGCAGTTGGACGCATCCAGTGCCGTGCGTGAGTCGATGCCGATGCCCATGCGAACATCACAAGCGGTCGATGCCAGCGCAGCACGAAGCCCCGCCGTGTTGTACGACGTTGGCACTTGAAGTCGGTATGACATGAAGTTGTCCTATCGCGAAGTGGGCTTCACTTCGATGATCTTGGTTGGGTCGCGTGGGTCGGGCACGCGCATGCCGGGGTTCTCAATTGCCATGCGAAGGGCCTGTTCGCTCGCCTTTTCAAGCGTGAACGAGTTGTTCCACTTCTCTGACATGTCCTTGATCTGCGTGTTGATCTTGCCAAGCGTCTTGGCAACCCACCACGTCGCAGCCACAGCAAACGAAATGACCGCGACGGCGGAGCCGATAGCGACGTTCAGCGTGGAAGCGTCGCTGATGTGCAACCCGCTCGGAACGGCAGAAGCGAGTTGGTAGAGCATCACGGCTTCACCGCCTCGCTGAGTGCGTCATCGAGCCACCGCGACTCACGCAGGTACTGCTCTTTGGCAGCCTGCGAAAGCGTGGGGTCGGCGTTCACGTAGTTGTCGTGGCGTTCGCGGATGTTCTCAGCGGCAGGCTTGATGTTGGCCGCGCTGACCGCACCCGAAACACACCCGCCCAGAGGCAGGCACATGAGCAGGCAGATGATGGCTGACTTCTTCACTTGGTCACCGCCTGTTCCACAACTTTCTTGTCGCTGTACTTGCTCCACAGCACGGAACCAACGCCGACGACGACAGTGGCGGCAACAGCAACAAACGTGCTGGATTGCTCCTGCGCGATGTTGATGCCGAAGTAACCAACGCACACCGCGAGGGCATAGCGGATGGCGGATTCAACCAGAGGTTTCAGAGTTGCGTTCATGTGTTCCTTTCAGGCAAGGGCCACAGCCTCATGCCAATCGACGTTGACGACAAGTTGCCACGTACCAGCAGCGTCCATTGCTGCGGGATTGCGGATAGCGAGAACCTGGCCGGGCTGGAGAACGACGGGGGCACACTCAGAGGCGTGGAACTCCCACAGCATCTCCGCGTAGTTGCCCGCGTTGCCCACATGCACGAGGCTCATCGTGCGGATGGGGTCTGCTTCAAACGTGATGCCCGTGACAGTCAGCGCGCCCGTGGTAGCAACATTCATGTTGCCGCCTTGCGCGGTGTTGAACTCGGACAACGGAGACGTGGTTGACTTGTTGACGGCAGTAGTGATGGCCGTGCCACCACTAGGAGCCGCGCCCGAGCCACGGAACAGTGCCAAGCGACGGCCAGCAGTCAGCGGCGTGGTGTACGCCACAGTGGTCGTGTATTGCAGGCGGATACGTTCAATGAAAGCGAGGCGAGCCGATGACGGATCAAGCCGCATGGCGAACACCGATGAGTTGGCAATAAGTGCTGCGCCCACCGTGCCTGTAACCGCGCTGACGGCGTAGGCATCGCCACGCGCAACTGTTATCGCGCGAGTGTTGCCAGCTTCCACCTTGGCCTGCGTGGAAGTCGCACCGTTTTCGATGATTGCCATGTGTTACACCGCTATCCAGTTGAAGCGAAATGAGCCGACGACGGCACCACTGGAAGTCCAATGGCACGTCACGTTGCGACCAACCACGGTGGTCATCACTTGCACGCTGTCCATCTCCGCCTCATCCGCAAGCGTGCCCTTGCCCGGATACGGACCAGCCGCCTGCGACAGCATGATGATGCGTGTGTTGGGCTGCATGGCGATGGTGAACACACCGCTTGTGCGGGGTGTTGGTCCAAAGTTGATATTGACCGAGCCGGAGATGGGCGTGGATGCCATGAATCACACCCTCGTGGAAGTGGGCGGCAGAGGAATCTTCGTGAGTGCCGCAAGGCCCACGTCCAGAGCGACGAGCAAACCGCGCTCGAACGCTTTGTAACTGGCCTTGCGACTCTTGATGGCGACGATTTCAGCGGCCAACAGCGCGCTGGCGTAGATGCTCGCAACCATCTTCTTGCGTTGGCTTTCGTCTGGCTCCAGCGGCACAGCCGCCATCGCTCGTGCCAGTTCGGCAGCCCGGTTACGAGCGTCACCGGCTGCAACGCCTACCTCCGTGTGCAAGTTTGCGAGAATGTCCTCGTACGCCTTCGAGAAGTCAGACATAAACCACCCCGCACGGCTTTCGCAACATGCGGGGCAGGAGGGGGGGGGGAAAGGGGACTGATTACGCGAACGCGCGTGCGAGCGTGAAGTACACGTCGATGGTGCCGCTCACCGTCAGCGTCGCGTCGGCAGTCATCACGTTGCCGGTCAACGCAGCGTTGAGGCGCAGCGTCTGGGCGGTGATGCCACCGATGCGGCTCACGGACGTGTTGGCACCAGCACGGAACGTGCCTGCGCCAGCGACGAGGGCCGCGAGCGTGGTGGATGCAACCGCATTGGCTTCTGCGCCGCTCAGCGTGGTGTCTGCCGTGGCAGCGGTACCAAGCGACATTGCCAGTGCAGAGGTCGTCTGCGGGATGCCCGCACTGGCCTGCACGGTCAGGTCAACACATGCGTTGCTGATGTCGAGAGAGCCAGCAACAAACGTCCACAGGTCAGCCGAGCCAAACTCGTTGGCGTTGGTGATGGCGATGGGGACGTTGGTGAGGCTCAGACGAATGCCGCGATACGAACCTTCGGCACCGATTTCCTGCGCGCTGATCTGGCCTGTGGCCGGAGACGCGACAGTGCCATACGAGGTCGGCGTGCCGAACGCACGACGCAGCGTGGTTTCTGTGACTGAATAGGACATGCTGTGTTCCTTGTGAGAAACCCCGCGCGATCAAGGTGACCGCGCGGGGTGTGTGTCTGTGAAAACGGCTTAGCTGTTGGTGACTTCGATGGTGCCGACGCACGAGGGGTTGGCCGGGAAGACCGTCGCCCGCATCGAGTACTGCGCGCCCGTGAAGAACAGTTCCGGGTCTTCCAAGGCATCCGCGCGGAAGTCGCGGTGAACCGCAACGTGGACCGCTTCTGCCGTGGAGTTGCTGGGATTCGGACCCATGACGATGGCGACAGGCGTGCCCGTGCCAGCAGAGGGAGCGAAGTTGGCGCGAAGGTCGCTGGTGATGCCCGGATAGGCCGCGTTGACCGCCGTGCCGCTCAGGTCAATGCCCGGCAGGTGGCCTTCGGTGCCCATGAAGTTGAAGGTGCGCAGCGCGGGACCGATACGCAGGCCCGCGATGGTGCCGATCTTCATGTACGGGATGCTGTTGCCAGCACCGCCAGCAAAGTCGATGCTGAAGTAGTTGGCATCCTTGCCGCTGCGGAGAGCGTTGAGGAACTGCTGGTGGACCCACACCATGCTGCCTTCCACGTCCACACCCTTGTCGCCCATGTTGCGCACGAGCGTTTCAAGGTCAGCAACAGCGTTGGCAAAGCCGGTCGTGCTGCTGGGGTAGCGGTTGAGAATGGCCGCGTCTGCCGTGGTCTGGCCGGTCGTGTTGGTCACGCGCGTGCCGCCCAAGTGGCTGACGAGGTTCTGGCCGTCCTGCGTGAGCGTGAGGGCGGGCTGACGCGCCGCGATGCACGCTGCGAGGATGATCTGACGGTCAAGGGCCTGGAACACCTTCTTCTCGGCAGCAACGCGGTCCTGCTGGACGCGCAGAAGCAGCGAGGGAATGTCTTCCATGTCGGTGTCGGTGTACCGCAGCGTCTGGCGCAGGAACTCCTGGTTGCGAGCAAACAGGTATTCGCGCCGAGCCGTGATGGCCGACTGGCCGACACCTTCCAGCGCGCGGACCGCACTGGCCGGGGTCATAACCGAGTTGAAGATGACTTGCAGACTGCCGCCTTGACCGGCGGGCATGATCTTCACGCCGGGGATGCTCTGTCCGTAGAACATCAGGTTGGGCGTGATCGGCTCTTGAATGCCGTGAAGGACTTTGGCGAGCAGTTCGCGGGGGTCAGCAGTTTGACCCTGTGCAGGATTCTGCACTGTGTACAGTGACATGGCGTACTCCTTGTGAGCGTGCCATGCCGAGGGTGGACTTTCAGCCGGTATTCCTGTCGTGCGTGACGTGTCCGATTGGATCGGGGGTCACTGCTGACGACATGCGAGGCGGCGCGTCTCTCGACACGACGGGGAAAATGCGCCACAGCGGCGCATGAAAAACACACCCAGACGTTTCGGTCGGGGTGTGTGGTGTTCAGTCAGACTTCTTTGCGGACTTGTCAGCCTTTGCGGGCTTCTGTTCCTTGACCGCTTCCAGTTCCGCACGCAGCCGTGCGAGTTCACTGTCCTTGGCGGCAATCACATCTTCCGCGTTCGGCGGGGCGGGCATCGCCTTGATCTTGGCGATGGCATCACGGGCCGCGTCATTGGGTGTGATGTGCGGTTCGCTGCGGGCGATCATGGGTTCGCTGCTGATGAGCTTTTCGGGCGGGCGACGCTTGTGTGCGGCCACCACGTAGTAGTCTTGCTGACGCTCAGGCGTGCGCCCAAGCACAGACAGGTGAAGCTCAACGCCGAGCTTCAACCCATCGTCAACGATGGCAAGGTCAATCATGGACTATCAGCCTTTCTTGGGCGCGGGCACGTCTTTGAGTGCAGCCGCGAGTTCTGCTTGCGTGAGAAGGCCCTTGGAGAACTTCTCCAGAGCCTGCCGCCGTTCCGCTGGCGTGGTCGGCTTGGGCGCGACCGTTCCCATCGGTGTCGCCGTCACGCCCGTGCCAGTGGGCTGGCCGAGTTTGAGGGCCATGCGGGTCTTGAACAACTCCGCTGCCACCTTCACGGCGTTCACGTCGGGGTCACCCAGCATCTTGCGGAACAGGTCAACCTCTGCCGCACCCAGAGCTTCCTGAGCCTGCGACAGCAACTTGTCCATCTCCTGCTTGCCGCCAAAGACGGGATAGACCTGCGATTCGATCTGGGCGTTGCGGACTGCAATCGCTGCGTCACGCTCTGCCTTGGTCATCTCGTACTTCGTGCGGCCTGCCGTTTCAGCGAGGGCGATGGTGGTCTTGTCCCACCCGTACTTGTCGGTCAGAGCCTTCTTGTCGGCTTCTGACAACTTGCCCGCCTGCATGGCCGCGTCGAAGTTGACACCTGCCGCCTCGAAAATCTGCCGAGGGTCAGCACCGGCCTCGACTTCGACCTTCGCCGGGGCGGTCAGAGCGGCGAAGGGGTTTGCGTTTCCCGTCTGGCCCGATGCCTGTTGGCGTTCCTTCGTGAACGCACGCTGGGCGGTGCGATACAGCACTTCCGCGTGAGCGTCGGGCATCGCCGCCAGCACCTCGGGGGTGACAGTGGGATCGAGTTCGCGGATGCCGCTGTTGAGAGCGTCGCGGTTCTCGTACTTGCCTGCCAGCTTAGTGACAGGCGGCGTGCTTGCGGGGGCGGGAGTGGACGGCGTACCTGCGGGCGTGCCCGTTGCGGGCGTTGTGGGCGCAGGCGTGCCCGGTGTCCCTTGCGGGGCGGGCGTAATGACTGACATGCGTTGTGTTCCTGTACCGGGTTACGCCGCCGCGACACCGGCTTGATTGAGAAGCAGTTTCTGCGCACCCTCGGCGGTGATGCGATTCACGTCGATTTCGGATTGCTGGGCGACGGCAGCGTTCTGCTTCTCTCGCTCCATCCGCTGCTGTTCTTCGCGGGAGAAGATGATGCTTGTGTCGATGTGGAAGTGCTTCGCCAACTGCATCGACACCGCGCGGCGGTCGATGTGGGAGGGGATTTCCTGCTGCGCCAGCTTGGTTTCGATGTCGATGTAGGTGATAAGCTGCGTCGCGCCCTGCTGGTCAGCAAGGGCAGCCGCACCTGTCTTCATGCGAAGGGCCAACGTGTCACGCATCTGCTGCGTGAACTGCGGCACCACACCCATCTTCTCGGCGATGCGTTCGTAGCGACGGACAAGGTGAGGCGAATACTGCTCGGTCAGCGTCTGAATCAGCACGCCCAGAGAGTTCTGGAGTTGCTGGAGCGTGACGCGGGCCACTTCCAGCGCGGTCGTGCGCTCAGACTCACGCACCATGCCGCCCGGCTCCAGAAAGAACTGGCTCATGGACTGCACCGTGCGGTCAAGGCTGTCCTTGCTCACTTGGAACGACGGCACGTTGGTGGGGCTGAACAAAGCCACGTCGTCTACCTGCCCGCCGCGCACGCTCAGTCGCGTGATTTCGCGAGGCTGGAGGGCTTTCAGTCGCGCCTCGTTCGCGCTGCTCTGGTAGTCCACGGCCATGACGCAGAACGCGGCCATCGCAGCGTGGTCACGCATGGCAATGGTCAGTTCGTCGATGGTGCGAAGGTCAGGCAGAGCGATGCCAACCAGCGAGTTGCCGTAGTGTTCGCCCGGCATGAGGTTGTCCGCGCTGCACCAGTAGGGCGGCGTGGGGTCATCCATGTCGGCGATCTTCACGCCCATGCACTCGCTGGTGACGCGCCAACGCTTCGTGCCCGTGTCCCACTCCATCTTGTGATACACGTCACGCAGACGGTCGTAGGCGGCGGATTTCTGTTGCAGGTCTGTCCATTCGCCCGGCTTGGCGACGGCGATGGCGGCTTGCTGGGCCTCGGTCAGTTCCAGCGGGTTGATGCGTTCCTTGACGATGAGGCACAGAATGTCGCCCATCGAGTCGCGATGCACCACCCAGTTGGCGAGCGGGAAGACGGTGATGGCACCTTCGTCGTCGATGCGCCAGCAGGCGTTGCCCGTGATGAGCTTCTGGGCAACAAGGGCGGTGGTTGCCGCCAGCACCGTGCCGCTGCGCCGCCCGCGATTGGGGGCTGCACTCTGCGAGTGAATGAGATTGCAGATGGCTTCCGCGCGGGTGCGGAGCATCGTCTCAAACGTCTCGCGCTGCTGGCGGGAGAGGCGGCTGGTGTTGCCCTGGTACTTGGGCGCGACGTTGTAGGTGAACAGGCTGGCTTGGTAGGGCAGCAGCAGTTGCACGATCTGGGCCACAAGGCCCTGCGTCAGACGGCCACCGACGGCTTGGTTGGCCGCGTACTTGATCGGGTCGTCGCTGTTGCGGGTAACGTGGTCGTCGTCGGGGCACACCCACGGGAGCGTGTAGGCGGCTGCCTCGCGTGCGCGGGCGAGCGGCCACTCGCGGTCACCTGTCATCGTCTCGTATTGAGATGCGATGCTGGCGGGTGCGTTGTAGGTGTTCATGGCTTATGTCGTGGAGGGCGGGCGCGTGCCCACACCGGCTTGCTGGGCGGGCACATCACGCGGGATGGTCAGACTTGCGACGGTGGTGTTAGCCCGCTGGCGGGCCAGTTCACGGCGCAGGTTGGCCTGCTCGACCGGGCCGAGTTCCGTGGGGTCGCGGTCTTGAATGGGGGCAAGGTCCGGCGCAGAAGGGGGACTGAAAATCGCTCCCATGCGTCATTCCTTGGTCGGTGTCACAGAACGCCGGACAAACTTGACAAACTCGTGCTTTGTGTAGTCCCGCGTGTACTCAATCAGCCGCTTGTGGTCAAGCAGGTCGCCCGGAGGCGGCAGGACAAGCGTGGCACGGGCTTCCAGTTCTTGCAGAATCTTCTCCCGCACAGGCTCGCTCAGTTCCGCAAGCGTGGGGAACAGTTGCGGCGGCGGCTCGATCTTCTGTGGCGGTTTGCGAAAGTCGCGCATGGTGGTTTTCGAGGTGGCGGTACAACGCCTGCGGGGTCTGGATGTGCCACGGCACACGCAGATTGCCAAGGGCCAACACGCGCTTGGCCGTGATGACACACGTAGGGCCGACGACAGCCGAGGGGATCATGCTGATGGGCTTGGGTGTGACCAAAGTGATGGCTACGGCGTTGGCGGGTACGCAGTTTTGTGGCAAGCACACTGCACCATGCAGAGGCACGACATGCAGAAATGACTCGTGATAGCCGACCAAAACGTGCGGGAACAGGGGACTCAGTTTCTTGGCAATACGGCCAAACAGCCCGACATGAAAGACGGGCTGCGGGGGGACAAAGAGAAGCGTCAGCGTGTGCAAGGATGACCTCCCTGTATCCCAGAGTGTTAGTAGTTATAAACCTAGTGGCTGCTAACTAAAGGCGTAGGTGGCCTTGGCGGCACGCTCGATGTCCCAGTTTCCGCGTGCAGGCGGGTCGGGCAAGTCGGGCACATGCTGGCGGCAGGCTTCCACAAACAATCCCATTGGGTCGGCCTTGTGCGTCTCAACGAACGCCGCCGTGGTGATGGCCGCGCTCTCGTCCACGTCTGCGGGCAGCGAGCAGAAGCGGTCGAATTGGCCGATCATGGGAATATCTGCCGCCGCGTGGTCTGCCGCCGTCAGCATGAAGTGGGCACCATCGACGCTGTGAATGAAGTTGGGGCTGGCCGCGCTGCCGTTCTTGCGAACTCGCGGCTTGGGGCTGGCGTGGTCTACCAGTGCCAACTGTTTGCCCAGCACGTTCACGTTCTTGTGGACCGACATGTACGGCTGCACCACGGGGAAGCCCAGCACCGTGGACCAGGCTGGCAGCACACCCGTATCCGCCACGGCCTTCGCCGAACGTGACACGTACTCCATCATGGCGACGGCGTTTCCCATCCGCTCCTCCATGACCTGCTGCACCACCATGACGATGGCCTTGCGCACCTTGCTCGCCAGCGCATCAGACAGCCCATGCTCTTTCATCAGCGATGCGTGCATGTTGTTGGTCGTGCCGTAGGCCGTCACGCCGTACACACTCAGCATGACCTGCGGCTTTGCAACCTTGGTCGTGACCAGCTTTGCAAGTTGCGGCGGGAGCAGTTGTCGTGCGGCAGCAGCCACCTCCGCATACGGCGCGCGCGGGTCGGTTGCATCGTCACTCTCACAGAGATTGACCATCGCCGCCGTCACCGGGTCGCGAGTGATTGCCGCCCAATGCTGCATCCCGTTGAACGTGCCGTCACGCCCGACGAAGATGCGCCGCCCCCAATTGTCCGGCTCGCACAGGCCCACGCACGCCTGCCAGAACTGCCACGGGTCGTCGGCTTGCTGCCACCACTCGTCATCCAAACCCATCCGCACGGCTCGCTCCATGTTGGCAGCGTTGTCGTCTGCCCACTTGGCCCGCGTGTTGAAACTCTTTTTGTCCAGTCCGTCTTTGCCCCAGCAGTTCGCCGCGTGGATTTTCAGCCACCGCATACCACGCTCGGTCATCGGCTTATCCACCGCACTCACGGTCAACGCACGCACCGCGTCGTAGCCGTAGTGCGTGAGTGACGCACACCGCACCGATGCACGGCCACGGAAGTCCAGCACGTAGTCCTGCCAGAACAGGCCGTCATTCTGCGACGCGATTTCCTCGCCAAGTCGCAAGCACTCCGCGTGCGTGACTTGGCGACCGACAATCTCGTACACGCTCTCCCACCACTTGCGGGCCGCGCTGCGCCACTTGCGGTTGATGTCCTTGTCTTCGTCAGCGGCGGCTGGACGCGGCGGCTTGTCGGGCGGGTAGAACGGGGGGAGCTTGCCCACCTCCATGCCGCGGCTCATCGCCTCACGCTGCATGGACAGAATCGGATCAAACAACATCAGCGTCTGGCTGTTCATGGCGTTCATCGCCTTGACCACCAGCGGCATGGACGCTTCTCGCAACAGCGTGCGCTGGGCTGCGGTCGTCGCGCTAATCATCGGCGCGTTGATGCTGTGGTATCCGCCACGCTGCGAGATGCGACCATGCTCGTCACACGCCCACTTCTTCGGCTCTGTGAGCAGTGGACGAAACCGGGGATGCCCAGCCTCGCGGCTCACATGGCGGCGGTCCACCATCTTCGCCACTTCCGACGTGAACGTGACGGCGGGGATGGCGCGACGCTTGCCGTTCTTGATAGACACACGCAGGAACGGACGCACGTACTCGGTGACCACTTCTCCGTTTTCGTCCTTGCGTTCCTGCGGCAGCACCATCGCGCCCCACGCCACGCCGATTGCCCACTCGCCAACGGTGTGCAGGAAACGCTCGGTGGCGTTCATCTGCGACCCGTAATCACTCTTGCGGAGTTCGGTGATAATGCGGCTGTGCAGGGGCACCTTGCCGCTTGCGCTGAGGCGATAGAGCAACGCCACATCTTCATCCTGCGACCAGTCGTATTCGTACTCACCTTCCTTCGCAAGCCGCTTGCGTTCGCTGGCGAGTTCGCGTTGGTCGGCAAGGTCGGCACCCATGAGTGCGTGCCCGGCTGCGGCCACAATCACCTTGCCCACTTCGCGCGTGACTGACCGCATGGGTGCGGCGCGGCGTGAGGTTGCGTCGTCTTCACCGATAAACAGTTCCTCAGCGCGGGCACACATCGACACCATCGTGTTGGCCGTAATGGCACCCAGCTTCGCATCACTGACAAGGCCGATGATGCCTTGCAGTTCTTCGCGCCAGCGGCCAGACTCCACGCTCTTGCGTGCAGCCGAGAAACCTACCGCCGCCTGCTCGTGCATGAGAGCGATGATCGGTCGCCACACGGGTGACATGGCGAGTTGGTCACGCTTCTGTGCGTCACTCACGCCCTGCCAGTAGCGGTCGATGCCGTCCTGCACCGCCGCGCGTTCCCAATGAAAGTTGCGTTCCGCCTGTTGTTGCTGCACGTCGTCCGTGACAATGCTCATGTTCAGCCTTTCAGTTGGTCCACCAACTTCATCATCTCGCGTTCAATCTCGATGACTTCGTGCATCATCGCCTGGCCTGCGTTGAACCGACGCTTGATGTCGGTCCACTTGTTGACCGCCTGCACGATGGCGGTGAGTTGTTCCGG
>Ga0315900_10011164_pt1 | contig 11152 bp, 13 predicted proteins | sample LakEriMetagenome_FD_203521 | JGI IMG/M metagenome (GOLD analysis project Ga0315900, IMG submission 203521) | Freshwater fungal communities from buoy surface, Lake Erie, Ohio, United States - Buoy 12 MA114 | ecosystem: Environmental > Aquatic > Freshwater > Lake > Lake biofilm | place: USA: Lake...
CCGTATCTCATGTTAGGATCTACATAAACAGTTAAACCTGCGATAGTTCCTAATGGATAAAGTGCACCATTGTTTTGGTTGATTGTGTTAGCAAGTGGATAGAAAGTAAATTGAGCTGAATCTTGTAATGCAGTAGCAATTTGAAGGTTAGTAACGATAAAGTTACCTGGACCTCTACGACCACGTTGTGCAACTACGTTAGCAGCAGCAAGTACTTTAGATTGGATTCTTCTTTGGAAAGTACCTTGGTTTTCAAAGTTTGTACCAGAAGAAGCGTACATTGCGATTGCAGGTAATGGTAATGTAACAGCAGTGTTATCTTTACCGATGAAACGAACACCGAAACCAGCATTAGATGCAGCAGAAGATGCATTAAGTGTAAGGTTTAAGTTAACTCTATCAGAAGCAAAGAAATCTGAGTGGTTTTGCCATCCTAAAGCAAAAGCTCTTGATAAGATGTGTTTGTTGATAGATTGAGAAATCTCATTCACAAGTGAATTTTCCATCATAGAAACTACATCGATACCATATTGACGGTTTAAGTCTTGGATTTGCTCGGTAGTTACAGTAGCAGCAACTTGGAAAGTTTCAGCTTCAACGAATTTCGTGAATGCTTGAAGACCCATAGTTCTGTATTGAGTTGTTTCACCAACACCTCTTCTCATTGGCTCGTAAGCTGTAAGACCGTCAGTACCATCTCCTTGGAAAGCAGTATCATCGTTAGGTCCTGCACCAGAGAAACCGAAGATGTGATCTTCAAGAGCTTTAACTAATTCAACATAGTAACCGTTGTTAGTGTTGTCGAAAGAGTCAGTTGCAGTTGTTGTGATAGCACCAAAAGCACCAGTGTTGTTGTTGTAAGAAGCAACTGGATAGAAGTAAGCAGCTGTAGAACCATCAATAACTGTTGAGAAAGCAAGTTGTTGAGTAGCACCACCTACAACGTTAGCTGTTGCAGAACCACCTACAGAAGCAGTGATAGTACCTGTAGTAACTTCACCTAATACTCTGAAGATTGGGAATCCGTCAATACGAGATTTACCAACGTAAGAAACGATTAATGCTGGGTTAGCAGCTGCATCGAAAGTTGGAGAAATTGACGCATCAGTTGTGATTGCATAAACAGTACCAACAGCAGGAGGAACAGCAGTAGTAAATGGAGTGCTTTCAAAACCTTTAACGTTTAATTTGAATACTAACATTTTGTCAGTAAATAAACCGTTAGTTGTGTTATTTGGCATTCCAACAGCTTGCTGATTTCTACCACCAGCGTATACATAATCTAAGTATGTAAGAACACCAGATGGTCCGTTCATCGGAACTACAGAAACGATATCAAAACCAACTGTTCTTGCAGCAACTTGAATTGCTAATGGAAGAAGAGAAGGGAATTTATCACCTGATCCTGTTGTTGATGAGCTATAGAAAGAAGCAGCACCACCTGCAGCAGCAGAAGCTGGAGCAACGTTACCCATACCAGGAGTATTAAGTAAAGATGCTTGTGGATATGTAAATCCTTCATTAAGTGAATGGTAGTGAGCGTATTTACTCATCCATTGTAATTTGCTTGATTCTGTGATCCCTGTTTTTTCTTCAAGAATTGGGGACCAAGTTTCAAACACCTGTGATTCGTTAATCAATTGCATGTTTTTTGTTTTGTTTTTTTAAACTTGGTTTTTCTTAGCGACTAAACGATTTACCTAAGCTTTCTTTAACTGCGTTTAAATATTCTGGAGAATAACCTAATGCAGTTACTTTAGAAGTATCTACTTTAGTTTCAACAGATTCATTTAAATTCTCAGCTACTAAATTCTCAGGTTTGCCTAAACCTCTTGTTTGCCAGAAATTTTTGATTTGGTATGGTGTACCTAAATTGTACAGTTTAGATTGGCGAACGATTCTGTCCTTAACTTCAGCAGAAGCATTTTCCCAAAGTGGTAAATACTCAGCTGGCATGTTAGTTAACCAAGATTCATTAACCTCAACTGCAGCAAGTGTAGCTTCCCATACTTTTACAATAGTTTCTTCGTTAAAAGATGGTTTTGCATCGAGAGCTTGTTTGACCCTTTTCTTTTCGGTCTCATTCAGGGCAAGGAATTCGTCGCGTTTACCTTCACTCAAGAATGTTAGGAATGGATAAGAACTGATATAAGATTTATCATCTGCTTTTTGTTTTTTAACAGATTCTAATACAGCTTCAATTTTTTCGTCAATCGCAGAGTATCTGCTTGTGATTGATTCGTTTTCAGTAAGGGCACTTGAAATAAGACCTTTACCTTTATTTTCGTTTTCTTCAGTAATATCCTGAGTTTTACCGTCTTTAGACACCATGTTATTTTCAAACATATATTCAGTATATTCTGTAAGATTTTTGAAATCTTCTTTAGATGTTGCGTTTTCAGCAAGATATTCACCATAACGAATTGCGTTATCAGTGTGTTCTGCTACATATTGAGCATAAGCAACAGTTTCATTAATTTTACCTGCAAGATATTCACCGTAACGAATAGCTTCATCAAGTTTAACAGCAATGTGTTCTGTTACATAACGATTACTATTGGTTTGGTTTTCAGCAATCATTTCAGCGTATTGAATTCCACGATCAGCTTTTTCAGCTACATGTTCAACATACTGAATTCCTTGGTCAGCTTTCTCAGCAACATGTTGTGTATACTCAACTGCATTGTTTAAATTTTCTGCAAGATAGTTTGAGTAAGAGATTGCTTTGTTTTGTGATTCAGCAAGGTAGTTAGTGTACTTACGTAAATTGTCAAGTTCTTCAGTTAGTTCTGCAATTTTTTGATCTTTGTCAGTTGACTCAGATATTTTTGCTAAACGTTCATTGATTTTTTCAATTTCGTTTTTAATAACAACTGAATACTTATTCATTTCTTCGATTGAAACAAATTCTTTATTCTCCATTGTAGGTTCTGTTTTTTCTGCGGTTTCTTTATATATCTCTTCAGTATTTGCAGATTCTAAGAATGATGGGAATTCTGAACCCATATCATAAATTGCAATATCTTCATCGTCATTACTAAAACCAAAAGACTCATTAATCTTTTTCATTTGTGCATTCTCAAAACCTGGATCAGCTACAAGATCGTATGTAAAGATTCTTTTGATTTGAACTTTTTTGTTTTCACCAACTACACCAGCTGCACGAGATGAAATACTAATTGGCACTCCTGTATCAACAAGATTCTTAGCAATTTGACCACTTGGTGTATCAAGTAATTTAATACGACCTACGATTTGTCTTTTCTTAGCATCATATTTCACATCTTCAATAAGGTGACTTACTTTTGATAAAGAAATGTCAAATTTGTCTGGATGATCTAATTCGCCAAGTAAACGGTTTTCAGAGATTTTTTTCTTAAGATAATCTAAATGTGGAAGATATTCTTTTTCTTCATAAATTCTATGATTATTATTCTCTACACCAAATTGTGCGAAAATACCTTCAAGAACATATTCATCATTAGATTTATTAACCTCAAGATTAGACCCTGAACGCTCAAGGATCATTAAAACATTATTTTTGCTCATTTGTTGGTAAATTACTTTTAGTATTCCTTAATCTATATATACTCATGAAAGATATAGAAAATAACACAAGATTAAGAAACTTTATGATTTATTGATTATTTATCCCGCTTAAAAATAAAGATTTAAGATAAAAATAAATTGTGCAGGAATTTTAAGTATATATCATGCATAAAAAAACGGGGCAAGTGCCCCGTTGTGGTGGATCCAGAGGGAGTTGAACCCTCGTCCAGTTCAACCGTCCTAAAAGACTCGTTTACAAGCTTAGTAACTTTTTCTAATGTTACCAAATAATACCCTTCTTTTATCGACTAAAGGTATCAAGCGCCGGAGATGTTACGTACATTTTCTAAACGGTTTCGACTTCCATTAACAGCGCTCCTTGGAAGATTCCGTGGACTGTTGCTTTCGCTCAGGGTTACTGATGGTTGTCAATTGGTGGTACTATTAACCCTTTTTCCCGTGTGCACATTTCTTTATGAACGGTAAGTGCGACCAGTTGGTTAGGCTGCCATTGCAACTTCACCACTTACTAAAGATAAGGCATCTTCGTAAGTCATGGTAGATAAATCGTTGCCGATTATAGTGTGATAGAGTATTTAAGAGTTTCCATCTAACTCTGCTTGCATCCTAAAGAATCGTCATTGCCTGTCAAATCCAGTTGGACCCATATTTAGTTTTTATATACTTACTATTATAATTAGTTCTTATAAAGTATCACCTTCAGACAAATCTTCTATAGGAACAGAAGGTGTTGGTTCTTCATATGTAATACCAAAGTCTAACAATCTTTGAATATAAAATAACTTGTCTACAAAATATTCAACATTTGGATATCCTGTTGTAATTACCTGTTCGTCTAAAATTTCTCCGCAAGAGAAAACTTCTATCGTATTATGTACTATATAATATTTCATAACTTATACCAATCCACCATCAATGATGGTCCAATTATTAGGTGCAGATGTTAAAGTAGTAACGGCTGCGTCGGAAGCAGTTGATCTTTTAATTGTTCCAAAGTTTAATGTACGATTAGGTTGTACTGGTCTAGATGCCCAACCAATTAATAATGCATCATAATTTGCTGAAGAATAATCATCTGATGTCTTCCCGTACATAAACCCATCTGTTATTCCTGTAACTCCAGTTGCGCCAAACGTGGTTACTAAAGAAATGTTCCAGTTATTTATTGGTTGATTAAATCCTGTAGCATTTCTAAACATGTTATCCATATTTACTACTCGTGAAACATTCCAAGAATTAATGCCTGTAGATCCTCCATTATTAAATGCTGGTGGTGTTTCATTATCATATTGGTAAAATGCAAATGCTGTTGATGTACAACCTGTTAAATTCCAAGCAGTGTACGTAGTAGCTCCTACTGTTACTGTTGCTGGTGAAATATTTTGATTAAATGAAGCTTGCCCTGCAAATGTTGAATTTAAACTGGTTACTCGTGTAGTGTTCCAATTACTAATTGAAGTAGACCCTCCATTACTAAATTCTCCACTTTTACCTATTGCAGGTGCATTACAAAAGAAGGCGGAATTTAATGTTGTAACATTTCGAACATCCCATGCTGTATATGAAGTAGCACCTACTGTTACCACCTTGGTTCCAATGTCTTGATTAAAAAATGGTTGATTAGCAAATGTAGAAAGTAGAGTTGTTGCTGAAGTAGTATTCCAGTTTCTTATTGATGATGATCCTGCATTATTAAACTTTCCTGCTTTTAAATATGCAGAATTAACATTAAAAAAGCTACTAAATGTTGTATTTTTTGAAACATCCCACGCTGTATATGAAGTAGCACCTACTGTTACCACCTTGGTTCCAACGTCTTGATTAAATTCTGTTTGACCCTGAAACATCTGATTCATTGTAGTTACATTTGAAGTATTCCAGTTTCTTATTGATGTTGAACCTCCATTATTAAAAAATCCATTACCAGCAGAAGGACACGCAAACATAAACTGTGTTTGAGTATTTGCTGACATATCCCAAGCAATATATGAAGTTCCACCAACGGTTACAAACTTAGTTCCAATATCCTGATCAAAAAACCTTTGATTTTGAAACATTGTTCGAGTAGTAGTAACTTTAGAAGTATTCCAATTTCCTATACCTGGTTGACCGTTATTACTAAAAACACCTGCTTTTCCTGTAGTAGCAGGATCTATGCCAAACATATAAAAAAACGTAGTTACATTTGCAGTATTCCAATTACTAATGTCAATATTTAATAAAGGACAATTACTAAATGCAAGTTGCATATCAGTTACGGCTGATACATCCCATTCACCAATTCTATTAATATTTTTTAATGATAAACATAATTCAAAAAAACGAGCTATATTGGTAACGCCCGTCATATTTGGAACGTCTGCTACATCATCAAGAGTTAAATTATTACATCCCCAAAAAACAGCATTTTGAGTTCCAAATCTTAAAGGCCCCCATCTTGAAACAGAAAGTAACTTTAAACGATCTCCAGTATTTGCAAAACGAAATCCTGTAATAGTTCCTGTGATAGTTATGTTATATACTCCCGGAGTAGTATATGTATGTGTAGCCTGTGCTTGATTCCAAACTGTGATAGTATCAGATGTGCCATCACCCCAGTTTACAACAAAATTATAAGTACCTCCATTAAAAAGAGGTAGTCTAATCTGGTTTGCATTACTTGAACCTGCAGAAGTTAACCTTGTGTCCCAAGTAGAATAAAACCAATTCGGGGACGGGCCGGCAGTTGCGACAACATTTTCAAATGAATTAGAGACATTGTTAAATGCCCAGGTAGATGCTAAGTTAAAAGACATTGTTGAGGTTTATCTTTTAAATATCTGACATTCCTAAGAAATCACCAGAAGTAACTGTTATAATTTGTCCTATTTCTAAAGGATAAATTGCACCTTGTTTTAAAGACCCAGCAGGAAAAGTAGCTGTATTTCCATTTGCATCAAGTATTGCAAAATTGGCAGGAGATGCTGCAGTGGGTAGAATACCTACGATAGGACCATCTAAACCAGCCACAGGTCTTGCACCGTTACAGTAATTTAAAGACTGACTTCCAGTGTAGCCTCCAGTATATGTAGCACCTAAAACAATTGTATCTCCAGCAGCAGATGCTACTCTTACTCCCAATTCTTGAATTCTTACGTTAGTTGCTCCTAAAGCATTTATAGCAGATATTACAGAAGAACTTACACCCGTTACACCAGTAGTTCCTATATTTCCGACAAAAGGCACTAAAGGATTAGTTGATGGGTTCCAGTTTCCCGTACCTGTGATTGCCCAAAATTTATTTACGCCCATGTATAGTAGTTTTCTTTTATTTATCCCAGGGATTATTTACCCATTAAGAAATCTTCTAACTTGTCGTAATCAGGTTTTGCATTTTTATGTTCATTAAGATAATTCCAAGTTCTACCGTTTGCAACTGTAATTGTTCTTTCACCACGAGAAAACTCACGAACTTGTTCAGCGGTAAGTTCATTAACGAAATTGTGATGTTCATCAACAATTACAAAGGTATCTATGCCTGTACGATATGCCCTTAACACATCACCTTCAAAGTTAAGTAATCCTATGTAAGGATATTTGCTTAGTGTTTTTTTCATACTATATCTTTTTTGTTATCATCCAACCATCGGATGTTTGTTTATGCTTTCCAATACACTCATGAATTAGACTCCCATCACTAAAGATTTGATACTTTTCATCATATCCTTGAGTAATTTTAGAACATATACCTTCAAGATGTTTAATGAATTCTAAATTTCTTTCATCCTTGGGAATTTCAGATTCTTCAGCAATTAATAATCTTGCTGCTTTTAAGACTGACTTTTCTTTGGGTGTGATGTATAATTTTTGCTGAATAATGTAAGGCTCTTCAGAAATCTTATTTCTTCTGATTTCTACTTGATACTTCATTTTCGTATTTCTTTATATGTTGATCCATACTAAAATAAATAAGTGCAAAGATTATTCCTCCAATAGGCATTATTAACCAACTTAAATCAGCTTGTAAACGATCTTCTTTTGCCAATACCACGGTTAATACTGTTGCTGCTCCACATAAGATAGAACACCATTTTGACTGTCTTCTGAAGTTTTTCGCTTCTTGTAAAAAATCTGAATTCATATTTTTTTAATTTAAGATTTCATGTTGTAATGCTGGATCTTCAGCTTCAAGACCCCATTTAGAAAGCACCTGGATTCCACCTTTTACATAACGGAATACAATAGGGTCTTTAATAATACGAACAGTCTTTGCATGATAATAACCTTTCTTTTCATCAAAAGTTAAATCTTTAAGATCAAAGTGTTCTTTTGGTGCAGCAATGAATAATCCTCTTCTATCATATGTAGTTTCAGTCGCATCAGCAAGAAATGGCTCCTTTATCACGGGATTTTGGATATCACCGTTTTTAGCAAGATAGCCATAATACCAGAAAGTGTCAGCTAATCTATGTTCTGTGATTTTACCAAAATACTTTAAGTGAATTTTTTCCAACTCTTCACGTGTAAAAGTATCTCCACCAAATAAGTCTACTAGGATTTTAAAACCTGCTCTACCAGAATCGTATGAATTTGCAAACTTATAAGTAACAAGAATTTTTTGCTCGTCTTTTTCTCTAAGAGGCTGGGCGTTTTCAATCTCTGAGAGATTCTTATCAGGAATTGGCATACGATAATGTTTTACTGGAGCGTAAACTAACCCGTACTTATCACAAATTCTATCGAGTTCAGTTTCAGGAAGAAACTTCAAGAAAGGATAGTTACTAGTGTAATAGTTAACAAGATGCGCCATTTCAGTATTCATATCAATAACACCTTCCTTTTTCGTAATCTCTCTTTCAGTGTGTGTAAGATTATGTACAAGCGCATTCTTCTCAAATCCTAAAGCTTTAAGTCTTAAAGCTTTGTCGACAATACCGTTTTTTAAAGTTTCTTTGGATTCTTTTTCCGTGTTAATGATTTCCAAAGCCTGTTGTAAGATTCTGCCTGGAGCAGTATCAAACTCGTTATGAATCTCTGCAATGAGTCTTTCATCCTCAGATAGTTCCATTACTTCTATCTGTTGTGCTGAGTTAGCTTCTTGTAATGGCTGAACCTTAGGTTCAGTATTACCAAGTAAATTCTTAAAGATTTTCATATATGTTGTTTTTAGAATAATTTCGCGTCTTCATTAATATAAATCTCCGGATCATATGAAACATATTGAATTCTGGAGATATCTTTACAACGATTATCACGGGCAGCGCCTGTATCATGAAAGAATGCGTTAGCAACTTCCAGTTCTTTAATTTTATATTCACCAGCAGTTGCATTAGTTTTAATGATTACTTTTAATCCTTTACCTGAAGGCGTAATAAAAGCAGCATAAACATAAGAAAGTTTTGAAGCTCTTTTCTTAAGAGCAATAGGATCTTCAATATGATCAATGTCAAGGCAGATGATTCCGTTGTAATATTCCATACCTGCGATTGAACGATGATTGAAAAAACCTGTAGGTGTAAAGCAAGGCAGTTTTTCTTTAAAAGAAATGTCAGTTAAGCAAGGTAATACTTTACTTGCCCATTCTCCAGTACGAATGCCTTCCAAGATTTCTGATAGAGGTAATGATTTTTGTGGTTTAGTACTTCGTAAACCTTTAAAGAATGTAACGTTATAGTTCATATAGATTAATTTGATAGTATAAAATTAAACTAAAAAACCCACAAATAAAAATTTGTAGGACAGAAGTTATTAACAAATTAAATCTCTACCCAATCAGGAAACTTATCTTTATTTTCCAACCAAATTGATTTAGGCATTCCTGAGCGTGTTCCTTTCTCAAATAGAACACCTTCCATGATTTCATAAGTTTCACCAGTATACATTAGGTAAACCCAATCTTCGGATCCTTCAAGATGATCACGAACTTTACTTATTTGCTTAATACGAATTTCCTTTGCACGATTAAATAATCCGTCAAAATATTTACCAAATTCATCATCGGATACAATCTTATCAAAGAATTCATCAAATGTTATGCTTTCACCCGTTTCACTGATATGCAAAGCATAAGCAGTTTCCATAATTTTTTCTCCTTCAGGTCCCATTATCTTATTGTGATTGATTGACTTTTCTTATTTGTTACCCAGCGGTTATCACAAACATCACTAACTTCTAAAATGTATTCAGAGGCTTGAAGATGTGAAAACTCATAAACATAATTTGCTTTTACTTCTTTACAATATCCTGGTCTAATTGTAAGATATGTCCAACCGCTATCATATATACGACCTTCGCGTAAAAAGAATTCATCAGTCATCGTGTATTCTTGGCCGTTGATTACCATTGTTAAAGAGTATTCTTCTAAAATACGAATTCTGACTTCTGCATCAGGGTCAGTTGTTTTCATAAGTTTCTCAGGAATCACAAGAGTCATAACACGCTTTTGTTGATTATACGAAAGCGTTACTCCTCTTACATTAATTTTGGATTGTGAAAATCCTATAGAGAAAATAAAGAAAAAGATAAGTGAAAGTTTTTTCATTAATTTAAGCAGATTTTTGCCTGCATTTTTAATTCACGATTAGGTTGACATGGCCGCGGAGCAAAGATTAAAAAACCTTCTTTTTCCTGAGATTCTAATGGAAGACGCAAAACATCATTGGGTTGAAACTTAGGGCTTTTGGATTCTTTAACGTAAAGATCCGCAATGTAGGGTTTACGAGCCAGTGTCCACTCATAGTCTTTAAGTAAAACCACTAGCTCGTGACATTCACCAGATTCTTCAGTTAAGCAAATTGCTATTGGAGAATTGAATTTAATGTTTTCCCAATTTATCATTACGATAAAAATTATTTTAAGATGCTTTCAATAACCTCTTTAACCAACGTATTGTCAGCAAGACCTTTATGTTCTTTATTAAAAGAACCCATCATTTGACCCACGTTATTCATACCAGCTTCTTGATAGCCTTTTACGATAGTATATATTTGTTCACGGGTCATTAAAGTTGGTAAGTAGCCTTCAATATATGAAAGTTCTCTTAAAGATTCCGGGGTATTGGTAATCTTTAAAGACTTTTCCATTTTCTTTAAAACATTAAGAACTGCATCGTCGTTCATTTTGCCTTTACGAGTTTCTTCATTTTGGATTTCTCCTTTAATCACACCTAAAAGTGTTTTTCTTTCTGTTTCTTTATTTTTAAAGGCAGCAAGATAATCTGCGTGTATTCTTTCTTTTAAATTCATAATAAGTTTAGTTAATTCGTTGTAATGATGTTTGATCAATAAATTCTAGATACGGTTTACCAATGAATTCTTTCCCATCAGGATTAACCGTGTAAACAGCGTTTTGAATTTGTGGATTTTCTTCATATTCAAATCGACCATCCATTTCTTTTAGAACATAAACTGTACAATTAATTTCACGAGCAAGAATACGTAATTCTTTGTAACTCTTTGTGATATCAATATCTCCATACCAAATCTTTATAGGTTTTCCATTATGTTTAATGCAAACATTACCATTAAAGATTACCCAAGATTTTTTATTATCTCGTGAATAGATTGTTTTGGAGAAACTTACCATTTTACCAGAATGTCCTAAC
>Ga0315900_10011165_pt1 | contig 11151 bp, 7 predicted proteins | sample LakEriMetagenome_FD_203521 | JGI IMG/M metagenome (GOLD analysis project Ga0315900, IMG submission 203521) | Freshwater fungal communities from buoy surface, Lake Erie, Ohio, United States - Buoy 12 MA114 | ecosystem: Environmental > Aquatic > Freshwater > Lake > Lake biofilm | place: USA: Lake...
TGTTACATTCGGGAGAAGAAGCGGAGATCGTTGATTTTATCAACAGGGAGATGGCCATGGTGGACGTGAATGGTGTGAAGTTTCCGGTTTACCTTGATCAGATTGATTTTCCTTATTTCAAGCGGTTCACGGCAAAGCCTGAAGTCCAGCCAAAGAAGAAAATCTATATCGATGAAGTGAGGAAAGAGAAGACTTCACCCCTGGCCGCATACAAGGTGGGGGAAGGCGTGTGGCTTTCATTTTTACCGGTGTACGACAAGGATGTGTTTGACGATGACATTGTGGAGTACTTCAGGCTTTATCTGGTCAACCAGACCAGTATGCACCTCAATTTTTCATACAGGCTGCGTTTAGCGGGAGAGGTGGATTTTGAGTTGAAGAACGATATCCATCCGCTCTCCGATTTTTACCTGCATGATGTACCCTTTGAAGCATTGAATGATTCCCCCAGATACGATTTTGAATTCAGCCTGAAGAATCCGGATAAAAAGAAAGCCGGACACGTGGAAGCCAGCTTGAAGGTGAAAGCCAAACAGGTTTTTGCCCGAATCGAAGAAAGCCGGATGAAACAGGAGGCCAGTTTCTCCTATATACTGTTGGAACATTATCCGGACAGGCCAGAGGAGGAAAAAGCAGATCTAAAAAAATTATCTGATGCGGGCTATAAGATCTACGAAGGTGGAAAGATCCATAAACAGCACCTTGAACCAGCGAGGTCCGTATTAGACCTTCACATTGAAAAGCTGGTAGACGATCCCATGAGAATCAGTAAACAGGAGATGATCGACATCCAGTTGAAGACTTTCGAGAAGTATTATGAACTGGCGCTATTGCATCACCTTCACCAGATGATTGTGATCCATGGTGTTGGAACAGGCAGGCTGAGGGATGAGATACATGACATCCTGAGGTTGAAAAAAGAAGTCAAATTTTTTGTCAACCAGTTCCATCCTTTATATGGATTCGGCGCTACCGAAATCTATTTCAAATAAAAACCTGCAAACACTGTAAGCCGGATCCTGTACTCCTGGGAGTGGTTATCATTTATCTGCCCAACCGGTTACCCGGAAGGGTCAATCTGCCTACCCTGTAACGCATTCCTTTTGGGAAACACGAGCGAGCCACCCTTACCGTTACTATACATGGCATTTCAGCGCCCAAGGTTTACCCACCATTCATGTTACCATGAAGAGTTGTGGGCTCTTACCCCACATTTTCACCATCACCATCTGGCTTGGGTCGGGGACCGAAGCCCTCAGACCAACCAAATGGCTGTTATTTTCTGTGGCACTATCTGTTTCCGTAAACGGAACCCGGCTTTTCACCGGTGAGCTGCCCTATGCTGTCCAGACTTTCCTCACCCTTTTCAGGGAGCGATAACCCGTGTTTGCAGGTTCACAAATTTAAATGAAAAAGCCGGCGATTGAACGCCGGCTTTCCAAAAACAAACCAACTGACTGCTAATCATTAATTATTGAGGCCAGTTTAACCTGGAATTCATCATGCATGTTTCGGACGATCTCAAGGTCTGCCTTGGCAAAGCTGTCGTCACCGGGCAATGTGATATTCTCTGCGTTGAACATGTTGTCCAACTGCTCATCAGCGATTACCACATTTGCCGATTGGGTGATCCCCGCTTCCTCAGCCGTAAAGAGATCATTCACATCGGTGTCCGCGCTATGGCCAAATGCCACCGGGATGTTCTCTGCTGCGAATTCATTGTTGATGTACTCATCAGCCACAACATCCGAAGAAAGACCGATGGTGGTTTCGCTGATAAACAATGCGTTTACTTCCGCATCACCCGCTGCGAATAGTTTTGCAAATTTCTTCACCTTGCTTTCCTTCAGCGATTTGTAAAGATTGACGGTCATTTCACTATCAGCTGTCTTCAGCATTTCCTTTGAAGGGAGGCTCAGCCATGCTGATTTGGAATCATCCATTTTCTTTGATGGTGTTTCGCAGCAGGAGTCCGCCGCCTTTACACCAGCCATGATCGAGCCTGGATTCATAGCGAGTACAGCTAACATCAGAACTGAGGCAATTAGTTTTCTTAAGGCGTTCTGAAATTCATTTGTCTGTTTAAGTGTTCCTGCCTTTGGAGTCACTTGATTCATCTTGTGTTTCATTTTTCTTTCTTGTTTCTTCTATCGTTCATTGATATATCAAAGATACATCAATTTTCTACTACTATGCAATGCCTAATACCATGTATGGTTAGGAATCGGGATGAATGGTCTGAAACCACTGTGTTGAACGAAAACCCCTTTGTAAATTCCCAACCGGGGTTGCAGTTATTTTGGATTGGTGACGCAAAGTTATGCTAAATCGACTAACTAACAAAGATCCCGTGTTAATAAAATTTAAATAATATTCAATACAGAGGTTTTTTATAACGCCATGTCGCCAAAACTTATTGTTTTGATGCCAAGTATTGAATATTTTTCAAAGAACCGCTTGCTCTACTGACCTATATATGACGCTTTTACGCTCAATTTGTTACAAAAGAAAAGTTAAGGAACTGATTTCCTTAATAGGTGGTCAACAACGATGATAGAAAGCCGATGGGGAAGGATTGAAATCTGATGTGGTCTGGGCCCAGTACGCCTTTTTGGAGCAGTTTGAAGACCTACTGTAAGGCTTGAATAAGCAGATCCTTTGGGAACCAAACTGATCACCAATCGCTGAGTCTACAGGAGGGGATAATAGCGGTACTACAGGGGCAAGCCCCTGCACAAGTTACATGACGTTGCAGATAATTAAGTGAGTTGCAAAGCGTTTAGATCAGGTCCAAAGCCTTAGCCAGGAAACTAACCAGGGGAACAACAGTCAGGGAGGTCATTGAAGGAAGAAAAAGATAAACAACGACACAAAGAGCTATAGAAGCAAAAAACATCAGCCAATAGAAACCCCTGGATTTGGTTGCCATGCAATAAAATTTTTGCAAAGATATAGCCTTCCGCTTGAATTCTAAAGAAAAGACATATGGCGTTTTAATTTCACGCAATAATGTGTATTTTCGACACTATTACTTGTTGGATTTTCCATGGCCTACTATATTTTTACAGCCCAAACCCTTCCTGCATGATCATTCGCTTTCTCCTGCGTTTTTCTACACGTCATGGACAATCGTTGCATATTAGTGGCAGTTTGCCTCAATTAGGTTCAACAGAACCCGGCAAGGCTATGGAGATGCAATACCTGAACGATGAGTTTTGGGAGGCTACCATTGAACTTGATCCCTCCGATCTGCCCGATGCGTTTATTTATAAATACATCCTACGTGAGGAGCATGAAACCACCATGGAATGGGGGAACGACAGGGTAGTGGAATTACAGAGAATTACAGCCGGGGAAATAGAATGCATTGATACATGGAACCACGCCGGGGATTATGAAAATGCTTTCTATACCGCACCTTTTAAGAAAGTGTTGCTGCCCATTTCGAAAACACCCGTCAAACCAAGGCCCTACCGGGGCAGTACTCACGTGTTCCAGGTGAAAGCTCCGCTGCTGCGCAAACACGAATGTCTTTGCATCATTGGCAGTATTCAACAACTTGGCGCATGGAAAAGTGAAGACCCCTTGCTTTTAAATAAGGAAGGCGACTGGTGGGTGCTTAAGGTTAACCTGTCTGATGCTGCATTCCCAATCGAGTATAAGTATGGTGTCTACGATCTGAAAGTGAAGAAATTTACTTCCTATGAAGCTGGTGATAACCGTGTGTTGAATACCATGCAGCGACCGGGCAAGGTGTTTATTATGCGTGACGGGTTTGCCAGGCTACCCAACGCAAACTGGAAAGGATCCGGGCTTGCTGTGCCGGTTTTCAGCCTTCGATCCGACAAAGGCTCGGGGGTAGGGGAATTCGCTGACATAAAATTACTGGTTGACTGGGCCAAGGCGACCGGTATGAAGATGATTCAAATCCTCCCGGTCAATGACACCACCTCTACCAATAGTTGGACGGATTCATATCCCTATTCAGCCATTTCCGCATTTGCACTTCACCCCATCTACCTGAACCTGGAGAAATTGGCCGGAAAGGAAAACGAGGGAACCATCAAGCCATTCAGGAAAAAACAGAAACAACTCAACGATCTGGCTGATCTCGATTATGAAGCAGTAATGAAGTATAAACTGGAGGCGATCTGCCACTTGTACCAGTTACAAAAAGAACAGGTATTCGCGTCCGTGGGTTACCAGCATTTTTTTGAAGAGAACCAAGACTGGCTGGTACCTTATGCTGCATTTTGTTATTTGCGTGACAAGTATAATTCCGCAGATTTCAGTAAATGGAAAACCTTTGCTGAGTACAACAGCAATCAGGTCAGTAAACTTTGCGCCGACTCCCAGAAGCATTTCGACGAGATCGGGAAACATTACTATACGCAATATCACCTGCATCTCCAGTTGCAGGAAGCGCATGATTATGCAAATAAACATGGCATAGTAGTAAAGGGCGATATCCCCATCGGGATCAACCGCGAAAGTGTCGACGCCTGGGTCCAGCCTGCGCTGTATAATATGAATATGCAAGCAGGCGCCCCGCCGGATGATTTCGCTGTAAAAGGCCAGAACTGGGGTTTCCCAACCTACAACTGGAACAGGATGAAAGAGGATGGATATGCGTGGTGGAAGAGAAGGTTCGAACAAATGAGCAGGTACTATGATGCTTTCAGGATCGATCATATCCTCGGATTTTTTCGCATCTGGTCAGTCCCCGAACATGCCGTGGAAGGGATCATGGGCCATTTTGTGCCGTCTATTCCAATCAATATTTCTGAATTTCACCAGAAGAATATCTGGTACGAGCACAGCAGGTATTGCAAACCCTACATCAATGATTCCGTCCTGTGGGAAATGTTCGGGCCGGCAGAGAAAAAGGTGAAACCTTTCTTATATGAATCAGGCGAAGGGCTTTATCAATTGAAGGAGGAATTCAATACCCAAAAGAAAATAGAAGAGTACTTTAAAAAGCTTGAATCGCTCGAAGAGAACGAACGCCTGAAACTGGGTTTGTACGACCTCATCTCAAATGTTATCCTCTTTGAGGAACAGGAATCGCAGGGGCTGCAGTTCCACTTCAGGTTCAACATGCATACCACGTTGAGTTACCGTTACCTGGACCAACATACCCAGCAGCAGTTGAAGGAACTCTATATTGATTATTTCTTCCGCCGCCAGGATGACTATTGGAAGAAAGAAGCCATGGAGAAATTACCAGCGCTCAAAAGGGCAAGCGATATGCTCATCTGCGGAGAAGACCTGGGCCTGGTGCCATCTTGCGTTCCAGAAGTCATGAAGCAACTGGGTTTCCTGAGCCTGGAGATCCAACGGATGCCAAAAGACTCAAAAAAGGAATTCTTCCACCCGAATGACGCGCCATATCTTTCTGTGGTGACCCCATCCACGCACGATATGAGTACGATACGTGGTTGGTGGGAAGAGGAAAGAAGCAAGACCCAGAAGTTTTTCAACAACGAACTTGGCCAATACGGTGAAGCACCCTATTATTGTGACGCCTGGATCGATCGGGCTATTGTACTGCAGCACCTGTACTCCCCAGCGATATGGGCTGTATTCCAAATGCAGGACATACTCGGGATAGATGAGAAGTTAAGGAGGACAAATCCTCACGAGGAAAGGATAAATATCCCTGCCAATCCGAAGCATTACTGGAGATACCGTATGCACCTTTCACTGGAAGAATTATTGCGCCAAAAGCCATTCACCAATGATCTCAGGCAACTGATCACTGCCAGCGGAAGAATATGAATATCCGGCATTTCTCCAAAGAACTTCCCTTCGTTTACCCGTTTACCATTTCCAGGGGTACCAAAACTCACCAGCCAACCTTCATCGTGGAAATGGAATGGAAAGGTCTGAAAGGTTACGGAGAGGCCCCCGCCATCACATACTATGATATCACTGTGGAGAAAATGGCGGCAGATCTTGAAGCAAAACGTCCGGTGCTCGAAAAATTCGCACTCACCGATCCGGAACGATACTGGCATTTTCTTCACCACCTGTTTCCCAAAAACCCGTTCCTGGTCTGTGCACTAGACATGGCTGGGTGGGACCTCTGGGGTAAAATGCTCAGGAAACCTCTTTACCAAATGTGGAACCTGGATCTGGCTGCAGCTCCTGTGACCGACTATACCATCGGGATCGACAAACCAGACGTCATGGTGAAGAAAATGCAGGAGAAGCCCTGGCCCGTATACAAGGTAAAAGTGGGATTTGATGGCGATATGGAACTCCTGGCGGAATTGCGTAAGCAGACTTCTGCCCCCCTCAGGGTGGATGCAAACGCTGGCTGGACACTTGAGCAGGCCATCCAAAAACTTCCCGTCCTGAAAGATCTCAGGGTTGAAATGATCGAACAACCCCTTGCCAAAGATGATTGGGAAGGCATGGCCACCCTCTATAAAGTCTCTGACATTCCATTGTATGCCGATGAAAGCTGCGTCGCCGAGTCAGACGTTGAAAAATGCCAGGGGCATTTTCATGGTATAAATATCAAACTCACCAAATGCTCAGGGATCACGCCGGCACGGCGAATGATCAAAAAAGCCAGGACGCTGGGGCTGGGCGTGATGATCGGATGCATGAATGAGTCATCGATCGGCAGCGCCGCCATCGTTCACCTGTCGCCCCTTTTGGACTATTTGGACGCGGATGGCCCACTTTTACTTAAAGAAGACCTGGCCTTAGGGCTGGAGTATTCGAACGGGAAAATCAGTTTCAGCCATCCCGCCCCCGGCTTGTGCATTACCCCGGACGGTCTTTTCTAACCGCAAGCTGACACTGGCTATTGATGACAAAAGCTGAATTCTCGGCCAAAACTTCAGTTTTGTGTAATAGATGTTGAATTAAACGAGAAGAACGTGTTTCAAATCATAAGAGTTGTATCGAATCACGCAAAAAAGCTTGTAGCATTTTCCAATATGTTGAGATTTTGTTTAACTCAACAAGTTGCTACATCAAAAACTTGCTTGAGGGTGGGTTAGCTGCCTATTTTCGTGCTGATCATCATTTAATCTAGTCACGGTAAAATCAACCTGTTTTATGATCGTTTCATCTATCCAGCATTTCCCGATCCAAAAACCCCGGGACAAAGACCAATACAAAAGTTTCATTGAAGGCTATCTGTTAAACCATAAGCCTTACCTGGTGCCCGGGTTCAGCCTGCATGATTTGTCGCTCCAGACAGGCATCAACGTTCCAACCCTGTCTGCTTTGATCAACAAGGAATACGGTATGAATTTCAATGACTTTATCAACCAGCGCCGAATCAACCATTTCAAGGTCCTGTTACAACAGCCTCATTACCAACGCTGGACTTTAGAGGCGATCGCAAACAAAGCCGGATTTAACTCCAGGACTACCTTCATCAGGGCGTTCACCAAGTTTGAAGATTGCGCACCCAGCGAGTACCTTAAATGCCTGAGAACAAATTATTTAGTAGCGTAACCTCAATAATTACCAGAAGTGCCGTGCTTTATAACCTGAGAAGTACGGTACTTCCAATTGTCCTTGGATTTCCCAGGTGTACGCCACCAAAATCATATCCAAAGGCTATATATTCACTGTTTCCCAGGTTTCGGCCCCATACATACAATTCGATATGGGGCATAGTTATTCCTACCCGGAGATGTAAAAGGCCATAAGCCTCCTGGCTGATGGTATTGGCCAGGTCAAAATATTGTTTCCCAAAATTGATCCATTCAGCCCTGCCAACTACCCGGTTATCTTCTTTTTTCCCTATCTGCCTGCTGTATTGGGCAGTCAGCATCGCAGTGAAAGCAGGAGTAAAGATCTGCTTATTACCGTCGTAATTGACCATGACCCCATCTTTCGGCACGGAAAGGCTGCTATAGGAAGCATCGGTAATACCGCCATTGGCCATCAACTCAAATCCTTTAAATGGTGTGGCGCCGATCTCAACTTCGGCCCCTTTGCTGGACAACTTTCCGGAATTCCTGATCACGGTAACCGCATCGGGCAGGATCAGCGTGGGTACTTGAGCATTTTCAATGAATGAATAGAACAGGTTGGCATTGATCCTCAGTTTCTTGTCTAACAGGAAATTCTTCCAGCCCAGCTCTATATTATTGCTGTTCTCCGGGTCAAAGGACGAAAGAGGAACTTGTGAAGGGTCTGATCCCAATTGGGTCAATCCCCCTGCACGATAACCCCTGCTGTATGTCAGGTACAAGATCTGGTCCGGTCCCACATTGTACTGTATGCCTGCTTTCGGGGAAAGGGCAGTATAGGTTCTTGACGCTGAAGTGTCGCCAAGGGTCGGGAATGCCGAATTTGGATCTTTCTGGTATTCGCCGGAAACCGTAAGTTTCCGTCTTTCACTGTCGTACCGCAACCCAAGGGTCAACTCAAGACGATCAGAAATGGGAAAGCTGGTTTGACCATAAAGGGCAACGCCTGTGTTGACCCCTATATTGGTATTGATCAACGTAAAATTGGCATCTGGAATACCAAGAAGGGGGGCGTCACTTCCAAACCTCGTTCCTTGCTTCGTAGGATTGTCCTGGTGGAAGAAGAACAGTCCGCCCGTCCATTTTACCCTGCTGCCTTCCCGTGATTGTACCCTCAATTCCTCAGTGAATACTCTTACCTTGTTGAAATTGTTCCCGTAATCATTCACAATACTGATGGCGTCCAACGGTGAGAAATCTCCGTCTATCGGCCTTCGGTAGATCCTGTAGTTGGACTGCCAGGCGGTTTGTGATGATATCCTGAAGCCGGTGGGATTATAATGCAGGGAAAGCGAAGCATTGATATTGTCGTCCTGCATGGTGGTGGTGGCGTTCTGGCTGATCTCGAAAGGGGTGGCAAATGCACTTGCCTTGTCAGGTGCCAGAGCAAAGGGGCCGTTATTACGATTGTTCTGGTGTTTGAAGTTCAGGACCGCATTGAACCTGGGAGCGGGGTAGTACCTTAAGTAATAATTCCCGGTAACCTGCTTTTGCCTGTCGTAATCCTGATTATTGAATGTATTGGTGTAAAAACCCTTCCGCTGGTCGTACAACCCGGCCGCCCCAAAATACAGTTTGTCGGCTATCAATGGCAGTTTAACCGATGCGCCCAGCCGCTGTTGTCCGTAATCGCCAATACTCAGTTCAGTATACGCATCCACACGATTAGATGGTTTCTTTGTAATGATATTGATGACACCGCCCATGGCATTTCGCCCATACAGTGTACCCTGCGGACCGCGTAGCACTTCTATCCGTTCTATGTCAAACAACTGCGGTATATAGGTGTCCAGGTTGAACTGATTGACGCCATCTACATAGGTAGCTACAGCCTGCTCGTATGAAGTGGTGGTAATTCCCCTGATGGAGGTCACGTTACGATAGTCACCAGGATTGGCGCTGTACATATTCGGCACCAGTCCGGCAACCTGGTTAATGTTCCAAAGCCTGAATTCACTGACCTGCCTGGCATTGAACGAAGAAATGGCCGCCGGAATGCGAAACAATTTTTCATCCATCTTCTCTGCTGACACCACCACCTCATCCAGCACGCTAAAGGAGGGCTTCAGCGTCATCGTGAGACTTTCGTCCTGGTTGCTCAAATCAACGGTATCCAATACTGATGCATATCCTGTTGCAGATACATTTACTACATAAGTGCCCGGCATCAGCCCCTTTATACTGAAACTGCCGTCGTTACGGGTAACGGCACCTTGTGTGCTGTTTAGCAATATAACGGATGCCCTGCTGATCGCGGTTCCATCAGATTGCAACACGCGGCCATTAATGGATCTGGAAGTCTGTGCCGTTGCCGTTAATGCAAAAAAGCTGAATAATAACAAAAAGGGTTTCATGGGTGAGTCATTCATTTAAGTAATTCAACAATCGTTTTTCCAGACAACTCATGCAGGAAGTTGCCGATATTTTCAATATTCTTTTCAAGGAATACCTTTCCCTTGTCAGAGTTTGCCCTGGACGGATCTCCAGCACCAGTGTCTGCGGTTACCAGACTCCAGGGCCTTTGGGCCCAGGCCCAACCTTCGCGGAACCCCTTAAGTCCAAAGCTCAGCGTAGCGCCATTGCCGGCAGTGTGCAAAGGTTGCACGAGTTCCGGTGCAATATGCATCATTACACTGGTTTCCATTTCGTCGGCATGGTCTCCAGGAAGTTCAAACACTTCTTTTCTCGGTGATGCCTGGAACCAGTTTATCACGCATACAAAAAGGGAAGGGAATAATTGCGCCAATTCGCGAATGATGGCAACAAATTGATTAGCGCCGTGGCCGTTGAGGATAACAAGTTTCTCGACCTTATGCCTCACCAAAACATCACAAATATCTTTCAGGATGGCAAGTTGTGTTGAAGGAAGCATGTTCATGCAAAGCGCGATGTCCAGCTGGCCTGTGTTTACACCATAATGGATGCCGGGGAGCAAGATGACCTTTGAACCCATTTCCCAGGCTTTTCCTACCGCCCGTTCAGCGACATAGCTGACCTGGATATTGTCAGTGCCATAAGGAAGGTGGTAATTATGCGCTTCAGTAGCGCCCCAAGTGATCACCGCGGTGCTGTATTGTGTTTCCTTAACGGTTTTCCAGTTGGTTTCTTCCAGGATATACGGCCGCGCGCCCTCCCTCATCATGCATTTTTTTCAAATATAAAGCGTTGCGATTTATATTTGGTTCAAATGACACCTGAAAGAAAAAAAAGGTTGACAGACGTGTTGAATAACCGCCAGCACGATCTCACCGTAGTACTGGAAAATGTTTTTGATCCCCATAATATATCCGCTGTAATGCGTACCTGCGATGCGGTTGGCGTACAGGAAATCTATGTGCTGAACACCAAGATCCCCCAACACAAAAAATGGGGTCGCCGAAGCAGTAGCAGTGCGGCGAAATGGCTGACCGTCCGTCAGTTCGATGATCATTTGGAATGCTTCCGTGTATTGCGGGAAAAGTTTGACAGGATCTATACCACACACCTTGCATCCGGGGCCGTTGATCTCTATGATCTCGATTTCACGAACTCCATGGCCCTGGTGTTTGGCAATGAACATGATGGAGTTTCAGAGGAAAGTCGCTCACTTGCTGATGGTAACTTCATCATACCGCAGGTGGGCATCATCCGGTCACTCAACATCTCCGTGGCC
>Ga0315900_10011168_pt1 | contig 11149 bp, 11 predicted proteins | sample LakEriMetagenome_FD_203521 | JGI IMG/M metagenome (GOLD analysis project Ga0315900, IMG submission 203521) | Freshwater fungal communities from buoy surface, Lake Erie, Ohio, United States - Buoy 12 MA114 | ecosystem: Environmental > Aquatic > Freshwater > Lake > Lake biofilm | place: USA: Lake...
CCGAGATCGAAGCATATTTGCGGCGCATTGGTGATGTGGACTTTGCTGGCGCAATGGATGCCAGGGCCAAGACTCTTGATGGTGCGATCAGCAACCTGGGCGATTCTTGGGATTCACTGTTTCGCACGATTAACAGTGAATTGACAGGGCCGCTGTTGATGACAGCAGTGCAAGGCGCACAAACTGCGGTTGTTGGTTTTGGCAATGTGGTTAAAAACCTGACCGAGTTTATCGATCAGAACAAAGTCGCTTTGATGGCATTTGCGGCGCTCTTGGCTGGCCCTGCCATTGTCTCTGGCATTGGTGCAGCGACGGCAGCATTTGTCGCCATGAGAGCAGCCGTGGTGGGTCTGACATTGGCATTTGCATCAAATCCCATTGCCTTGGCGATTCTGGCGATCACAGCGGCTGCTGTTCCAGCGATTGATGGCATCCAGCGTTATATGAATGCCAACAAAGCACTGGAAAAAGAGCAGGCAGGTTTGAATCAGACACAGGCCGAAACCGAGCGCCTTTTGCGCCAGGCCGAGCCTGTCAAGGCCAAGGCTGCGGTCAGTACTAGGGTAATAACCGAGGCAGAAAAAGAACGCGCCAAGGAATTGAAAAAACAGGAAGATGCTTACACCAAGCTGCTGAATGACATCGAGGACAAAACAGGCGCAATGCTGCTGGAGCAGCAGCAGACCGAGAAACTGACTGACAGCCAAAAACTTGCATTGAAGGTCATGCAAGACATTCAGTCGGGCACGCTGAAACTGAACGATGCGCAAAAGATCAAGATCACGCAAAGCCTGGAAGACTTGCTGAATACTGAGCGCCTGAATGCCGAGATGAAAGACTTGGCAAAGACCCAGCAAGCGGCCATCGCTTTGTCGGACAAGCTGAACGAAGAGCAATACAAAAACACAGAATCACTGCGTGCCAATGTCGTTTCGTTGATTGAACAAAACGATGAATTGCGTTTGGGCAAAGATGCTGTGATTGCGCGTCAAGTCGCTGTCATGCGCTCGACTGCCACCGACTTGGAGTTTGCAGCCGCCACCTATGAGGGCAACGAGCAGTTGATGGAGCAGGCCCGTCTGTTGCGCCAGCAGGCCGATCTGGTTGAAGATAACGCCATGTTGACTGCGGCCAAGGAAACCACCAAAGAGTGGGAAAAAACATCCGACACCATTGGCGACAGCCTGACCGATGCCCTGATGCGCGGCTTTGAGTCCGGCAAAGGCTTTGGGCAAAACCTTATTGACACCCTCAAAAACATGTTCAGCACATTGATTTTGAGGCCGATCATTGAGCCAATTGCCAAAGGCGCATCTAATGTCATCTTGAGTTTGATGGGCATGGGTGCATCCGGCGCTGCATCGGCTGGCGGTCTTTCATCGGCCATCACTTTGGGCGGTGTTGGCCTGAGCGCTATCGGGCAAAGCATTGCCACAGGATTCATGACCACCATTGGCGGTGGCAGCGTTACAGCAGCCGCAAGCGCATACAGCGCAGCAGGCATGGGCGGTGTGTCGGCTGGTCTGACAGCAGGTCAAATGGCCGCAACTGCCATGCCATATGTGGCCGCAGCACTGGTGGCTGCCAACGCATTGGGCCTGATGCGCTCAAACCGAACAGTCGGCGGGGGTGTTACAGGCACACTCGGCGGCACTTTGCAAGAGTATGACCTGAATCGTCGCGGCGGTTCTCTGTTCTCTGGCCCTGATTACAGCATTGCAAATATGCGGGTCACAGAAACCACTGAGGGCATCAATGCAGCATTCACGGCCATGAGGGACAAGAGCCTCGCTGCTGCACATGCATTGGGTTCGTATAACACTGGCCTTGAGACATTCACCTACACCCTGTCGGAAAGACTGCACCCCGATCTGAATGAACTGGGCTTGGTGCTGGATGGCCTGACCGCTGATGAAAAGCAAGAAAGAATCCAAGGTGTTTTGAGGGCCGCTGAAGAAGCGATGGCCGCGATCATCGTCGGATCAACAGGTTTGCAATTGGCAGGTGAAACAGCGGTCGAGGCACTCAATCGATTGATGAGCATTCAGACCGCCAGCGATATGCTGAACCAGTTTGGCGGCGCTTTCAGTGCATTTGCCACATCATCGATTGCAGCACGCCAAAACATCATCGAATTGGCTGGTGGCCTCGATCAACTGGTGCAAAAGACCCAGGGCTTTATCGCCAACTTCTACACCCGCGAAGAGCAGGCAGGCATCACAGCCCGAGGCGTGGTGCAGGCTCTGGAGGCCGCAGGATTCACAGCCGCGCAGATCGCATCACTCGAAACCCGTGCAGATTTCCGCACATTGCTGGAAAGCATTGATGTCAGCACCGAGATCGGACAGCAGCAGTTTGTGGCCTTGTTGGACTTGCAAGCGCAATATGCCAACACCTCGGTGTTGATGGAAGAACAGGGCAAGACCTTGCTGGCGATTGCCGATGCTGCACCTCAGATCGAGATGCTGCAAAGAATGCTGGAAACGGATGCCGAGTATCAGACGCGAGTCCAAACAGCCGAAGAAATGGCCCAGGCCACATTTGATGGTTTGCTGGAGACAATGGGCAAGGTCGATATTTCGATCAACAACCTGAGTGGGATCATGGCAACTCGCCTAGATCGTTTGGCCGTGGACATGGCAAATGCCCAGGCCGCAGCCAATGCAGCAGCAGCCAACGCCATCGCAGTCGCCAATGCATCGGCGGCAGCGGCTATCGAGGCAGCAGCAGCGGCAGATCGGGCCGAAGCAGCAGCCATGGCGCAATATCAGGCCCAGTTTGATGGTGCAGCCATGGGCGGCTTCATCGATGGCCCGACCTTGGTGGGTGAGCATGGCCCCGAGATATTCAACCCTCGCACCAGCCAAATCTACACAGCGCCAGCCACCACAAATATGTTTGGTGGCAACGAGTTGGCTGGCGAAATGCGAGCATTGCGTGATGAAGTTGCAATGATGCGCTATGAAACTCGCAGCACGGCAGTAAATACCGCCAAAATCGCCAGATTGCAGGATAATTGGGACGTTCGCGGACTGACAGTCCGCACCGATGCAGATCAACCCTTGGATACTGTCACTGTATGAAAGTCATAAAACCCAAAACGATGGCGGTGACAGGCTCTTTTGCTAGGGCATCCAGCGGCACGTTCTTTGGCTCAAATGGCCTGCTTCAGACAGCGGCCACCAATGTGCTGCGGCTGCAATACAACCCGATCACGCTGGCATTCAATGGGCTGCTGATCGAGACAGCAAGCACAAACCTGATCTTGCAGTCTGAGACATTCGACAATGCTTCTTGGACAAAGACCAACGCCTCGGCAACATCCAACAGCGTCAACGCACCAACAGGCACGCTGTTGGCCGACACCATCACGGCCACTGCAACTGATGGCAATTTTTCTCAGACATTCACAGCAGTGAGTGGAACGGTTTACACCTGGTCATGTTTTGTCAGGGCTGGGACAAGCAACACGGTTCTATTCAGTTGCCAAGCCACAGCCGCAGTGTTCGTGGTGACATTCAACCTGGCGACAGCCACCACCACCACAGTGTCAGGCACAGGCACGGCATCGATCACGGCTGTGGGCAATGGCTGGTTCCGCTGCGTTGCAACAGCAACGGCCACAGCCTCTGGCACTGGTGCTTTCCAGATCATCGTGCCAACGAACGGGCAGACCGCATTCTTGTATGGCGCACAGCTTGAGGCACGTTCAAGTGCATCAAGCTACATCGTGACAGTAGGGTCAACGGTCACAAGGGCTGCTGACGTTATCAGCGGCGCAGACACAGGCTTGGTTTATTCCAATGCGGTGGAGGCAAATCCAGCTTGGTCATCAGCCACCACCTATGCCAAAGATGCTCTGGTGGATTACCAAGAGCATATTTATCAAAGTTTGGTCAACAACAACACAAACAATATCCCGAGTGTGGTTGGATCGACATTCTGGACACAGATTGGTCCTGATAACAGGCACTCCATGTTTGATGGTCAGATCAGCACACTGACCACATCGACCAGCCCATTGATCGTGGTGCTTTCCACAGGCATCATCAACAGCACTGCCCTGCTGGGGCTGGTTGGATCGAGCGTGACGGTTCACCTGACCGATGGGGCATCCAGTTCAGTGGTCTATTCCAGGACAAACGGCTTGGATGGCACTGTATTGAATGACTGGTACATGTATTTTTTCGAGCCATTCGTGCAAAAAGGCGAGGTGGTGCTGACTGACCTGCCACCCTATAATTCCGGCTACCTGGTGATGATCTTGAGTGGTGGCGGCTCGGTTTCGATTGGCGAGTTGATGGTTGGCACGGTTTACTCTTTGGGCGAATATGACCTGGAGCAAGGGGCCAGCATTGGAATCATTGATTACAGCCGCAAAGATACCGATCCAGACACAGGCAAAACGACATTCGTCGAGCGTGCATTCAGCAAGCGCATGTCGGGCCAATTCTTGATTGAGAATGGCAGCCTGAACGGGGTTCAGCGCATCTTGTCAGACATTCGCGCAGTGCCATCGGTTTTCATCGGTTCAGAGGGTGAAGATTATTCGCCTCTGGTGGTTTATGGTTTCTACCGAGATTTCAGCATTGACATTGCTTATCCGACCAAGAGTTTTTGCAGGCTTGAGGTCGAGGGCTTGATTTAAAAAGGAAACAGATATGCCCATGACTCCACTGCCAACGCCACCGAGCAGAAACGATCCGACAAACTTTGCCACACGCGCAGACGCATTCCTCGGCGCATTGCCGACATTTCAGACAGAGGCCAATGCCCTTGAGGTTGCAGTTGATGCCGATGCTGTTGCTGCTGCTGCATCAGCGGCTAGTGCTGCAAGTTCTGTAACTGCTGCACAAGCGGCAGCGGCTGGTGCAGCAGCAGCGGCCAACGTGACCAAATGGGTCAGTGGCACGACATACACTGAAGGTGCAGTGGTTTGGTCGCCGATCAATTTTCTGTCATATCGTCGCAGAACAACAGGTGGCGGCACGACAGACCCAAGCGCAGATAGCACCAACTGGGCGCAATCGGCTGGCACTGGTGATGTGACTCTTGCTGGCGATCAAACCTTTACTGGCACAAAGACATTTAGTGGAACAACTAGCACATTGGCTATGGTGCTGAACGATGCTGCTGAAGTTGCTACTGTCTCAGCCACAGCAGCCACTGGCACGATCAACTATGACATCACCACGCAGTCGGTGCTGTTCTACACCTCCAACGCATCAGCCAACTGGACAGTGAACTTCAGGGCTTCAAGTGGCACAACGCTAAACACTGCATTGTCCACAGGTCAGTCGGTCACGGTGGCTTTCCTTGTAACGCAAGGCACTACAGCATTCTTCAACAACGCGGTTCAAGTGGACGGTACAGCTACAGGTGTGACCACACGCTGGTTGGGTGGTGCACCTGCTGCTGGTAACGCAAGTGGCATCGACAGCTACCGTTATCTGATCATCAAGACAGGCAGCGCCACATACACAGTGCTGGCTTCTGTTAATCAATTCAGGGCTTAATCTATGCCATTACAAGCAACATCGGGCGCAGCTAGTTACGATGCCTTTGGTGGAGGTGTTCCTTATGTTCCAACATACATAGAGGAATTATTCAGAACTTGGCTTTACACAGGCACTGGTGCTAACCAGACCATCACTAACGGGATTGATCTGGCGGGTAAGGGTGGGTTGGTGTGGATGAAGAACCGTACAAGCGTGCAACTCCACAGCTTGTGTGACACAGTAACAGGCGCTCAAAAGTATCTGAACTCTGCGTCTACGGCGGCTCAATCTAGCGGATCAACATTCCTCCAGTCATTTACTTCCACAGGCTTTAACACGGGGTCAACGTTTAGTGCCAATGGTGACAATTACGCATCATGGACCTTCAGAGAACAGCCGAAATTTTTCGATGTTGTCACATGGACGGGTAATGGCGTTGCAGGTCGGCAGATTCCACACAACCTTGGGTCAGCAGTCGGATGTTTAATTGTTAAATGCACTTCAGCGGTAGAGGATTGGCAGGTTTGGCATCGCACATTCGCCGGAAACCAGCGCATTCGCTTGAACCTCACTGATGCTGTTGATACGGCAGGTAGTGTTGTATGGAATGGAGTAGCCCCCACAAGCACAGTTTTCACTGTTGGTGACAATGGTGTAAGTAATGGCTCAGGTCGTACCTACGTTGCCTACCTGTTCGCCCACAACGCAGGCGGCTTTGGCCTGACGGGTACGGACAATGTGATTTCGTGTGGGTCTGTTACAGATAACAACAGAGTTGAACTTGGATACGAGCCTCAATTCTTGTTGATGAAAACAACAAGTGGAACAGGGAACTGGATTCTTGTAGACACCATGCGAGGATTAACCGCAAACACTTCAGGCGGTAATGGTACTTTGTTTGCAAACACTACCGCCACAGAAGCATCTGGTGCTCGATATGCAAACATTGATGCTACAGGATTTACCTCAAACATGGGCGCTCCGGGAACCCATATCTATATCGCTATACGTCGTGGCCCGATGAGAGCGCCGACAACGGGTACGAGTGTGCTTGAGACTATAACCAGGACAGGTACTGACGTAAATACAACCGTTAGTTCATCAGTGCAACCAGACTTTATTTGGATAAAGGCCCGCGCAACATCATCTCAAGATCACCATCTGTTTTCCCGACTTAGGGGCGTCTTAAATTCCTTGATGCCTGCGCGAACTGACGCTGAATTTAGCTACGCCGGTTCAGTGACGGCGATGAACAACAATAGCTTTCAGGTCAACGCAGCGAACGACGTAAACCTTTCATCAACAGCGTATGTTAACTGGGTAATGAGGCGCGCATCCGGCTTCCTAGATGAGGTTTGCTGGACAGGGGATGGAAGCACTGGTCGGCTGATTTCTCACAACCTTAATGCACCCCCAGAAATCATCCTAATGAAGAGTCGGTCAGCAACTGGAGATTGGCGCTTTTGGTGCCGTAGCAATTCTTTCTATGCAGGCACTGCTTCAACTAATGTTTGTCTTTTGCCGATGACAGCAAACGGCTTTAACGATAGTAGTTCTTCATATGGTGAAGCTGCCTATTTCCCTGCTGGACTTCCAACAGCAAGCAACTTTTCTGTTGTAAATGGAGACGCAGCTACGAACGCAACTGGTGTCACGCATGTTGCTTACCTTTTTGCAAGCTGCCCCGGTGTGAGCAGGGTTGGAAGATACACAGGCAACGGCAGCAGTCAGACCATCAACTGTGGCTTCACTGGTGGGGCTAGGTTTATTCTTATCAAACGCACCAGTGCTGCTGGTGATTGGTACGTTTGGGACACAGCCCGAGGTATTATTAGCGGTAATGATCCGCACCTGTCCTTAAACACCAATGCTGTTGAAGTGACAAGCAATGACACCATTGATGCCGACAACACTGGCTTTGTGGTCAATCAAGTGGCTGCTACCAACGTGAACGTCAACGCAGCAACATACATCTTCTTGGCAATTGCTTAAACCATTTCATTGGGAACAATCATGCAAATCAGAATCCGACAAACAGGCACAGTGATGTACGAGGCAGAGTTTCGTGCATACCAGCAAGCCAACGGTGGCCCTACATGGGGTCAAACCACCGAAGAAATCTTGGACAGCTTGGGCGCTGATGTGGTCTTTGAAGGCCCACAGGCGACAGGTGGCACGGTCTATCAATACTCCATGCCTGCTGGTGTTGAGCAGATCGATGGCAAGTGGTACACCAAGCATATCCTTGGCCCTGTCTTCACTGACACCGAGGACGCTACTGCTGCAGAAGTTGAAGCTGCTTACAAGGCCATGAAGGACGCACAGCAAGCTAAATCTGTACGCCAAACCCGTGGCGACAAGCTCAAGGACAGCGATTGGACACAGGTGTCTGATGCTCCAGTGGATAAGGCTGCTTGGGCCATCTATCGCCAAGCCTTGCGTGATGTTACTGGTCAACAAGGTTTCCCTTGGACTATCCAGTGGCCTGAAATGCCTTAAATCTCGGAGCAGTAAATGTCGGATCAGATTGATGCAACCGAAGCACGCCTGACAACCCATGAGCAGGTTTGCGCCCATCGGTATGAGGCCATCCAGAAATCGTTTGAGTCAGGCTCCAAACGCATGACCAAGATCGAATATCTGCTTTATGCGGTGATCGCGGCGGTCTTGCTTGGCCCAGGTGTTGCAGCCGAGTTTGTCAAAAAGGTCTTTGGGTTATGAAAGAATGGGCCGTTGCGTTTATTGCGGCGGCCCTTCTTGTTGGCCTGGTGATCTGGTGCGTGAGAATTTTCATCGAATTCTTGTCATGAGAATTAAAATCGCCATCGGCATCATTGCCGTTTGGTGGCTTCTTCAAGTCGCCTTATTTGTTTTAAGGGGGTTTGAATGATCGATCCAGTCAGCGCATTGGCGGCAGTTAACACTGCGGTCAACATGATTAAAAAGGCATCGGCGACAGTTGATAACGTGGCGAGCCTGGGGCCGCTGATCGGTAAATACTTTGATGCCAAGCACACGGCCACCAAAGCGGCCAGAGAAGCTAAGAGGTCGGGCGGCTCCAACATGGGCAAAGCCATCGAGATCGAACTGGCGATCAAGGCCCAAAAGGATTTCGAGGTCGAGTTAAAAAATCTGTTTTTTTCTACCAATAACATGGACGTTTGGAACCAGATTCAGGTTCGCGTCATGGAGATGAACAAGGAAGACCGGGAAGAGGAAAGACGCGAAGCAGCCCGTGCTGCAAATGCGGCCAAGAAGCGCAAAGAGATGATCGAGTTGGGTGTTGGTATCACACTGATTACGGTTATTTCCGTCATCATCATGTACCTTGTTTTTGAGGTGATCGCGTATTGCTCCTCTGTGGGGTGTGGCTAATGTGGACAAGTGGAAAGAAGTCAAAGATGGTTTTGACCAGTGGCTCAAAATCAGTTGCTACCTCGCCCTTATCGGCGTGGGGTTTGACTTGCTCCAATACTTGCCCGTGCATATCGCCGAGCGAATCATTGAAGCAGCATTGGGATATTTAGGCATATGAAAGTCGAAATGCACCAAAGACACCTGAAAGAACTGCAAGAGCGTTCACGGCTTATGCAAGAACAAAACCTCAAGCGGCTGCAATTGGATGCACTACAAACCAAAGAGCATCACAGCAAGCTGGTCGAGGAAAGCAAACCATCCAAACACATGGTGGACATACGCGCATGAAACAACTTGCATTGATCTTTGCGATGCTGGCGCTGGCGGGGTGCGAAAACACATACCGTTATGCTTGCCAGAATCCTGACAATTTCCACAAGCCCGAGTGCCAAAAACCTCGGTGCTTATTCACGCAAGACTGCCCCGAATACCTGGTGGCCCCTATCTTGGAGAAGCAAATTGACGCAACCAAATCTGCTAATGAAGCACCTAAGCAGTGAAGACATCGAGGTCAGGGTCTGGGGATTCGTGGTCGTCATGATTACCCTGATCCTGGCGGGGATCGTCTTTGCCTTGCTGTATTCAGTGACTTTTGTCACACAGCCGATCAAGTCGATGGCCCCTATCGATCAGGCATACACCAAGATGCTCAACGACATCGTGCTGCTGATTGTGGGCGGCATTGGCGGGATCGTCGGCAAGCGTGCTGTGTCCACAGCGGCCAAGGCGATGACACCGCCACCAGGCAACACGGCCACAGCTACCAACACCAGCACACAGACCACCAGCGCAGCGCCACAGGCTTATGTTGCACCACCAGGCAATGCTGCAATGCCCGATTTCAACTGGATGGGCTACAAAAACCCCGATCTGGACGAAACATGGACACCAGGCCCACCACCGACCACACCGCCAAACCATCAAGAGCCTGAAGAGGATCGCGCTGAGATTGCAGCGGCTCGCAAGGAAGTGTCATGACCTCGATCCAGCGCACTGCCATTGTGGTGCTGCTGGCCCTGCTGGTGGTCTTTGGCATCTACAAGTGGGGCTATGGGCGCGGCTGGGGTGATCGTGATGCCGAGATGCAGGCTGTGATCGCCAAGAAGAATGAAGAGGCAAGGCAGACCGAGCAAAAGCTGTCAGAGGTCATGCAAAGCAAAGAAACCGAACTGCGAAAGGCCAATGATGTCATCGACAAAAAGCAAATTGATCTTAATGCTGCCATTCGTGCTGGCAGGGTGCGCCTCCCAGCCCCAAGTTGCGTACAAGCCACCCCAAATCCCACCATTGCCAGTGGAGATCGGAACGAAGCGCGAGGCCAACCTGACCCAGCGCCTCACACAAATCCTGATGCCAGCAGACCCAGCGAGTCCGGCCCCAGCGAGGCCGAGCGCAAAACCCTAGAACTGATCGCCCAGATCGCAGCCGAGGGCGATAGGGCCATCAATCAGCTAAATGCCTGCATCACGGCATACGAACAAGTAAGGATCACCATAAATGCTAAACAGTGAACAACTCAAAAAGATGCACATTGGCGAAGAATGGGTGGATGCGCTCAATGAGACATTCGAGCGATTCCAGATCGACACACCGATGCGCCAAGCCTCATTCATCGGCCAATGCAGCCATGAGAGCGCCAATTTCAAGGTGCTGGAAGAAAACCTCAATTACAGGGCGGCAACGCTGCTCAAGCTGTTCCCTCGCACGGCAAAGCGCACCTGGGGGTTCACGCCTGAAGAGGCCGCAGCCTATGAGCGCCAGCCCAAGAAGATCGCCAATCGCATCTATGGAAACCGCATGAATAACCGCGATGAAGCATCAGGCGATGGGTTTCGGTTCAGGGGAAGAGGAATTTTGCAACTGACAGGCTCGGCGAATTACCACCATGCAGGCAAAGCCCTTGGCGTGGACTTCATCATGGAACCTGACCTGGTGGCGACACCGAAATATGCGGCCATGACTGCTGGATGGTTTTGGAATACACACAAGATCAACCAGTTTGCCGATGTCCAGGATTGGGTCACCATGACCAAGCGCATCAATGGCGGCACGATTGGCCTGGATGACCGAATCAAACACATCATGCAGGCTTTACAAATATTGTCCTGATTGATGTATGCTGAGGGCGCAGCTTGCCATGCTGCGCTTTTCCTCTGGGATGGGAACTTGCCAGGGCTTTATGCCCTGGTTTTTTTATTGAAGAAATTGACCCAGCAAGACTGACAAAACCAGCG
>Ga0315900_10011172_pt1 | contig 11146 bp, 11 predicted proteins | sample LakEriMetagenome_FD_203521 | JGI IMG/M metagenome (GOLD analysis project Ga0315900, IMG submission 203521) | Freshwater fungal communities from buoy surface, Lake Erie, Ohio, United States - Buoy 12 MA114 | ecosystem: Environmental > Aquatic > Freshwater > Lake > Lake biofilm | place: USA: Lake...
GCGGCCGCCTAGCGTGATCGCCATGGCCAAATAGACCAACCCGTTTCGCTACTTTTACAGTTCGCCGGAGGTGATCCGGACGGTCGTCATGATGTACGGTATTCCTCCGGTGAATCCCGCCTCAGCCGGACAAGGCGGGATTCACCGGAGGAATACGAAGCGCTGTGCCACTTCCACGATAAACCGACAATGATCAACAACGCGCGCGCTTTCTTCAGCCTCCAATTTTTCAGGAAGGGCTGCTGGAGGTCGATGAGCAGAACAATGCTGTCATCTGCATTTAGCAATCCTGGGGGCGCGCATTGCTCACGGTCCATTTGCTGACTCCAAACGACGCTTGCACATCGGCGGTGACACTTTTCGGCGAGCGGCCAACTGGTACACCCAGCACTCCGGTCTGCCCACATCACCACCGTCAACGGCTGAAACCGTCCAACTGTTACGGGGCCTTCCGCGCCGCGATGACAGCTATCTCCACATGGTATTTGGGATCGGCGAGTCTTGCCTCAACAGTGGCGCGGGTAGGCGTTGCGCCGGGCGCGACCCATTTGTCCCAAACCGAATTCATCTCTGCGAAGCTGCCGATATCAGCGAGCCAGATGTTGGCCGAAATGATGTGGGCCTTGTCGCTGTCGGCGGCGTCGAGCAGCGCATCAATCCGAGAAAGAACGGCTGCGGTTTGCTCCGCTACTGTATCCCTTTTCGTCTTATCGACTTGCCCGGATAGGAAGATTAGATCTCCGTGTACGACCGCCTGACTCATCCGCTCCGTTGTCTCGAAACGCTGCATACTCACCGTCCTTGAGGTCGTCCGCCGCTCCTGCTGGATTTGGCTGTCCGACCACCCTCCTGACCAAACCCGCGCAATAAGCGGTCCGGCGAATTGATACGTGACCACTCCGCTAACCCCGTCGGCGCGTCGCTCGTGCCCATAGAGAGATTCATGATCAACTACGAACGGTGGAGCGACAATACGAGTAGCGATGCGCGCGTTTAGGCGTGGATTTGCTTCAAAAAGCGCCCCGTAGCGCGCACGCGCGGCCTCGCGGCCCTCGAACCGCAAAGCATTGGGGAAATCATAGAACTGCCAGTCTTCGGTATAGAAACTGAGGAAGCGATCGAGGTCATGGTCGTTATACGCGGCCACCTGGGCATCGATCAAAGCGCCGATATCAAGGTCGGCACTCATGATTGCGACGCCTTTTTCTCACCAAACGGATGTTCGTCAAAAGGCCACATCGGCCGCGGGATCCGCTTCAACGGCAGCTTGCGGATGTCGGAGATGCACACGCCTGGTGAATCGATTGGGATATCCTCGGCGAAATGTTTCTCGAACATAATGCGATAGTGCTGCGCAGACTTCACGACGATCACTCGCTTAGTCGCCAGATCAACACCGAGATCGGTAAAGAGATCTGGACCGAAGGTTTGGCGCTTATGGTCCGTGACAACAATCTCAAGGCCGTCGGCGACAAGCGCAGCCGTCGTACCCATTGGGATTTCGCCGCCGCTCGTGGTTTGCTTGGCGTGCGGGTTCACGGCTTTAACCACCACGTCGAGATCCAACGGTTCGCCCGATAGCGCGCAGGCTTTTCCTCCGATGCGCATCGACAAGCGTGCGCCGACGCCCGCCTCTACAGCAAAGCGTGTCGCGAGCGGATCCCACAAAGCGCCCCACGCTATGTTGCTGACGCCCGCGTCCAGCAAGGCGCGCACCGCGTAGGTTGCGTCGCCAGGCGCGCCACAATCGGGATTGTCGGAGATGTCCGCTAACAGAATCGGAGCGTGTTTAGCTGCTAGCACCCGCTCAACTGCTTCCTCTAGTGGTACAGCGCGCGCATGTGCAATGCCGCGCATGCTAAACAATTCCATGCCCAAGCGCTCAGCGAGTGCATCGCCCTCGGCGCGAGCATTGTCGGTGATGACTACGATCTTGGTGCCCATGAAAGGCACATCGCCGCGTCGCCAGCTGTGGCAGACGGAAATACTGAGAACGTTGCCCCGCTCCAGCGCCCGCATACGATCGACGAAGCTGCGCATCGGCTCGCGATTAGTCTGAAACACATCCGCCATCCGGCAATCGAACACCGAGGTTTCAGCCCGCACCTCGCGCCGAGCTATACGCACGAGCAGGTCGACAAGTTCGCGGGAACGTTCGTCGATGTCGGTGTGTGGATTTTCGCGGTAGAACAGCAACGCGTCGGCGTAGCGTTGCATTTCAGGCGACAAATGACTGTGCGGATCGAATACGGCGCCGACTGTAACGCTCGGCCCAACAATCTCACGGACGCGCGCGAGGATATCGCCCTCACAATCGTCATACCCGAACGCCATCATGGCGCCGTGCATGGATAGCGCGACGATGTCGACCGGGCCCGCCGCACGCAATTGGTCGAGCAATTCATCGCGAAGAGATTCATACACGTCGCGGCGCACCAACCCGCCGGGCGCCGCATGCGCATAAAGACCGCACACGACATCAAGGCCCAGTTCGCGCGCGCGTACAGGGATCGCCTCGGCAGCCACCGCGGGCCCCCGCAGCGCCTCAAAGGATTCGAGCCCGATCGGGATCGGGGAAAACGAATTCGTTTCCGTCGCCAGTCCGCCAAAAAACAACTTCATCTCAACCTCGATCGTTGCGTCGCGCTGGCTGCCACGAAACCTTGCATAAGATCACGATCGGCAGCACTGAGCAGAAACTCGGGATGCCATTGCACGCCCAAGAAAAATGGATGTCGCTGAACTTCAAGTGCTTCTATCAGGCCGTCATCGGAAACCGCGGCCGCGACAGCCTCCGCGCCAGTTTCGGCGACCCCCTGCCGGTGCAGACTATTCACGACGATACGCGCGTCCTTCACCAATGCGCGCAACATTGTGTTGGGACGAATCTCCAAATCGTGCGCGAGGAAATTTGCTGGCGGGGCGAGATGCGCGCCCCAGGCCGGTCGCTCGGCAGCAAGGTTCACGACAAGCTTGCCGCCCAGAATGGAGTTCATCACCTGAAAGCCGCCGCAAATGCCAAGCGTGGGCATATCGCGGTTGAGACAAGCACGCGCGAGCGCAAGCTCAAACGACGCTCGCGTCCGAAATGCGCTTTCGCCCAGTTCGTTTGACGCTTCGGCCGAGATCAGGGTCAACGGATCAGGAAACTGATAGCCGCCGCCAGCGATAAGCACCCCATCGACCATATCAAGAAACGTGTCGATCGCATCGATATGGTGCGGCAGGATTATGGGCGCGGCGCCTGCCTCGGTGAGCGCGCGATGAATCTGGCTGTCCGACATGTAGCCGTGGCGAGGCGGAATGGCGCCATCGCGTAGTTCAACGCCGGCAGTGACGCCGATACGTGGTTGGGCGTCGATACCGCGGCTCATCGTTGGCAGGCGCGCACAAATCCGTCGAAGATAAGTTGATCGGCGGGCGTCAAATCAAATTCGGGGTGCCATTGGACACCCAGGCAAAACCGATATTGAGGTGCCTCGATTGCCTCGACGACCCCGTCATCGGCTGAAGCGCTCGCAATGATATCTGGTCCGATTTCGATGATGCCCTGGCGATGAAGACTGTTAACGGCAAACACGTTCGAGCCGGTGAGGCGATGGAGCAGCGTGTGTTCCAAAACCGTCACATCATGGCTCAACTTGTTGAACGGAGGGTCGCGATGTCGCGACCAGGCGGGATTGGCCTCGGCTAAGCTGACGACAAGCTTGCCGCCAAGGACCGCGTTTAGAGTTTGCACGCCCCCACATACTGCCAACACGGGCATATCCCGCCTGAGAGCCGCTTCAATCAGCGCCCACTCAAAATCAAGGCGCGCGCGCTTCTCTGCGGGCGCGTTTGTGTCGTTCGGACCGATCAACGTGACGGGATCTTCAAACTGATAGCCCCCGCCCGAAATCACGATCCCATCGAGCGCATCAAGATAGTCCTCAACCGCACCAAGGTCATGGACGAGCATGAACGAGAGAGCGCGCGCCTTTTTGAGCGCCACGAAATTCTGAGCATCCAAGAAGTAGAAAGCGCGGGAGGGATTGCCTTCTCGCCATTCGTTGTCGGGGGAAATTCCGATCCGTGGCTTAGCCATTATCTCTGATTCTGTTTGGTCGGGCCGGCGCGGCAGCTGGACAGGTCCTGCCGCGCCTCCCCATCGCCCCTAGTACCTGTAGCCGAGTTCAATGCCAACCACGCGTGGGCGTGCATAGTCGACAGATTGGATCGTGCCTGCGCCGTTGGTGATCCGGCTAACGAGGATCTCTTCATCTGTCACATTGTTGGCGAACAGAGCAGCGCGAATTTGCCCGTCAGCGCTCAGATAGGTCAGCCGAGCGTTGAAGACGTCTGTCTCTGGGATTTCCATACGCGGGTCATTCGTGCGCTCCGTAAAGTAAGTGGCGACGTGCCTGTAGTCGCCGCGCGCCGTCAGCGAACCTAGGTTGCCCAGTGCAAACGTATACTCTGCAAATGCGCCCGCCGTGAAATCCGGCGCGCCGTTGAGTTCCTTGCCGGTGAACACCAGCGGCACAGGACCTGGTTGGACGTAGTCTGTATACTCGGTGTCGACCCAGCCGAACACGCCACCAAAGCTAAAGTTGTCCGTTGGAGTCGCGCGGAATTCGAGTTCGGCTCCTTGCGCCTCAGCCGTAGCTGCGTTCGTCACAACGCTGGCAAACGAACCGGGCGGGAACGGTAGAGGTAATGGTACGCGCGTCGCCACTTGTAGATCGTCGTACTCGATTTGAAAGATCGCGCCGTTTACTTGCAAACGACCGTCAAACCATTGTGTCTTAGCGCCTATTTCAGTGCTGCGCAGACTTTCAGAGTCAAACCGCAATTGTCCAAAGCTAGTGATTGCAGCGGACGTCTGTGGCTCTACGTTCCAGCCGCCACTGCGATAACCACGCGCCGCCGTGATGTAGAACATCAAGTCGTCAGTAGGTTCATAGCGAAGCCCAATTGTTGGCGAGACATCGTTGTCGGAAAGCGTATCACGACCCGGCGCGATGAATGGCACGAACGGTACGATCCCGATCTGCTGATAAGACAATTCCTTGTCTTCATCCGTGAAGCGGACACCAGCGTTCAGTGTGAGCTGGTCAGTAATATGGAAATCGAGGTTTCCGTATGCAGCAAGCGAAGTCGTTTCGATGTCGCCAAAGATCGACGCCGAACCGAGCCCGGTGACGGTGCCCGCGGTTTTGCCATATATTGTCTGGTTATAGAAGTAGGCGCCAAGGACGTAGTCCCAACGTCCACCGGTGGGAGAAGCCAGGCGCACTTCCTGGCTAAACTGCTCTTGATCGCTAACTTGGGAGTTGATCGTATCAACCACCGGCGTCCCATCGCCGTCGCTCAGCCGGTCGTTGTTCGCCCACCGATAAGCGCTGATTGAGGTCAGCCGGTGCCCGCCAAGTACATCCACCTCAACCGTTGCGGAGAATCCGCCGACATCGCGACGGGACAGGGACTCGACATCTGTGTTCGTCGTGTAAGGATCGGGCGTCGAGAATGGGCCAACGGTCCGGCGTGAACTCGTTCCAACGCTATCGTCTCGCAGCGCATCGGCCGCCAGGGTGATGCGCCAGGATCCGCCTGGCTCCAGCAGATACTTGAGACGCCCACCTTGGGTGTCGTCGGTGCCAACATCGTTGCCGGTAGCAACGTTGTGAACGTAGCCATCCCGTTGAATGCTGAAAAGTGAAAGGCTGGCCGCTGCCGATTCACCGAGCGGCGTCGAGCCATAGAAAGAGCCCGTCCTCTCGCCCAATTCTGCGATGCGTCCATTAAGTTCGAAACGAGCTTCGTCTAAGTCAGGCTGGCGCGTGATCACATTGATCGCGCCCATAATGCTGTTTCGCCCGTACAGAGTTCCTTGTGGCCCACGGAGGAACTCGACCCGGTCAAGATCAGGAATTTCTTGATTGAATGACGTCAGTCGGCCTTGGATGACGCCATCGACGTAAACACCCAAGCCGGATTCGGTGCCAACGTTCTGACGCGCCTGTGACTCAAGCCCGCGCACGCTCACTCGCGTCAGCGAATTGTTTTCGCTTCCCGTAAAGAGCACGTTAGGTGTCGCGGCCTCGAGGTCCCGGACCCGATTGGCGCCGCGCGCTTGCGCTTCATCTGCACCCACAACAGACAGCGAGGCCGGCACGTCCTGTACTGACTCTTCGCGCCGCCGCGCCGTGACGATGATGTCTTCAATGCTTGTTGCGCCGTCCTGGGCGAAGCTTGGCGTCGGCGCCATCGCGAGCATCAACGCATTTGCCGACAGTACGCCTGTCGATAAGAGCTTCCACTTCATATCCGCCTCCCCTGCACGACGGCCACGCCGCCTGACTGTTCCGTTTGCGATACCATCATTGACCGACCGCTTGGTCAATAATTGAATAGCGAGACTTCGCTGCGCGTCGTAAAAATGTCACTCCTAAAGAGCTACCAGCGCCTCGCCCGCGACCGTCTGAACACCTGCCTGCGTCGTCACGGCGAGCTTGATGCGAGCGACACGCTCACCGCCTTGATCGAATATTTCTTCAACACGCCCCGTCAGCGTGAGCTCCGCCCTCACCGGCGTGACAGCCAGAAAGCGAACGGACCAGGTCCGTAATTTTTCTTGCGGCGCCCAACTGGTCAGCAGGCGCCCCAGATAGCCCACTGAAAGCATGCCATGCGCAAACACATCTTCGAGGCCGGCGGCGCGCGCAAAATCGCTATCGATGTGGATCGGATTGGGATCGCCCGATGCGCCTGCGAAAAGCGCCAACGTCGTCCGCGTTATCGGACCGCACTGAAGGGCGGGAAGTTCTTGGCCGATTTCAACCATGGCGCACCACCAATGTCGTCACCAGCCGCCCACGTCGTTGCTCGCCCACAAAGGCGTCGGTCGCCCGCTCGACGAATTCCAGCGCACCGCCGCGCTTTTCGTAAATCTCGGTGATCGCCGATTTTAGCGTCAGCGTCTCGCCGGCAAAGATCAGCCCGTCATGCTCAAAGCGCTGCTCGCCGTGCAGGATTTTGCTGAGATCGACGCCAAGATCAACGACCCAAGGATGATCGGCCTCAGCGAAGAGCAATAAAGAGAAGAGATAGCTCGGCGGCACAACAAGATCCGGATGCCCTTGCTGGCGCGCTGCTTCGACGTCAAAACAAAGCGAATTGGTTTCGCCAATCGAGCGGGCAAAGGCGCTGAGTGGCCCGCGTTCGACCAATACTGATCGAGAATGAGTTCGGCCGATCAAGTCACGGCTGATCAAGGCTCTCTCCCCGCTCTCAGCGTGACCGAATAGGTCGATCCGTCAGATGCGGTCTGTGTCCAGCTGTCTCCAACCGATTTTCCATCTACGTAATGCGCGCACGCGCGCGTGCCGCCCGCTGGCGTCCGGCAGATCTGATCGCCATCGACCTCGAACACGCCGCTCACCACTACGCCGTCGCGATTGACGAGAGAGTATGTTCCATCGCGATTGAAATAGTAGCGCGCCTCGACCCCGTTCGCGAGCGTCGCCACCATGGTGTTGCCGTACGCACTTTCTATCGTGTCTGCGTGATTGACTGATGCGCAGGCCGCGAGTGCCAGCGACGCGACGAGGATAAGAGCTTGCAGCTTGCGCATTGCCTCTACACCGGCCGGTACAAGCTGACGACGCAGGCGCCACCTAGACCGAGGTTGTGTTGCAGCGCAGTGCGCGCGCCTTCGACTTGGCGATCTTGTGCGTCACCGCGCACTTGCCAAACCAGTTCTGCGCATTGCGCCAGGCCAGTCGCGCCGAGCGGATGGCCCTTGGACAACAATCCCCCCGACGGATTGGTGACGACCTTGCCGCCATAGGTGTTGTCGCCATCCCATATGAAGCGCTCAGCGCCCCCGGCTTCAGCCAATCCCAGCGCCTCGTAGGTCAACAATTCATTGGCGGTGAAGCAATCATGCAGCTCGACCACGTCGACATCTTCGGGTCCAACGCCAGCCGCTTCGTAGACATCTTGCGCAGCCAGACGCGCCATGTCGTAACCAACCATCGAGATCATCGAGCCACTATCGAAACTGGATTCAGGATCGGTGCGCATACTTTGCGCCACGATCTCCACGGCGCGGCCGCCTAGCCGCTTCAGCGCGCTTTCCGATACGATGATCGCCGCCGCCGCGCCGCAGGTGGGCGGGCAACATTGAAGGCGAGTCAACGGACCGAAAATCGGCGGCGAGGCCATGATCTGCTCAACGCTGAGCGGCTCGCGGAAAATCGCGAACGGATTGCGCGCCGCATGCGTTCGCGCTTTCTCCGAAATCTTAGCAAAGGTTTCGGTGCGTGCGCCGTATTTGTCCTGATACTCAAGGCCCGCGCCACCAAACATACGTGCGGCGATGGGCGCGCTGGGGTCGTCCTTAGGATTGTTGAGCACGATCCGCTCGTGCTCCTCCATGATAGATTTGCGATCGGAGTAGGTGACGCCCAGGGCACCGGGATTCATCTGCTCAAAACCGAGTGCGAGTGCTATATCGACCGCACCACTTGCGACGGCCTGACGGGCGAGAAACAACGCCGTCGATCCTGTCGCACAAGCGTTGTTGACGTTGACGACCGGAATAGAGCTGTGCCCCAGTCGATACAAGGCCTTCTGCCCGGACGTTGAGTCACCGTAGACAAAACCTACGTAAGCTTGCTGCACGGCAGCATACTCAATTCCAGCGTCCGCGAGCGCGAGCCGCGCTGCGTCTTCGCCCATCTCATCATAGGAGAGCCCGCGTCCTGGCTTGGCGAACGGCACCATGCCAACGCCCAGAACATAAGCCTTGCCGACCATGAGCATCTCCCTTTGTTTCATTTATTGACCGTTCGTTCAATTGATGCAAGAGCTAATTTCAGCGCTAGGATGGGACGAGGCGAGCGACGATGAATTTCGCGTTTTCGAGCGAGCACCAAGCGTTCGCTGAAAGCGTAACGCGAGCGCTTGGGCGCGCCTGCCCTTTGGCAGATGTACGAGCGGCGCTGTCGCAACCAGATTGGCGCTTTCACAAATCCGCTTGGGACAATCTACGCGATCTTGGCGTGTTGGCGGCAGCGTTGCCCGAGGCATACGGGGGCGCGGACGATGTTGTCGCACTCGCGGCGGCGGCCGAGGCTGTAGGCGCAACTCTCGCACCGGCGCCTTTGGGCTCAACGCTCTATCTGTTCGGGCTAACCTTGCTCAACGAGGGTGACGTTGAATCAAAATCGAAATGGCTCACCGCGTTGGCGCAGGGCGCAACCGTCGGGGCAGGCTATTTGGGGTCAGGCCTTCGCGTCACCAACGGTCGGGTAACAGGAAGCGCCGGGCCCGTGTTCGATGGACTTGCCGCGCAAGCGCTCATCGTTCGCGCCAATGATGGCGATGCGACATCTCTTTTTCTGCTGCCTCTCGACGAGGGCGGAAGCATTGATAAGCGCGCCCTGCGCACGCTGGACGCTTCGAAGCCGGCGGCCGAGATCATCTTCGCGGACTGCCCAGCCATGAGGCTTGGCGGCGAAGATAGCGTCCAACGCGCCAAGGACCGCGCCGCCACGTTGCTCGCATTTGAGCAAATTGGAAGCGCTAGCGCCGCCCTCGCGATCGCGCGCGCCTACGTATCAGACCGAACCGCTTTTGGGCGCGCCATCGGCTCGTACCAATCGATTAAGCATGCGCTGGCGGATGTGTGGGTCAAACTCGAGACGGCTCGGGGGCATGCCTATTATGCACTTTGGGCGATGAACTCCGGCGGCGACGATTTTCCCCTCGCTGCGGCCGCCGCACATGTCAGCGCCAGCGATGCGTTCGAGATGTCGGCGCGCGTGTGCGTCCATGTGCACGGAGGAATCGGCTTCACCTGGGAAGCGGCGCCTCAGCTCTATTATCGCCGCGCACGCGCGCTTTCCGCGTTTCTAGGTTCAACACAGGTTTGGCGCGACGACCTCGGGCGGCGCCTTATCGATGGGGAGCGGCCGCGCCGCTGAGTTTGATGCATCTAGACGATACGCCCGACCAAGCCGCCTACCGAGCCACCGCACGCGCGTGGCTCAACGCCCACGCAGAGCTGCGCAGCGACGGCGACGATCTCTCGGGATTTCGCGCGTTGCCTGATGCGGAAAAGCTGCCGCGCGCGCGCGCGTGGCAAGCTAAGAAGGCGGCGGCGGGATACGCAGCGATCATGATGGCGCCGACCTTGGGCGGCGCGGGCGGCACGCCGGTTCAGCACATCATCTACAGGCAAGAAGAAGCACGATTTCGTGTGCCGTTCGGTGTGTATGAAATCGGTCTTGGCATGTGTTTGCCAACCCTTGCGAGCCTCGCGCCCACTTTAGCGCAACGCTATGTGCCGCCCGGCATTCGCGGCGAAGAGGTGTGGTGCCAATTGTTTTCCGAACCGAGCGCTGGCTCGGATTTGGCAGCGCTGCAGACGCGCGCACGGCGCGAGAACGACCACTGGATCGTCAATGGTCAGAAAATCTGGACCAGCGGCGCGCATTTTTCAGACTACGGCATTCTGCTCGCGCGCACAGATGTGAACGCGCCCAAGCATGCAGGTCTCACCATGTTCGTAGTCGACATGAAGGCCCCTGGGATCAGCGTACGCCCGATCCGGCAGATGAGCGGAGAAAGCGATTTCAACGAAGTCTTCTTCGAAAACGTTACAATTGCGGACAGCCATCGCGTCACCGCGCCGGGCGCCGGCTGGCAGGGCGCGCTCACGACCCTAATGTTCGAACGCATGAATGTCGGCGCAGACATTGGCTTGATCGATTGGCGGGCCGCCGCCCGTCATGCGCGGGAACGTAAGTCCGACGACGCCGTTACGCGCGCAAAAGTCGCCGATTGGTATCTCGAATCTCAGGGCGTAAATCTTTTCGCCTACAGAACTCTCGCGGCGCTCAGTGAGGGCGAAGCGCCCGGACCCGAGCAATCCATCGGTAAACTCGTCACCGCGCGACAGGCGCAAGATGTCGCGCAATTTCTCCTCGACGCCCTCGCCGAACAAGGCGCGCTCGGCGGGGAACATCACGGAGAGATGTGGGCGGCTGTTGAACGGGCATGGTGCTGGGGAGCGGGCATGCGCATCGCTGGCGGCGGCGATGAAATTCTGCGCAACGTGATCGCTGAGCGCGTGTTGCAATTGCCCGGTGAGCCGCGAACC
>Ga0315900_10011175_pt1 | contig 11145 bp, 5 predicted proteins | sample LakEriMetagenome_FD_203521 | JGI IMG/M metagenome (GOLD analysis project Ga0315900, IMG submission 203521) | Freshwater fungal communities from buoy surface, Lake Erie, Ohio, United States - Buoy 12 MA114 | ecosystem: Environmental > Aquatic > Freshwater > Lake > Lake biofilm | place: USA: Lake...
GTCCAGGGGCCGGGCTCGGGTGTGACGCGCTGTCCCAGTCGCTGCAGCTCGCCGGACACGACCGGACCGCCGGGCCCGAGCAGCCGCAGATGCGCGCCGTGGTCGTCGACCACCCGTGCATGGGTGCCGGGGCGCTCCTCGGGCAGGGTCGCCGCTCGCAGGCTCGCCGGCCAGCGTCCGAGGCCCTTGCCGAGCAGCTCGTCGCCAGGCGTGTCGAGCAGGGCGATGCCGCGCTGCCAGTGGGCCCGACGCGCTTCGAAGTCGCGCACGCTGTCCGCGAAGCGCTCGCCCATGTAGCTGCCGCCCGCGAAGACCCCGGCGCAGGCCAGGGCGGCACCGAGGGCGAGCAGGATCAGACGTTCCGATCGCGGCGCGGCATCGCGCTGACCGCTGGCGCTTGCCCGCCCGGCGCCCGCCGCCCGGCGGCGGGCGATCAGCAGCATCAGGCCGAGGCCGATCGGGACCGCGAGGTAGACGCCCCGCGAAAAGGTGGTCAGGCAGGCGTAGCCGCCGATCGCCGTCGCGATCCCCGCCACCACCAGCCGCGCCGGCGTGGTGGCGCGCAGCACGGCGTGCACGGCGAAGGGCATCGCCATCACCAGGTAGCCATCGAGCGCGGCGCCGCCCACATGCATCTCCCAGAACAGCGCCGATGTCCGGTAGTCGCTCGAAAAGTCGAGCAGCCCGGGAAAGGCGATGCGCTCCCAGAGCGCCGCCGTGCTGCAGAGCAGCAGGCCACCGAGCATGCCCGACGCCACGCTCGCGCCGAAGGCGCGCGGCGACTGGCGGCGAAGGGCGATCAGCAGGGGCAGCAGCAGCAGCGTCCAGCCGAAGGCCTTGGCCTGGCGCAGGGTGTTGAGCGGCTCGAGATAGCCCTGGGTGGGATGCCAGGGTGCGTCGCCCGCAGCCAGCCAGCCGACAGCCACGGCCGCAGCCCAGGACAGCGCGTACAGGCCGCCGGCCGTCAGAAGGCTGCGCCGGGGTGGCAGCCACCGGCGCCCGCCATCGCCATCGTCCACCGGAGGCTGCGGCAGGCAGCCCCGCAGCAGGCCGGCGGCCGCGAGGCCTGCGAGCAGCAGGTCGACTTCCTCGAGGACCAGCCAGCCGCTCCAGGGCGCGAGCGCGAGCACCGGCAGCAGCGCCAGCGCGGTCGCGAGCGCAAGGGCAGGCCGCCAGAGCGCGAGTGCGAAGCCCGCCGCGGTGAGGGTCAGCGCGGCCGCGGGGGCGATCGGCCAGCGCGCCGCGGCGAACAGCGCCGCGGCGAGCAGCGGGATGCCGATCGCGACGCGCGTGCCGATCGCGATCGGACCCGGCGGCACGTCAGAGCCGTCGCATCAGACCCTGCGCCTGCTCGAAGGCTGGCCCGGTTCGCACATCGGCGAGCACGAGATCGAGTTCCTTGCGGGCGGTGGCCTTGTCGCCCTGGGCGATCAGCGCTTCGGCCAGACGGACCCGATAGGCCGGGACGCGCGGCGCGGCGCTGACCGCCTTGCGCAGCAGATCGCCCGCCCGCGCGGCATCGCCCCGGGCGAGCAGGACCGCGCCCGCGGTGTCGAGCACCGCCGCCGATTTCGGCGCAAGCTCGAGCGCCCGCTCGGCGGTGGCGAGCGCGGCGGGGTCGCGCAGCTCGTGCAGCGCCCACGCGAGGTTGTTCAGCGCGACCGCGTTCTGCGGCTGCAGCGCGAGCGCCTCGCGGTACAGGCGTGCCGAGGCGTCCCAGCGCTGGCGGGCTCCCTCCAGCATCGCCGCATGGATCTTCAGGTTCACATCCTTCGGATGGTCGGCGAGCAGCCGGCGCATCAGCGCGTCGGCATCGGCGTGGCGTTCGGCCACCTGCAGGCTGCGATGCAGACGCAGCGAGACCCCGATCGAGGGCTGCAGCGCGAGTGCCTGCCGGTAGGTGCCGATCGCCTCGTCCAGACGTCGGTCATGGGCCAGGATATCGGCCTCCAGCGCGAGCCCCGCGGGGCTGCGTGGCGCCTCGCGCTGGAGTGCCTGCGCGATGGCGCGCGCCTCGGCCACCCGGTTCAGTGCCACCAGCGCGCTCGCAGTTGCGGCGCGCGCCTCGAGGGCCTGCGGGGCCAGGTCGGCTGCCTTGCGGAAGTGCGCGAGCGCCCGCTCGAACTCGCGGCGGCTCATCCGGAACTCGCCCATGCGCATCTGCAGCGGCGCCGAGTCGGGGCGCGCCCGCAGGATCTTGTCGTAGGTGAGCACCGCCTGGGCTTCGTCGCCCGCGTTCAGGTAGGCGGTGCCGAGCGCATCGAGCAGTTCGAGCTGCTCGGGTGATGCGCCGATGGCTTCCTGAAGGATCGGCAGTGCGTCCTTGGGACGGCCTGCGGCGAGATGGAAGCGTGCCAGTGCCAGCGTGGCCGGGATCGAGGCGCGGTCGGCATCGCGAGCCTTCGTCAGCCAGGCGAGCGCCTGCGGCGACTGATCCTCGGCCTGCGCCATCGTGGCGAGCGCATGCATCGCCGGGATGTTGCGAGGGTCCTTGTCGAGCAGCGCGGTGAAGCGCTGGCGCGCGGCCTCGGGGCGTCGCTCGCGCAGATCGAGCGCGGCGAGATTCGAGGCCGCGGAGAAGTCGCGCGGGTTGCGCGTGAGCGCAGCCTCGAAGTGCCGCCGCGCCACCGGCAGGTCGTTGCGTGCGAGCCCCAGCGTGCCGCGCAGGTTTTCGATCATCGGATGATCCGGCTGCCGGCGTGCCAGCCGGTCGATCGCGGTGCCAGCGCGATCGAACTGACGCTCGCGCAGGTGCTGGGCGATCAGCGCGAGGTCGGCCTGGATACCCCGGCTCGACAGCTCGGTCGCCTGTTCGAGATCGGCCATGCCGCCCTCGCGGTCGCCGGCGGCGAGCCGGGCCAGGCCGCGACCGGTGCGCTGCGTGGCGTCGTTGGGGGCGAGAGCGGCGGCGCGCGAGAAATAGCCGTTGGCGCGTGCCGCGTCGCCCAGCCTCAGCGCCGCCTCTCCGGCGATGCCCAGCAGCATCGGATCTCGCTGATCGCGCTCGAGCACCGGCTTCATCGCCTGCAGCGCGCGTTCGGGGGCGTTCATCCGCAGGTAGGTCGCGCCGAGCAGCCGGTAGCCGAGCGTCGAGTCGGGCATGCGCTCGAGGACCCGGCGCGCGTTGCTCTCGGCCTGCTCCAGCGAGCCGAGACTCAGGTGGATCGTGGCCGACAGCGCCAGTGAGGGCAGATGATCAGGGGCACTCTTCAGGCCTGCCAGGATCGCATCGCGGGCAGCTTCGTTGCGGTTCTGGCGAAAGTCGTTGAGCGCCTGCAGGTGCATCGTGCCCACCGCGGGGCCGGTGAGTTTCTTGAGCTCGTCGATCCAGCGCTGCGCGCCGGCGTGATCACCGTTCTCGCTGGCGATCGCCGCGAGCTTGGCGCGTACCGTTCGGTTCTGCGGCTCGGCGGCTGCCACCTTCCCGTAGAGCGCGGTGGCCTGCGTGCCGCGGCCCTGCGCCATCTCGATGTCGGCCTTCAGCGTCAGGGCCTCCGAGGCGCCGGGTGCGGCCGCGAGCAGCGCATCCACCTCGGCTACCGCGCTGCGCAGGTCGCTGACCGCGGTCAGCGTGATCAGCCCGGCCTTCGCGGGCAGGTGCTCGGGTTGCGCGGCGAGCGCTGCCCGAAAGGCCCGGTCGGCGGCTGCCCGGTCGCCGAGCGCGAGTTGCGCCCGACCGGCGAGCGTCTGCGCGCGCGCCTGCTCGGCGCCGCGCAGCGCGGGCAGTGCCGCGATCCGTTCGAGCACCTTCTTCCATTCGCCGAGCTGATAGTGGGATTCCGCCAGGCCAAGCCCGGCGATGGCCGGTTCATGGCCGGCGGCCAGGGCGAGTTCGAATTCCTTGCCGGCCGAGCGCCAGTCGCCAGCGGCGGCGTGCAGCTGCCCGAGCAGCAGCCGCGCATCGGCGCGCTCCTGCTGCTGCAGCAGGTTCTTCAGGTGGATCTCGGCAGCCTTGGGCTCGTTGGCGCTCACTGCCTGCTGGGCGCGGGCGAGCAGCCGGTCCGGGGAGTCACCGCAGGCGGCGAGACTCGCGACGAGAACGAGAGCGGTGGCCACCCGCCAGGGGCGGTATGCATGCATCGGTGGGCTCCTGCGGGCGGTACGGCTAGCGCAGCCCGAGTCGGGTCAGCAGGTCGTAGAGCGTGGGGCGGCTCACGCCGAGCAGATCGGCCGCGCGCGCGATATTGCTGTCGGTACGCGCCATCGCCTCGATGACCGCCTGCCGCTCGGCCTCCTCGCGGACCTGGCGCAGATTCAGGCTGCGCGCGGCGGTGGGCGGGTGCAGGCCGAGATCGGCCGCGCCGATCACGGCGGTGTCGGCCATGATCACCGCGCGCTTGATGCAGTTCTCGAGCTCGCGCACGTTGCCCGGCCAGGCGTGCTGCGCGATCGCGTCGATCGCGTCGGCGCGCAGGCTCATCCGCTCGCGACCCTGACGTGCGGCCAGCCGCGTGACGAAGGCATGCGCGAGCAGTACCGCGTCGCCGGTGCGGCTGCGCAGCGGCGGGATCGCGATCACGAGCTCGGAGAGCCGGTAGAACAGGTCTTCGCGAAACGCGCCTTCGCGGATGCGACCGCGCAGGTCGCGGTGGGTGGCGCAGACAACCCGGACGTCGACCGGTATCTCGGCGCGTCCGCCGACCCGCTCGATCACCCGTTCCTGCAGGAATCGCAGCAGCTTGGCCTGCAGTGCCGGTGGCAGATCGCCGATTTCGTCGAGAAACAGGGTGCCGCCATCGGCGCTCTCGATTCGGCCTGGCGTGGTTCGCAGCGCGCCGGTGAAGGCCCCTTTTTCGTAGCCGAAGAGCTCGGCCTCGAGCAGGGTGTCGGGAATCGCCGCGCAGTTGATCGCCACGAAACGACGGGCCGATCGCGGCGACAGCGCATGCAGCGCGCGGGCGAGCACCTCCTTGCCGGTGCCGCTCTCGCCTTCGAGCAGCACGGTGGCGCCTGTCGGCGCGAGACGCTCGATCTGCCGCGACAGCTTCAGCATGCCGGGATCGCGGGTCAGCAGCCCGGGCAGGGGGGTCGCGCCGCGCGGCGCGTCATCCTCGCGGCGGGCCTGATCGAAGCCGGCCAGTCGAAACGCATGGTCGATCGCCGGACCCAGGCGCTCGGTCTCCACCGGCTTGGCGAAGCAGTCGCAGGCGCCGCGGCCCATCGCGCGAAGCGCCTGGTCGCTCGCGCCGTGACCGGCAAGGGCGATCACCCGGGTTGCCGGCGAGAGCGCCAGGATCTCGTCGAGGGCGCGCAGTCCCTCGTCGCCGCTCTCGGGCTTCGGCGGCAGGCCGAGGTCGAGCGCCACCACCGCCGGCTCGTGACGGCGCAGCTGCGCGATCGCCGTCTCGCGGCTGTCGGCGCACACCACCCGGTAACGGTCGAGCGCGCCGCGCAGGCGCTGCTGCAGCCTGGGGTCATCGTCGACGAGCAGCAGAACCGGGCGCTCGTCGGTGGCCGTGAAGGGTTTCATCGTGATCAGCGCGCGCCCTTGCCGAGCATCACGACCTGCGCGGTCTCCACGAGGATCAGCAGGTCGAGAAACAGCGAGTGGTTCTTCACGTAGTACAGGTCGTACTGCAGCTTGGCGCGCGCATCCTCGATCGAGGCGCCGTAGGCATAGCGCACCTGAGACCAGCCGGTGATGCCGGGTTTGACGCTGTGGCGCAGGTCGTAGAAGGGGATCTCGCCGGTCAGGCGGCGCACGAAGAAGGGACGCTCCGGGCGCGGTCCGACGAAGCTCATGTCGCCTCGCAGCACGTTGAAGAGCTGCGGCAGCTCGTCGATGCGCGTGACCCGCAGCAGCCGGCCCGCGCGGGTGATGCGGCCATCGTCCGGCGAGGCCCAGCGGGGCTGGCCGTCGCCCTCGGCGTCATGGCCCATCGTGCGCAGCTTGTAGATCGTGAAGGTCTTGCCGCCCTGACCCACCCGCTCCTGGCGGTAGAGCACCGGCCAGCCGGATTCCAGCGCGATCAGCAGCATCGCCACCACGATCAGCGGCAGCGTGAGGATCAGCAGCAGCAGGCTCACGAAGACATCGAAGGTGCGCTTGATCACGTCACGGGTGACGCCGTGGTCGAAGCCCTGGCCGAAGATCAGCCAGCTCGCGCGCAGGTTGTCGATCTTCAGGATGCCGCGCTCGCGCTCGTAGAAGGCGGCGAGGTCCATCACCCGCACGCCGGCCAGGCGCGCGTCGAGCAGCTGGCGCAGCGGCAGCACGCCGCCGCGGCGCTCGCGGGCGGCGATCACGATCTCCGAGACCCGCAGCTCGCGCACGGTGCGCAGCAGATGCTCGTGGCTGGTGCGCCTCGGCGGTTCGCCGAATTCCCGCTCGGCCGACACCGGATAGGTTCCCGCGTACTCGATGGCACGCACCTGGTCATCGGCATGCAGGTAGCGGATCAGGTCTTCGGCCTCGGCGCCGTGGCCCAGCACGAGCACGCGGCGACGCGGCAGACCGAGATCGGTGACGCGGAAGAACATCAGCCGCACCAGCAGCACGCCGCCCATCGCGAACAGCGAGCTCACCGCGAACACGCCCCGGCCGACGTAGAACATCGGCAGCAGGTAGAACACCACGCTCATCAGCACCAGCGTCAGCACGTAGGCCACCAGCAGCCGCTGCACGGTGGTGCGGAAGGGCTCGGCACGGACCTGGTACAGGCCGAGCGAGGTCATCATCAGCACCATCACCACCGTGAACAGTGCCGCCTCCGAGACCGGCAGGCGCATCGCGTACTCGGCCAGCCGGAGCTGGTAGCCGAGCACCATCGACTGGAACAGCACCACCATCTCGATGGCGGTGAGCAGCAGTGTCCGGGCTGAGAGGTAGTGGTTGAAGAGGCGGATCATGGTCGCGGGCCGCACGCACGAAGCGGCGATGGCGCAATCTAGCGCCGGCCCGCGCGCCGGTGCGTGAGGTAGCGCACGCTCGGGCGAAGTGGCCGTGCGTTCAGGCGTCGGTATCGACGGTGCGCTCGGGGACCGTGAAGCGGAAGAAGGCGGCGAGCGCGTCGTACCATGCCGGCCAGGCCTCGCGCAGCCGTTGCGGCGCGATGAAGAAGGTCTCTCCCGAGACCGCAAAGAATTCCGCCGGATCGGTGGCTGCGTAGGGATCGAGCGGCAGCCGGGCGTACCAGGCGTCGGCGGCCTCGCTTTCGGGATCGATGTGGCGCGGCAGTGCGCGCTCGATGGCGTCGAGGCGGTCGCAGAAGTCGTCGTAGGCGGCGTCGAGCGCGGCGCGCCAGGCCGCGCGGCGCCCGGCTGGCAGGGGCGGGATGCCGTCGGCCTCGCCGTCGAGCAGATCGAGCTTGTGGACGAACTCGTGGATGACGACGTTCACGCCCTCGGCGAGCTGGGCGGGGTCGGCGTCTTCCCAGGAGAGCACCACCGGGCCGCCGTCCATCGCCTCGCCGGCCAGCCATTCCGCGTGTTCGTGGACCACGCCCGCGTCGTCGGTGAGGCGGCGCTGCACGCGGAACGCGGCCGGGTAGATCACGATCTCGACGAAGTCGCGGTAGCCGCCGAGGCCGAGCGCGAGCGCGGGCAGGCAGGCCTGCGCGGCGATCGCGGCACGCACCTCGGCTGTCACCTGGAAGCCCTGCACGCCGGTGAAGGTCTTGTCGGCGGCGAAGCGCGAGGCGAGTTCATGCAGGCGCACCCACTGGGCGGGGTCGAGCGCGACGCGCGTGGCCAGCGCCGCGCGCACGCTGGCCCAGGCCTCGTCGTCGATCAGCGGCGCGGGTGGCTTGCGCCTGAACCAGCCCAGCGGCATCGGGGCTTCCTATAATGCGGGAGCCAAGTCTACCGCCGACGTGCCAGCGCGCCCCGACCCGACCCCGACCGCCGCTCCGACCGATCTCGCCAGCCGGCTCGAGGATGCCTACGCGCTCTTCGCCACCCACGGCGAGCGGTCAGTCACGCGCAGTGGCGAGCCCGCGCTGGCGCATGCCCGCGGCACGGTGGCGATCCTGCGCGAATCGCATGCTGACGACGACGCCTGCGTCGCGGCGGCGCTGACCAGCGGCGGGCCGGCGATTCCCATCGAGATCGTCGCGGCCCGGTTCGGCGACGAGGTGGCCACGCTGGTCGAGGCGATGCGTCAGGTGCTGCGCCTGCGCGAGCTGCATGGCGGGGGGCGCGATGGCCGACCGGGCGAGGCAGGGCGTGCCGAAACCCTGCGCCGGATGCTGCTCGCGATGGCTGCCGACATCCGCGTGGTGATCGTGCGGCTGGCCTCGCGGCTGCAGACACTGCGCTGGCATGCCGCGAGCCGCAGCGAGGCTGCGCCCGCGCTGTGCGCCGAAACCCTCGAGGTGCTCGCACCGCTGGCCAACCGGCTCGGGCTCTGGCAGCTCAAGTGGGAACTCGAGGACCTGGCCTTTCGGTTCCAGCAGCCGGATACCTACCGGTCGCTCGCGCGTCAGCTCGACGAAAAGCGGGTCGAGCGCGAGGCTTTCGTCGCGCAGGCGCTCACCGCACTGCGTGAATTGCTGGCGGCCGCGGGACTGCAGGCCGAGCTGAGCGGCCGACCCAAGCACATCCACAGCATCTGGAGCAAGATGCGCAGCAAGCGGCTGGGGCTCGATGACATTCGTGACCTGCGCGGCATCCGCGTGATCGTCGGCGATGTGCGCGACTGCTACGAGGCGCTGGCGCTGGTCCACGGGCGCTACACGCCGATCGACAGCGAGTTCGACGACTACATCGCGCGGCCCAAGCCCAACGGCTACCAGTCGCTGCACACCGTGGTCCTTGCCGAAGATGGCCGGCCACTCGAAGTGCAGATCCGCACCCGCGAGATGCACCGTTTCGCCGAGTATGGGGTGGCCTCGCACTGGTCCTACAAGGAGCGCTCGGGGGGGGCTGGCGGCGCTCGCGCCGACCCCGGTCAGGAGCGCCGCATCGCCTGGATGCGTCAGCTGCTGGCCTGGCAGCGGGAGGTCGGCGAGCGGCTCGGCGCGCCGGCGGGCGAGGGCGGCACGAACGCGGCGGCGCCGGGCGCCCCCGCGCCGGACGCCCAGTCGACCCGGTCCGCTCAGGCCACCGACGCCGAGGCGCCGCGCCTGTACGTGCTCACCCCCCAGGCGCGCATCATCGAGCTGCCCGCCGGCGCCACGCCGATCGACTTTGCCTACCATGTGCACAGCACGCTCGGGCATCGCTGCCGCGGGGCTCGGGTCGATGGTCAGCTGGTGCCGCTCAACACCGTGCTGGCCAACGGCCAGACCGTGGAGATCCTCACCGCGCGGCCCGGCAGCGGTGAGGGGCCGTCACGCGACTGGCTCAACCCCCAGCTCGGCTATGTGCGCTCGAACCGGGCGCGCACCAAGGTCCGGCAGTGGTTCCACGCGCTCGAGCTCGAGCGCGATATCGCCGCCGGCCGTGAGCGGGTCGAGCGCGTGCTCGCCCGCGAGGGGCGCTCGGCGCTGGCCTTCGAGGAACTCGCCACGCGCCTGGGGCAGTCCGATGCGCAGTCGATGTTCGTCGCGGTCGCCCGCGAGGAGATCGGGCCGCGCCAGCTCGAGGAAGCGATCCGCGGGCCGTCCCCCGCGACCGCTGCCGGCGCGGCCGATGAGCAGGCGCTGCTGGCGGCAGCCGCGCAGCGGGCCCGGCAGCGGCCGCGCAGCGAGGATACCGGCGTGCTGGTGGTTGGCGTCGATCTGTTGCTCACGCAGCTGGCGCGCTGCTGCCGTCCGGTACCCCCCGATCCGATCCGGGGTTTCGTGACCCGTGGGCGTGGGGTGTCAGTGCACCGCGCCGGCTGCAGCAGCTTCGCGCAGATGGCCCATCGTGCGCCGGAGCGCGTGCTGGAGGTGGGCTGGGGCGCGGCACCGGTCACATCCGATCGGCGTGCCTACCCGGTGGAGCTGCGGATATCGGCCACCGATCGCCCGGGGCTGCTGCGCGATGTCTCGGAGGTGTTCGCGCGCGACCGGCTCAACGTGACCGCGGTGCAGACCCGTTCGCGTGGCAGCGTGGCCCAGATGCGCTTCACGGTCGAGGTGCCGGATGCCGCCGGCCTGGCGCGCACGCTGGCCGCGCTGCGGACGGTGTCCGGGGTGCAGGAGGCCGGGCGGGGCTGAGTGCCTTGCGCAGAGGTTGGCGCCGTGGCACGAGGCGTTCGGGCGGCCCCGTTGGGGCCGCGCGGCGCCACCCTAGCTTCGGTTGAGCACCGTGATGCTCACCCGCCGGTTGCGCGGGTCGGCGGGGTTGGCGGGCACGCGCGGCGCGGTGTCGGCCACGCCCTCGATGCGCGCGAAGCGACCGGCGGCCACGCCCTGGCTTTCCATCAGGCGCCGGGTGGCATCGGCGCGCTCGGCCGACAGCTGCCAGTTGTTGCGCGCGCTGTCGCCGGCGAAGCCGAGGCTGTCGGTGTGGCCGCGCACCGCGAGCTTGTTGGGCATCCCCTGGATGGATTTCGCGACTTCGCCGAGCAGCTGCGAGGCCTGCGGCTGCAGCTGCGAGGTGCCGAGCGCAAACATCGAGAAGTCGGCCTTGTCGATGATCTCGATGCGCAGGCCATCGGCCTCGCGGCTCACCGCGACCTGATCGGCCAGACCGCTGAGCTCGCGGCTCTGCGCGATCTTCTCCTTGAGCTCCTTTTCGAGCTTGCGGAAGCTGATCTCGTCCTGGCGCTTCTGGTCGCCCGCGCCCTCGCTCGTCGGGGTGTCGTCGCTCGGGCCCTCGCGGTTGGCGTCTTCCTGCGAGGAGCCGTCATCGGCACCGGGGCCGCCGCGCGACTGTGGCGTGAGGCGCTCGAAGAGCCCGGTCTGCTTGGCGCTGAAGGGAAAGCCGTCGGGGTCGATGACCGACTTGCCCCCGAGCAGGCCGTCGGAGCCTGCGAGTTCGCCGAAGCGCACCTGGCTGTGCGAGGAGGGGCGGAAGTACTCGGCGATGCTCTTGCGCTGATCCTCGTTGGTGGCGCCCAGTAGCCACATCAGCAGGAAGAAGGCCATCATCGCCGTCATCATGTCGGCGAGCGCGATCTTCCAGGCGCCACCGTGCGCGCCGTGGTGGCCCTCCTCGATGATCTTCTTGATGATGATCGGCCGCTCGGGCGGCGCACCGCCCGCGGCCGCGGCGGCCTGGGCGGCGGGTGCCGGTGCCGCGCCCGGAGCTGCGGGCGCCGCCGGCGCGCCGGTGGCC
>Ga0315900_10011176_pt1 | contig 11145 bp, 13 predicted proteins | sample LakEriMetagenome_FD_203521 | JGI IMG/M metagenome (GOLD analysis project Ga0315900, IMG submission 203521) | Freshwater fungal communities from buoy surface, Lake Erie, Ohio, United States - Buoy 12 MA114 | ecosystem: Environmental > Aquatic > Freshwater > Lake > Lake biofilm | place: USA: Lake...
CAGAATCAAGGTGAACATCGGATATAAAAAGCATCCATCTTTCTTTGCCATAAACTTGATAATCTTTAAATTCATGCGTGTTCGGAAATATCTTGTTAAGTTTCATGTTTGTTTATTTTAAAGGGGATAAGAATACATCCTATCCCCTCGGCACTAAGGTAGCGAATCTTTCTGCGCCTATAATTTAAAGCCGATAAGCGAAAAACATGCAGCTACGAGCGATAATTTAGGAGGTAATTTTACCTCTATCTCTTTGCCAGCACATTCTTTGCTTGTCTCTTTGATTTTGTCCCAAATGATTTGAGCAAGTTGGATGTATTCACGCCACGTGAATTTAATTTTGTTGTTTTCCATAAAAATATTCACCTCTCCTGCTAGCTCTGCAAAATTAAGTGAGTAACAAGCAATATCACCTATGGGTGATTTAACTGTGTCTGCGTTTTTTAACGCACTTTTTAAATTTGTTTCAATCATTTTATTTGTTTTTAACGTCTGAAAAATCTAAGAATAATTGTACCAATGTTTGCTCCAGTTATTGATTTTATATTCTCCGAAATACTATATAACTCAGTGAATGAAATTAAGAAACTAACACTATATACTATTTGCGAAGGTAACCCAAAAGTAACACTAGCACCGTGAAAAATCATGATACCCACAAAATAAACAACAATCTTTTGTGAAGTACGATATAAGCCTTTACTTGTTATTTTTTCATTCCTTTTTTTTGCCGCAAGAATACCTGTAATTGTATCTGAAAAAACTACAAAAATTGTAAAACTCAAAAAATGTTGGATAGGCAGAAAAAACGAGAAAATTACTCCACAACAAATAGAATAAACTATACCGTCATAACCAAGTTTTAAAAGGTTGTAAATTATTGATTTCATATTTATACTATTTAATTTCCAGCCATTTTTAACCAGTTAGAACCATCGCTTACAAGAGTAGTAAATTTACCTCCACCAGATGTTAATATTATTGCATCTAATGTTGAACTATTTAAAGGTTCAATATTATTTGCATTTGAATTAACTGCACCATTTCCTATATTTTTTATAGTAATCGCCATACCTGTATTTAAACTTGCAGTTGGTAATGTAATTGTAACCGTAGAACTTTGATTTATTTTTAAATATAATTGCTCAATTAAACCGTAATCACTTATTAGTGATATTGTTGTGGATGTTGATGATAAATAACCATTATCACCTCTTGTAACCGATAAAGAACCACTTGTTAAACTTAATCCGCTACCTATGGATATTTCACCTATTGTATTACTACTATTTACACCAAGAACATGAGTTAATGAAGATGTTGTGGCCATTGTACCTACACTTGCACCGCCTGTTAATGTGCTAAAACCTGTTGCGCTAAATGCTCCACTTGTTGCCAAATCTCCCGTAAATGTTTTATTTCCTGCCATACTTTGAGTTGATGTAGTAACTACACCAGATGCAGTAGTTGAAGCATTAGCAATAGTTATATTTGGTGTAGTTCCTCCACTTGATGAAATAGGTAAAGTTCCTGTAACGCTTGTAACAGTACCATTTCCATTACCTGTCCCTGCGCCAATAGCAGTTCTGAAATCTGTAGCACTTAATGCGCTCACCGTATTATCAGCGTTAAACCTTGGGAAAGTAATAGCAGAAGGATTGGTTAATGTAAACATTGATTGGCCTATTGTTGTACCTCCCAAATCACTACGCATTCCATCGGCTGCCCTTTGGCTAACCGTATTATCTGCATTGTATCTTAAAAATGAAATTGCTCCTATATCTGTTAAAGTAAAAGTATTTGCACCTCGAACCGTTGCACCTAAAGCAGTCCTTGCAGCAGAGGCTGATGTAGCACCTGTGCCTCCGTTGGCAATTGCTAATGTGCCAGCCAATGTCACTGCGCCAGATGTAGCAGAGGATGGTGTAAAGCCAGTAGTACCTGCTGAAAAAGTGGTAACACCAGTTGAGGATGTAAGATAAGTTGAATTATCATAAGTTATGGTTGTACCGCTTGCTTTTACAAAACCAGTGCCATTTAACTTTGTTTGATATGTCGAAGCTGCAACACCTGACCTTAAATAATTTGTAAGCATGGTAGCTGTGTCACTTACCAAAAGTGCTGCAGTTGTGTCTCGCCAAATACCTTCACTACTTTTATAATACAAACTTGCATTACTTGCAGGCGATGTAATTAACACATCATGCAATTCATCTAATTCTAAGCCATTTTTTATTTTGACGAACAATTCACCAGAACCAGCATTACTCTTAACACAAACACCAATATAAACATTATGATTAGGTGCTTGTGGCTTGGTTGATGTTAATCCTCCTGCAACTGTTGGAGATAAGTAAACCGCAGAATCTTCTGTTAATCCTGATGTGTTTATTCCGGTAATTAATCCTTCTGTAATAACATAGCCACTTGCATTGTCTGCTATGCTTTCAGCCACTATACCAAATGTATTTGCCGATGTTGGATCGCTTGTTGCAAGTGCCTTGGCTGCCGTTATTCTGTTTCCCTGGCTACCTGACAAATAAACCGCAGTACCCTTAGATAATGTTGAGCCAGTAACATTGCTTACTCTTTGATGTAGTTGCTGCCCTATTACATTGGTCACATTGCCACCTTTTAAGCCTTGAATCAAAGAGCCTTGCGAATCATTGTATTCTACTTCACCCACTCCTACTGTGCCATCCTTTGCCGTATTAAAGGTAATAGAATCAAATGGCATTGTTGCACCTTGAATAATTACCGTGTCTGAATTATTAAACTTCCATCCTCCTTTAGTCTTAATGTAACTAAATAAGACATTGTTTACTGTATCAAATAAATGGTAAGCATTATTAATAGTAGAAGGTTTTAATGCTGTTGTATCGCTTGACCTTCCTCTAAAAACCAATCCATCTCCAGTTGTTTGATAACCCAATCTTTGTTTATTGCCTGTCGCTGGATACTGGGCAAAGGCAAAGGTGCAGGAAAGGAGGAGGAGAAAGGATAGCGTTTCTCTTTTCTTTGGAATCTTAATTTTGTTTATCATTTTACCTATGTATTTTCTTCCTAAACCAAGTACAAGTTCTTGCGCTAAAACACCAGCAATGCGACCAATAGATTTTAAAATCTTTCTTTCTTTCTTAGGTGCTTGTATTTCCATTAGTTTATAATTATTGCAAAAATTATATAATTTGAACCATCGTAATGCGTATTACTATCTATTGTAATTGTGCTTGGTTGAGTAATGGTATATTGAGATGCAATTAATTTCTGCCCATTTTGATAAACTTGGATAGATGCATCTGTATTTGTGGTTGGCAAAACTCCATCGTTTTTAGTGTACGTTAAAACATTGGAATTAACTGCAATAAATTCCTCTGAAAATATAGAAATTAAAGAACCTGTTACAGTTACATTGGTAATGCTTTCATTAACATTATTATTAACTACTCCGCCACTTCCTGCGTTATTAGCAACTTCTGCAAAGTCGCGAGGTTTCGATAAAACTGTTCTTTCTGTATAACTAGGCATGCTCATCTATTTTAAAGTAATCACCTCTCCAAATATCTGTGTTTAAGTCGTATAAACCACGCTCAAATACATAATATCCGGATGAGTATTCAATTACTTTGTGAGGTAAATAAACATCATCTATGCTTAAATTTTGAAATGGCATATCTATCATTCTTGGTAAAGGTCTTAACTGTCCTTTTATTACTTCATTCACAAGAAGCTGCGTCACTTTGTTAAAGCCTTGCCCGGAGGAAACATCCCAGGTATTACTTAGCTTAAATGTACCAGCGTCTTCTTTAACTTTTAAAGCGCCATTTGTTGTTGCGGATATTCCATCGCCTAAGTATGTATCTAAATCAAATACTACAGAAGATTTTTCATCGTTATCTGATCCGTATTCTTTTATATCTGCTTGTCCGCCAATAGTGCCATCCGGAAGAAATTCTAAATAATTATTATTAATAGTATATGAAAGTGCGTAATTGCTTATAATATTTGTTCCTGCCTCATTGCGCATCTCCTTTAAACGCATTGACCAAACATATTCAGCAGTCTCAGGAATATCTAAAGTATCAAATGATATTGTTTTATTAACTACAAAAGCATTATCAGCAAATACAGTTTCTACATTAAATTCATATTCTGCTGCTGATGTCTCCCAACTGGCAGCATCTAACTGAAAATTAAAACCAGTTGTATAATTGACATTTCTTTTTAAATATTTATTTTCTTGTTTTACTTGTAAGGATGTTATTTTACCAGTAAAATTAGGAGTAGATATAGAATCTAATTTTAATGTATTTGTGTTTATTGATTCTATGATATATTCATAATCTCCACTTTCAGTTATTGTTTTTGTAACTCCTCCTAAACGTAGCCTTAACTCTCCAGTATTATCTAATTTTACTTTTATATTAACGTAATATTTTCTATTAGCAGTAACGCTAAAAGTAGTATAATAAGCTTCTGTCGCAGCCAATGTTCCCTCCAATATGCCATCAGCAATTAACCAACCACTGCCCAATGTCCAATTAGCAGATGCAAAACCCTGTAAAGGAAATGAATTAATTATAGATGCTAATTTAATAGCAAATACAAATTGATAAGGCTCAAAAGTAGCAGGAGAAATTACCGCAGCGTAAAAATTTAAAATGCCTGTATAACTTAACCTTGCCTCTACATTTGTGCTATCCAATGTGGGAGTGATAACTTGCTCAGGTGTCGCATTTGTAGCGTAGGTATATTCTTTCCCGGCAAGTAAATTTTGTTTTCCAAAATAGTTATAGCGTATAACTGCATTTTTTAACGGAGGATAATATGACCATCTGCCACCGCTTAAACGCATTAATTTACTATTGGCTAAATCAGTTTGCCGATTTAAAGTAGTAAAATCTAAATTAAATGTACCACTACTCTGAATGCCAAAACCATTATATTTAAAATATCTATGATTCTTTGGATTAAGATATTCGTTAACTTGAATAAACCAATATTGATTTCCACTAAATAAAAGCCTTGCTCCAAATGTCTGGCATATTTTTTTCAATACATCGTAGCAACTTTGATAGGTATAATTATTCTTTGTATCTCTGTGATAAAAGGCTCTGTGACTTATAACTGTGCGCAGTGCAAAGTCATTATTTGCTGAATAAGTTATACTATTTTCATGCCAATTAAATACAGTGTGTAGTATTGGCAAGTTATTTGCTACTAAATTCTCCTGTACGAAATCCAGTTGATTTAAACAATTACAAATATGCTGAACTACTGTATCTTGACCTAAATAAGGACCTACCTCACTTTTATACAACAATGTTTTCAACCACGCTAAGCCATCAACCGCCTCAATTTGTGCAGTGAATCCTATATCCGTTGTAACATCTTCAAACTCTACTAAATCAGTAACTATATATCCATACCATTTAAATAGTACTGTTGTATTATCATCCTCATAACTTGTCAACTCCATGCTAAACCTACCCTCAACGGCAAATCCTATGTCATTAAGCAAAGTTTGTAAAGCTGCAGAATTTATAATTAAATTTAATCTTAATCGAGATCCGATAATAGGAGCAAAACGCTCCATGCCTTGGCTTGTTTCACTGTCATATTGAAGCTGAATATTGATAGTATCAAAAGAACCGACTGCACCAGAATAATCTTTATCTTTAATAGATATAGTTATCTTCCTTTTCTTCTCGTTGTAAACAGTCGTTTGATACCTTACCGCCATTATTGAACTCTATTTAAAGTCTTTTGTGAACGATTTAATAAAATAATCAAATCATTGCCACTTATCCTTGTTTCCAACACTCCGCCCATGCCTCCTACATCGCCAAGCATAGCCTTTAATTTTGAAAGAGGTGCTATAACTTCAGGGTCAACCCTTGCGTTTCTATTATCTCCCACCGTTGCCATCGTTGGTCCAAAAGCCAAGCCGCCTTCTGCAAGTTTGGGAGGAGATATTTTTGAAATTATTGTAGTAAATAATCCAGATGCTAAAGCTCCAGCTGCACCTGCAATAGCTACACCAACTGGACCTAATGTACCAGCAGGCCCTTTTAAAGTGTTAGCTACTGCTGCAGCAACACCTTGTTGTATCAATGACTTTATAATGCTTAAACCACCTTTAACTACTGCATTAGCAAAATCATTAAATGAACCTATACCTTTTTCAAACTCATTTGCTAAAAGTCCAATACCTGATGATATAGCAGAATTAATATTTATTGATGCGTTACCTAATTCATTCATTTTTAATCCTAAAGACTCTATTTCAGTTTTAAAAGCTACAATAGCAGGAATAGGAGGAACAAATTTTGTAGTAGCATCATTTAAAGCTAATATTGTTTCTTTTAATCTTTCTGCTTCAGCTGTAACGCTTGTTAATTTTGTTGGCAACACATCTAATGTTGGCAACATTGTTGTAATACCTAAAGGCTGTGTAGAAGGTTGTAAAGTAGCTGCTTTACCGACTGTACCACCTGTATTAATTGCAGTTGGTTCAGTTGGTAAAGTTGGTGAAGTTATACCTCCGCCACCTCCACTTGCTTTTGCACCAGTAGTAAACAATGAAGCAAGTTTACCTTTTAAACTATCAACCGTTTCTCCAATACTTTTAAATTCAGTAGCAACAATTCTTTGCTCTTTTTGATATTCAGTTAATCCATCAAGATTAAATAATTTTAATCCAAGAGATTTTTGTAAATTATCTATACTTTTTAAAACTGATGCCACACCTGACATCACGCTATTTTTAATATTTATCCATATATTTTTAAATCTATCAGTAAATGCTTGCCAATTATCATATACATATAAGGCAATCGCACCAAGCGCAGCAATTGATGCAGTAACAACTAAAATCATTGGGTTAGCTGCTAAGTAGGTAAATGCTTTACTTATATTACCAATTCCTTGCACCACAAATTTTGTAGCACCAACTAAAGCACCATATGTACTTATTAATTTACCCACAATAAATATAATAGGACCTATAGATGCGGCTACCAAAGCAGCCTTAACTATAAAGCCTTGCGTCTCTGGATTAAGCGCCTTAAATCCATCTACTAATCCTTGTATATATTTGCTTAAACTTTCTGCAACGGCTTGTAAATTTAATGATTCATTAATTGCTTTACCAAATTCTGCCAAAGAAGCCGTTACATTATCCTTTAAATTATCAAACGTATTCCCTAACCCTCCTTGCGCCCTTTCCAACTTACTTAAGGCAGATACGGATCGCGTAATAAATTCCTCGCTACTTACACCTATTGCCCTTATACCTTCTGCAGTAACTGTGCCAAATTCCTCTTTCATCACTCTGGCAAACTCTGGCAACCTTTCTTTTATCTGATTAAGATCTTCTTGTGTAACTTTACCAACTGCACTTATCTGACTTAATGCCAACGTAACTCCACTAAACTGTTCTGCACCACCTCCAGACCTTGCTACTGCATTACCAAACTGTGTAATAGTTTCTCTGGCAGCATCGGCAGACATTCCTACTGATTGCAAAGAAGCTGAAGCTTTAACAACTTCAGGTAAAGCAAGACCAGGATTCTCGGCAACTTTCCTTAATTTATCTAACTCTTCCTTTGCTCCTTCACTACTACCCATAATAGCAGTTAATCCCTTCTCCAACTTCTCCATGTCAGCAAATGCCTTTAAAGAAGCCGCACCAACACCAATCAATGGCAGCGTAATAGACTGCGTCATTGTGCTGCCTATAGATTGCATTTGTGAGCCAAACTTAGCCATGCGACTTTCCACCTTGGCCAGTTCTCTGGAAAGGTTGGAAACATCTATGCCAAGTTTTAGCATTAAAGTAGAACCGCCTGCCATATTTTACTCTTTATCCCATTTCTCAAAAATTGATTTATCAATTTCTGTTAAACTTCGTTTTATTGGTTTTACATTATCTGTCTCCCAAGGAAATTCAATTAAATCTTTTGGCTTAATCGACTTTCCTTTTGCCGTATGAACATTTAATAAAAGTGTTGTTTGCCACCTGGCACGTTCCCACTCAAATTGCTGCTCTATTTCAAATTGATTATTATAACCTTGCATGGCTATTATAACCTCTCTTAATGTCATTTCATAAAATTGCGGAGGTGGAAATCTTAAGACTCCAAAGCAAAATCGTTCGATATACTCCAGTGTTAACTCACCGCCTCCGCTATCTCGTTTTTTCTTTCAGGATCTTCAGGAACTGATATCTCATTTGTTATCAATTCTGTTATCCTATTTATTCCCCCCTTATCCAAATCTACTAAGTCGCAAAACTTTTCTAAGGTATATGGACATTTCTCTCCCTTTGCTTTGTATCCAGCCTGCACACCGGCAAAGGCAAGTTCAAGGGCAAATAAGAGGTCTTCGCCAAGTTGGGAGAGGTCACTAAGTTTTAGATTCCTCTCCCTTAAAAATGTACCTAAAACGAACATACCAAATTTTACTGGAATGTCCGCTTCAGCTATTTTTATTGTTTTCATTTTAGGTAATTTTTAATTCTAAGATTTAACTGACTTTGTAATTGCACCTGTAACTTCAAACGAAGCTGAATAGCTTGTATTTTCCTCTACGGCTGCGTTTAAATCCAATGATGTACAGATGGCAGACATTGTAAACACGTTATCACCGCTCACATCTGTAGTAAACTTAATCGTTAAAGCAGTACCACTAATTAAATCTGTAAAGAGATCATCAAACAAGTAATTTGTAGAAGAATCGCCAGGCCCAGCGTACAATGCCTCCGTTGATAAAGTTCCTGAAAGCTGACCTTTTTTAACTTCTCTCCATCCACCGCTTGCGCTATCTTTGGTTAAGATTTCACGCATAGCTGCAGTAATGTTCATTTGGCAGGATGTGGCATATCCGATAGCAGTGCTATCTTTGTATAGTCGCATCAACGTACCGTTAATAATTCCAGTTGTTGCCATTTTATTATTTTTTAGCTTTTGACAAATCTATATTAACATCAATTTTTTCCAATTCATTCTCATCCTGGAAATATTCCATGGGCATAGGCACTGGAACATAAATTGGTTGAGGTGCTTCTTGTGTTTTCTTTTCAGGCATTTGCTCTACTACAAAGTCATCATCAAGATGTTCTGCAATGCCATCAGCAACAAGTTGCTTGCCAAAGTCGGAAAGGAATACGCCTGTTGCGCCTACTGGCTTACCGTTCCAAGGTTTTATTAATCTTAGTTTCATAATTATCTTTTCATTCTTGCCATAAAATCAATACTCATCCAATATACATTTAGCGTGGGATTGTATACTTGTGAATCGCTAGACATATATTTAATGGTTTGCACTTCAACTCCATTTACAGTCCCTACAAACCTATCAAGGCTATTTCTTATGTTATTTGCGAGTTCTTGCGTAGTATCATAACTTTGAGTATAGCAATCAATTTGAAATTGCACCTCCTCCAAATTACTTTGTCCATCCTTGTAATCAACTGGAGTAGAATTAACAATAGTGTAAACACAGAAAGGATATTGCACATCCTGAGGTGTCAAATCAGGATAACTGTAGGCTCTGCGCTTAACCTTCCATATATTACTTTTCCTATCATTTCCACCAAATTGTGTTCATACCATTTATTTGAGCCCTTGCCTCTGCAGACATTGCTTTAAAAACTGGTATTTGTGATAAACTCCTTGCTTTTAATACTATCTTTCTTCTCCATGCTTTAGCAGAACCATACACCATATGAGCATAAAAACCATTATAACTTTGCTCACTATTTAAATAGGTATTGTTACCTCTATCTTTTATATAATGAGGTCCTACTGCACCTAATTTCCACTTATATTTTTTAAGTATTTCACTTAATATTTGAACCGATCTTTTTAAATTACCAGGTTCAATTTTATAAGCATATGTTCTTGTATAAACTCTACTTCCAGTATTAATTGTTTTTCCAATGCCTAACTTATTTTTTTCTTGTCCCCATGAAGTAAAATAATGTGTTTCTTTTGACACAGGTATTATTGAACGGTATATTTTTAAAGCAATAGGAGTAGCTGATTCAATAATTTCATGTCTTTGGTCTAAACTAACAACTCTCATTATTTTTTCCATTTCCAAAACTGCATCTGCTAAACCAGTAACAACTAAAGCACTACTTGATCTACTTCCTTTATAATTAGATTTCTGTAAGTCTCGTAAGTGAGATAATTGTTTTTGAGTAAGATACGACATTGTAAAAATTTAAATAGGAGAACACATAAGCATTCTCCTATTATTTAAGCAACTGTTAGCGTTAAAGCACTTGCGTTAAACTTAACCTCATCACCAGATGCAATTGTTTTAGCAGTTGTCAAAGCACCATAAAATAGTAAATCTCCTCCAGTTGCAGAAGTAAACACCGCAACGTGAGTAGCAGATGCGGTAGCCGTTGCACTTGATGTAATAGTAACTGCAGATGCATTCGTAATTGTACCATTTCCACCTATACCTCTTGTCCAAGAACCTGCACCAGAAGCAACAGATACTCTTGAATACAAAGCACCAGTTGCACTACCTCCTTCTCCTGGATCTTGTGAATACAACTGTACAAAAGTAGCAGTCGGAGCAGCTGCAAAAGTTGTTCCTGCTATCCATCCTGTTATTTGGTCTTCCAAATAATTTGAAAAAGCACTCATAGTTTATTAGTTTAAATTATTTAAAATTAGTTCTCTCTTTTTGTTTTGTTTATCCACTCTAAGCACATCGTTTAAATACTCTCTTCCCTCCTTCACTATCGCCTCTCTGTCAAAGTCTTTGTTTTTCACTGCCTCCATGACATCGCCAAACTTCTCATACTTTATTACACCTGGAATATTGTACTCTGGTATGCCCTTTGGCGCAATCGTTACTCCGCCAGCGACTAACATCTCAATGGCAAATATATTGCTCTTTGCAAAGTTAAAATTGTTTTTGAGTAACGGAAATAAGCCGTAGTGACATTGGCTATTGTTTAATGTTTCAAAGTAGCCAAATAGACTACTATTCCATTCCTTTGTTTTCACCTTTGGAAATAGATGAGCCATGATAAAATCCTGTATGCCAAGCATGGCAACATCGCAGCTTTCATCTTCCGCTAACTCATTTATATAACTTGAAATGCTGCCTATGTCATCCAAGTGG
>Ga0315900_10011177_pt1 | contig 11145 bp, 11 predicted proteins | sample LakEriMetagenome_FD_203521 | JGI IMG/M metagenome (GOLD analysis project Ga0315900, IMG submission 203521) | Freshwater fungal communities from buoy surface, Lake Erie, Ohio, United States - Buoy 12 MA114 | ecosystem: Environmental > Aquatic > Freshwater > Lake > Lake biofilm | place: USA: Lake...
AGATGCACATTGTTCAATTTCGATATTTCGAGCTTTCTTAGATCCCGTTCAACGGTCGCTTTGAACCCATCTTCACCTCCGAAGAATTTCACTGGTTCAAAATGCTGTCGCCCATGATACTCTACCGCAATCTTCCATTCAGGAAACCAAATGTCGTAGTGCTGATTCCCTAAAAAAACTGGTTGTCCTCCGTGGACAACTTTAACTTCCTTGAATTCATCCGTAAGAAAACGGAATAAAGCAGTTTCTTCAATCCACCCCTCTCCAATTTTCGGTATGCCGTTCATCTCACGAACTCGGTTTTCCGCTTCCGCGCAAAGATTTCCGAGTAGATCACAGAATTCATTGCGCTTTCTGAGATAGGGAAAATCATCACGATCAGATCGGTTGAATACGAAATAGGGTGCCTCCGAAGAAAGACTGTCCTCCCAGTATTGGAACACACAACCCAAAAATAAACGACTAGGCAGGATTGGTCCATCCATAAAGCCTAAAGTCCGCATCTGTTCAAACCATTTTCCGTGAATCCTAGCGTAATCATTAAACACATCCAAGATCGCCGCTCGATAAGCGATCTCCCTGTCTTTGATATATTTTGAAAACTTGTTTCGACCTGATGTGTGAGCTAAGTCGATTGGATCAGCATCCCGACCCAAAAAAAACTGACTGGATAAACGTTGGTTTGTTAATCTAGAATCCCGCTTAAATAAAGTTGTCGGCTGTGAATATTCAAAAAAACCATCGTAATCACCCAAGGCAAGTAACGCATCCGCTGCCCATCTTCTACAGTAGATTGGAATTGACTCATGATCCCAGTAATGCTTTACGTAGTTGGACTGGATTCTATGAACCTCTGTTAACCCTAGAGTTTTCCAGTTTCGTAGGACCTTAAAGGCCGCCACGAACACGTAGCTAGCATTTCCTCCGACGTCTACATACTCTGCTCTAAGAAGCTTCGATTCAACCGATCTGTAGAAACGCAACTGCTCTGCGTTCATGTCGGATTCGTTTGAGCAAGTAACTCTAAACTTCGGTATCTGTTGTTCGCCTGATGTGCTCATGTTGTTACGACAATTCGAAAATCGATAATTGGTTGTGAATGTTCATGGTGCGCATACCCCCAAAGCAGAGAAACCGGCGACTGCCATCGTTTTCTCTAAAGGGGAAAAGAGCAATGCTTGCTTGTTCGCTAGACAGAAGTTTCCTAGAATACAGGAATGAGCAAGCTACTGCGATTGTTTTTGATGCTTTTTCTGGTGTTCCCACCCCAAACCGTCCACGCATGGTCCGAGGGCGGTCATCATTTGATTGCAGCGATCGCCTTTAGCTTGCTGACAGACCAGGAGAAAGCCGAGCTTCTGGCCGTGCTCAAGCAGCACCCCAGGTTTGCGGAGGATTTTGTCCCACCAGAGAAGCTTGCCAATGACGAAGAGCGAACGCGATGGCTCGTGGGCCGTGCAGGCTACTGGCCGGACGTTGCACGCCGACAGCCCAAGTACCACCGTTCCACTTGGCACTACGAGCTCGGGCCGACGATCGTGCTAGGTAACCCAGACGGAATTGCGGTTCCAGACAGACCAGGATCGCTACCTTTGGATGCTACCCTGGAAACCCAGGATCTATACCTCTCACAAGCAGTTGAGCTATGCCGGAAAGTTCTCTCGGACAAATCACAACCCGCCGGAGACCGAGCCATCGCGCTTTGCTGGATTGGGCACCTAGTCGCCGACTCGCACCAACCGTGCCATGCCGGTAGCCTCTACATGGAGAAGGTATTCGTGAAAAAAGACGGAGATCGTGGGGCCAACAGCATTCCGACCAAACAGCGTCAGAACATGCATGCACTCTGGGATCAGCTTCTTGGGGACGAATTTGCACAGCGGACGAATCGACGTAGATTTGCCGAGATCACATCGAGTCCACAGCTAACCGAGATCGGACGAATCGCGGTGTCGATCCCAGGTGGTTTGAATCCGCTGGTTTGGCTTGGCGAGAGCCGCAAAGCAGCCATTGAGAATGTCTACGCTCCGGAAGTCCTGGATTCGCTGAACATCGTTTCTCGCGGGATTGCTGAGAAGCCAGAGCCCCTAGAACTCTCCGAGCCATACCTGAAAAACGCTGGTCGAGTGGCTCAGGTGCGTGCTGTGGAGGCGGCGTACAGGTTAGCGGAGATCTGGAAGAATTAGTCTTAGGGAGAAATCTAGATGTCCAAGCCGCTTTTGGGCGTGTACACTTTAGAGACGCATGGAAAAACTTGGTGGAGACAAAATCAAATGGCTTTCGACACTTCTGATATTGGCGATGACCTTCAGATTAGTGAAATCACTCCACGCAAAAGCGCTGGCGGTACCTGGGTGACGGGTTCACTACACGGGCATCGATTTGAAGCGCTGGTGTTTAACGACCATGCTGACCGTCCAGAAAACGAGATGGGACTTAGCCGGATAGCGAAATTCTGGCTGAGACGTGAATCGGACCAAAAAGAAGTTTGCCATTTTGATCGTGGCTGGGATCTGGAGCCAGCAACGGAGGAAGCCACCGCCATCGCTAACTTTCTGGCCGCTGGACTTGCTGAGGTCGTTGAAGCTGCGCGCCGCCATACCGACCTATGATCAACGTTGCGGGCGTTTTGCCGGTCGCAATGCCATCGCTGAGCAATTTTTCCAGTCAGGTGGCCGATGTAACAAGCTATTCTGAAATGCGGAGTTTCCGCAGGCTCTGTCATTGTTAGCTTCGAGAAAAATGACAGCGTTAGAGACCAAAAACCAGTAAACAGTGCATGTGCACTTCGATGCCGTTTCAAAGACTGATTTTCCTCCCACCCAAGAAGCTGGCTTCCGACGAGGAGCAAGCTCGCTGACTGGAGAGCGAGCTGGCTATTGGCGAGGTGTTTCACGCAAGCAACCTACCGACCACCGATCCACCGGCCACTACAGGCTTGTACCGACGATTGTGCTGGGTGATACAGACGGAATCCCGGTTCCAGACAGACCCGGATCGCTACCCATGGATGGCACCCCGGAAACCAAGGATATTCATCATTCTCAATCGGATGCCAACACTTGTTGCCCTAGGCGCACGTGTTGCTAGCCACGATAATGCTCTCACGAGCGGGTAACGGGGCCCGCACATTGTGCATCAATGGCTAAACAAGTTGGTTACAGTGTATGGCAGTTTTGCGATTTCCGAATCCAGTATCTGACGTCCCGAAGTTTGTGGATGTATTCCGGCTTCTCCACAGGCATCTCGTGACGCCAAATTTCGGGCATGACGATATCGTCAGAGTTTTGATTGAACAGGGGCAAGTATCGTCATGCGGCACGGTAGGGGATGAAGCACTTTCACGATCGACGCGGGATGATCGATCGCGAGACCCATTGTTCAATCAAGCAAAGATGTACTCGGAGCTTTATAGGATGTTGGGTTGGATGCACCCTGGCTCGGATTCAGGGCATTTTGTTTTTTCTGAAATCGCTTCATATGTCGCCGGGGAACGGATCGATTCCCCCCTGATTCTAGAGAGCGTCTATTCGATCGTGTTCCCTAACCCGCATGTCGAAAACAGAGGTGGCCACACGATACGGCCATTTTCTCAGATTCTGAAAATGATGCGTTTACTAGGTGGTCAAATCTGCCGTGACGAATTGATCATCTCGGTGTTGGCAATGACAAACGATCGGGAAGATGACGTTTCGCTAACGCAAGCGGAAGCAATTTCACGCATCCGTGGCAAAAGACAGCGCCTCGTAGACGCGCTTTCCAGAGTAGCAGGCTCGTTACAGGAAAATACGCTCAAGAACTACACAAGGTTTCCGCTTGGGATCCTAAAGTCGACCAACTGGGCAGAGTCCGTAAACCAAAAAGGAATATACGAACGCCCCATAAAGGTTTATCGCCTGACTCCTGCAGGCGAGAAAATTGCAGATTTACTTCACACAAAAGTTGATGTGCGCCATTCAGACCTCGCTAACTTTTCGGAAAGCGAGCGTGCAGCCTTCGTCCTGATTTCCCAATATGAACAACTGGGAAGAGGAGGATTTGATTTAGAGCCCGTAAAAGAAATTTACTTGGATTTGTTAAAGATGTGTCGACCAATACTACTCAAATTCAATCAGCATTCGCTAGACAATATACTCTATTCGCCATTCCAACAAGCCTCACCGATCGACCTACATCTCGCGAAGAAACTAGACGAAAGCTTTGGTGGATAATGAGGCAATTCAAGAAGCGAATACATTGCTCACCGGCATTTGAACCATTGCTGCAACCCGAATCTATTGAACGCACCGAAATGTCAAAGCCTGGGCTGTATTCAACGCAGCGAGGGCAAATCCAGTCTCGTTGTGTGAATTGCGAACCGAAACATTGTTTAACGTTCGATAAGGATGAAGTCCCTTCAAACTTTCCCGAATTTAGTCGAGGTGTATGTCCAGTAAATGCTATCTCGTTTTCGGAGACCTTACGTACGATCGAAATCACAGATGCATGCACCAATTGTAACCTCTGTCTATTGAGGTGCCCATACTTTTCTTTGTTCACGGGAGAAAACACACCTCAGGTCCTGCCCTACTGCTCTGAAACCTACAGAGAACAAAATAGTTTAAATGTATTTGATATTTTTCAGCTACCAAAATCGAACAAGGTTCTCCCAAAGGAAGTCAGGAAGGCAATCGATCGCACTGTCTATGGCCTTCGATCATCAGACCAGTCAAGCTACTACCCACTAATTGGAGTGTTTCTTACGTCGATCGGGCTTAGCACTTTAGTATCTCGCGCTGGCGACACCAATAATCGCATGGACGCCGTAGTCATTGATAAGAGAGATTCGATTCCGATTGAAATAAAGTCGCCAACCGAGACTGAATACATCAATATAAAGGCGGTACGTCAAGCAGTTGAAAACAAAATAGTCATGACTGCACGAGGCATGTTTCCAACACGCTTGGAAACCACAACGCTTGCAGTCGGCTATCTGTACCCGAACACAAGAAGTGATGTCGATGAACTAATAGAGGATATTGCTTATGCCTATAACATAAACGTGGGAATAATCTCTCTGGAGGTACTTTTGATTCACGTTTGGAATTACTACGTGAGAGGAGACAGGTCAGTCGCGAATTCCCTGAAATCACTTCGAGGTAGAGCCAGTGCGAAAATTCTTTAAGACAGGCTTGAAATCGTCTGCTCGAACGCTCAAAGAAGATTGGGAGCTGGAATTCCGCACGTTTGGGGAGGGAAAGGCTGGAGTAATCGGCTCGCAAGCTGCAATTTCTGATGGAGCGTGCCTACATTGCAAGGATTCACCTTGTGTGTATTTTCATGAGTCCCAGATAACAACCCCGGTTCTATTGCAATTTCCATTCAATCGAAGTAATGAAGTCTGTCCAGTTGGTGCGCTGTCGGTCGACAGCTCGAAACAAATTCCGATTGTTTCAGATTCGCTATGCATTGGATGTGGCCTATGTGTTTCGAGATGTCCAGCCAATGCGATTTTCATTGATAATCGTGGTTCGGCCGTTCTTAATGACGGAGACAGTGATGCCTTTAATACAGCAGAAGTTTACAACGAAGCATCCCACTCGCTCACAATTCGCGAATTGGAAAAAGCACCAAAAAACGGTACAATTCGACATTTGTCATATCGTTCTGTAGATAATGTTCTGTCGCGTGTCGCCGCATTAAAGCTTAGCAACACGAACCAAAAATTACTTGCTCGGAATTTGCTGATTTGCCTTGGTACTGAAGCAGCGATAAGTTCAGTAGGCGATACAAATCTCCGAATTGATATGTGGTGGGCTAACTCCGGAATACTTTACGTAACAGAGGTGGATTTTGATCTGGTCAGTTTAGTCGACTCGCCACGGAATTTGCTTGACGATATTGCGGTTTGCGTATCTCGTCACGGGGTCAGTCGCGAATCTATTTGCGCCGCTGTGATCAATATCGAGTTCCCAAATAAACGATCTGATTACTATCATCTCATCGAAGACATCCAAAAGGTGGCGGGAGCGACGATAATCACTCTACCCGTAGCTGCGCTTTTGCTTGCGCTTTGGGGCCATAAGAAGATTGATTGTATTAATCTGTCAGAATGCGTTGCAATAAAGAACTCGGAAGGCTCAGCAGCTTGCGTAAAAGGATTCGTGTCAGACCAGTTACTTCTGAATAGTCGATACCTCAGAGCAACGAAATGATGAGATTCGTGTAATCTAGAACAGCAGTGATGCTTGCGTTTCGGAAACAAGCTTTATCCTTTTTTCCGCTAAATCTACATAGTCCTTGTTTATGTCGGTGCCCCAATAGTTTCGGTTGTTGACGAACGCGGACACGCACTCTGTACCGCTGCCCACGAACGGCACGACAACGAGCTCTCCTTCATTTGAAAAATGCTTAACTATTCGGTTAGTTATTGAAAGTGGTTTTTGTGTGGGGTGATCGACTTTTTCATCCCGAAAACGTCGACCTGCGAGGACAGGAAATGACCAAACATCTCCTGCTAATCGCCCTGCGGGATTTGGTGTCCACACTTTTCCTTTTTTTGTGATTGGGTGTTTTAGTCTTTCTGTACTCTTGTAAGGCTCCCGTATTTCATGATATGTGTATTGCTCACCGTTCGAGAACCAAAGAACTGGTTCATAGTGAGCGGCTAGCGTCTTTGTGTATCCTGCAAAACCATTCTCGTATCGCCAAATGATTTGCCGCCTATAACTGAACCCCTGCTCATACATGGCAACCTGAAGAAAACAAAGATAATGATGGATGCCGTATACAAAAATGCTCCCTCCATCTTTTAAGATCCGCTTGCACTCTGAAAGCCAAGATTTGCACCAAGGCAACCACTGATCGACATCTCGCCACTCTCGCCAGTTACCGAATGTCTTCCCAAGGTTATAAGGTGGGTCTGCGATAACAAGTGATGCACAGCCGTCAGGGAGCTTTCGCATCAGCTCAATGCAATCACCGACATAAATCTTGTTCAATTCTACCTCAGTCCGTTGATTCATAATGCGCAGTTCTGAAGAATTACGATGTACTGGTGGTGAATGTTCGGAACAAACGCCGCAGGGTAACCATACGGAAAGATACGTTTGTGCCTTTGGTAGAGTACTGTTATTCCCTTTAGAGTGAATCCATTCTGCTCCATTCGCTGCGCAAGGTCGGCATGAAACATATGGAAGCGTTTCTTATCCCTGAAATCGCTGACAATTACAGCCATATACTTGTTCTTCTTGAGAACTCTCCCGCACTTTGATAGTATTGATGTAAGTCCAACGAGAAACTCTTCGTATGACTTGATATTCCCAAGATCCCTCGGATCATTGCTATATTTTGTGTCAAGCTGCTTTTCAGTTCTCTCCTGCTTGGCTTTGTGGTCCTCTTTGTGCAAGATGCACCAATACGGAGGGCTGGTCACAACAAAATCAACGCTTTCGTCTGGTAGCCGATCGAGAACTTCCCGCGAGTCTCCAAGGAGTACTCTCTGTTCTTCATTTGGGAATAACGAGGGAGCTACCTCTTTTTCTAGGCGTTTTGTTGTCAAATCGACGTAGTACGGGTTAAGTTCTATGCCTATTCCCTTCCTGCCTGTTACCGCACACGCTTTCAGGGTCGATCCAACGCCAGCGAACGGATCCAAAACAACCTGACCTTGCTTCGTGAAGAAGTTGATTAATCGTGAAACATCCGTGAAAGAGAAAGGTGCAGGATGAAGTCTCTCGATTTCGGCCTCAGCATGGTTCTTGCCCAGACCGCGTTGCATCCAAACTGATATCGTCTCTGGAAGCCATTCTTTTGCAGTTAAGTCATTGAGTTTGTTCGCTGGCGAAACTCCCTTTTCGGTTTGAGCTGGAACTTCCACCGAAGTTATTTCAATAGACGCATCTGTGTTCCCCTTTGGTTTTCGGCTATTTACAGCGCGTTTTGGATTGGGTGTTTTTACCGATTGCACCTTAGTTTGACTGCTTGACTGCTTCCGTGCCATGCTGGCCTCATTTCTTTTTTTTGGTGTTTGACATGCGATTGCTTGCCAAGTTTGCCCTGGAATTCAGGTAGTTATCTATCGCATCACGAATTACCCAAGCCACTGAAACCTTCTGTTTTGATGCGATGATCTCAAGCTCAGAATAGTCCATCGACGGTACCGAAACAGAGAGTCGAACCTTTGATGCAGTAGTTTGGTTTTGACTTTTCATATTCGACTCCGTTGCAGTTCCACATCGGTTCAATCCCGAGTTGCTGATGTACGGTGCATCGTACACCACTGTGGTGCACAGTACAAGAAGGGATACAAGCAAAACCTTGGCAGCATGGCGCTTTCAACAGGCACCTACTTGTCCATTTTTATCAGGCTTTTTGCATCGGATGGCGAGGGTCATCACCTCGGGTCGCGATGTAATCTGAAAGTAAGATAGTATTCCGTGGCCCACATTCCAATGCAGCTTCAATTGGCTTGGCAGTCATTTTCACATAGATCCCCCCAATCGCCGGTCACATCACGGTCCGGGAGTTCGATGCATTCCAAACCAGCGACCTCAATCGCGTCTACAGCAGCCGGTGTTGCTACGCAAGATCCTGGATCAAACAGTGGTTTTCGAAAGTTGACCATAGACAAACAACTTGGTTACGGAAATTGCGGTAAATTGCCTGAATTGTCCGAGCAGATAGAATACCTCGATCTTACAGTCCAAACCGCAAGTGTCAGATACTTGCCACGGAAAAGCACTACGACCACCTTTTGGCCACCACAACAGCGTCTGGCCAACCCCCATAGAAAGCCACTAAATGTCCTGCGAGTCGCTCACCGTTGATCTGCGAGAACTGGACTGGGATCTGCTCGAGAGCACCGACGAGCTTTCAGATGACGAAGTTTTGGACCTGGCTAGCGATTTCTTGATCGAGCAATTCGAAAAAATGGGGGCAAAAGCCGAAACCGAGCTCGTTTCGGATTTGCAGATGTCTGTATCCTGGCAGCCGGGAATCGACACCGGGAAAGTCCTCGAGCAATCCAGAGACTTGCTCAACAAAGGGGAAGTCAAAAGTGCGGCATCCATGCTTTGGACGGTGCTACGTGTGGAGACCATACCCAAAGCAGATTTCGTCGATGGCATGTTCCTTTTAGGCTCGGCCTATAGCCTACTGAATCGTCACGACGATGCTGTCTCAGTGCTCGAGGTTACCCTAGAGTGTGACCCAGACCACTTCCTAGCTATGTCAAGTCTGGGGTATGCAGAACTAGTCCACGGGAACCCCAACCTAGCGGAAGAGTGGTTTCGTAAATCGATCGCGATCGAGCCTGAGAATCAATGGGCACTGAAAAACCTCGGGATTTGCCTTGCCAACCAGAGGCGGTTTGCTGACGCACAAATCGAACTTCGTCGATGCTTGGAGCTTACTCCGGATGACATCGGTGTGTTGGTCAGTCTCGGGCAGTGCTTACACCATCTTGGAGATCTCACCGGGGCCAAGGAGAGCTTCGAGCGGGCACGAACTCTCGGTGGCCCAGAGCATCTGCTCAGCATGGCCAATGACTACCTGGCCAAGTACGAACAAGACGCTCAAAGAACTGGCGACGATTTCAATGAGGTCGCATACGAATACATGGTCGATGCTCTTGATCGCCTCTCCAGCATGGATCGCGAACACAAACGAGCGGTAGTCATTGAGCTAGTTTTGCTTGCTGCCAAGGGGATGGCGATCAACGATTTGGAGACCAAGTACAGGCTAAGGACGCTCGACGGCGAATTCGACGGACTGTACCTTGCTTGCTTGTTTTATGCCGCTGCCCAAGAGGTAACCCCTGGGGAATACATTGGGATCGATTTTAGCCGTGAGTATCAGAAGGCCAAGGAAAAGAAGTGATGCGTGATGCCAGCGAGATTCGGGAATCCTGTGCGAGAAAAATTGAGCGGGTCGAGGTGAGTGACCACTTTCGTGCGATTCTAGGGTGTCTGCTAGAGCAGGACTGGACGACACCAAGGCTGATTCAAATGATTTTGAGTCCCGATGGCCACTTGCTTGGTAGAGCCGACGGCCAAGCCACAGAGCAAGTGTATCTTGGAACCCAAGACGACCTTACCAAAAACATCCATGGGCTCGCTGCGGTGGCTGAGCTGGATGGCGATGAGGTTGGGTATCTGGTCGGCGCGGTCGCGGCGGTCAAGAGGAAGAGGTAGGGGCAGTGCAGCAAGCAACGGTGTAGGTTTCAATTCGAGGGATGCAGGATGATTTTACCAAAGCGGCTGAAGTGGCGAAGGTGATGGTGGAGGGGTGAATCAATAGGTGGTATCAAGAGGATAAGTGGCGACCGGCAGGCTTAACCGAAGCTATCCCACTGCGGAGCTATCCAACACGCAGTGTCCAATTAGCTTAGCTTCGATCCTCGATAATCTAGTAGCGGTCAGAAACCTTTAACTCCAAATCCGACCTGATCCGCAGCGCACGTTCAAGCGACTGTTCGGCCCATTCTTGTTATCGGATTTTTGTGGGGCTTAGTCCAGCTTGGCAAGAGCCAATTCGTTCTCGAACAGCCTTTCAGCTTTGGCCTTTGCTGCAGAAGCGGCATCGCGATCACCAACCCGGTAGTAAATAAACGCAAGCAAGTCCAGCGGGTCCGGTCGATGAGGGGCAAGGTGAATTGCCTCGTTCGCTGCTTGGATCGCCTCTGTTGCACGGTTTTGTCGAATTAGAAACTGCGCCCGGCACCATGGGATTTTCCAGTAGCGATGTCCGCACAATCTCCTGTCGAGTATGTCGTGTGCTTCATCAATCCGTCCCAGCCATTCGTAAATCCTCGCGAGAAAAATGAGATCGTCGGTATCCTCGCTCGTTCCGCGTGCCTGTGTTTCGAAGAATTCCAAGACTTCAGGTATGACGACTCGTTTTCCGTCATGTTCATTGCCAATCATGTAGCCATCAGCCAGGGCACGCGCTCGCGTGCGCTTGAGTTGACTAGAAAGGTGATCAAACTTAATGTGCTCAAGCCACTTCTTTGTGATCGCTTCGCAGTCCCTATACTCTTTCATTTCGTAAAAAATTTCAGCAAGCAGGCAGATGGCAGCTTCCTTTAGCTCACGCTTATCCGTGTTTTCGCAAACGATCTTGCACTCCTCTATGGCAGCCCTAAATTTGAATAAACGCTGCAAAAGC
>Ga0315900_10011178_pt1 | contig 11143 bp, 9 predicted proteins | sample LakEriMetagenome_FD_203521 | JGI IMG/M metagenome (GOLD analysis project Ga0315900, IMG submission 203521) | Freshwater fungal communities from buoy surface, Lake Erie, Ohio, United States - Buoy 12 MA114 | ecosystem: Environmental > Aquatic > Freshwater > Lake > Lake biofilm | place: USA: Lake...
ATGGGCCGCAACATCTTCCAGAGCGAGGATCCTGTGGCGATGATGAAGGCGGTGCGCGGCGTCGTGCACGAGGGCCTGAGCCCCGAGCAGGGCTTCCAGATGTTCAACGACCTCAAGGGCAAGTAAGATGACACGGGCTTCGCGCCCCGCGTTCCCACATCAACAACCACAATCCGGGCGGCCTCATGGCCGCCCAACCTTCAATCACCACCATGGAGCTCAAGCCCAACCAAATTCGTCTCATGATGCTCAATGTCGCGGATGCGATCATCGCCGCCGAGCCGATGCTTTCCCAGGCAGACCGGGATCTCGGCGACGGAGACCACGGCCTTGGCATGAAGCGCGGCATGGAGGCCGTGAAGGCCCAGCTCGAGTCGCTGGAGCCCAGCACCGTCGAACAGGTTTTCGTCACCGTCGGCACCGCCATGATGACCAGCATGGGAGGCGCCTCCGGCGCCCTCTTCGGCACGCTCTTCCGCGCCGGCGGCAAGGCCCTCGCCACGGCGGGCACCTTTGACCCGCCCGACCTTCCGCTGTTCCTCGACGCCGCTGTCGAAGGCATCATGAAGCGCGGCGGTGCCAAGCCCGGCGACAAGACCATGCTTGACGCGCTTGCCCCGGCAGCCGCCCGGGCAAAGGAAGTCACCCAGCTCCCGCTTCCCGAAGCCCTCGCCGCCATCGCCGATGCGGCTGAGGCCGGCAAGGAGGCCAGCAAGGCCATGATCGCCCAGTTCGGTCGCGCCAAAACCCTTGGCGAGGCCTGCCTTGGATTCCCGGACGCCGGAGCCTGCTCCGTGGCAGTCATCCTCCGAACCATGGCCGGCTTCGTCGCACCGGCCGAGTGACAGGCTTGCGGGATGTGACACAGCTTTTGCCGTCATTTTGGGCCGTGCGTCGACGTTCTGACGCACGGCCTCTTCATTTCGGCCTACCAACACCCCATGAAATCCCTTCTTTTTCTCTCACTCCTCATCCTCTCATCCGCCTCGGCACAGGACGGCTTCAAGCCTCTCTTCAACGGCATGGACCTGAGCGGCTGGGACGGCAATCCCGAACTGTGGAAGGTCGAGAACGGCGAGATTGTCGGCCATACAACAGGCCCTGAGCAGCTGGCCTACAACCAGTTTCTGATCTGGCGCGGCGGCGTCGTGAAGAACTTTGAACTGCGGGCCAAGGTGAAACAGAGCGGCAACAACACGGGCATCCAGTACCGCAGCAGCGAGAACGCTGACAAGAAATGGTCAGTCCGCGGCTACCAGTGCGACATCCACCCGAACGTCCCCTACCGCGCCATGATGTACGAGGAGGGCGGACGCGGCATCGTCGCCCAGAACGGCCAGAGCGTGACCATTGATCCCGCCGGCGTGAAATGGCTGGTCGCCGAGCACGATCCGGTCGACGCCGATGTCGCCGAATGGCATGAATACAGCGTCACCGCGCAGGGCAACCACCTGGTGCATAAGATCGACGGCAAGGTGACGATGGAACTCACCGATCACGAGGCCGCCAGGCGTTCTCTGGAAGGGTTGCTCGCCTTTCAGATCCACCGCGGCCCGGCGATGAACGTTCACATCAAGGACGTCATGCTCAAGGAGCTTCCTGAAGGCGGTGTGAAACCCTTCGAAAACGACCCCATTCCAAGCGATGCCCAGGTCATCGAGGCGAAGGCGCCCAAGGCCAAGGGCAAAGGCAAGGCGAAGAAGAATGCCAAATAAGCCGGTTTGCCTCCACCAAGAGGATGACGCCGTGCCTGCCTCAATGAACAGGCACGGCCAGCCATTGCCGGATCCGACACAGCTTTTGCCGGTAGTTTTCAGAAGCCGCGGGCGTTAATGGTTCACAACCCGCCATGAAACGCCTGTCACTCGCCACCCTGCTTCTTTCCGCCCTTGCCCTTCCCTTCTCGTTGCTGGCGCAGCAACCCAAGGCCAAAGGCAAGGCAAAACCGAAGCGCCCTGACGCCGTCGGCCCGGCCATCGGCGAAAACAAGGCCACCCCGGTGTCGCGCATCAAGACTCTGCCCGGCTTCCAGGTGGAGCTGATCTACAGCGTCCCAGGCCAGGATCAGGGCTCCTGGGTAAACCTGACAACCGATGACGCCGGTCGGATCTATGTCAGCGACCAGTACGGCATGCTTTATCGCTTCAAGGCACCCGCCCCGGGCCGGACGCTGAGCCAGGGCGACATCGAAAAGGTGCCCGCCGACATCCGCGGCGTGAACGGCATGCTCTTCGCCTTCGGCGCCCTGTATGTCGGCGTGAATGACTATGAGAAAAAGATCCCCAGCGGCGTGTATCGCATCAGCGACAGCAACAGCGATGACATGCCGGACAAGGTGGAGATGCTGCGCGAGTTCGACGCAGGCAGCGATCACGGCGTGCATGCCATCCTGAAGACGCCTGACGGAAGGGGCCTCTACCTCATCAGCGGCAACAACGCCGTGCTGAAGGAGGGCCCGATGGCGGGCACGACGGACAGTTCTCCCGTGGCGAAGCTGTGGGGCGACGACCATCTGCTGCCGCGCATGCCGGACGGCCGCGGCCACAACCGCCATGTCATGGCCCCAGGCGGCATCGTGTATCGCTTCACGCCGGATGGAAAGACCTTCGAGATCTTCGCCAGCGGCTTCCGCAACATCTACGACGGCGGCGTGAACCGCGATGGCGAGCTGTTCGTCTATGACGCGGACATGGAGTATGACTTCAACACCTCCTGGTACCGCCCCACGCGCATCAATCACGTCGTCAGCGGCGGCGAATACGGCTGGCGCAACGGCGCGGGCAAGTATCCCGAATTCTACATCGACAACCTCCCCGCCACGCTGAACATCGGCCCAGGGTCACCGACCGGCTGCACTTTTGGTTACGGAGCGAAATTTCCCGCCAAATACCAGGAGGCCTTCTACGCGCTCGACTGGAGCTGGGGCAAGATCTACGCCGTGCATCTCAAGCCGCAGGGCAGCACCTACACCGCCACAAAGGAGGAGTTTGTGACCGGCGGCCCTCTGCCGGTCAGTGACGCGATCATTGGCAGGGATGGCGCGATGTACTTCACCATCGGCGGCCGTCGTGTGCAGAGCGGGCTGTACCGGGTGAGTTATGTGGGAAAAGAGAGTGTCGAACTGCCCGCCACACTGGCTCTGCCGGAAATGAGCCCGAATGAACATGCTCGCCACACCCGCCAGACATTGGAGGCCTTCCACGGCAAACAAGACCCGAAGGCCGTCGAAACGGCCTGGCCTCACCTCGGCAGCGCCGATCGCTACATCCGCGCCGCCGCCCGCACGGTGCTGGAGCACCAGCCTCTGGATCAGTGGCAAGAGAAGGCGCTTGGGGAGTCCAACATCACGGCACACATCGAAGCCCTGCTCGCCCTCACCCGACGCACGGGCGTGTGCCCAACCCATCGCGAGGCGAATCATGTCGTGAACACGGCCGCTCGCGAGGCCATCCTCGGCGCGCTGCTTAAGCTCGACTTCGCCAGGCTCACACAGGAGCAAAAGCTCGGTTATGTGCGGCTCATCGAGATCGTCTTGCACCGCTTTGGCAATCCGGACGAGGCTACCGTCACCGCGATCATTGCGAAACTCGCCCCCGCCTATCCTGCGGACAGTTTCGAGTTGAACTGGCTGCTGACAGAGACGCTCGCTTACCTCCAGGCGCCAACCACCGCCGCCAAGGCCATGGCGCTCATCGCCGCCGCCGAAAGCCAGGAGCCTCAGATCGAATACGCCCGCAGCCTGCGCTTCCTCACGGCCGGCTGGACCCAGGAGCTTCGCACGCAGCAGCTCGAGTTCTTTCTGAAGGCCGCCAGCTACAAGGGCGGCGCCAGCTTCACCAAGTTCCTCGAATTCATCCGCAATGACAGCCTCGCCACCTTCAGCGATGCTGAGAAGACCGGGCTGGCCCAGTTGATCAACAAGAAACCCGAGGTGAAAGGCGCCATTGAGCTGGCCGGGGCCATCTTCGTAGGCCGCACGCCGACGATGTGGACGCTCGAAGATCTCAGCAAGGCCGCCTCCACGGGCATGCAGGGTCGCAGCTTTGAAAACGGACGGAAGATGTTCAGCGCCGCCGCCTGCTTCACCTGCCACCGCTTTGGCAATGCCGGCGGCATGACCGGCCCCGACCTCACCGGCGCCGGAGGCCGCTACAGCCCGCATGATCTGCTCGACCAGATCATCAATCCCAGCAAGGAGATCAACGAGCAGTTCGCCCCCATCGTGGTCACCAAGAACAACGGTGAGATTCTCAGCGGTGTCGTCGTCAACCTCAGCGGTGACAATGTCACGCTCAACACCGACCTGAGCAACCCCGACCAGCGGGCCAACATCGATCGCAAGGAGGTGAAGAGCATCGAGCCAAGCAAGGTCTCGCTCATGCCACCCATGCTTCTCGCCATGCTCACCAAGGAGGAAATCCTGGATCTTGTCGCCTACGTGCTCAGCGGCGGGGACAAGAACAGCGGCATGTTCGCGAAATAAGCCCGGGATCCACTGAACGCCTCATCAGGCCGCCGATCAGGCGGCCACGAGGTCGTAACCGCGCCATTCCTTGATGGTGACGTCGGCAAACTGGCCCACCGGAAGCTTCTTGTTCACGAACACTGTCGTGTCGATGTCCGGAGCGTCCATTTCACTGCGGGCGACACCGGGCTCCTCGACCAGGACACGCATCGTCCTGCCGACGTGACGCTGGTTCACATGCTGCACGTTGCGCTCAATGGCGCGCATGGCCTCGTTCCAGCGCGCCTTGCGGGTCATGTGATGGATGTGCCCCTCCATCTTGTCCGCACGTGTGCCTTCTTCGCGGGAGTAGTTGAAGATGCCGGCCCGCTCGAACTTCTCATCTTCGATGAACTGAAGCAGCTCGTTGAAGTCCGCCTCGGTCTCGCCGGGAAATCCGACGATGAAGGTGGTGCGAATGGCAATGCCTGGAATGCCCTTTCGGATGCGCTTCAGCAGGTCACGGATGTAGCCGCCGGAGGTTTCACGCCGCATCAGGGTCAGCATGTTGTCACTGATGTGCTGAAGCGGGATGTCGATGTAACGGGCCACCTTCGAGCTTTCGGCGATGGCCTGGATGAGGTCATCACTCCAGTGCGCCGGATGAGTGTAAAGCAGGCGGATCCAAAAGTTCCCGGGAATTTCATTCAAGGCCCGGATCAGCGTGCTCAGGGACTCGCCCTTGGAGCTGTCCACGCCCGAGGTCGGCCTCGGCCGCTCTCCCTCCCACTTGTCCATGCCGAAGTAAGTGGTGTCCTGGGAGATGAGATTGATCTCCTTCACGCCGCTTTTGACGAGAAGCTCGACCTCCCTGACCACGCTTTCCTGCGTGCGGCTGCGATGCCTGCCGCGGATTTTCGGGATGATGCAGAAAGAGCAGGGATGATTGCATCCTTCGGCGATCTTGACATAGGCCATGTGCTTTGGCGTCAGGCGGAATCGCGGCGTGTTGTAATCGGGGATGTATTGAGGCCCCTTGGTCACGAGGTTCTCCTGCTCGTGATCCTTCACTCCGACCAGGTTCTGAATGATCGGCGCCACCTGGGTGATCTGATCCAGGCCGATGAAAGCGTCCACGTCTGGCATCAGGTTGGGCAGCTCCTCACGAAACCGCTGGGAGAGACAGCCGGCGACAATGATCTTCTGCTTCTTGCGCTTTTTGGACTCACCACGGGCGTCCACGGCCTCATGAATGGCCCCCACCGACTCCTTTTTGGCCATGTCGATGAAGGAGCAGGTGTTGATGATGAGCACGTCGGCAAGATCGGCCTCAGGCGTCATGGTCATGCCCGCCTGCTGGAGGTGGCCGACCATGATTTCCGAATCGATGAGATTTTTGGCGCAGCCAAGAGAGACAAGTCCGACTTTGATCATAAACGGGAAAAAGGGGGCTGTCAGAATACGACCAATCAGCCGGGAAGAAAGGCTTTTTACAGCATCACCCGACCTTGTCGACCTTGAGGTCGCGCAGCGAGTAGAGCTTCTCCTCGCGGCTCAGCCCCGCCATCAGCCGCGCCCCCGTCTTCCGCCTCGCTCCATACCTCCCCCTCTCCGCCTCAAACACCCCGTTCACATACCCACGGCTCCCCACCACCTCCCCGTCCGTGAAATACCTCACCCGGCACCTCACATACGCCTCCGCCGGCAGACGCCCCCCGGCCTCCACCACCGCCCTCGACTCCTCCCGCGTGAACCCTTTCCTCATCGCCCTCCCCTCCTCCCCTTCCCCTCTCTCTTCCCCCCGCCCATACAGCAGCGCTCGATGCCCCGACAACACCTCCAGCGCCCTCTGCTCCGGACTTTGACCCGCCCTCGCCCCCTTCATCGCCTCCACCGCCGTCTCGTCCGAACCCGCATGCCTGGCTTCCCCCACCTCGGCCAGCCCCTCCAGGCTCTCCCGATCCCCGCTCATCGCCGCCCCGTAGCTGCTCCAGGCATAGTCTTTCGGGTCCTCCACCAGGTTCGCCCTCACCGGGTTCAGGTCGATGTACGCCGCCATCGCCCTCAACGGCTCCCCCGCCGACTCCACCAGCACGCTCTTGAACCGCCCCTCCCACAGCGTCCCCCGGCGCCGGTGCACCTTGTTGAACCACTGCGTGAAGCGCTGCTTGAGCGACTTCATGAAAAACGAGATGTCCCACATCCGCCGCAGGTAGCGCTCCCGGATCTCCGCCTCCCAGGAGACTGACTGGATCCTCGCCGCCTCACCCAGCGCCCATTCCAGGGCCTTGGCCTCCAGGTCGCCCAGCGTGGCGCGCACCAGGCCGATGAGCTCCGCATTGGCGGGCATCGCCTCCGGGACAGGCCGTTTGGGCACCCCCACGAGCAGATGGAAGTGGTTGGACATCAGGCAATAGGCCACGACTCGCAGCCCGCAGAAGCGCTCATAGAGGCGCATGAAGGCGAGGAATTGTTCCTTCTCGGCCTCACCGAGGACAAAGTCCCTGTTCACGATCCTGGAGACACAGTGGTAGTAGGCCACAGGGGAGGCGGAATTGGCAGGAGCCTTGAGGCGTTTGAGGCGCATATCCCCAGCTAGCCAGCAAGGCAGCAATGGCAACTGTTTCCCAATAAAGGGACAGACCCTTTATAAAGAAAACTCAGCACCGCCCATTTGCTTGCTCTACGGCCTTTTACTTGCGGCGTTCGAGCACGATTCGGAACCCGATGGTGGGTCGCTTGGTGTCGACAGGGAGCGCGATTCGGTTGGAGGAAAGGAGTTCATCCGGATTGGAGCTCCGCCAGCTGCCTCCACGTACGGTTCCCAACGTGCTTTTGGCATCGGCGCCTTTGACATTGTCATAATCCGTTTCCACCCACTCGCTGGCGTTGCCAGCAAGGCATTGAATTCCCTTCTCATTGGCAGGAAAGGCGGCCACTGGCGCCAGCTGGGGGAAGCGATCCTCATATCCTGGAATGAAGCTTTCCAGATTGGCCTTCCTGCCTGCATGAATGTCGGCAAAGTTGTCTGTATTCGCCGGCGGCGGCCAGTCGAAGCCCCATGGATAAATGCCACGAATGCGCCCGCTCCGCTCGCTGGGCCGAGTACCTCGTTCCAACGGCAGCCCTACCGCCCGGCTCCACTCATCATCTGTTGGCAGGCGATAGACATCCTTGGCTCCAACCAGCCCGGCGTTTCTCTCGCGCTCGGTCAACCACGCACAAAACGCACGCGCTTCCTCCCGGTCCACCCCCACCACCGGCTGAGTTCCGCCTTTGCCTTCCACATCCAAGTTGCCAGGCCGTCGAGCATTGCTGGCCTTGGTGAACTCCATGTAGTCGCGCCGACGCGTTTCCGTGGCGGCAATCATGACACTGTCACTCAGCGGCACAAAACGGATGCCAAGGCCATTCGCCTTCCACTCACGCCCAAAGGTGACCGCCTGACGTGTCTGCATGTCGCTAAAAAGCTCCAACTGCTCCCCTGACCGCACCTCGCCCTCCAGAACCACATCGGAAAACCCCTCCTCCCTCAGTTCAAACTCCACCTGTCCGCTGCGCACCCTGGGCAGTTCCAAAGGCGTGTAGCCCAGGAACTGGTCATGCTGGAACACCCGTACCTTTTCAGGTGTGCTGCGAACAACGACGCTGCCATACGTCTGCCGTTCCACACTCAGATGAAAGGCCTGCCAGTCAGCACCCTCCGCGCTGCTCGCGCCGGAGGCTTCCCCCTCCCTCTCATCAGGCATGTCCTCGGCACCCGGCACCGGAGCATCAACATAGTAAAAGGGTTCCACTTCATAATGATGTTCCTGACTGAGCAGCCCGGCCTCCCGATCACGGTCGGTCAGCCAGAAACGGAAGGCCTCTGAATCCCCGACTGGAGCCACCACATAGTAGGCGGTGTCCTTGCCGCTTCCCGCGCGCACAACACGCCCCTCAAAGGACCGCCCTGTGGCTTCGAGGAATTTTTTGAAATGTTTGATCTCCACCGGTTGAAGCGTGATATGGCCGCCTGGAGCAGGTTTGAAAACCATGCCCAGGCTGTTGATCCAGCGTTCGCCTTCCTGAGGCAGCCGGGTTTTTTCCATCACCAGGTCATATTCGGCCGGTTTTGACCGGCTTGCCGTGTGTTCAATCTCCTGATGTTTATAGCCCGGCAGACGCAGTTGATAAATCACCGGCAGCCCTTCCTCAGGGTTCAGCCCCAAAGGTGTCACACCCAGGTCATCCTCACCGGCATAGACATGGGCGCCTGGCGGGGTTGTCTTGATCTTCAGCATCGGCGTGCCCTTCTGCACCTGAACCAAGCCCATAGTTCCGTTGCGCTGTGCCAGCCACATGCCAAAACCCACCGCCAGCCCTAGGATGACAACGGCCGCCGCCGCCCACTGCCATAACGCCCGGCGTGAGGACGGAAGCGGCTGGCCACGCAGGTCGAATGTCATTTCCCGGGCGCTGTTGTAGCGGTCCTTTGCCTTTGGCGCACAGGCGGTACAGATCACCCGGTGCAGCCGCTGCCAGGCCTCCAGCTTGTCACCCGACTCGCTGCAGGAGGGGATGTCCGGGAAATCCAGCCGGTCCTTTCCTGTGCTCGCCTCATAAAGAACCATGCCCAGGGAAAAGATGTCCGAGGCCGGCGAACCCGGCCCTTCCGGCGCCACAAATCCCTCCGTGCCCACAAAGCTGCGCTGCCCGAGCAGCGCCACCAGGCCGATGTCGGCCAGCCGACAATGCCCGTCGATGAAGATCAGGTTTGACGGTTTGACATCGCGGTGGATGAGCTTGTTTTCATGCAGGTGCTGAAGTCCTTCCGCAACATTCGCGCCAATCGCCAGACAGCGCTCCGCCTTGAGCTGCTTCGACCGCCGCATTTCCAGCCCGAGCGTGTGCGGCTTGTAGCGATCGGGGTGCATGTCCCTGCCCGTCTCCAGATCATCGGCCAGCTCCATCACATAATAATAAAAGCCCTGTGCATCACTGCGCCCCACCTGGAGAATCGGCACCAGGCCGGGATGACGACGTGAGATGGGCTCGTAACGCTTGATCGCCTCAAACTCGCGCTCAAAAGAATCCGCATGATCGTAATCCTCGCGCCAGACCACCTTCACAGCACGCAGGGCTCCGGTCACCGACCGTGCCATCCACACCTCTCCATAGGCTCCCCGTCCGATGAGACGAAGGGTCTCATGATCGCGGATTTCTGGAGCCTGTCGCGGAGCTGACATGGGGTGTGATCATGAAGCTAGCAAGAGCCCGCCTTAGTTGCACAGCGAAAAAACGTAACGATGGATTAAAAGCCCCTGACTCACTGTTACCACCCACCCCGGAAACGCGTTTAGACTCGATGTGTGTCAGTCCCCGGCCATAAACTTCGCCCATCGTCATGCCTCCCGATTTCGATGTGCAGGAATGCGTGCGCCGCACGGTCGCTGGAGACCCTGCGGCGGCGCGGCAGCTCATCGAACATCTGTATCCGCAGGTCCGCCGCTGGGTGCGCAATCACCTGCCGCGACGGGAGAGCGAGGAGGACCTGGCCCAGGAGGTGTTTCTGAAGCTGCTTCAAAAGCTGGACAGCTACCAGCCGCGCACCGGCATCCCTTTCGAGCACTGGGTCAGCCGGCTGACCGTGCGCACCTGCCTCGATGCCCTGCGGGCGGAGCGCTCCCGCCCCGAGTGGCGCATGTCCGACCTCAGTCAGGGAGAAACTCAATGGCTGGACCGCCTCTTCGACCAGCATCACGACGCCACAGCCCCCGACATGCGGGATCTGGATGCCAGGGCCGTGGTGCGACGCCTGCTCGCCCAGCTTTCCCCCGCCGACCGTCTCGTCCTCACCCTGCTCGACCTGGAGCAGAAAAGCACCCGCGAAATCGCCGAACAGACCGGCTGGACCCGCCCCATGGTCAAGATGCGGGCCATGCGGGCCCGGCATAAGCTCAAAGCCATCGCGCAACAATGGAACCTCGCCCAATACTGACCCATGAAACCTTTTCCTGATCGCTGGCAAAGCCTCACCCAGGCGGCACGCAACGCACATGACGACCGCTTTGAAATGCCGCCGGGATTTGCCACCCGCGTCCTGGCCCGTTGGAAGGAGGCGCCCGAAGAGTCCCTGCTTGAGGTGATGACCCTGCTCAGCAAGCGCTTCCTCATGGCGAGCGCCCTCCTCTTCCTCCTCAGCACCGTGCTCGCCGCCTCCTTGGTGGACGTCACCGAATTGACGCCGAACTGGATTGAGCCCCCGATCACCGCCCGGCTGCTTCTGCCATGATGATTTCCCGCCGCTTCAAAGTTGGTTGCCTGATGACCCTGCTCGCGGGCTTCTGCCTGGGCATCGGCTTCGTCTTTGGCATCCTGGCACATCATGCCTGGAAAAAGAAAACCGAGGAGCCCGCCTTCATGAAATGGGTGGTCATGCTGCAGCTGGAAAAGCTGGACATCTCACCGGAACAGCGTGGCAAGTTCGAAAAACGCGTGGACGCCGCCGTGAGCGAACTCCTCACCTTCAGAACCGATGCCATGAAGCAGATCTGGTCCATCATCGAACGCGCCAGTGAGGAACTCAACGCGGACCTCACTCCTCCCCAGCAGGAGAAATGGCGCAGGATCATGCCCAGGCGCCCCGCAGAAAAGCCGTGAGGCGCTGGAGCCTTCCTTCCGTCTGCCAAGCGGGTTTTGTCCCCCAAAAAACAGGCC
>Ga0315900_10011179_pt1 | contig 11142 bp, 5 predicted proteins | sample LakEriMetagenome_FD_203521 | JGI IMG/M metagenome (GOLD analysis project Ga0315900, IMG submission 203521) | Freshwater fungal communities from buoy surface, Lake Erie, Ohio, United States - Buoy 12 MA114 | ecosystem: Environmental > Aquatic > Freshwater > Lake > Lake biofilm | place: USA: Lake...
GCGGAGAGTGGAACGATGAAGTTTGTGCAGGACTCATCAACACCACCAACCCACACGACCGAAGGAGCCGCAAACGTGGCGGTCACGCTTGATGCTCAAGGTCAAGGCAAGTTCTGGATCACAGGCATCACGCAGAGCACCACCAAAGGAGACGCCAAGCTCCAGATCAGAAAGAACGGAGCCACCGGCGATGTGCTCGCCACGCAGCCAATGACGGTTTTTTGGTTTGATAGCATGGTGAAGGCCAAGGCGAGGCAAGACCCGGCTGCTACGACCATAACTCTCGGCGCTGGCAACTCATCATTCGGAATCCAGGGAGCGGGTATGCAGGTTGGTGGTTCTGCTTCCATTGTCCCAACAGGACTTGATCACACCGTGCCCCAAATTGCAGACTGGCAATTTGGCGTTGTTCAGAATGTGACGACGACGCGAACTTGGCGGGGCACTTTCACGCAGAATGGAGCGCAGAAGACAGCTCGCGGAACAATGCAGATGACGAACAAACTCGACACTTTCCATTCGGCTCCAGATTACTTGCTACAAGTTGATGAGATCGACGGTGATCAGAAGTTCGAAGACTCTCGCCCCGCACAGTCTGTGATCAGTGATTCCCCAACGATGCCCGCAGACATCCATGATTGGATGCGCTATCAAGGGCAATCGCTGCAATGGATCGAGAGTGATATGCGAGACACATTCACAATCTGGTCTGGCATCGTTGAGGTGAAAAACGGTCAGGTCGGAACGGTCTTCATCCCCATCAAACAGAACGACTGGAAGGTTCACGGCAAGAGTTCCCTGCAGAATCAGCAAGCAACGCCTTCAACTGGCGACGGAGCATCTCCAACATCGGTGCCGAGCATACAACATCCTTCAGCCATTGAGGACGGCAACCAGCCAGCCGACAAGGCTTACCAATGGAACATCGAGAACTGAACCCCGAACTTCTTTCCGAATATGAAAACACTCCTTTTCTCTCTTCTTATGACCGCCGCAACTTGTGGTGTGCTAGCGCAACAGAACCAATCCAGTGCAGCTCTGGCTGAACGCTCTCGTGGTATTGCGCAGATTGCGGATGAACTCACGACTCAACCGGGTGTCGTTGCGTCACGTTGCTACGCCACGATTGAGGCAAGCAGCACCGAGGCGGCCCCAGATCTCCAAGAGCGGCTGCCCCAAGGCGCAAAGTCCAATGAAGTAGTCGAAGTTCCCCAAAGAGCTTTATACAAGCTTTTGCCTGCTGGGTTCGGCAGTGAGGTGACAGTCAGAGACGCATCATCGATTGTCTGGCGCCGCGATTTTGCTGAACGGATACGCAAGTCCAGCTTTGGCCGCACATACTCTAACCCGAAACAAGTGGTTCTTGGAAATGCGCTGGCGCAAGGAAACCTTGTGTCCTTCACAGGCACCAGCAAAGCAGGGCGTGATCAAGAACTGACTTCCCTCGTTGTGTTGTCTCCCGGTGCGATTGCTGAAATCAAACAAGCGATGGAGTGGCGAGCAGCACAGCCTTTGTTGTTCGCCGCAACTACTGCTGAGGATAAAGAAGCTATTTCCTCTTTGAGGCAGTCGCTTGTATCACCAAACCCCTTTCAAAGACTTGCGTCCATTGCCCGCCTTCGCGATGTGGCGAAGCTGATGGCTGGCGATGTCGAAGCTGCTGTCGTTGCGGCTCGATCTACCGAAGAAGTGGCAGCTACCGCATTGCTCATCATAAAGAGGGCACCAGAGTTAGCAGACACGCTCGTTGTTGCTGCTACTAGAACACAAGCGGGCCGCATCACCTCCGACGGTGTGGCCCTCGGTGCAGCCATTCACTTCTTCGATCTGCCTGACAGTGATAAGCTGCTACGCAGGTTGCAAGCCATGCAGTTCACTGAAAGCCCATCGAAGGACGAGCACCTTGAGCAGAGCGTTTCATATCCTGTGCTTCATAAGTTGGGGCAACAGGCTTCCACGACGACCAAGCAATCGAGCTTGGTGTTACAGCAGATGCTTACAGCAATCGGCGATGCCTCGAAGTGAGCGGTGCGTAACTTCAACGGCTCTCCGGCCTGCAAGGTGCATCGAGCCAGCACCAGCGCTTCGCAAAGCTCGCGGCTCCGCGCATTGCCCACCACCGACAAGCTCCGCCCTCTCCAACCCCCACCGCAAGGAAGTGTGGCGCTCTCCCTATCGCGCCAGCTCCGCACCGGTGACGAACCAACCGCCGTTGAGTGCGGGTCGCCAAGCTCCCCGGCTCCGCACCGTGGACGGTAACCACGACACAATGCGGAGTAATGCGCACCAGTCCGCCACCCCACCTTCGCTAAAGCTACGGATGGGGACCCGCAGGCCAGGTGTGCGCTCGCAAAGCCTCGCCGCATGACACGCCATTGTGTGTAGTTACCTTCTTCCCTTGGGAGTGTCGGCTCCGTTCGGCCCCCGCCTCTCTTCGCCGCGTCATGGCTGAGGCCGCAGGGCCGTCAGGCGCCGCCAGCTGATGCAGGTGTTCAGACCTTAGTCCCCGGCTCCTGAAAGGCCAAGCCTTGGGGTGTAATAACAAAAAATGCTTCTTTCGGGAGGGTCGTCCTGAGAGGATCCTGCCTAACCATGAAAACCACCCTTCTTGCCATCATGCTCCTTTCGGGGATCAGTCCCGCAGGGGCCCAGTTCGCCGGCAGTGACAGCTTCTCCGGCCCCGCCAAGGATCCGGCCAAATGGGGGGACGATGTCGCGTCTGGTTCGGGAACCCTGACCCAGACCGGCGGCGTGCTCCGCTACACGAGCCTGGGGGCGAGCGATGATGACTACATGGCCTGGCCCTGGCTGGAATCGGCCCCGTTTGACAGCAGCTGGAGCGTGCAGGCCGACGTGCATGTGCCCTACATCGCGCTGGCGGACGGTCATACCGCCGCTGGCATCGGCCTACTGGTCCGCAATCCCGCAGACGCCACCGACTCCTTCGACGTCGCCCTGGAGAACTTCCGCAATCCCGGAGAGAGCCAGAAGTACCACTTCCTGTGCGGCGCCGATGTCGATGATGACGGCCCGGAGATTTTTGTCGACACATCCTCCACGACGGCGGCGGTGCGCATTTCCTGGAACGCCGTCACAGGAACCCTGACCGGCGAGTATGATGCCGACGGTCCGATCAATGGTTATTCCTGGACGGCGATTCATTCGTTCAGGCCCGGGGTGGAAGGCTGGGGCATGAGCAGCGGCGACAGCTTTCAAATCCTGGTCGGCGGCTATTCCGAAAGCACGGTCGTGGCGGCGGCCAGAAACCTGCATGCGGACAATTTTGTCATCACGGAACAGGCCGCGTACAATCTTGCCGGCGGGGACAACTTTGATGACAACCTCAGGAGCGAGACGCGCTGGGGTGAAGACGAGACCGAGGGCGGCGGCCAGTTCAATGAGGTGAACAGCAGGCTGGAGTTCACCTCCGGCGATGCCATGGGCGGCTCCGCCCTGAGGCCCTGGGTCTTCAACACCGGAAGTGCCGCCGAAGCCTGGGAGGTCGTCCTGGATGTCAGCCTGGGGACTTTGAACGCGCCCATGGACGGCGATGGTGCCGGCATCGGCTTGCAGGTCGGGCATGGCGCCTTCAACGCTGCGTTGTGGCTTGAAACCGGCAATGTGGGCGGCTCCCAGGCGCGTCGCTTTCGATGGCAGGACGGGGCACCGATGGGAGCGTCCGGGAATTTTGTCACCACGACCCAGGCGGGCTCGATCCGAATCGCTTATGATCCTGCGGCCCAGGCCCTGCGCTTTCATCACGATGAGAACGGCCCCACTGGCGGCCACGTCTGGACAGAATTCGGCAGCCTGGATCTGGGAGCCTCTGGCGCAAACTGGGGGGTGGATGGAGACTCGCGCTTCGACATCGCGGTGGTGGGTGAAGCCATGGGCGTCGTGGTGGCGTCCGGAGACGCCTTTGCTGAGAACTTCGAGGCCGGCAGCGTGCAGCCGTCGGGGCTGACCGGTATTCCTACGGGGCAGGATGATTTTTCGGGGGTTTCCAAAAACACCCTCATCTGGGGCAAGGATGTGAAGCGGGGCAGCGGCCAGCTCACCCAGGCGGACGGCGTGCTGCGCTTCACCAGCGCGGGCACGGCGGAGGATGACGTCATGGCCTGGCCCTGGCTGGTGGCGGCCCCCTTTGGCTCAAGCTGGACCGTCCAGGCAGATGTGCATGTGCCCTGGATTCCGCTGGCCAACGGCCACACGGCGGCTGGCATGGGTGTGCTGGTGCTGAACAGCGCCGACCCCCTGGACACGTTTGCCGCCACCCTGGAAAACTTCCGAAACCCGGGCGAACCCCAGCGCTTCCACTTTTTGGGCAATTCGGACGTGGATGACGATGGCACGGAGGTCTATTCGCCGGCGCCGTCCAGCAACGGGGCGGTGCGTGTCGCCTGGGATGCAGCGTCCGGCACCCTGTCCGCCGCCTTTGATCCGGACGGCCCCCTGAACGGTTATTCCTGGAAGGTCTTCAAGACTTTCCGTCCCGCCACCGACGGCTGGGGCATGAAAAGCAGCGGCAAGTTCAACGTCTTCCTCGCCGGCTATTCTGAATGGACCCAGGTGACGGCCGCGCATGACGTCCATGCGGACAACTTCCGCGTGTTTGGCATTCTCGGCACACCGCTGCCCCCGCTCGTCAAAGCCCTTCCTGCGACGGGCATCAGCCATGAGGCGGCCACGCTTCATGGCAGCGTGGATGCGAAGGGTTTTCCCCGGGATGTCTTCTTTGACTATGGAACCACGACGGCCTTTGGCTCCACGGTCGCCGCCGTGCCGGACGAGATCAGCGGCACCGGTGCCAAACCCGTGAGCGTGCCTCTGTCCGGCCTGGCACCGCACACCAAGTACCATTACCGGGTCCGGGCCGCCAGCGTTCAGGGCGGCGCCGCGAGCGCAGCCCTGTCCTTCACCACGGCGAACCGGCTGCCGGCCACCGAGGACGACAGCTTCAAGGTGCTGCCTGAGAGCACCGTGGTGCTGGACGTGCTCGACAACGATGATGATCCCGACGGCGACAGCCTGACCATCACCTCCGTGAAGCCGCTGGCGCCCGGTCTGAAGTTCAAGAACAACGGCAGTCATCTCGTGCTGACAACGCCGGCATCCTTCTCCCTGCCGGTGACCTTCTTCTACAACATCAAGGATGGCTTTGGCGGCGTGACCGAAGGGACCGCGACGGTTGAACCCGGGGACCTGATGCTCGACCTCAACGGCAAGGACGACCTGGTTTCGGAAGGGGGCAGCTATGATGTCGAGGTGAGCTCTGACGGCCTCTGGTCCGTGCAGGTGCCGTCCTGGATCCGTGCCGAGCCTTCGACGGGCGCGGGGGATGGCACCGTCACGCTGACCGTGCTGCCCAACACCTCGCTGAAGTCCCGCACCGCTGTTGTGAAGATCGGAGGCCGGCAGCACATCGTCGAGCAGGCAGGAGTCATGAAGCCCTCCATCTCCATGCCGGCGATGATTGATCCCGCGATTGTCAGCGGCAGCTACCAGCTGCTGATTCCGGTCGTCAACCTGCCCGTGACCTTCTCCGTGAAGAACCTTCCCCCCGGCCTCACCATCAACGGCAGCACGGGTCTGATCAGCGGCAAGCCTCTCAAGGGAGGCAAGACCTACACCGTTCAGATCAGCGCCAAGAACGCCGCCGGTCCGGCGGATGATGTCCTGGAGTTCGACATTCCGGTGGACGAGCTGCCGCCTGGCATCGCCGGTGTTTTCCATGGTTTTGTCAGCCCCCATCCGCTCATCAACAACAACCTGGGTTCGCGCCTTGAGCTGACAGTGGCAGGAACCGGGGCGGTCACTGGAAAAATCATCACCGGCACCAGCACGCAGACCTTCACCACGAGCCTCAACGCTGATGTCAACAACCAGGACAATCCGGTCTGCGTCGTTCCGCTCTCCGCGAAAAACCGGCCCGCGCAGACGCTGAACCTGACCTTCAGCGGATCTGGCAATTCAGCCGCCGGGGAGGTCAAGCAGGGGGGCGAGCAGGCGACTGCGACCGTCTGGCGCAATCCATGGACCAAGGATGTGAAGGCTTCGGATTTCAAAGGCCTGCACACCTTTAGCCTCCTTCAGCCAGATGCCGACCCTGTGCTGCCCCAGGGACATGGTTACGGCTCCTTCACGGTGGCCGAAGCCAATGGCGGCCTCAACGTTAGCGGACGGCTGGCGGACGGCAGCACCTTCACCACCGGCACCTTCATCAGCGAGGCAGGCGATGTTCTTGTTTATCAATCCCTGTATTCGGGGGGCGGTTCGCTTGCCGGTTCGCTGATGGTGGCCACGGGTGCCGAGCCGGCGGACAATGTCGTTTCCGGCAACCTGGAATGGTTCAAGCCTGGCCAGGGAGTGACCTCCAAGGACACCGTTTACCATGACGGCATCGGCCCCGTGACACTCAACGTGGATGGAGGCGGTTATGGGCCACTGGTGGCCGGTGATATCATCCTGGGCAGCGGCACGGGTCCTGACAACGCCCTGCTCGAATTCAGGGCCGGAGGACTGGATGACGAGGCGATGGAGTTTGATGTTGCGGTCAGCATCGCCAACCCCAGCCCCACCGGAACCACCAACACCGCCACCGTTTCGAAGAACCCCGCCCTCAATCCCCAGCTGGTGAAGATCACCAAGTTTGACGTCAAGACGGGGGCGGTGGCCGGCGAGTTCACGCTGCAGACGACACCACCTCGCAAGACCACCTGGCAGGCTCAGCTCACACGTTCCTCCGGTATCATGGAGGCGCGCGGCTTTTTCCTGTTCCCAACTTCCAGCCGGACCAACGCGCCCAGGCTTTCCGGGCGCGTTGTGCTCAAGGAGGGCCCTTGAGCCTGAGCCTCACGTCACGTCACTTCAGCCCGGCCAGCACGCGCTTGATGTCGGCCGCCTGCTGATCGGTGCTGGCCTGGTAGTCCTGCCAGACCACCTTGCCATCCTTGACCAGGAAGCAGCTGCGCTTGGCCAGGGAAAGGATGCCCTTGAGCATCTTCTCGACCTTGAAGGCGGCGACGATCTTGCCTTCGGGATCGGCGATCAGGTCATAGGGCAGGTTGAATTTGTCCTTGAAGCCCTTCTGCGCCTCGGGCTTGTCGAAGGACACGCCGAGCACCTGCACGCCCTCCTTGCCCAGTTCGGCAAAGGCGTCGCGCAGGGAGCAGGCCTGCTTCGTGCAGCCCGGGGTGTCGGCCTTCGGGTAGAAAAAGACCACCGTCGGGCCCTTCTTGTAGACGTCGGCAAAGTTGACGGTGACGCCGTCCTGGTTGACGCCGCTGACCTCCGGGGCGGCGTAGCTGACTTTTTCGCCTTCGCCGGCATGGGCGTTGGCAAAGAGACCCGCAAAGAGGGCGGTAAGGATGCGCATGGTGTGTTTCATGAGGGCTTGTTGGAAGGGTGGAGGTCTCCTGAAGCCGGAGGCCGGGAGAACGCAAACGCCGGTGTGAGGTTCGTTCTGGCAGGGGATTTGGACGCCGGAATGTTCTGGATTGATCGGCGGCCGGGTTCTCGTATGAAGGTCGCCTCCGCATGAAATTGCTCCTTTTCCTGGCGTTCGTCAGCCTGACACTCGGACTTCCGGCCTCTCGGTCAGACGCAGCCAGCGCCGACGACCAGGCGCGCTTCCTGGCCGGGCTGAACGTGGACGGCAGCTCCCTGGAACCCCTGGCGCGCGAGGACTCCTGGCAGCGGCACGCCGCCGAGTTTCAACGAGCCTGGGTGGATGTCGAGGAACGCCAGCTGGGACCGATCCGTGCCTGGATGCCGGTCACGCTCGGCTACATCCACGCGGATCCCAGCCCGCTGTTCTATTTCTTCAGCGGGCCTGACATGCTGTATGCCCACGCCTTTTATCCGAACGCGAGGACCTACATTCTGTGCGGCCGTGAGCCTGTTGGGGAAAATCCGGATGTCGCCGCCCTGCCTTCCGAAAAGCGCGCCGCCGCCCTGGCCAACCTGCGCAAGTCCCTGAACGCGATCCTCAGCTTCAGCTTCTTCATCACCGCCGACATGAAGAATGACCTGAACGCCACCCAGCTCAGCGGCACGCTGCCGGTGATGATGCTGTTCCTGGCCAGGGCGGGCTGCCGCATTCAGGGCGTGGAGTTTGTGAAGCTGGATGACGCCGGCCATTTCACCACCGGCAAGACGAGGACGCCCGGCGTGCGTGTGACCTTCACCGGCACCACCGGGGCAACCCAGACGCTTTATTATTTCACCTCGGACCTCTCCAACTGGGGCATCAAGGACAACCCGGGCTTCCTGGCTTTCTGCCGCGGCCAGGGGCAGGGGAACGCGCTGGTGAAGGCCGCCTCCTACCTGATGCACCTGGATGAATTCTCCTCCGCCCGCGACTTCCTGCTGACAGGAACCCGCAACATCCTGCAGGACGACAGCGGCGTTCCCTGGCGCTTCTTCAGGCAGGAGGAATGGTCCATGGGCCTCTACGGCAATTATCCGGGGCCTATCAAACTGTTTGAAAAACACGACCAGCCGGACCTGCATGCCGCCTTCTCGCGCGACAGGACCGGCGACCTGCCCTTCGGTGTCGGCTACCAATGGCGGCCGGGCGTGTCCTCGCTGATCGTCGGCACCGCCCTGCGTTCCGTGCCGAGGGCGGCCGCGGTGGCGGAACCGGTCGATGAATGACGGCCCTGCGGGTTTCGTCGTCTCAAGCCCTCCTCAGGGCCGTGCGCACCATGAGGAGTTCGCCGACGTTTTCGGTGTTGAGCAGGCCGATGCAGCGTCCGGTCAGCGGATCCATCACCGGCAGTGTCGGACGCGCGGCGGCGTCAAGGGCGCCCAGGGCCTCGACCAGGTCCATGCGCGGGGGCACCTGGACCTCCAGGGGTTCCAAAATGCCGCCGACGGGGTGAGCCGGCCCATGCTCGGCAAGCGCGCCGACCAGACGCTGGCGGGTGATCATGCCCAGCAGGTCGCCATGGTGGTTGAGAACGGGGAAGTCATGCTGGGTTCCTGAAAGCAGCAGCTCCACGACATCGCGCAGCAGTGCGTCGGGCGGCACCGCCCGGAAGTCCGTGATCATGGCGTCCTGCACGCGCAGGCCCTGGAACATCTGGCGCTGGGAGACCATGGCGGCCTCCTGCCCAGCCGCCATGAACACAAAGAAGGCGATGAGCAGCAGCACCGGGCTCGCCTGGCCGGAGAGCAGCATCAGCAGGCCTGCCAGCACGGCGATGGTCTGCCCCAGGGCGGCCGCCCAGCGCGTGGCGCGCTCATAATCCACCACAAAGCCCAGCAGCGCGCGCAGCACCCGTCCGCCGTCCATGGGAAAGGCCGGCACCAGGTTGAAGGCGACCATCATCAGGTTCCAGATCATGAGCTTCTCCCAGAAATGCCCGCCGGCTTCAAAGAGCCCGGGGTTCCAACGGACACCGAGGCCGAGGAACAGCGAGAGCCCGGCGGCGATGACCACGTTCACCAGCGGGCCGCAGAGGGCCACCATCAGCTCCTGGGCGGGCTTTTCGGGCATTCTTTCCAGCCTGGCCACGCCGCCGATCGGCAGCAGGGTGATGTCAGGCGTGCGGATGCCGTATCCCCTTGCGGCGGAGACATGCCCGAACTCGTGCAGCAGCACGCAGACAAAGGCGGCGGTCACAAACAGCACGGCGTCCAGCGCTCCGGCCAGCCCCTGTCCGTCACCCATTCCCTGCAGCGCCACGAACGCCAGCAGGATGAAAAAGGTGACATGCACGCGCACCTCCGTACCCGCTACCGTGCCAAGCTTGAACGACCATTTCATGATCCTCCGATCCTGTCATGCCGGACGGCAAAAGCAAACGCCGGGATGGAATGGCGACGGTGTGCGTGCGAAAAAAGCCCCCGCCCTTTGGTGAGGACGGGGGCCGTTGAACGGTCTTCAAGCTAACCAAAAATCACTCCGCGCCGGCCGCCGGCTTCGCGCCCTCCTTGAAGCAGTAGAGGTGCGTGTGGGTGGTGATGTAGAGGCAGCCGTTGGCGGCGACGACGCTGCTCAGCAGCGGCGAGGGGAACTCGATGGTCTTGATCTCCTTCAGCTCCTTGCCCTCGGCCAGGATGAAGAGCTCACCCTCCTCGTTGCCGATCCAGACCTTGCCGTCGGCGACGAGCGGGCTGGCCCAGATGTGACCCTTGGTGTCGAACTTCCAGTATTCCTTGCCGGTCTTGGCGTCGAGGCAGAACACGCGGCCGGTGTAGTCGGCGGTGTAGACCAGGCCGTCCTTCACGGCCGGGGTGGAGATGGAGCGCTCGATGCCCTTGAAGGTCCACACGGCCTTGCCGCTGATGTCACCCGTCATCTTCGGGTCGATGCAGCTCAGGCAGCCGACGCCTTCGCCGTGCTCGGGGTCCTGGCCGATGTTGGCATACACCAGGCCGTCGTGCTCGACGACGGTGCCGATGATCTCGCTGGGACCGTCGTACTCGACGTACTTGATGGGCTCGCCGGCGCTGTTCTTCCGGTATTCAGGCGGGTTCGCATCGTAGCGCCAGAACTCCTTGAGGATGTCAAAGTCGTCCTTCTTCTCCGTCTCGGTGGCCATGGAGTAGACCCATCCGTCGCCCGCGCCGAAGATGATCTGGTTCTTGCCGCCGATGACCGCGAGGGTGGGGCTGGACCAGGAGCAGTGCAGCACGCGCTCGGAGGCGACGTGGTCCATCTCGCCCATGAGGGTGCCGTCCTCGGCGTTCAGCATGATGAAGCTGGGGGCCTGGGGGGCGGGGATGTTGGTGTGCGTCCAGTCGACGCCGTTGCAGGTGGGCACGAAGACCTTGCCATCAACCACCAGGGGGTAGCCGGCGGTGGCGTTATGCTGGAACACGCCCAGCTCCTTGTACATGTCGTAGACCCAGAGGATGTCGGCGTCGGTCTTGCCGGGTTCAACCGGCTGGGGCTTGCCGTCCTTGTCGAGGGCGGCCATGAACTGGGCCTCGTCCTGCATGCCCTGGTTTCCGTTGGACATGCCGTTGACGTCCATGCAGATGATCTGGCAGCGGTTGCCGGGCACGTAGGCCTTGTCGCCGACGATGGTCGGGCTGGCGCAGACGCCGAGGTACTCCCAGTCGTTCACCTTGCCTGAGCCCATCTTCGGGGAGACGAGCTGCCATTTGAACTCGCCAGTGTATTCGTCAAAGACC
>Ga0315900_10011181_pt1 | contig 11142 bp, 7 predicted proteins | sample LakEriMetagenome_FD_203521 | JGI IMG/M metagenome (GOLD analysis project Ga0315900, IMG submission 203521) | Freshwater fungal communities from buoy surface, Lake Erie, Ohio, United States - Buoy 12 MA114 | ecosystem: Environmental > Aquatic > Freshwater > Lake > Lake biofilm | place: USA: Lake...
CGTGGGGCTGAGCGTGGGCGGCTCCACCCTGCTTGGCGTGCTCGCGGGCAGCGCCAGTTACATCGCCGCACCGGCTGCGGTGAGACTCTCCCTGCCCGAGGCCAACCCGGCCTACTCGCTCACCGCCGCCCTGGCGGTCACCTTCCCCTTCAACATCACCCTTGGCATCCCGCTCTTTTTTGAAATCGCCCGACTCACCCACCGCTGATCCACCATGAAGCTCCATCCCATGAAACTGGTCACCATCATCTGCGAAAGCCTCATCGAGGAGCAGGTGGTGCAATTGCTGCCCGAATTCGGCATTCACGGCCACACCGCCTTCGAGACCCGGGGCAGCGGCGCCCAGGGAGAACGCCGCGCCGAGATGCGCGAGTATGGCAATGTTCAGATCGAGGTGATCGTGAAACCCGAGGTCAGCGAGCCGCTCATCCAGGCCCTGCACGACCGCTTCTTCCGGGACTTTGCCATGGTGGTGCACGAAAGCGACGTGCGTGTCCTGCGCCCGCAGAAGTTTTGACCCCTGACAGGATCGTGCCCTGCCGCGCCAATGTCGTGATGGGCTCCAGCTCGTCACAGCGCCGCCCCAGCCAAACAGCCACGAAAACCTTCCACACGATCACGATCCCTAGCTCCTGACGACTTTGCCCCGTCTGTCTTCCCCCGACCCCACCGGGGTCGTGTCATGCAGCCCAGGAGAGGCCGCTAGCGGCCTCTCCTGGGTCCAAACAGCGGCCGAATCTTCTGAATTCGGACCCCACCGGGGTCCCGTCACGGCTGTACAGGGGACGATTTGATGCCACAAAACATCAATAGAGGGACAGACCCTTTATACACTATCAACGCCGAGCAAGCGAAGCAAAGCCATCTTGCTCCGCAAGATGAGCGGGCAGTCCGGCAGGCTCAAACGTCCTCGAACTCCGAAAGCCCTTCCTGCCGGCGCAAGCCTTTCGCTCATCTCGGCGGAGCGAGATGGCCACTCTGCTGACGCCACCTTCGCTGCCTGACCCCCTGGTAGGGCCCCGCTGCGTCGGGGCCGAAGCGGAAGATGCGCAACCCACTTCAGAACTGCAACAGAGGGACAGCCGCTAACTCCGGAGGCTTTCATAACCTCCATGCGGCATCAACGGGCTGTCGAAATCGGGCGGCATGACACCGTGGGTTCGTCTGACGAGTCGGACTGGTCTGACCCGTCAGACGATGGGAAGAACGATCACTGACAAGCCTCGCACGTCCCGCCGTTGCGCATGGCTTCCAGGGAGCAGGCCATGACTTCCTCGGCGGTGTACTCGCGCTTGGCGGAGTTGTCCTGGGCGACGACGCCGCGGAGGACCTTCTCCACTTCGGCGGTGCTCTTCTCGATGTTCGAGGCGCTGCGGGTGCGGAGGTAGTAGGTGGTCTTCAAACCCTTGCGCCAGGCGCCGCGGTACATGTGGCTGAGGGTGCTCATCTCGGTGCCGCCGAAGAAGAGGTTCACGCTCTGGCTCTGGTCGATCCACTTCTGACGGCGGGCGGCGGCGTCCACCAGCCAGGCCCAGTCGATGCTGAAGGCGGTGGCGTAGCGGCGCTTCAGGTCCACGGGGATCTCCTCGATGGCCTCGATCTCGCCGTCCATGTACTTGAGCTTGTTCTGGATCTCGTCCGTCCACAGGCCGCGCTTCTTGAGGTCGCGGATCAGGTAGGGGTTGAGCACCATGAAGTCGCCGGAGAGGTTGGACTTCACGAGCATGTTGCTCATGAGCGGCTCAATGCAGGGGCTGGAGCCCATGATGTTGGAGATGGTGGCCGTGGGGGCGATGGCGAGCACGTTGCTGTTGCGCATGCCCTGCTTGGCGATCTTCGCCCGGAGGGCGGACCAGTCCATCCTGCCGCCGCGCGGCACTTCGATGGGCACGCCGCGCTCCTTCTCCAGGAGGTCGACGGTGTCCTGCGGAAGCAGGCCGCGATCCCACTTGCTGCCCTTGTAGGTGGAGTACTGGCCGCGTTCGGCGGCGAGGTCGGAGGAGGCCTCGTAGGCGTAGTAGGCGATGGCCTCCATCATCTCGTCGTTGAACTCGACGGCCTCCTTGGAGGCGAAGGGGATGCCCTTGCGATAGAGCGCGTACTGCAGGCCCATGACACCGAGACCGATGGGGCGGTGACGGGTGTTGGAGGTCTTGGCGGCCTCGGTGGGGTAGTAGTTGATGTCGATGACGTTGTCGAGGGCGCGGACGGCGCTGCGGATGGTCTCGCGCAGGCGGGTGTGGTCGATGTTGCCGGCGTCGTCGAGGTGGTTGTCGATGAGGACGGAGCCGAGGTTGCAGACGGCGGTCTCATCGGCGGAGGTGTTCAGCGTGATCTCGGTGCAGAGGTTGGAGCTGTGGATGACGCCGACATGATCCTGGGGGCTGCGGACGTTGCAGGGGTCCTTGAAGGTCATCCAGGGGTGGCCGGTCTCGAAGATGGCCTTGAGCATCTTCTTCCAGAGGTCGATGGCGGGGACCTCCTTGGCGAAGATCTTGCCGGCCTTGCCGAGGGCTTCATACTCCTCGTAGCGCTTTTCAAAGGCGCTGCCGTAGAGCTCGTGAAGGTCGGGCACCTCGTTGGCGCGGAAGAGCGTCCAGGCGCCACGGGACTCCATGCGCTTCATGAAGAGGTCAGGGATCCAGTTGGCGGTGTTGAGGTCGTGGGTGCGGCGGCGTTCGTCGCCGGTGTTCACGCGCAGCTGGAGGAAGTCCTCAATGTCATTGTGCCACACTTCCAGGTAGGCGCAGCCGGAGCCGCGGCGCTTGCCGCCCTGGTTGACGGCGATGAGCTGGTCATTGTGGAGCTTGAGGAAGGGGATGACGCCCTGGGACTCGCCGTTGGTGCCCTTGATGTAGCCGCCGGTGCCGCGCACGCTGGTCCAGGAGCCGCCGAGACCGCCCGCCCACTTGGAGAGGAAGGCGTTTTCAGCGATGCCGCGGATCATGATGGACTCGATGCTGTCGTCCACCTTGTAGAGGTAGCAGGAGGAGAGCTGGCTGTGGTGGGTGCCGCTGTTGAAGAGGGTGGGCGTGCTGGAGCAGAAGCGGCGGCCCTTGTACATCTTGTAGATGCCGATGATCTTCTCCTCGGGGCAGCCGTCCTTCTCACCGATGTTGAGGCCCATGGCGACGCGCATCCAGAAGAGCTGGGGCGTCTCGAGGCGCTTGCTGGGCTTCACCTTCTTGTCGACGATGAGGTAGCGGTCGTAGAGGGTCTGGATGCCGAGGAAATCGAAGTCCATGTCGGCGGCGGGGTCCAGGGCGTCGGCCAGCTTGTCGAGGTCGAACTGAAGCAGGCGCGGGTTGTAGCGGTCGATCTCGACACCGCGGCTGAGGTTGCGGCGGAAGGCGCGGCGGTGGTACGCCTTGAGCTGGTCGATGCCGTCGCGGACGATGTCCCAGCCGAGGACCTCCTCATAGATGTAGGTGAGCAGGATGCGGCCGGCGAACTTGGCGAAGTCCGCGTCCTTCTGCATGAGGGTCTTGGCGTTGAGGATGACGGTCTTCTTCAGGTGATCGAGGGTGATGTCGCTGTTGAGGGAGCGGCGCAGCTCCATCTCGATCTCGGGGCGCGGCAGGCAGAGGTCGAGCCCGAGCATGGCGAAGTCGATGCGCTTCTTCAGGTCGGAGCCGTCCCAGAGGAAGGATTTGCCGTCGGGGGTCTTCACCAGGATGAGGGCCTGCTGCTGCTCGCTTTCCTTTTCGGCGGCGATGGCGGCCTCGGCCTCCTCGACTTCGCGCATCTTCGAGCGCAGGGCGCGGTACTGGATGTAGGCGCGGGCGACCTTGAAGAAGCCCTGCTTCATGAGCTCCTCCTCGACGAGGTTCTGAACGTCCTCGATGTGGACGAAGGCCTTGTTTTCCTCGGCGATGGCGCGGCTGACGGTCTCGGCGACCTGGACGGCGGGGGAGGAGTCGAGCTCCAGGGAGAGGAAGGCCTTGCGGACGGCGATTTCAATCTTGTTGTGGTTCCAGGGCACGAGCTGGCCGCTGCGGCGGATGACTTTGGTGTTCACGATGAGGGGCTGCGGGACGGCGGTTTCGGCAAAGGGATCGTACTCGGCGTGATGCTTGCGCTTCTCCGCCAGGGTGCGGGCGACGTCGTGGGCGTTGTTTTTCACCAGGGCCCGCTCGATGCACTGATGAATGTCCCGCGCGCTGAGGGCGGCGGCCTTGCTGCTCCCTTCGGCAATCTGGCTGACGCGCTGCTGGAGTTCCTCGGCGACGGACTGGGCGATGTTGTTGACGAACTGGCGGTTGGCCTCGTTGTAGACGTCATTCTCCTTTTTGCGGGCGAGGAACAGGTCGGTCAGGGTGTTGCCGATGGTGTCGGCGATCTCACCCATGTCAAAGTCGCGTTCGGAGCCTCCGACGGTGACCTTCATGCCGGCGATGGAATCGCGGGAGCCGACGCCGGAGCGCCAGTCGTGCTGGGGTTTTTGGGCCTTGGGGGCCTTGGTGACCTGGCGGAGGGCCTTGTCTTCTTGGAGCAGGTTGGCAATCATGGCGGGAGCGGGAGTGGAGTTGTCGTTTGCTTAACCGTTGCGAGGGATTTTTGAGGATGGGAAACCCATGCCGGAGGGGGGCCGGCCCAGGCTGCCCGGGCTGAAAATTACAGGTCGTCGTCGGAGGTGTGCTCGAGTGCGGAGGACTTCTGGTAGTCGGTGACCTTGCCTTCGAAGAAGTTCTGCTCCTTGCGCACGTCCATGAGGTCGGCGAGCCAGGGCAGCGGGTTGGTGGCGCCCGGGTTGAGGGCCGGCAGGCCGCAGCCGGCGAGGCGGCGGTCGGCGATGAAGTCGATGTACTGGCAGAACTCGTCGGCGCTGAGGCCCACGGCGTTCACGGGCAGGCAGTCGCGGATGAACTCCTTCTCCAGGGTGATGGCCTCGCGCATCGTCTCGACCAGCTCCTCGCGGAACTCGGGGGTCCAGATGTCGGGGTTTTCCTCGATCAGGTCCATGAAGAGGTTGCGGAAGACCTCGATGTGGTTGGACTCGTCACGCAGGGTGTAGCGGAACATCTGGCCGATGCCCGGGAACTTGTTCTGACGGTAAAGGGCCAGGATCATGCCGAAGAGGCCGTAGAACTGGGTGCCCTCCATGCACTGGCCGAACATGAAGATGTTGCGGGCGAGGAGCTGCTTGTTCTCCAGCTTGGTGAGGTCGAGGTCGCGGCGCATGTTGCCGGAGATGCCGGTGACGAACTCGTTTTTCTTCACGATGGTGGGGATCTGCTCAAACATGGCCTCACACTCGTGGGGGTTGATGCCCAGGGACGAGATCATGTAGAGGAGGGAGTCGGCGTGGATGTTCTCCTCATGGGCGTGACGGCCCAGGACGAGCTTGAGCTCCGGAGCGGTGACCAGCTCACGGACCACGTGCTGGATGTTGTCCCCGACGATGCCCTCGGCGGCGGAGAAGTAGCCGATGCCCATCATGATGATCCAGCGTTCGTTCTGGGTGATCTCGTTCGAGCGCCACTGCTCGACGTCCTTCTGCATCTGGATGTCCTCAGGCTCCCAGTGGTTGGCCTTCATGGTCCGGTAAAGGTCATAGGCCCATTGATACTTCAGGGGGAGCAGATTGAAGGTCATGCTCTTGCGGCCGTTGATGACCTTCTTGTCCGCGAAGGCGGCTTCAGCCTTGTCCTGGTCCAGGGGGAACTCGCGATTGCCGATTTTATAAGTCTTTTCCATGATTCGAAGAGGGAGATGCGAAGAGATGTTTTGGGAAAGTTGATTGCTTGCACCACTTGGTAGTAAACACCAGATGTTGCGCGGAGCGGGGATGAGCATGCACAATATCTTGTGGGCGGTCGAGATTTTTTTACCCTAGCGCTTGTGTCGGGAATGTTGCACAGCGCTAAAATCAGTGTTCCACGCCGAAAACTTTTTTTGGGGGTCCGGGCCACCCGACACCCTTATAATTTTGAGAAGATTTCCAGGCCTGAGTGAACTTCCTGAAAGCCAGCACTTTGTGAATAAACCCCTGAGTTTATTCGCTTTGTGAAGGTAAATTTGCGAAAAATACCGGACTTGTTCACAAAAAGCCGTTTCGGCGTGAAATTCGCATTTTCGTCCGAATTTCCCGAAAATTCGACCCATCCGGCCCCGACGAGGTTTTGTAGAACATTCGGTTCGGCGCTGCCGAACTAAATCTGCTTCAACCAGCGCCTGGCGAGCAGCCAGAGCAGCACGGGAACGCCCGCGCTGAGGGCCATGGCGGCGCCGGGGCTGGTGCGTCCAAGCGCGCCGATGGCGGCGAAGGCGAAGCCCACGGGCAGCGAGCCGCAGGCCAGTGAGGCGAGGTAGGCGCGCAGGTCCATCTTCACCAGTCCGGCGAGGCAGGACACCGCCTCCGGCAGCACGGGCATCCAGCGGGAAAGGGCCACGATCCAGCCGCCGCTGCGGGCAAAAAGGGCCTCGCCACGCCGCATGGAGTCCTCGCCGGCCAGCCACAGGGCCGCCGGCCGACCTAACCAACGACAGGCCAGATAGGCGGTCAGGCCGGCCAGGAAGGAGCCGCAGGCGGCCAGCAGGCCGCCCGTCCAGGCCCCGAACATCAGGCCCAGGGCCGACATGACGACCGTGCTGGGCACGGGCAGCACGATGTCGCCCACGAGAAGCAGCACGCCTGCGAGCCCGGCCCAGGAGCCGTGGCCGGAGAGCCAGGCACGGGTGCCTTCCAGGCTGAAGGCCGCATCAAATTTCTGCCCCCAGATCGCAAAGGGAACGAGGACGCCCGCGAGGATCAGCAGGATGGCGATGAGGAGGGGGCGGGACATCGGAGGAAGGCCGCGGGCTGCTTGCCACGCGACGGCTCACCATTTGAGCGACTTGAGGAAGCCCAGGCTGGCCGGGATCTGCTCCTCGGAGGTCGGCGACTCGTCCTCGATGAAATAATGCTTCACGCCGATCTTCTGGGCGGCGCCGAAGATGGCGGGCCAGTTCATCTGGCCGGTGCCGAGCGTCACGTCGTTCTTCACGTCCGTGCCGCCGCTGAGGGAGCCGGTGGCCACACCCTTCCTGAGGTCCTTGAGGTGCATGAGCTTCCAGCGGTCCGGGTATTTTTCCAGAAGCGCCGCCGGGTCCTGGCCGGGGAAGACAACCCAGAGCACGTCCATTTCATAACTGACAAACTGCGGCCGGGTGCCGGTGATCAGCACGTCCATCAGCGTGCCCTGCGCGTGCTTTTCAAACTCATAACCGTGGCAGTGGTAGAAGAAGGTGATGCCGGCGGCGGCCAGCGCCTCGCCCGCCCGGTTGAAGGTGGCGATGGCATCCTGGCACTCCGCCTCGTCAAAGCTGTCCTTGTGGTCGATCCAGGCGCAGCCGGCGTATTTCAGGCCCAGGGCCTTCGCCTCGGCGACCACCTTGTCGAGGTCGTTCTTGTAGCGGCCGTAGGGGAAGTGGCCGCTGACGGGGATGAGACCGCGCTTGTCGAGCTCCGCCTTGAACTGCTCCGCCGTGAGGTCGTAGGTGCCGGCCAGCTCCACCTCGGTGATGCCAAAGGACTTCACGCGGTCGAGCGTCCAGGGCACGCCGCGCAGCTTGAACTGGCTGCGCAGGCTGTAGAGCTGAAGGCCGGCCGTGCCGGTGAAGGAGCCGTCCGCCAGGGCGGAGGCGGCGACGGACAGGACGACCCAAAGGGTGGCAAAAAGTTTCATGGGGCCGCGAGTGTGTCAGCGGCCGGGGGGCGAGACAAGGGGCAAATGAGCGTGCCCGCAAGGGGCCTCGCGGCGGGATGGGATCAGCCCTGGCCGCCGGACGAGCCGGCGATCTTGGCGCGCATCTCCGTGTCGGCGGCGATGTTCTTGTAGCGGGCGAAGTCCATGATGCCGAGGTTGCCGTTGCGGAAGGCCTCGGCCATGGCCATCGGAATCTGCGCCTCGGCCTCGACGACGCGGGAGCGCATCTCCTGGGTGCGGGCGGCCATCTCCTGCTCGAGGGCGACGGCGGCGGCGCGGCGCACTTCAGCCATCGCCTGGGCGATCTTCTTGTCGGTCTCCGCCTGCTCGGCCTGCAGCTTGGCGCCGACGTTTTCACCCACGTCGACGTCGGCGATGTCGATGGAGAGGATCTCGAAGGCCGTGCCGGCGTCGACGCCCTTGGCCAGCACCAGCTTGGAGATGCTGTCCGGGTTCTCCAGCACATCCTTGTAGGAGGCGGCGGAGCCGATGCAGGTCACGATGCCCTCGCCGACACGGGCGATGACGGTCTCCTCGGTGGCGCCGCCGACGAAGCGGTCAAGGTTGGTGCGCACGGTGACGCGGGCGCGGACGCGCAACGAGATGCCGTCCTTCGCCACCGCGTCGATCTTGCCGCCGCGGCCCATGTCAGGGTGCGGGCAGTCGATGACCTTGGGGTTGATGCTGGTGCGGACGGCCTCAAGCACGGTCTTGCCGGTGCCCTTGCAGGCAAGGTCGATGGCGCAGGCGCGGTCGTAGTCGAGCGGGATGCCGGCCTTGTCGGCGGCGATGAGGCTGAGCACCACATGGGAGACCTCGCCGCCGGCCAGGAAGTGGGCCTCCAGCTGGTCGGAGTTGAGGGGGATGCCGGCCTTGGCGGCGGTGATGCGGGTGTCCACGATGAGCGCGTTGGGCACGCCGCGGAGGTACATGGCCAGCAGGTTGACGATGCTGACCGGCGCGTTGGCGATGCGGGCGCGCAGCCAGAGGTTGAAGAACTTCGCAATGATCAGGAAGACGACCAGCGAGACGAGGATCGCGGCGCCGATGAGGAGGGTGTCGAAGCGTGGCATGGTCCTGGATACTGAGGGGGATGGCTTAGGAGATCAACCGGACAATCAGGTTTCCCGGCTCGTGTCCGATGACGCGCAGGCGGGCCCCGGCCGGGGCGAAACCATCCTCGCAGCGCACCTCCACACGCCGTCCGGCGATCTCGGCGCGGCCCAGCGGGCGCAGTTCGGAGAGCGCCGCGCCCTCGTCGCCCACGGCGCAGGCGGGCCTGGCCCCGGCCGCAGCAGGCACCTCGGCCTCCAGCGTGAAGGCACGATGGAAAAGCTTCACGGCAAAGCAGCGCAGCCAGACCGTGAGCACGACTGCGGAGCCCAGGACAATGCCGCCCGCCAGGGCCGTGCGCTGAAGGTGCGACCAGCCGGAAAGCTCCTCGGACATCATCGCCAGCAGAACAGACGCCAGGATGCAAAGCACGCCGAGGAACCCGGCGACACCGCCCGGGACGAAGGTTTCCAGAATAACCAAAAGGATGCCAAAGAGGGCGATGATGGCGAGGGTGACGATCATGCGGCGGCGCGGATGCCCGGATCGTGCGGCCTTGCCGGGGACGAGTCAAGCCCGCGCGACGCCGCCCGGGTCAGAGCCGGTCGGCGTCGACCACCAGCACGACGAGCCTCTTGCCGGCCGCCGCCTGAGCGACGGCGGGGGGCTCCAGGTCGGTCCTGACATCCAGCGGCCTGCCCAAAAGTGCGGCAAGCTGGGTCGGGAACCCGGCCCGCTGGGCCAGGCCGTCGCCCAGGCCGAAGCTGGCGGACGCATCCTCAAACACCCGCAGCAGGCCGCCCCCCGCCAGCAGCACCGGGGAGCCCTTTTCGGGCTCAAGGCCGCGGATCGACACCAGCTGGGCCTGCTCACGGCCGAACATCTTCTCCGCCCCGAAAGGCAGCAGTTCCACGGCCAGGTCGCCCGGTGTGGAGCGCTCCAGGATGGTGGCGTTGATCAGCGGCGTCTCCTCCACGTGGAGCTCGGGATGCTTTTCACGGATGCGGCGGGCGACGAGGCCGGCCGACTCCTTCATCGTCTCGAAGGTCCAGTGGCTGTCGGCGGCATAGTGGGAGGGCGCCTTGACGAGACGGCTCCACAAAGCGGGCGCCAGGTCCACGACATCGATGCCGGCATGGCTCAGCGAATCCAGCAGAGCCTTGAATCCCGGAGGTTGCACGGCGGCCGGGTATTCCGCGCGCAGCATCTGGTCCGGATGCATGGCGATCTTCGCCGGCACGGCCACAAGCATGAGGGGGATGCCAAGGGCCTTCAGTTCAGCCGCCAGGGAGGTCAGCGGCCCCGCCAGGCCCGCGTCCTTGCGCCGGAGCGTCCGGCGGTCCAGTTCACGCCGGGGAAAGAGCCAGCCGTCGTAGCCCAGATGCACGCGTGAGCTGCCTTCGCCGAAAAACCAGGTCACCGGCCACTGGGCGGCGGTCCTCACCGCGGCGGGAATCTGCGGGCTCTCGCGCAGCGCCAGCAGCAGGGAGACCGGCAGCAGCAGGATGCCGATGACGCGCCAGGTCAGAAGAGGCAGGCCGAGCAGCCAGCCCAGACGTGGCAGCGCCACGCACGCGAGGATGGCAAGGATCAGCACCCCCTGCAGCCAGTTGGAGGTGATCCGCTTGTCCAGAAGCAGCGAATAAACCGTGGGCCTGGCGTCCGTGAACATCTGGTGCCAGTTCTGCAGGGCCTCCTGAAGCCCGGCCGAAAACAGCAGCACGTTGGAGACGGTCAGGATCAGCAGCACGCCGATCACCCGCAGGGGAGTTGCCAGCGGCGCCAGAAGGGGCCTGCGACGCAAGCCCTCCAGCATCAGCAGGAGGTAATGCAGGACAAACCAGACGGAGGCGCCGGTGATCGTGCCATGCCAGAGCGCCGCCGTTCCCGCCACAAGCACCAGCACCGGAACGCACTGCACGGTCGCCCCGCCCCCGCTGACAAGGCCGGGCATGAGCCGCCGCCACAGGTCCGCAAAGCCGCCCGCGCGCAGCGGGGCATGGTGCATTTCCTGAACGCACCGGCCCTTCAACCCGACGAGACCCGCCACGACATCCGCCACGCCGGTGATCAGCAGGAAAAGCTGGCAGGTCTGCGTCATGGCCGCCAGCCACCAGGCCTTGCCGCTCACGGCCTGCGGCTCGCCCTGAAGGACGAGATGCATCAGCCATTCCAGCGGCAGCACCAGAAGGCAGACCTTGGCAAGGCCGTAGCCGAGCCGGCCCAGGGCCTCGGATTTCAGAGGCGCCTCGGCACCTTCGGTCCGCCGCAGCGTGGCGACCGCCACAAGCAGCAGGACGACCAGGGGGGGGAGCAGGGGTTTTAAAGAAAGCATGTCGGAAGGTTCAAGGCAGCGATGACGCGTGCGACGCACGATTCTTGGGCCGGGGCGGGTGTCAAT
>Ga0315900_10011182_pt1 | contig 11141 bp, 1 predicted proteins | sample LakEriMetagenome_FD_203521 | JGI IMG/M metagenome (GOLD analysis project Ga0315900, IMG submission 203521) | Freshwater fungal communities from buoy surface, Lake Erie, Ohio, United States - Buoy 12 MA114 | ecosystem: Environmental > Aquatic > Freshwater > Lake > Lake biofilm | place: USA: Lake...
TTATTTATAATAGGTTTTGTCTATCAGATCGAATGTGATCATATCGACTGTTAAAGCACTTTGTGTATCCAATGCGATAGTACTACTACTATGCGCCTGGTTACATTATAAGCCCTGCAGCAGCAGACAATCATCCGTTGTCCACAACACGCCCTCTTTTGAGCCAGCCGCCTTACCGGAAACGGCCGGCTTTTGTCCTCTTTCTACTCCTTCTTATCAGCTTTTGCTGAATCCGGATGCTGCTATTATGCCTTTAACGGCTGATTTTGGTCACTTAGATAGGGTAATACTGGCTGATCCGCCAGTCAATTCCTACCAAACCGGCAGGATAGGTATGCACCTGTCAACCGGTCCCCCCTCCGCTGATCCACCATACTATGTACATAGGTATGGAGAGGGAACGATTCGATTTTCTTTCCAGGCTCCTGTTGCCACTCCTTCTTGCGGAGAGGCTTTTGCCGTTTTCAGCAGCGGTGAATTTTCATTTGAAAGAGGCCCCATTCGATATGCGGCAGATTATTCATTCAATACAATCATTGCTTGACTAAGCTGACTACCATATCGACAATTTTCAACAACCGGTTGGCAAAAGCTGCAAAGGTGGCTGTGCTCTTGTTATCTGTACTATTCTTTGCCGTGGGTGCGCAGGCACAGTATACGGGTGGTAATGGTGATGGACATACAACGCTTGAGGGTTCGCAGGATTATTCAATTCCTTCAATTGGGGCAAAGGTTGTTACTACTTGCAGCGGAGTTAGTTTCTCTGTTTCTCCTACAGATGGTGTCAATGGTGATATCGTTCCTGCCAACACAACTTATACATGGTTGGCTCCAACAGGGATTTCTGGTATTGAGGGACTGACAGGAGCTACAAGTGCGGCTTTCTTTTCCGCAACTTTAACGAATACTACGAATGCCCCGATCATAGTTACTTATATAGTAACGCCCGCTTCATTATCCGGGACTGGTGCAACTTTTACTGTCACCGTCACGGTCAATCCAACCGCATCGGTCAATCCCATCAATCTAACAACCTGCAGTGGTGTTAGCTTTGCTGTCACGCCCTCATCGGGAACGATACCCACCGGCGTATCTTATACCTGGAGTACACCGGGCATTACTGCATCGCTTACCGGTGGTGCAACAGGTAGTGGGACTAATATCACCGGACTCCTCACCAATACCTCGGCATCCGTTCAAACAGCTACTTATACTGTTACACCCAATCTTACGAACGGATGTACTTCTGCTCCGTTCACATTAACAGTTGCGGTATTCCCGGTAGCATCTATTAATAATGTATCGCTTACCGTATGCAGTGGACTTAATTTTAACCCCACATTAATTGGAACGATACCTTCTGGTATAAATTATAGTTGGAGCCCCCCCACCATCAATGGAACTTTATCAGGTGGTGTAAGTGGGTCTAATGCAAGTGGTTTCAGTGGTTCATTGAACAATACCAGTGGTTCTGTTGCTACCGCTACTTATTTTGTACGTCCAAACTTGACGAGTGGGTGTTCTTCGAGTGGGTTCACAGTAACAGTCAGTGTTTTACCTATACCTGCCAGTGTAAGTAATGCAGCTCTTACAACTTGTTCAGGGGTTGTATTTAATTATACACCCACCGGATCTAATATTCCTGCTGGTACCTCTTATAGTTGGGGTGCTCCTACCTATACAGGTACTCTTTCTGGAGGCACAGCAGGTGGTGGTGGAAGTAGTTTTACCGGAACATTGACCAATACCAGTGATGTAGTTGCCACCGCTACTTATTTTGTAACGCCAAATGTACCGGGTGGTTGTACTTCTGCAGGATTTACAGTAACGGTAACTGTTTTCCCAATAGCTTCTATATCAAATTTGACATTCACTGTATGTTCTGGTTTCATTTATAATCAAACCTTTTCTGGAACAATTCCTGCTGGCACAACTTATACTGTTTTAAACTCCAATCTTTCATCCGGTTTATCAAGTGGTGGGGGTGGGCTTACGACGAATGGATTTACTGGAGTACTAAATAATACTTCTAATTCTATTGGCACCGCAACATATTATTTAGTTCCCAATGTTCCCGGGGGCTGTACTTCTGCGGGATTTACGATAACGATAAGTGTTTTCCCGGTTGCTAACATAGCAGCTACTTCGCTGACCACTTGCACCGGAGTTCAGTTTAATTTAACTCCAACCGGAACGCCTGTTCCTATTGGTACAACGTATTCATGGGGTACTCCCAATATGACTTCCGGCGTGACCAATGGAGTGGGTGCATCTAACGCAAGCAGTTTCAGTGGTACATTAACCAATTCAAGTAATTCAGTTGGTACCGCTACTTACTTTGTTATACCGAATGTTCCGGGTAGTTGTAGTTCTAACGGATTCACTGTAACAGTGAGTGTATTTCCGGTGGCTATTGCTAATGAGATAAATTTGACTACCTGCACAGGAGTGCCTTTTAGTTTCAGTCCTGTTGGAACTATTCCTTCGGGTACTGCTTATAGCTGGAGTGCACCTACGGGTGGTGCAAGTGGTGAATCAGCTGCATCCAACCAGTCCAACTTCAATGGTACTTTAACCAACACTACGAATGCAGTTGTTACAGGTACTTATTTTATTAGACCTACTTCCAGCGGATGTGCCGGACCCGGTTTCACTGCTACTGTGTCTGTATTTCCTTCTGCTGCAATCAACAGCATAAGTATCACTACGTGTAGCGGAATATCTTTCACGCCGTCATTGTCGGGAAGGATACCTGATAATACTTCATATTCTTGGAGTCTACCTACGGGGACTTCCAATTTAAATGGCTTAGCTGGTGCGACAAATGCGACTAGTTTCAGTGGAACTTTGACCAACACGTCAAATGCCACAAGGACTGCTACTTATTTTGTTACGCCGAATGTAACCGGAAATTGTACTTCTGCGGTATTCTCGGTATTTGTAACTGTATTCCCGAGTGTATCTGTTAATGATATAGCATTTACTACCTGTAGTGGTGTACCTTTTGCATTTACGCCGGTGAGCGGAACGATACCTGCTTCTACTACTTATAGTTGGACAGCACCCTCTTTGTCAGGTACTGTTGGTGGAACTACAGGTTCTGGTAACGGAACGAATATATTCGGTAATCTGACCAATACATCCTCTACTATTTCTACGGCTACTTACACGGTTACGCCTAATCCGGGAGCAGGTTGTGCCAATGGCGCTACCTTTACTGTAACAGTAACTGTTCTTCCACTGGCTCGCATCAATGGAATCACTCAGGTGATCTGTAGTGATGGAAGCATCAACGTAGATCCGGTTACGATTGCAGGTAATATTATACCAGCAGGAACCCGATATACCTGGACATCCCCCGTTGCTGATCCTCCAGGTTCTATGTTGTCTTCCACAGCTTTGATCAACCAACTCACGGTTACAGCAACGCTGACGAATCAGACCAATTCAGTTGCTACTGCTACTTATACTATTACACCTGTATTGACCAACGGCTGTACCAACAGTGCCAACTTTACGATTGTTGTAACGGTAAATCCGAAAGTTACCATTGCAAGCGCACTTACTACCACGATTTGTGCAGGTGCTACCTTTACTGTTAGTCCTACCAATGGCGGTGGTAACATAGTTCCTGCCAACACAACGTATACCTGGACGACCGCCAATTCCCCAGCCGGCTTAACCATCACTACAACAGGTGCCGGCAATGCCATTACAGGAACCATCAGCAGTACCAGCGCTGTTCCTTTATCGGCCAGTTTCAATGTAATTCCGACACCTCCAACCGGACAATGTGGAAGTGCTGCCTTTAGTGTGATTGTAACGGTGAATCCGACTGCGAATATCAATCAGATATTTACTACGACCTGTAGTGGCATTCCAGTAGTCATTACCCCTGTAGATGTTACGAATGGGATTGTTCCAGCTAATACTCGATATAACTGGACGGTTTCAACTGTAGCTGGATTAAGTCCATTGAATGGTTCAGGTGCTAATACCCTATCTTTTAGTGCAACTATTAATAATACAACCAATGCCCCTTTAACGGCAACGTATACAGTAACACCTACTTCACCACAGGGTAATTGTGTGGGATCTCCTTTTAGTATTACTATTACAGTAAACCCAATAGCTAGGATTACTGGCATTACTGCAGTGGTTTGTAGTGAAGGAGGGTTCACTGTAGATCCAACAAGTTTTGCCAATACAATACCAACTGGAACAATTTATAGTTGGTCGGTACCTGCATCCACGGGAAGTTTAACATGGTCGGCTCCTCCAGCACCTCAATCTACCATTGTGGGAACATTGAGTAGTACTTCCAATGCAGTAGCTACTGCCACTTACACAGTTACCCCGATATTATTAAATGGATGTACCAACAGCGTCAACTTTACGGTTGTTGTCACTGTTAATCCACGTCCTTACATCAATGCCATGACGGCGGTATTCTGTGAGGGAGTTGGCTTTACCGTAACTCCTGCTGTTGGTGCACCCGGCATCAATGGTATTGTTCCTGCCAATACAATATTTAATTGGGATGCCCCAAATGTTTCAGTGGGTTTAACTGGTGGTGCTGCTTTCTCAGGTACAGGCGTTATAACTGGAAATTTAAATAACACGACCAGCACCCAGCAAACTGCTGTTTATACTATTACTCCAACAGCACCGGCACCCGGTAGTTGTGCTGGAACACCATTTACATTAACAGTTACTATCAATCCGAGCGCAGCCATTAGCACATTGTTTACCACCGTTTGTAGTGGATTAACTTTCCGTATAACACCAACTGATGGTACAGATGGTCAGGTGCCAACAGGAGCATCCGGAACTACTACCTATACCTGGTCAGCCCCTTCGGCTACCAGCATTGTAGGTGCAGTTGCTCAATCACCCACTGGTGTCTCTGACATATTCGGAACACTTACCAACCAGACCAATATTCCACGAACGATTACATACTTTGTTACACCCAGAACTTCTTTTACTACAGGACCAAATTGTGTAGGATCTGTATTTAGTGTAGTGGTTACGGTAAATCCCATTGTTAGTATAACAGGTATTACTCAAGTAGTATGTAGTGAGGGTTCGATTAGTTTCAGTCCGACCAACATCACGCATGGTATAGTTCCTGATGGAACCACTTATGAATTGATTTCTGCATCGGGTTCTAACCCTGCCGTAACGTGGACATCTTTTGCTAGCGGAAGTGCATTGATTACCGGGACTTTCTCCAATACGTCTAATACTGCTCATTCAGTTACATTCAATGTTAGACCCATATTGGCAAATACATGTAGCAATAGCAACAACTTCACAGTAGTCATTACGGTTAACCCCCGACCGACTATTACCAATATGACCACTGTCACTTGTGATGGGGTTACTTTCCAGCTAACACCTATAGAGGGAACCAATGGTGTAGTTCCCGCCAATACGCTTTATAGATGGTTAGATCTGCCAACATATACCTTCGGATTATCCGGGGGTGTAACAGTGTCTTCTTCATCCAATATCAATGGTCGACTTTTCAACAGTACCAATACCATTCAAACTGCTACTTACCAGGTAGTACCAAGAACACAGGGTGGAAATTGTATTGGTGCCTCATTCACTGTTGAGGTAGGGGTTTTACCGAATGCAGAAATTGGCACCTTATCTCAAACGGTCTGCAGTGGTGTGCCGTTCAATATCACACCTACTGAACCAGGTGATGGTGTTATACCTGCTAATACAACTTATAGCTGGACACAGTTACCTACAGGTATTGCCATCTCAGGCGGTGTAGTCGCATCAAATGTTAGCAGTATATATGGAACATTAATTAGTGTTTCAGCAATAGTTCGTTCAGCTACTTTTAGTGTTACTCCCACTTCACCGGGTGGATGTAATGGATCTGCTTTCAGTGTAGTGATAAACGTTCGACCATTTGCTTATATCAATGCAATGACCCGCATTTTCTGTGATGGGGTTCCTTTTACTATTACTCCTACACATCAGGTAGATGGAGTTATTGCACAGAATACTAGTTTCAATTGGACGGTTCTGGATGCGGGTGGACTATCCGGTGTAAATGCCGGCTCTGGTACTTCATTGACTGCTACCCTCTCAAATCCGGGGGCTACCCAACGAACAGCAGTTTATCAATTCACCCCCGTAGTTCCAAACTGCGGAAATGGCCTTCCTTTTACGGTGACAGTTACCATAAACCCCAATGCGGAGATTGTTCCTTTCACGACTACCATTTGTGCCGGACTTACTTTCTCGGTTACGCCTACTGCTAGCAATGTGGTTCCGACAGGAACGACTTATGCCTGGAGTGCTCCTACAGTTAATGGATTTAGTGGTGGAGCGGCTGCCAGTGGTCAAAATACCATTACAGGCAATCTGTTAAATTCTACCAATGAGGAAAGGACAGCAACTTATAATGTTACACCAACATCACCAGGTGGTTGTTCAGGTGCGCAATTTAGTGTTACTGTTACCTTGCTGCCAATAGCTAGGGTTACCAACATGACTGCAGTAATCTGTAGTGAAAATACCTTTACAGTAACACCTACTACTGGTGTGGGTATAAATCTTATTCCGGTTGGCACCAGCTTCACTTGGGGCGCTCCGGTATCTACCGGTAGTCTTACTTGGTCAGCTGCACCTTTGAGTGCCACTTCAGTATTTGGAACCATTTCCAGCACTTCGAACACTGTTCAAACAGCTACTTATCTGGTAAATTCAAACTTGGTAAATGGATGTTTAAATAGTTCTAATTTTTCTGTTACGGTTACTGTAAATCCAAGGCCATATATCAATGCAATGACGGCTGTATCCTGTGAGGGGGTAACCTTTTCAATTACTCCGGCAGTAGGTCAACCTGGTGTAAATGGTATTGTTCCTCTCAATACGTTTTACAGTTGGTCGGCACCAGAGGTTACAGGAAGTATGTCTGGTGGTGTAGCATTTTCTAGGACTGGAAGTATAACTGGTAATCTAAGTAATCCAACCAGTACCCAGCAAACTGCTGTATATACAGTAACACCTACTGCACCTGCTCCGGGAAGTTGTTCGGGAACACCATTTACAATAACGGTAACCATCAATCCGAATGCTGCCATTAACACTTTATCTACTACTGTTTGTAATGGATTAACATTCCGGATCACTCCTACGGATGTTCAGGATGGTCAGGTGCCAACCGGTTCATCGGGAACAACAACTTATCAATGGACTGCCCCGACTGCAACCAGCATAACCGGAACAGCAGGCCAATCAGGCGTTCCTAACATTTTTGGAACCTTGACGAATACTTCTAACATTGTTCGCTCAATCACTTATTTTGTTACTCCTACTACTATTTATCCATTAGGTGGTTCTGCTTGCACCGGTGCAGTATTTAGTGTGGTGGTTACGGTAAATCCTTCAGCCGTTATCAATTCGATGACGGCGGTGGCTTGTACCGGAACAACTTTCAGTGCCACCCCAACAAATGGTATAAATGGAATAGTGCCTTTCGGAACTTTATATACTTGGTCAGAACCTAATCCTGTTACCAATATTTCAGGGTTAGCTTCCGGCACCGCTTTAAGTAATATCAATGGAACCTTAACGAATAGTTCTAATGCTCCTATAACAGTAACTTATTTAATTACGCCTAACTCTCCTCTTTGCGGAAATAATGCGCAGTTCTCATTGGTGGCAACCATAATTCCAACTCCGGTAATCGGCTTTACTTCTACTACAGTTTGCGGATTGGTACCCTTTACATTCACTCCCACGAATGGCGCTGGAAATACAGTTCCGGTGGGTACTACTTATTATTGGTCAGGAGTTACTGGAACTGGTTTCTCTATAATTAATGGTGCTTCCCAAGTATCACCAGGTACTACCAGTATTTATGGCACCCTTAGAAATACTACCAATCAACTGGTAACCGCTACTATTCTGGCTACTCCGAGATACTCATATACTAGTCCAACTTCCGGTTTCTGTGAGGGTAATCCATTTAGCTTAACAATCAACCTGAATCCAGCAGCCCAGATCAATCCATTTACTGCTGTTATATGTTCCGGCGAAACTTTTGAGTATTCTCCGACCAATAACAACAATGGAATTGTACCCATAGGAACTACCTATGCTTGGGGGTTGCCGGTAACTAATACAACATTTACAGGAGTTGTAACAGGCAGTGGTGCAGCTAGCTTCTCCGGTACATTGACCAGTCCGGTTAATATCCAAAGAACCGCCACTTATACCATCACTCCAACTTCTGCTGGCTGTTTGGGAACTGCCTTCACCGCTGTTATCACTGTTAATCCACGTGCGGTGATCAATGCCATGACAGCAGTTACTTGTAGTGGAACGCCATTCATTGTTACACCAACTGATGTTACCAACGGTATCGTACCTGCAAACACAACTTATGCGTGGACGGCTGTACCAACCGTAACCGGTGGAATAACTGGTGGACAAACGAGAACAAATCAGTCCAATCTGAATGGTTTATTGGATAACCCAACCAATACTATTCAGACAGCGGTGTATATAGTTACACCTACTGTTCCTACAAATTGTGGAGCAGGTAATTCATTTACACTTACTGTAACAGTTAATCCTACTGCTTCCATCAATAACTTCACCCGGGTAGTTTGTAACGGTGAGCCATTTATGGTATCACCCACTACTGCTGATGGGAGATTGCCCGATAATACTACTTACTCATGGTCAGTATCCGTTACCAATAGTGCTATTACCGGACTGGCGAGTGCCAGCAATATGAGTTATATCTCGGGAACACCGATAAATATCAGCAACCAGATTCAAACTGCCACTTATACGGTAACACCCCGATCTCCATTGGGTTCTTGTAATGGTGCGGTATTTACCATCACGGTTACAGTGAATCCTTCTGCTGTTATCAACAGCATGACGGCAGTTGCTTGTTCCGGCTTGCCATTTATGGCTACACCAACCACCGGGTCTAATGGTATTGTGCCTGATAATACAATTTATCGCTGGAGTGCTCCTTTAGCAGCTGCTTATCCGGGAATTGTAGCGTCTGGGTTAGTTTCAGGTACTAGTAGAACCAATATTTCTGGAACATTGGTTAATACCACGAATGCATCTATTACTGTTACCTATTTCATTACTCCTACTTCACCTTTGTGTGGTGATGATGCTGTATTCTCTTTGGTAGCTACAATTGCACCCGTACCGGCGATTAGTTCTACCACCATTTCTACTTGTGCCTTAGTAACTTTTGCGACAACTCCTACCAATGGTAGCTACAATGGTACAGCTGGTAACATTGTTCCTTCCACGACTCTATATTCATGGACAGCAAGTGGAGCTAATATTTTAGGATTGACCTCTGTGAATAACAGTTCTAACATCAGCGGCACACTTACGAATCAGGTAAATACACCATTAACTGCAACCTATTTTGTAACACCTTCTGCTAGTTATTCATCCCCAATTGCTGGAAGTTGTCCGGGTTCGCCATTTACTTTGACCGTATCGCTCAATCCTGCAGCTCAAATCACACCACTGAGTCAGACCATTTGTACCGGATCATTTTTTGAAATTTCGCCCGTAAATAACAATTCAAATATCATTGTTCCGGCCAACACCACGTATAGCTGGTCTGCTCCTTCTGTTCCGATAGGTGTAATTGCAGTAACCAGTGGTTTAACCGGGGCAAATGCAGTTGCAATATCAGGAACATTATCTCACACAAATTTTAACATACTCTCGGCCATTTATTCAATTACCCCAAGGTCAGCTTTAGGTAATTGTCAGGGTACAACTTTAACGGTGACTGTATTTGTGAATCCAAGGGCTGTTGTCAACAACGTATCACTTTCGGTATGTAGTGGAGTGGTATTTACCTTCACACCTTCCAATGGGGGTGGAAATATAGTACCTTCTAATATTCAATACAGATGGCTGAGTTTACCTTCTTTTACAGGAACTGTAACGGGCGGAGCAACGGCCACAGCTAGAACAAACATTACCGGACAGCTATTCAACCAAACCAATGCTGTACAAACAGTTACGTATTTGGTAACGCCCAGCACTCCCGGAATATGTGGTGACGGTAATCCATTTACGGTTACTGTTACACTTCATCCTACACCTGTTATCAGTGCTATTACCACGGTAGTTTGTCATGGTCTCGGCTTTACCATTTCTCCAACATCTGCCAATGGTATCGTTCCTAATGGTACAACCTATTCCTGGCCATTACCAATAGCTACCGGTGGTGTTACAGGTGCTGGTGCAGGAACCAACCTTACCTTTATTTCGGCCACAGCGTTGTCGAATCCTACGAATAGCCAACAGTCTGTCACTTATACAATCACGCCAAGAGCACCAGTCACAGGATGCCAGGGTACGCCATTTGCGCTTACTGTGACTGTTAATCCAAATGCAAGAATCAATACATTTACACTTACTACTTGCTCCGGAGTTCAGTTTCAGGTAAGTCCTGTAAATGGATTTAATGGAAACATTGTACCGATTGGTACTACTTATAGATGGACACTTCCTGCTGTATCTGCTTCAGTTACGGGAGGAGAATCTTCTACCAACCCTCAGAGTTTCTTCTCAGGTAGGCTTGTTAACCTAACGAATGCAGCGGAAACGGCTACCTATACTGTAACTCCAATTGCGCCACTTTGTTCCAACAGTAATTCATTCACCGTTGTTGTGTTTGTTGATCGCGGATTAGCCATCAATACCATGTTTACCACTGTCTGCAGTGGGGTGCCGTTCAGATTGACTCCTACCGATCCTTTGAATGGGTTTGTGTTGCCTGAAACTACTTATAATTGGAGTGCTCCTACTGGCACTGGCTTTAGTGGCGGACAGGCTTATGCAATGTCCTCTACCAACATTTTTGGTACTTTAACCAACGACACCAATGGTAATGTGACTGCCACTTACGATGTTTCTGCTAGTACAGTCAATTGTGGACCGGTTGGAATGTTTTCTGTTGTTGTAACCTTGCGACCAATTGCAACCATCAATCCTATTACTGTCACTACTTGTAGTGGTACCCCATTCCAGGTAAGTCCGGCCAATGGTGTCAACGGCAATATAGTTCCGATGAGTACGACTTATTCATGGGGTTTACCAACTGTTAGTCCCGG
>Ga0315900_10011183_pt1 | contig 11141 bp, 20 predicted proteins | sample LakEriMetagenome_FD_203521 | JGI IMG/M metagenome (GOLD analysis project Ga0315900, IMG submission 203521) | Freshwater fungal communities from buoy surface, Lake Erie, Ohio, United States - Buoy 12 MA114 | ecosystem: Environmental > Aquatic > Freshwater > Lake > Lake biofilm | place: USA: Lake...
CACGGTGACGAGCTGCGCCCGAGTTGACTGTATGCTCGGCGCTCCCCGGTCCCGGAGCGCGCATGCCCGAGGCGGTACCGGCGGCGCGCGGCGTCCACAAACCCCGGCGCCCCCAGGCGTCGCCGCAGTTTCGGTTGGGGTCCGATCCTCTGCATCGCTTTCAGACGGTCCACGACGAGCGATTCGCACGCGAGTACGGCCCGTGGCGCCCCATGGTCGCGCAGGGCGCCGAGACGTTGCTCGCGTGTGGCGTGTTGGAGCACGGCTTCGCCCGCATCCGCTGCGACGCCTGCACGCACGAGTACCTGCTCGCGTTCCCCCGTAAGTGCCGGTACTTCTGCCCCAGTTGCCACGCGAAGCGGCTGGCCATGTGATCCCGCGCGACTGACGGAGGCGTTCCGCCGCGCCGTGCTCCGGCTGTTCGGCCGCCTGGAGCTCTTCGACGAGAACCAAGCCACCGGCATGCTTACCTGGCCGCACTCGGGGTTTCACGTCCATACGGCCGTGGGGATGCCCGAGGACGATCGCGCGTTCGTGACGCGCCTGCGGCCCACCCCGGCACTCGGCGCCCGCCATCGACGCGCATCCCCGCGAGCCGGCGTGCGCCTCGTATCCTCGGTGGATACCCGACCTACCCCGATTGGAACTCCGATCGCCGTCGTCCTCCCTGGGACGCGCGTGGCAGCAGCGGTGGAGGGTGACGAGCGCTGGCAGGACAGCGGGGCCGCTGCGCTGCAAGATGTGATGGCGTCAACGAAGGGCACCGTCTGGGCCTACGCTGATCTCGAGCGCGCAACGCTGTCCGCAGCGCAAGGTCATCATCGAGCACGGGCCGGCTGGATTGCGGCGCTGAGTTCTCCCGGGCCGCGAGCTGTCGGAGGTCCAAACCCATATGCCTCGAATGTGACCCCATTCTCGGGGATCGTCACCTCCGCCGTGCATCAGGGGGTGTCCTTGCGTGGGATCGGCGAGCTGGAGAGCTGGCGCCGCGCGCATCCGGCGGGGAATACGCCGACGCTGGACCGCTGGGAGCCCGAACTGGCGATCGCCTATGCCCAACTCGGCCGCCCCGACCTCGCCCGTCCGTTGCTCGCGGGCTTCCTGAAGGGACTCGACGCCGGTGAGCGGATCAATGCCTGGGGCCGGTGGCAGATCGCCACGGGCGAGATCGCCCTGGCGGAGGGGCGGACGACCGAGGCGATCGCGGCGTTCCGGCTCGCCGCCGACGCCGACTCCGGTCGGGTGGAGCCGGCGTGGACCGGGGGCGTGACAGCGGCGCTCGCACGGGCGTTCGACAAGGCCGGGCGGGCCGACAGCGCGGCGGCCTACTTCCGGCCGATCGCGGACCAGCGCCTCGGCTTCGAGAACCTTCCCCTCACCCTCCCCATCGCCCTCCGCCGGCTGGGCGAGCTGGCCGAGCAGCGCGGCGACCTCGCCGACGCGATCCGGCGCTACCGCGCCTTCGCGTACCTCTGGCGGAACGCCGACCCGGAGCTGCAGCCGCAGGTGGCCGAGATCCGTGCGCGGCTCGCCCGGCTCGAGGCCCGCGAGGCGCGGAGCCGGTAGCACGCAACCGAGAGATGGACTAAGTAGCTACCAGTAGCTACTATTGTGGCATGCGGACCGTCGGCATCAAGCTCCTCAAGAACAGGCTCAGCGAGTACATCCGGATGGCCGAGGCAGGGGAAGTGGTGCTCGTCACTGACCGGGATCGCGTGGTGGCCGAGTTGCGGCCCCCCACCGACCGGGCGCCGCTCGCCGCCGACGCACTGCTCGCGGACCTCGTGCGGCGCGGCGTGCTGGCCCCGCCGGTCATCGTGCGCGAGGGCCCGCCCCCCCGCGTTCCAACGGCACCGACGGCGACCTTGCTCGAGGAGTTGTCCGCCGATCGCGGCGACCGTGAACCCGGTGACCGGCGGCGGTGATCTACCTTGACACGTCGGTCGCACTGGCGCACCTGCTCGGCGAGGACCGCGTGCCGCCCGCCGCGCTCTGGGAGGAACTGCTGGTCAGCAGTCGCCTGCTCGAATACGAACTGTGGACGCGACTACATGCGCGCGGCGCGGGCCGGCCAGCCGCTGAGGCCGCGCGGGCACTGCTCGGTCGCGTCGCGCTCGCTGAGCTCTCGCCACTGGTCCTCGAGCGGACGCTCGAGCCGTTCCCGGCTCCGGTCCGGACGTTGGACGCGCTGCACCTCGCCACGGCCGCTTACCTGCGTGGGCGGGGCCAGCCCGTGCGCCTCGCGACGTATGACGACCGGATGGCAGCCGTCGGCCACCGCATGGGGATTCCGCGGTTCGACTGCTGAGCGCGGGACATGGCGGGAGCAAGCGTCCTCGGGCTTACGAGGCGAGGGGGGGCAGGTCCCCCGCCGACCCCCGGACCCGTTGCCCGCGGCATGACGAGTCTCGCCCCCTCCGTACCCGGCTCGACGCTGCTCTCGGCGACCGCTGCGCGATCGAGCGGGAGCTCGCCGACGGCTCGACCTGCTCGTCAACAACGCCGGCATCTCCGGCGAAGCGCAGGAGATCCCGCTCGCCCATCGGAACGAGGGGATCATCGTCCGGCCCGCGCGCGCACCGTCGCGTGCCACGCGATCATGTCGCGCAGCGAGAGTGACCTCCCCCCAGAAGACGCCGACAGCCCACGCTAGAGAGACGTAGTTTCTCGGGATCACCCCGGCCACGCCGGGAGGAGCCGAGATGAAGAAGAGCAAGTGCAGCGAGGAGCAGATCGCCTACGCCCTGCGGCAGGTCGAGGCCGGGACGCCGGTCGCCGACCTGTGCCGCCAGATCGGGGTGAGCGAGGCGACCTTCTACGTGTGGAAGAAGCAGTTCGCGCACTTGGGCGTCGCCGAGGTGCGCCGGATGCGTCAGCTCGATGACGAGAACAAGCGGCTGAAGGCGCTGGTCGCCGATCTCACGCTGGACAAGCACATACTCGCCGAGGCGCTCCGACAAGAAGTCTGAGGCCGACGCAGCGCCGCGACCTGACCGACTGGCTCATGCAGACGTTTAGGGTGCCGGTGATTCGCGCGTGTGCGTTGGCCAGCTTCAGTCGGGCGGCATGGTACCGGCCGAGTATCGCGAAGGATCAATCGGCCCTCCGGCTCCGCATGCGAGAGCTCGCATGGGCGCGCCCGCGGTTCGGCTTCACCCGCATCTGGGTGCTCCTGCGCCGGGAGGGCTGGCCGGTGAATCTGAAGCGCGTCCGGCGGCTCTACCGTTTGGAGGGGCTACACCTCCGCCAGCGCGTCGGTTGGCGGAAGCATCGCGCGCTGCACCGGGGGCCGGCGCCGGTCCCGACCGGGCCCGCGCAGCGCTGGAGCATGGACTTCGTCCACGATGCGCTGGCGGACGGCCGGCAATGTCGCATCTTGACCGTGGGGGATCAGTGGAGTCGCCAGCGCCCGATCCTGGAGGTGGGGTTTCGCATGAATGGCACGACGGTCGGGCACGCGTTGGATCGCGCCATCGCGACGTACGGCAAGCCGGTGTCGATCACCTGCGACCACGGCACCGAGTTCATGTCGCGAGTGCTCGAAGATTGGGCGTTGACGCGCGGCGTGCAGCTCGACTACACGCGGCCTGGGAAGCCCACGGACAACCGCTACATCGAGTCGTTCAACGGGAAGCTGCGGGACGAGTGCTTGAACGTAACGCAATTCGCGGACATCACCCACGCGCAGCAGGTCATCGTGGCGTGGCGCACCGACTACAACGAGGCCCGGCCTCACGGCGCTCTGGGGCACCTGACCCCCAAGGAGTTCGCCGAATCCCGTCAGGCGCACCACCCCCAAGAAGCGGCGTAACTCTACGGACGACTGTCTGCATTCGGGACCAAGGTCACGGCCGGCAGGACACGTAGCGGATGATCGTGCGCTCAAGGTCGAGCGCCCGGCACGCCCGTCGCTGGCTCAGCTGGAACGTAGTCTCGGCCCAGCTCACCATGGCGCGTCGGTGGGCTGGGCTCACCATTTTGTTCCGAGCGCCTCGCGGAGGACGGCCTTGTCTAGGGTCAGCTCGGCGACGAGCTGCTTGAGCTTCTTGTTCTCGTCCCGCACCTGGCGCAGCTCCCGCAGCTCACTGAGGTCGAGCCCACTGAACTGCTTCTTCCACCGGTAGTACGTGGCCTCGGTGACGCCCATCTTTCGGCAGATGTCGGCCACCGGCGTGCCGCTCTCGGCCTGCCGGAGGGCCTGCACGATCTGCTCGGGGGTGAATCGGCTTTTCCGAATCGGTGCTCCCCCCGTCCGGGAGTGTCGCTCCGAACCGTCCCGCTGTCAAAACGAGAGTCGGCTGGACGTGTTTTCCGGGCCCCAGGCCCAGACATCTCTGCCGATCCACCAGCCTCTGGGCGATGATCGCCTCGAAGCCGAACCGATGCGACCTTCCCGAGAGATGTCTTCAGATCAGCGAGGTCCTCGTCGGAGTAGCCGCGCGCGCGGTACTCTGCCTTGAACACGACGGCCTGACCGGTCATTTCGCTCCGGAGCACGCGAGTTGACCTCACGCGGAATAGACGGCGGCTATAGTCACAGCTGGACACAGATCACAGCGCCGCGTCGCGCCTTACAGCTGAACTTTCGCCAGATCGCAATCGGGCGCAAGTTCCCGAGCCGCACCAGCCCACCCCAGGCAGCTACCGGACTCTCGTCCCCAGCCGCCGCGCGAGTGACTCGATGTGTTCGACATCCGTTTCGCGGGACAGCGCAAGGCGCGCCGTTTCAAGTCGTCCGACGCAGAACTGGAGCCTGTTGAGGGTCATGACCGGCTCTGTGTACGACGAGACAAGCGCCGGAAGCTCCCGAAGATCCACGACGCCGTCAGGCCGCTCCGTCTTGAACTCGGCGTCGCCCGTAAAGACGACCACCGACCTCACGGCCGTCGACGGCAAGAAGTCCAAGAGATCCTGCACCGCGCACAGATGCCGGTAGTTCTGCTGGATGGGATTCTGGAACCGGGACTTCCACTGGTAATGCACCTGCGTCCACTTCGGGTCCTTGGCTCCACCGAAGATCCAGCCGCTGTAGTCCTTCGTCTCGATCACGAACACGCCGAAACGCGACACGAGGATGTGATCGACCTGCGTAGTCCCGTCCGCCATTCGGACGGTGACGTGATTCATGAGGTGGTAGTCTGGCGCTCCGAAGTGATCGCGCAGGACCGCCGTAACCCGTGCTTCCCCGCTGTTCTGGAACCGCGGAAACCGGAGCACTCCGAAGGGCTTGAATCGGCTGGGCGTCTCGTGCTCACGTCGCCGTCGACCTACGAGGAATCCGAGGGCAACGGCCGTCGCCATGAGCGACCAGAAGATGGGACGCTCGGCCCGGCTTATCCCCGCCACAAACGCCCACACCGCCTCCAGCCAGCCCCGCTCAGACAACGTAGTCACTCTTCCGAGAAGAAGTCGGTGTCGACCCGCTTGACCTCGAAGACGGCCCGCGTGCTCACGCCGAGGTTGTGGTCGATCATGTACTCCGCGAGTTGCTTCCCATCGATGAGTACTACTCGGGGATCGATTCGCGTGACGTAGTCGGCTGCCTCTGCCGAGAACGTGCTGGTCGTGATGAAGACGCCCTTGCGCGCGCGCTTGCCGGACAGCGCCCCCACGAACTTCTGGATGTCGGGCCTGCCGACCGTGTTCTCCCACCGCTTCGCCTGCACGTAGATCACATCGAGTCCCAGTCGGTCCTCGCTGATCGTGCCATCGATCCCCTCGTCCCCGGAGGCGCCGATTGCCCGCCCAGCCTCGGCCCGGTTCCGACCGTAGCCCATCTTCAACAGGAGATCGACCACCAGGTTCTCGAAGAACGCCGGGGGGGCCTGCTTGACCCGTGCGAGGAGGTCAGCGGCCAGATCCGCCCGAATTCGGGCGTAGGCGAGCTCGAGCACCTCCTCGGGGGTCTCCGTCGAAGGCTCCGGGGCCTTCGTGGACTCGTCTGCAGCCGCCCCCTGACGCGGGGCGTCGTCCGAACCGTCGCGGAACGCCCGAAACTCGGGGTACTTCTCGAGGATCTCGATCGAGAGCCGTTCCGGGTTCGTCGCTAGGAGCTCCAACCCTCGCGGCGTAATGGCGAAGCGCCCCCTCTGGGGCGACGTGATCAGACCGGCCTGCTGCAGGTACGACTTGGCCCAGGCGACGCGATTGTCAAAGCGGGCCTGACGTCCACTGGGGAGACGCTCCGCGCGGTCCTCCGCCGTGAGTGCGAAGTCGGCCGCGATGCGCTCCCGTGTTGCAGTCAGCGAGTGGACGGCACCATCTGCGGCAACCCGCAGGACGGGCAACAGGAACGTCTGGAAGTCAGGGACGGCCACTGGTCAGCGCCTGGTTCGAGGGTCGGGATGTTGTGGACGGACTTCTGGTCATGGCCGGCTCGTGCTTTGACACCTGCCGTACTTCGCTTGCTACGGCCGTCAGGACTCGGCGCGATCAAGCAGGTGCCATGCCTGCTCGTATTGGTGCCACGCTTGGCGAAGCGTCGATACCCGCATCAGCCGGCGCCCGCTCGGAGCGTTGTACTTGAGGTTGGGGAGGTGCTCCGACGGGACGACGTATACCTCTGGCGACGCCCACGGATCACCCATCAGGTCGTTGTAGCAGACGAATGCATAGAAGTGCCGCGGCGCCGGATCGCGTGCGTTGTCGATCGGCCAGCCTGTACTCCCCGCTAGCCCCTTCACATCCATGGTACACGGGACCCCGGTCCGCGAAACGACCACGATGTCGACGGCCTTCTTGTTCCCCAGCGCAAGTTCGCCGTGAAGCCCAGTCGATGCATCAGGGAAAGGACGTGGAACTCCGCGGCCAGATTCGTGTCGTAGCTTTCCGGCGCGCGGACCGAGAGGCCGAGGGCTTCGTTGATCTCCCGTGCCATCGCCGCCGCCTGCTCCTGACTGGGTACCTCACTGCCGAAGATGGCCTTGCCGCCCCGTTGCTGCGTGTAGTGATACCGCATGTGGGTGGGCGAGACGAGACCGCCGAGGTACAGCATGCCCATGGGATTGCTGCGCGCCGACTCGACGAAGTTCGCGACGGCCTGCTTCCAGTGGGCGTTTCGTGGGGCCATTGAAGGATTTCTCTACTATCGGGGGATGGCAGGAGCATTAATGCAGCGGTCGCGGTCGTGGCGATCGACAACCTCGACCGTCCGCTTGATCTTGCGAGCACGGTCTGACAGTCTGAGAGGCTGAGCCAGAGGCGTGCGATGAATACCTCTGGGTGCAGGTCGACCGACTAGGACGTGGTGATGCGCGTTTTGCAGCGGAACTGCTCTGAGGAGCGACCCCTTCTCTTCACCGATACCTGAATGCCGATTCGCGCGTGGCATGAAGGTCACCACGAGCCTCTCGCCAGCATTAGAGCGCCCCGCATCCGTGTGCGCGTGTCCACAGGTGTCTGACCCGAGCCCCCCCGCCACAGCGGAAGAACCATTCGACCACGGCCTCCCGGTCCCGCCGCCGAAGGGACGCCTCTCCATCCAACGGCCTGCAGTCAATCACGGAGAGCCGAACGTCCCAACCTTCACCGACGACATGAAGATGCGGTGGATCATGGTCGCGCGTGTAGACGCGGATCTGCAGATTCCCGACTCGACCGGCCAACTGGCGCGTTCGGTACGGCTGTCCATCAGCGTCGATCCGCAGCCCATCCGAGAGCACTCTGGAGAGCAGCGCCTCCACGGCTGAGACGTCGTCGCACCTTGCTAGTGCCCATTGCAGGAGATCGGCTTCCGTCACATGCCGGGTGGTAGGGGCAGGCGCTCTTACGGGAAGGAGACGGCGGCAACAGTCACAGCTGGCAACACTTCACAGCGCCGCGTCGCGCCACGGCAGTCAACTTTCGGCCCCCCGGCCCATGGCGCAAGACCCTGCGCCCGTGCCACGTCCGGAACGCACGCTCCGGTCCCTTTTGGTGTGCCAGAGAGTGCCTTGTCCGTGCTCATAGCCTGTCCCCCGCTGGTGCACCGGGGGCGGCACGAGGCGGGGGCGGCCCCGCCCCGAGCGGGACAGCCCCCCAACTAGAGCCGAATCAGAGTTCGGGTATCCTGGCACACCTCCCAGGAGGTGTGCCCGTGGAACATGAAGTTCGCGCGGGAGGTGACGGAGCCGGCGTTGGCGCCGCGGGCGGAGATCGCGGACGTCACGATTGCCGAGTGGGCCGCGATGGACGAGGCCGAGTGGAAGCGGCGCACGCAGGGCACGGCGCTACGCCGGGCGAAGTGGGAGGGCTTTCGGCGGAATGTGGCCGTTGCACGGTCCAGCGCCGCGCCGCCCCGGCGACCCTGACGTCAGCGACCGTCGCCGGCCAGTTCGACGAGCGGTTCGCCTTCCGCAATCTGCGCCGCGACGGACGGCCAATGCTGCTCGATGACTTCCGGCAGCCGCGCATTCCGAACGTTGCCGAGCGTGATCCACACGACTTGCGGCGGCGGTCCCTGACGCTCGAGCAGCCGGAGGAAGTCATCGTCCTTCGTGATCACGATCGCGCCGGCGTCGCGCGTCACGCGGCAATCGTCGGATGGTTGAGGCGGCGGGCGGCGTACTTGAGCATGGCCTGCAGGTCAGCGGCCTCGAGGTAGGGATAGTCCCGCAGGATCTCCTCGTGGCTTGCGCCGGACGCCAGAAGGTCCAGCACGTCAGCCACCCGGATGCGCATCCCGCGAATGCACGGACGGCCGCCAGCAATGGACGGATCGACCGTGATGCGGTCGAGCAGGTCTGACATGGCGAAACCTTGGACGGACTATCGACAAGCCAGCCGCAGCGGGCGGACGGCCAAGCCTCGGCCCCGAACGGCGTTCAGCTGAGGGCCACCACGAATCGGGTGTCCTGGCACAGCTGCCAGGAGGTGTGCCCGTGGAACGTTCGGCTCGCGCAGGCGTCGCGTGGCGCGGCAGCACCGTCGTCCGCATCCGGATCACGTGCGACGCCCGGTGACCACGGAGACCGCATCACACTCGTTCGAACGTCGCGCGCAGGTCCTCGACCGTCGCCGCCAGCAGGGTCTGCGGTCGCGGTACGAACGGCGTGTCAACCACCGTCGCGGCCTCGAGCCGGTCAACGCGGAAGGTGCGCGCGGCACCGCGTCCGAGGTCCCACGCCAGCACGTACCACGCCGGCCAGTTGATGAGGAGCACGTGCGGCTCGATTGTCCGCCGGTGCCGGCAGCCGTCCCCGCGCACGTACGAGATGTCGAGCAGGCGGGCGTCGGCGAAGGCGGCCTGCAGCGCGCGCATGGCTCCATGGGCCGGGGCGGCGTAGGACTCGGCGACCGCCCTGGACGCCGGTGCCCCGACGACGACGCGTTCGCGGAGCGGCGCGAGCCGGCGCCGCTCGCCCTGCGGGAAGGCATCCACCAGCCGACGCCGCGCACGGCCCAGGTCGTCCGCGAAGACGGGCAGCCCAAGGCGATCGGCGACCGCGAGCGCCACCAGCGCGGCGAGCGCCTCCTCGCGCGCGAGGAGGACGCGCCCCAGCCCCCACCGCGGTGCGAGCCGCAGGCCACCACCGCGACCGCGCGAGGCCTCGACGGGATAGCCCCGGGTCCGCAGCGCCTCGAGGTCGCGGAAGATGGTGCGGATGCCGGTGCCGAACTCTTCCGCGAGAGCGCGCGCCGTCACCCCCGGCTGGTCCGCGAGCCGACGGAGCACGAGATCCCGGCGGTCGTCACGGTCGCGCGGGCGGGCAGCCATGGGAAACAAATATGCCACGTTGCGACATGTTCGGGGCTAGCCTACCTGCTCCTTCAACCGGAGCCCCACCATGCCCGACCGCGCCACGCTTCTCGAGTGGACCCCCTTCCGCGCCGCCCCCGGCGTCTCCGATACCCACCTGCTCGCCGCCGCCGATCGGCTCACGCGCGAGTTCCTGGCCCCGCTCCCGGGATACGTGCGCCGTTTCCTGCTGCGGCAGGATGACGGCAGCTACGTGGACTGCATCGCCTGGCGATCAGCCAAGGACCACGCGGTCGCGATGGAGACGGCGATGACGCACCCGGCGGCGCAGGACTTCTTCGCCTGCCTCGAGGACCCGGAGGCCGCCGGCGCCGCCATGCGGCACTTCACCATCGCCGCGGACTGGACATGAGCTCCCCGCGCGTTCAGCGTCGAGGGACATGATTCATGTCCGATTCCGTGCCGCCCTCTGGCGACATGCCGGAACGGGCGGATGGCACTTCGTGACCGTGCCACCGCGCTGCGCGCCCACGCATCACCTCGCGTGGGGGCGCGCGCCCGTCACCGCGACCGCGAACGGCGTCACGTGGAAGACCTCGACGTGGCGCGGCCGGGATGGCCGGGTGCTCCTGCCGCTGCCCAAGCGCGTGCGCGGTGACCTGCGGGCGGGCGACCGGGTGACGGTGTCGCTGACGTTCGCGTGACGCGGACCCGCGGCTACGCGAACTCCAGTGCCGGATCATCCACTCGCCTGAACCGCAGCGTCACGAGGTCCTTCAGGTAGTGCTGATCGAGCTTCCATGGTGCGCGCGTCCCCTGCACCGGCAGCGTCGGCAGCGCGCGCTGCACGTAGCCCGACGAGAAGTCGAGCGCCGGCGCCTCGCCCACGCGTGGATCGCGCCTCGGCGTCACCTGCCGGTACCGGTGCCGGCGCATGTGCGCCAGGATCCGGCACACATGCTCCGCCACCAGGTCGCACTTGAGCGTCCACGAGGCATTCGTGTAGCCGAACGCCGAGGCGAGGTTGGGGACGCCGGTCACCATCATCCCCTTGTACGCCATCGTCGTCGGCAGCGCCACGACGGTGCCGTCCACCACCAGGGTCACGCCGGCGAGGATCTTCATCGCGAGCCCGGTCGCGGTCACGATGACATCGGCGTCGAGCCGCGCCCCCGACTCGAGCACCACCCCGCTCGCATCGAAGCGCGCGATGCGGTCGGTGACGATCGACGCCCGCCCGTCGCGCAGCACCCGGAAGAGGTCGCCGTCGGGAACGATGCAGAGCCGCTCGTCCCACGGGGGGTAGCGCGGCGCGAAGTGCGGCTCGAGCGGAAACGCGGGCCCCAGCGCTGCTCGCTGCTTGTCGCGCAGCCCCCTGGCGAAGTGCCGCGGCGCCCGGCGCGCCATCGCGTAGTAGAACATGCTCCGGGCGATGTTCTTCCAGCGCACGGCGGCATACGCCACG
>Ga0315900_10011187_pt1 | contig 11140 bp, 9 predicted proteins | sample LakEriMetagenome_FD_203521 | JGI IMG/M metagenome (GOLD analysis project Ga0315900, IMG submission 203521) | Freshwater fungal communities from buoy surface, Lake Erie, Ohio, United States - Buoy 12 MA114 | ecosystem: Environmental > Aquatic > Freshwater > Lake > Lake biofilm | place: USA: Lake...
AGCAGCCGGGCCGTGAACCTCTACGACCGATCCTTCTTCCTCGCCCACGGCCGCAATCCCGCGCACTTCGACGCCGTGGTCATCAAGTCCCCGCACTGCCAGCCGCACATGTACGCCGACTGGTGCACCCGCATGGTGAATGTGGACGCGCCCGGCTCCTCAAGCGCCAACCTTCCCTACCTCGGCCACACCCGCTGCCAGCGCCCCCTCTTTCCCCTCGATGCGCTGGTTGAATTCAAACCCGCCGCACAGCTTTTCCAACGACACCCATGAAAATCACCGAAATCCGCTGCGCAGGACTGCGCGGCGCCACCCCTGAAGGCGGCTGGAGCAATGAACTCCGGCCCGAAGACTGCGTCCACACCCTCGTCACGGTGCACACCGATGAAGGCCTCGTCGGCCTTGGCAGCGTGTTCACCAACGACGCCCTGGTGAAGGCCGCGCTGGCCGTCCTCGAACCTCTTTACCGGGGCGAAAACGCGCTCGAACCGGAGCGCGTCAGCGAAAAGCTGCACCAGAACATGTTCTGGCTCGGCCGCGGCGGCTCGATCACCCACGCGATCAGCGGCATCGACATCGCCCTGTGGGACATTCTTGGCAAGGCCACCGGCCAGCCGGTGGGACGCCTGCTCGGCGGACGCCACCGCGAGCGTGTCCAGCCCTACGCCTCGCTGCTCATGGATGAGCCCGGGAGGATGAAGGATCACCTGCTCGCCGTGAAATCCCAGGGCTTCCGTGCCTTCAAAATTGGTTGGGGCCCCTTTGGCCGCCGCAATGCTCAGACCGACGAGGCCATCGTCCGGGCCGCGCGTGAGGCGGTGGGTCCGGAGAACAAGCTCATGGTGGATGCCGGCGGCAGCGACGCCCACTGGAGCAACGGCTACAAGTGGGCGCTCAACACCGCCCGGATGCTCGCGGATCACGACGTGCACTGGTTTGAGGAGGCCCTCGTGCCCGATGCCGTCGAGGACTTCGCCAAACTGCGCGAGCACTCGCCCGTGCCCATCAGCGGCGGCGAGGTGCTCACCCGCCGCCAGGCCTTCCAGCCCTTCCTCGAAGCCCGCGCCTTCGACATCATCCAGCCCGACGTCACCAAGGTCGGCGGCATCAGCGAGGAGCGTCGCATCGCCTGGATGGCCCAGGAGCATGGCGTTCAGTTCATCCCCCACGGCTGGAACACCGCCGTCGGTCTCGCCGCGGACCTGCACCTCGCCTCCGCCTTCCCCGGCACGGACCTCGTCGAATACCTGACCGGCTCGCCCTTCATCGACGAGATCACCGCCGGCGGCTGGCAGCTCGACGCCGACGGCATGCTCGCCATCCCCACGAAACCCGGCCTCGGCCTGGAACTCGACCCGGATGCCGTGGCGAAATACACACGTGGTGAAAAGCTTCTCTGACGCCCTGTCACGCCATGCCACCCGCGGTTCTGCCGCGATCATTCACATCTCATTGTCAAGCCTGCCAGGATGAAGACCTCACCGCACGCCAAGAGCGCCACGCGACGCGATTTCCTCATCCAGACCGGCGCCGCCACGATGGGACTGGCCGCCCATGCCGCCACGGAGAAGTCACCCTCACCCGTGATCGACTGCCATGTGCACTGCGGCTTAGGCGAGGCGCTGCAGGCACCTTACAGCACCGAAAACTCGCCGGAGCACATCCTGCGCAACATGGAGCTGGGCGGCATCGACCAATGCGTGATCTTCCCCATCTCCAACACAACCTACGAACAGGCGAACATCGCCATCGCCGAAACCTGCCGCCGCTTCCCCGGCAAGTTCATCGGCTTTGCCAAGCACGACGCGGTGACGGAGAAGTTCCGCATCCGCCAGATGCTCTTTCGCGAGGTTCGCGAGCTCGGGCTGCGCGGCTACAAGTCGCACGCCCCGCAGCCGACCCGCGAGGTGCTGAACACCGTCGCCGAGCTGAAGATTCCAATGCTGTATCACCCACGCCAGGTGGCCGACCTCGTGGAGATCGCCCGGGCTTATCCGCAGGTGGACTTCATTCTCGCCCACCTTGGCAGCCCGCAGAGCCGCAACCCGCAGGAGCATCTCAACGCCATCGAGGCGGCCAGGCATCACGACAACATCCACCTCGAGACCAGCTACGTGCTGGAGACTCGCTACATCGAACGTGCCGTGAGCGAGCTGCCTGCTGAAAAGATCCTCTTTGGCAGCGACGGGCCGGACACCCACAACGCTCTCGAAATCTTCAAGATCCGCATGCTCAAGCTGCCGAAACATCAGGAGGAATTGATTCTCGGCGGCAACATGAAGCGCCTGCTGGACAAGCACGAAGCCTGACCCTCATGACCCTCGTGGACTTCAACATGTGGATGGGTGAAGGCGGCGCGTGGGGCTATGTCGACGCACCCTCCAGCCCCCTTGGAACAACGCGCAGACTGAAATACGAGCCGCGGCAGGTGCTGGACGAATGTGACCGCGCAGGCATCGACATCGCCTGTGTCATCCCGTTGCGCCAGGTCGAATATGCGGACGCAAACCGCATGATCGCCGACGAGTGCGCCAGACATCCCGGCCGCCTGGTCGGCATCGCGGTGCACAGCCCGCAGCGCGAGCAAGGCCGCCTGCGCAAGCTCATCACCGAGGAAGTCAGGTCGATGGGCCTGAAGGGCGTGCGCTCGGACGGGCCGCCGACCCGTGAGCTGCTGGATGTCGCGGGTGACCTTGACATCCCCGTCATCTACTACCCCGAGGCCCGAGGCGTCGCGCAGTCCTATCACATGATCGCAGGCGCCTACCCTGGCGTGTCGTTCATCCTGCCTCATCTCGGCGGTTACGGCGGGAGCTGGAACGTCCACCTGGAGGCCATCGACATCGCACGACGATACCCCAACGTCCACATCGACACCTCCGCCATCTCCGTGCCGCCTTATCTGGAAATGGCCTCAAAGGAACTGCCGCCCGAACGGCTCCTCTTCGCCTCCTGCGGGCCTCACCTTGATGTCCGCGTGGCAATGGAGTCGATGCGCCTGCTCGGCCTGCCCAGGACCGCCCATGAACTGGCGATGGGCGGCAACGCGCTTCGGTTGCTTAAGCTCAAGGCCGGTTGAAAGCCGAGACCCTGCCGGCAGCGGTGCCAGCAAGGCCATCGCGCCGACCTCGGGCAAGCCTGCGTCATCCTGTCATGACGTCATGCTCTGCAGGCCTGAGCGAGGACATAGTCATGGCATCCGGCACGCAATCTCGCACCAAGCCCGGCGTTCTTCTCTCCTCGTTTTTTCCGTCGTTCTCCTCATGCCCCGCCGCCTTCTCCTCGCCCTGCTTCTCGGTTCCGCACTCCATGCCGCGGACGTGGTGCCGCTGAACCTCTTCCAGGTTCCGGAGGGGCTGGAGATCACCCTCTGGGCGGCCTCGCCATTGCTGCGAAACCCGGCAAGCCTCGACACGGACATGGACGGCCGCATCTGGGTCGCGGAGGGTGTGGACTACGGCCCGGACATCACCGCCTACGCCAGAATGCAGCCGTCGGAGGTCGTGCTGCGCGCCTTGATCGAGCCTTCGGCCGACATCTCACACGGCTTTGAAGGCACTGAAATCCTGACCCAGGATGGCAAAACCATCCACGGCATGCTGCTGTCGCAGGGCGATCCCGTGATCGTCCGCTCGCAGGGTGGCATGACCCAGATGATCTCCGCCGGCAAGATTCAGGGCAACAAGCCCCTGCGCCGCTCGCTGATGCTCTCCATGGAGCAGCTCGGGCTCGGCCCCCAGCAGGTCGCCGACCTGCTCGCCTACCTGAAGTCGCTCTGAAACGGATCACGACCCGCCACGCAAAAGACGTCACTCAGGTGTCGTAACTCTTTGCTCATGTCCCCCTACGAGCAGCTCATCACAAGGACCCGCCGCGACTTCCTAGCGACGAGCTCCTGCGGCCTGGGCACGCTCGCCCTGGCCTCGCTGCTCAAGCAGGACGGCCTTCTCGCGGAGGAGGCCAGCATTCCCGCCAATCCCCTGTCCACACGGCTTTCGCACTTCGCGCCAAAGGCGGAGCGCTGCATCTTCATCTTCCTGGAAGGCGGCCCCTCCCAGATGGACCTCTTTGATCCCAAGCCGCTGCTTAACAAGTACGACGGCCAGCCGCTGCCCGACTCGATCGTGGGCGACGCTAAGTTCGCCTTCCTGCAGAAGGAGACTGCCACCGTCATGGGCACCAGCCGCGTGTTTCAAAAGCACGGAAAATGCGGCATGGAGATCAGCGACCTTCTGCCGCACATCGCCACCTGCGCCGACGACATCGCCCTGGTGCGTTCCATGCACACGAACCAGTTCAACCACCTGCCCGGCCAGCTCATGCTGAACTGCGGCGCGGCGTTGCTCGGACGCCCGAGCATCGGCTCCTGGGTGACCTACGGGCTTGGCAACCTTTCGCAGGAGCTGCCCTCCTATGTCGTCATGGTCAGCAAGGGCCGCGGTCTGCCCGGAGGCAGCTCCACCTGGTCGAGCGGCTTCCTGCCCTCTTCCTATGGAGGCGTGATGTTCCGCAACGGTGCCTCGCCCGTGCTCAACCTCAACAACCCGGACGGCATCAGCCCGGAGATGCAGTCGGAAAGCATCCGTGCGCTCAACGACCTCAACCGCCTCCAGCACAGGCACATCGGCGACCCGGAGATCGCGGCGCGCATCAACAGCTACGAGCTCGCCTTCCGCATGCAGAGCGCCGCGCCGGAGCTGGTGGACCTCAAGGGCGAGTCGCAGACCACCCTCGACGCCTACGGCCTGAACCGCGTGGAACCTCCGATCAAGAGCAACCTCGGCGGCATCGGCAACTTCCAGACCTTCTCACGCCATTGCCTGCAGGCCCGGCGCATGGTCGAGCGCGGCGTGCGCTTCGTGAACATCATCCACGCCTCCTGGGATCATCACAGCAGCCTCGACCCCCAGCTCGCGCACAACTGCCAGATGGTTGACCAGCCCATCGCCGCCCTGCTGAAGGATCTCAAGCAGCGCGGCCTGCTCGACACCACGCTCGTCGTCTGGGGCAGCGAGTTCGGCCGCACCGCCCTCGGTGAAAACCGCAAGGGCTTCAAGAAGGTCACCGGCCGCGATCATCATCCCTACGCCTTCAGCCTCTGGATGGCCGGCGGCGGCGTCAAGGGCGGCCAGGTTTATGGCGAGACCGATGACTTCGCCTGGCACGTCGCCCGCGACCCCGTGTCCATCCACGACTTCCACGCCACCATCCTCAGCCTCTTCGGCCTGGACCATAACAAACTTAGCTACCGCTTTCAGGGCCTCGACTTCCGCCTCACCGGCGTCAACCCGGCGAAGGTGGTGAAGGGACTGGTGGCCTGAACCTCCATCCGGCGCAAAACACCGCCCCGGGGCGCGTATTCTGCCCGTGCCCGAAGCCGCCCGTCCCCTTCTCCTCGCCCTGCTGCTCGCGTCCGTGCCCGGACACGCGGCGGAACCGGCTGCGATCGACTGGAACCAGGCCAGGCAGCACTGGGCCTTTGTGCCGCCCCGCCAGCACACGCCGCCGGCGGTGCAGGACAGCCGGTGGCCGCGCCAGAGGCTGGATCACTTCATCCTCGCCCGGCTTGAGGAACGGAGCCTCACGCCCTCGGCGCCGGCCGAACCAAGGATGCTTCTACGCCGCGTCTTCCTTGACCTGACCGGCCTGCCTCCGACTCCGTCGGAGCTGGAGGCCTTCCTCGTGGACACACGGCCCGACGCCTATGAAAGGCTTGTGGACGACCTTCTCGGCCGACGCGCCTTCGGCGAACGCATGACCAGCCTTTGGCTGAACCTTGCCCGCTATGCCGAGGACCAGGCGCACCAGGTCGGCAACAACACCACGCTGAACCTTCCCAACGCCTGGCGCTACCGGGACTGGGTGGTCGCCGCGTTCAACGGCGACATGCCCTACGACCGCTTCATCCTCAAGCAGCTCGCCGCGGACCTGGTGGAGCCCGACGGCCGGACCGACCTGCCCGCGCTCGGATTTCTCGGGCTCGGTCACAAGCTGTACGCCCGCAGCCGGCTGGATGTCCAGGCGGAGGAATGGGCCGAGCAGGTTGACACCGTCTCCCAGACCTTCCTGGGCCTGACCGTGGCCTGCGCACGCTGCCATGACCACAAGTTTGATCCCATCACCACCCGTGACTACCACGCCATGGCAGGTGTGTTTGCGTCGCTGAAGAAGGTCAGCCTGCGCCCTGATGGAAAGGACGAGGATGAAAAGACCAATGCGGAGAAGATGGACCCGGGCACGCTGCACATCGTCCGTGATCACCTGCCTCATGACCTGCCCGTCTATGCACGCGGCGATGTCGAATCACCCGGCGAAACGGTTCCACGCGGCTGGCTTCAGGTCCTCAGCAGAAACGGCCCGGTGAACTTCCAGAACGGCAGCGGCCGCGCCGAGCTGGCCAGGCAGATCGCCAGCGCTGAGAATCCGCTCACCGCACGTGTCTTCGTCAACCGCATCTGGGACATGCTTTTTGGCAGGCCGCTGGCGCGCACCACCAGCAACTTCGGCATGATGGGCGAGCGCCCCACGCACCCGGAGCTTCTCGACGATCTTGCGGCGCGCTTCATGCAAGACGGCTGGTCCGTCAAGCGCCTGGTCCGTGAGCTGGTGCTCTCGTCCACCTACCGCCAGTCCAGCACCGGCAGCGCCGCGAATGAACAGATCGACGAGGCGAATGAATGCTTCTGGCGGATGAACCGTCGGCAGCTCGCCGTGGAGCCCTGGCGTGACAGCATCCTGGCCGTCTCCGGCTCCCTCGTCTCCGAAGGCGGCCCCTCCCAGGATCTCGACTCCCCCGCTCATCACAGGCGCACCCTCTATTCCCAGATCAGCCGCAAGGAGCTGAACAAGACGCTCATGCTCTTTGACTACCCGGACGCCAACGTCCATGCCGCGCGCCGCGGCTCCAGCACGACTCCCACCCAGAAACTCTTCGCGATGAACAGCCCGTTCATCATCAGCCAGTCGAAACAGCTGGCCGAAAGGCTGAAAAAAGAGGCGGCTGACGACCCGGACCGTATCCGCCTTGCCTACAGACTGCTGTTTGCACGCGACCCGCGTCCGCAGGAGGCGAACCTGGCGCTCGACTACCTTCGTCAACCTTCCGAAGCAGGCATGAGCGCCTGGGAACAGCTTGCCCAGGCCCTGCTGGCCACCAACGAGATGCTTTATGTGGACTGAACCTTCCATGCCTGCGTCACGCCGCGACGTCCTCGGCCGTCTCTCCGCAGGCTTCGGCGCCATCGGCCTCGCCGGCATGCTTGGCGGCCAGGCACAGGCTGCCGTGAAACAGCAGCACACCGCCCGGGCGAAGCGTGTGATCTTCCTGTTCATGAACGGCGGACCGTCGCACATCGACACCTTCGACCCGAAGCCCGTCCTCGCCCGTCACGAAGGCCAGCAGCCTTCCGGCAAGCTCTACAAGGCGCCGAAAACCAGCGGCTTCATGTCCTCTCCGCTGAAGTTCCACCGTCGCGGCCGCAGCGGCATCGAGGTCAGTGAAAGCCTGCCCAGGCTCGGAGGCATCATCGACGACTGCTGCGTCATCCGTTCGATGCACACCAATGTGCCCAATCATGAGCCCGCCCTGCTCATGATGAACACCGGCAACATCCAGCCCATCCGCCCCTCCCTCGGCTCGTGGGTTCTTTACGGCCTGGGCAGCGAAAACGAAAACCTGCCCGGGTTCGTCGTGCTGAGGCCAACGCCCAACATCGTCGTGGGCCCCGCGCTCTGGAGCAATTCATTCCTGCCCGCCGAGCACCAGGCCACCGGTGTCATCACCTCCGACATGAGCGTGGACAGACTGGTGGCCAACGTCCGCAACCCCGTCCTCTCCCCGGCGGCCCAGCGCCGCCAGCTCGACCTTGTCGGACGACTGAACCAGATGCATGCCGCAGAACGCGGCCAGGACTCCGCTCTCGAGGCGCAGATCAAGGCCATGGAGACCGCCTGGCGCATGCAGGGCGCCGCAGGAGACGCCTTCGACATCAGCCACGAACCCGTCGGCATCCGTGAGATGTACGGCGACACTCCCTTCGGCCGCTCCTGCCTTCTGGCACGTCGCCTGGCCGAGGCGGGAGTCCGCTACATCAGCGTCTATTACACCAGCAGCAACAACCAGCCCTGGGACACCCACAACGACCATTACAAACGCCATCCGGAGCTCTGTCGTGACAGCGACCAGGCCTCCGCCGCGCTGATCAGCGACCTCAAGCAGCGCGGGCTTCTCGAGGACACCCTGGTGGTCTGGACGGGAGAGTTCGGCCGCACTCCCTACTCCCAGGAAACCCAGGACAAGAACAAGAAGACCGACCCGATGAGACGCGGTCGAGATCATCATCACACGGCCTTCAGCACGCTGCTCGCGGGCGGCGGCATCCGGGGCGGCCTTGCCTATGGAAGCTCGGATGAACTTGGCATGAACGCGGTTGAGAACCCCGTGCATGTTCATGACCTCCACGCAACGATCCTGCACCAGCTCGGCCTCGATCATGAAAAGCTGACCTACCGCTACGCCGGCAGGGACTTCAGGCTCACCGATGTCTTTGGCAGGGTCGTCACCGACATCCTTGCCTGACCAAAAGCGTTTCAACCGAAGCCAGGCCATGCACCACCGCCGCGGCACCATCCGCCCTCTCTTCATGCGCAGCCTTGCCCTGCTTCTCCTGTCCGGCCTCCCGCTGCTTCATGCCGCCGAACCGCTGCGAATGGCTTCGTTCAAGGCGGACGCCACGCCGGAGATCGGCATGCCGGTGGCGTATGTGAAGGCGCGGTCGATCACGGACCCATTGACTGCGCGTGGAGTGGTCCTGATGGGTGAAGGCAGGCCCGTCGTCCTCTGCGCCGTGGATTGGATCGGCATCGGCAACGGCGGGCATGATGAATGGCGGCAAGGTCTTGCAGAAGCAGCGGGCACGACAATGGATCGCGTGACGGTGCACGCGCTGCACCAGCACGACGCCGTCCGCTGCGACCTCACGGCTGAGGCGCTTTTGACGAAACACGGCCTCGGTGGCACGCGCATGGACGCAGCGTTCTGCCGGAAGGTCATCGCCGACACAGCATCAGCGGTGCGCGAGGCGATGAAATCCGCGAGGCCCGTGACGCATCTTGGCATCGGCGAGGCAAAGGTCGACAAGGTGGCCTCCAACCGCCGCATCCTCGGCCCCAGCGGTCGCGTGCTCTTCGGCCGCATGAGCGCCTCTCGCGATCCAAAGGCCAAGGAGGCCGATGAAGGCACGATCGATCCCATGCTGAAGCTGGTCAGCTTCTGGAACGGCGAAACGCCGCTGGCCTGCCTGACTTATTATGCCACCCATCCCCAGAGCTTTTATGGCAGGGGCGACGTCACCGCCGAATTCGTCGGCCTGGCCCGTGCCCGGCGTGAAAACGAGCTCGGCCTGCCGCACATCCATTTCAACGGCGCCAGCGGCAATGTCGCCGCCGGCAAGTACAACGACGGTTCTCCCGAGGCCCGTGTTCAGCTCACCGAACGCATGGCCGACGGCATGAAACGGGCCTGGCAGGCCACGGAGAAGTCACCAATCACCGCAGCTGAGCTCGACTGGCGCGTGGCATCGGTCCGGCTGCCCCTGGCCGCCTCCCTGCAACGCGACGCCCTGGAGAAACAGCTCGCCGACGACAAGGCAGACGCCCGCAACCGCCTCAACGCCGCCACCAAGCTCGCCCTGCTGAACCGCACGGAGGCCGGACATGAATTCGAGCTCTCCAGGCTCCGCCTCGGCATGATTCATCTCCTGCACATGCCCGGCGAACTGTTTGTCGAATATCAGCTCGCCGCCCAGAAAATGCGTCCGGACGCCACCGTCTGCATGGCGGCCTACGGCGACTACGCGACCGGTTACATCGGCACCGAGATCGCCTACTCGCAGGGAGGTTATGAAGTCCAGGCCGCCAGTTCCAACACCTCACCGGCGGTTGAGAAGGTGCTCATGGACGCCATGCGCAAGCTGCTGGATGCCGGGGCTGGAGCGCCTTGAGACCCGCTTGATGCCATAAAAAATGATCAAATCGCCTGCCACCCTCCTTTTGATCCATCCCACCTCATGATCCCCAAAGCACTCCTCATCACCCTGTGGGTTGCCGGCGTCGCCGCCGCCCAGGACGGACTCAAACAGCTCCGCGCCGGCATCGTCGGCCTCGACACCTCCCACGTGCCCGCGTTTACCAAACTTTTCAACAAAGGGGAGACCGAGGGCGATCTGGCGGGCATCAAGGTGACCACCGGATACACCGGCGGGACCGACATGCCTGCAAGCCGGGACCGAAAGGAGAAGTTCACCCAGCAGCTACGTGAGATGGGCGTGGAGATCGTGCCGACAATCCCCGAACTGCTCGCCAAGGTCGATGTCGTCCTGCTGGAGAGCGTGGACGGCCGCATCCACCTGCAGGAGGCGCGTGAAATCTTCAAGGCGGGCAAGCCGGTCTTCATCGACAAGCCGCTCGCGGGCACGCTGGCGCAGGCGATTGCCATCGTCGAACTGGCGAAGAAGCATGGCGTGCCGTTCTTCAGCAGCTCGTCGTCGCGCTTTGGCACGGAGATAATGGCGCTGAAGGCCAGCACGGAACTCGGCGAACTGCTGGGCGCCCAGACCTGGGGTCCCTGCTCGTATCAGGACGGCACGCCGGACTTTTTCTTCTACGGCATTCATGGTGTCGAGGCGCTCTACACGCTCATGGGCACCGGCTGCGAAACCGTGTCGCGGGTGAAGACCGGCAATCATGACGTGGCCACGGGTGTGTGGACAGACGGCCGTGTCGGCGCCTATCGCGGCATCGTGAAGGGCAAGGCCGACTTCGGCGCGGTGGCCTACGGCAGCAAGGCTGTCGGGCAGGCCGCCAAGGCGGTGAGCTACGAGGGCCTGTGCCGGCAGATTGGCAGGTTCTTCCGCACCGGCCAGCCTCCGGTGAGCGCGGAGGAGACGATCGAAATCTTCACCTTCATGGAAGCCGCGGATGAAAGCCTTCGTCAGGGCGGCAGACCTGTTGAACTGGCCGGAGTGCTCGCCAGGGCCAGAGCGGAGGCGGCGAAGCTGATCGAGCAGCCGTGAGCGGGAGATGGTGAAAGCAACCGCCATCCCTTTCCTGACTTAACCTTCTTCGAAAACCTTCACAGGCT
>Ga0315900_10011188_pt1 | contig 11138 bp, 8 predicted proteins | sample LakEriMetagenome_FD_203521 | JGI IMG/M metagenome (GOLD analysis project Ga0315900, IMG submission 203521) | Freshwater fungal communities from buoy surface, Lake Erie, Ohio, United States - Buoy 12 MA114 | ecosystem: Environmental > Aquatic > Freshwater > Lake > Lake biofilm | place: USA: Lake...
TCGTCGCGGGCTTCATGGGAGAACCGTCGCCTGTCACGGGAGGCTTGCCGTCGACCGACTTCACCATGAACGGAACGTCGTCGCGCGCGACGAGCTCGATCGAGCCGGTCATGCGCTCGGGCTTGAGTGCGTCCACGAAGGCCGGAGTCGCACGCACCGCGTACGCCGTCTCCGCCTCGAGCTGCAGCACCATCACCTGCGTGACGCCGGCGAAGGCCATGTTCACGACGGCCGTCTTCACGCCCGGCGTGTGCGCCATCTTCATCGACATGGGCATCTCGATCGATCCGCCGGCTGGGATCACCTTTCCGACCATGTCGATGGTCGTGCAGGTGCAGCTCGGCTTCGCGGCGGAGATGGTCACGTCGCGATCGAGCGGATTGGTGAGCTTGATCGTGGCGGCGACCGTCGTTCCCGGCTCGACGATGCCGAAGTTCACCGTCGAGGGCTCGGCCTTGATCGGCCCTGGAATCTCGATGCTCTTCGGGTCGGAACTCTTCTTCGGCTGCGGGCGCGCCTGGCCGCTGGGAGCGGTGGAGGCCGACTGGACGGCGAATGCGCCACCCGCGAGCGCGACGGCCAGCGCACCGGCCACGAGCGCGAAGGCTCCTCGGCGATTCGGCAATCGGGCGGGACGTCGTCGAACGAACGGGATGGCGCTGTGCATGGTGGCGATCATACGGCTCGCGCCCGACGCCGCTGCAAATCCCTACACTCGCCGCCATGCGCGCAATCATCATCGAGCGGCAGGGCGCACCCGTCCTCCCCAACGTCGCCTGCGTCACGAACCACCCCGACCCAACGGCCGGCCCGGGCGAAGTGCTCGTCCGGACCGAGGCAGCGGCGCTGAACCACCTCGACCTGTGGGTCGGGCGCGGTCTTCCCGGTATCGACATCCGCTACCCGGCGATCTCCGGGTCGGATGGAGCCGGAGTGGTGGAGGCGGTGGGGGCGGGCGTCGACCCGGCGTGGATCGGCACCCGCGTCCTTCTCAACGCGGCCGTCCCCAAGCCCGACGCGGCGCACCCCGGAGTACGGCCCGCTCCCGCCGACATCTTCATGATCGGCGAGCATGGGCCAGGCTGCCTCGCCGAGAAGTTCGTGGCGCCGGTGTCGAACGTACTGGCGATCGGCGAGGCCGATCCTGTGCAGGCGGCAGCCTTCGGCCTGACGCACCTGACGGCGTGGCGGATGATGGTGACCCAGGCCGGGCTCCGAGCGGGAATGACCGTGCTGATCACGGGAATCGGTGGGGGCGTCGCACTTGCGGCCTTGGCCATTGCCCGTCACTTCGGCTGCGAGACGATCGTGACCAGCCGCCACCAGTCGAAACTCGACCGCGCCCGCGCGCTCGGGGCGAACCACACCGTGCTCGATACGGGCGCCGACTGGTCGCGCGAAGTGCGGCAGCTCACCGGGCGTCGTGGCGTCGATCTCTGCGTCGACAGCGTCGGGAAGTCGATCCACCTCCACTCGATCAAGAGCCTCGCGCGCGGCGGCACCTACGCCACCTGCGGCGCCACCACCGGGCCGGACGCCACCACAGACCTCACCCGGATCTTCTGGAATCAGCTCCGGATCGTCGGCTCGACCATGGGCGACATGCGCGAGTTCCGAGAGGTGGTCTCGCTCTTCCGCTCGGGCGCGATTTCTCCCGTGATCGACCGGGTTTTCGCTCCTTCCGAGGGGCGCGAGGCCTTCGCCCGGCTCGAGGCGGGAGAGCAGTTCGGCAAGTTGGTGGTCGATTGGCGAAAGGGCAGCTGAAGAGTCGGGATTTCCGTCGAAAGTGGAGATTCCCCGCAGCAGACTTTCCTGTGCCGGGCCTATACTGCGGCCCGCGAGGATTCTTCCGCGAGCGTCCCGAAGCCATACCACCGATGAGCCAATCCGCGACTCCGCCAACTCCCTCCGCAACCCGCGCGCCTGCCAACCCGTCCGTCAAGCCGAGTGATCGGACCTCGACGGACACCCTTCCGCCTTGGAGGGTGCTGCTTCACAACGACGAAGTGAACGAGATGGGATTCGTGATCGAGTCCCTCTGCCGCTTCGCTCGCTTGAGCGTTCCGGCCGCAACTCGTTGCACGATGGAGGCGCACCGCAAGGGCCTCTCGCTTGTGATCGCCACGCACCGCGAGCACGCGGAACTGGTGGCTGAGCAGCTGACGTCGCTTCGACTGACTGTGACGATCGAGCCGGTGAACTGAGCCGACGAAGTGTCCGCATGGGCACTTCAGCGTCGGGGCACTTCAGCGTCGGGGACGTTTCCGCATCTTGCATCTGCAACATTGGGAATGGAAACCGCGGCCGACGTGGGTACGCCGGCACATTCGTCGGGTTGCAGGCGCGTTTCTGACAAACGCGACCTGCGCCCGCTTGAACCGTCGATTTATCAGACCTTTAGTTCCGACGTGTCGGTTCTCGGTCCATCATGTGGTCGCGTGGGAGGTCTGTGCCGGGCTTCCGCAGGGCGTGGAGTGCCAATCACCGGGAAATCTCATCCCGAACCAAGATTCCGTTTGGATCGTCCGATCATCGCACTAAATTTGGAACGTCTCTCTGCGCCCTCGTTCTGCCTAGTTGCAGAGCGCGTGCGTCGAGTGGCCACGGTTTGTTCAAAGCGGTTCCGGTTGTGTCGGACGCCGCCACCAGTCCCGGTTGAGGTCGTGTGGCCTCAGACCTTCAGCCTTCGGTCCCCGTGGTGGGGACACAATTAGGAGCGATGCGATGAAGAATTTCAGTGGTACGAGCCTGCTCGTGACGGCCGTCTTGACGGCCGGATTCACGACCACGGCGATGGCCCAGGTGAACGACGAGTGTTCCGGCGCCGTGACGCTGGTGTCCGGCATTGGAACGGCGTTCGACACGACTGCCGCGACGACCAGCCCCCAACCGGTGAGTGACGCCACGTGCGCATCCACCTTCCTCAACTGGGGCACCGCCAACAAGGACGTGTGGTTCCGCTGGACCGCTCCGAGCGGTGGCAATATCACCGTTTCGACGTGCAGCACCGGCAGCTTTGACACCTCGATGGTGATCTACTCCGGTGCGGACTGCACCGCGCTGACCCAGGTCGCCTGCAACGGCGACGGCACCGGTCAGACCGGCTGCCAGGATTTCTACTCCCGCATCGCCAACTTCAGCGTCACGGGCGGCACCACGTACTTCATCCGCGTTGGTGGCTACGACGATCCAGATGCAACGATCCCCGCTGAGTCCGGCGTCGGTCAGGTCACCCTGACCTTCCAGGCGATTGCCGCTGGTTGCCCCGGCACCGGTGGTTGCGGCACTGCGCAGACCACTCCGGGCTGCTCAGATGTCGCCTGCTGCACGCTCGTCTGCGACATCGACCCCGCATGCTGCGAGACCGCGTGGGAGGCGAGCTGCGTCGGCACCGCTGCGACGATTCCGTCCTGCGGCGTGTTCCTCTACAGCTGCGTCGCTCCGGCGTACCCGAACGACTGCGCGCCGAACGCCACCCCGGTGAACAGCGACTCGTCGGTTGCGTTCAACAACACGAACGCGAACAACGACGGCCCTGATCACGACGGCACCCTTTGCTCGTCGGGCAGCGATGGTTTCCCGAACGACCTCTGGTACCGCGTGCCGGTCTTCGCGAACGGCTTCCTCCGCGTCACCACCTGCAACGGAAGCGGAACCCCGACCGTCGACTTCGACACCAAGCTCGCTATCTACGACATGGGAACCAACCCCAGCGCCTTCAGCTACAACACGCTGACCGCTGCCGGCGTGCTCATCGGCTGCAATGACGACGGTCCGGGCACCTGCGGCGCTGCCCCCATCTACGGATCCGACCTGAGCGTTGCGGTGACTGCTGGCCGGACCTATCTGGTCCGCCTCTCTGGCTACCGCGACGAGACGACCGGCATCGAGACCTCTGGTTCGGGAACCGTCCAGTTCGACGTCCCCGAGACGTGCGTGCTTCCGGCGAACAACGCGACCGAGGCTGAGGCCTGCGGTACGTCGGGCAACAACGGCTGCAACGTCGCCGGCGCCCCGACCGAGTCGATCAGCCTTGGCTCGACCGTGCGTGGAACCGTCTTCACGACGACCGTTGGCACCACGAACACCCGCGACGTCGACTTCTACTCGTTCACGCTGACGGCGCCGACCACGGTGACCGCCCGCGCGTTCGCAGGCAGCCTCGTCAACCTCACCATCACGCGCGGTGACCTCAGCGTCGCCAACTGTGCTGGCCTCCAGACCCTCGCGATCGGTTCTGGCGCGTGCCCGAACACGGTCTCGGTCTGCCTCAACCCCGGTACGTACTACGTCGTCGTCTCGCCGACGGTGTTCACCGGTATCCCCTGCGGTACTGGCCCGCTCACGGACTACGTCCTCGAGCTGACCGGCACCGCTTCAGCAAACCCCTGCCCTGACATCATCGATAGCACGTGCTCGGCCCCTGGCCCGGATACGACCACGACGTCTGTGCCCCAGGCCTCGACTGGTAACTTCGTGCAGGGCTGCGCCACCGGCTGCGGCAACGGCACGGGTGGTACCACCGATCTGATGTTCGCCTCGTCCTTCAGCGGCGCGAACCTCGTCAAGGAACTCTCGTGCTCGAACTTCGGCGTGTACGCGCTTCGCTCGCTCACGCCGACCGGCGCCACCGCCTGCGGTTACTACAACTCGGATCGCCTGATCCCGGCCAAGTTCATGGTGTACCGTGACACGAACGGCGGCGAGCCGACGAACGTGGCTGGCTTCGCCGGCGCCGACCTCGAGCTGATCGCCTCGCGCGACATCATCCTGCCCGGTGGCCTCTACACCGGTAACGTCGAGTTCGATCCGCCGCTCTGCCTTGAGAACGAGACGACGGTCGTCCTCGTGCTCGAGACCTACAACCTGTTCAACGGCACCAACATTCCCGGCGGCGTCCCTGCTGGCGCTGGCTACCGTTCAGGTATCGCTGTTGCCGTCCCGGCAGCTGGCCAGACCCTTCCCACCTACAACGTGTGGGGTCGGTACACGCTCTGCACCGGAACCGCTCAGAACGTGTTCGCTCCGTTCGGTTGGAACGGAACGGCTGTCACCTACCAGTGGCCGATCCAGATGAACGGCCAGTTGGCGCAGTGCGGCTCGGGCTCGAACTGCCCGGCTGACTACGACGACAGCGGCACGGTCGACAGCAGCGACCTCGGTACGCTGCTCTCGGCGTGGGGCACGGCTGCAGGCGACCTCGATGGTGACGGCGACACCAACTCTGGTGACCTCGGCATCCTCCTGTCGGCCTGGGGCCCCTGCGCTCCGTGATCCGACCGTAAGGCGTCACGCCTCGGCGTGAAGCTGCATGTGTCTCAAATCCGCCCCCCGGCTTCTGCCGGGGGGCGGTCTTTTTTCGCCGCTCGCGCTTCGCAACCTCGGAGGGGCGATTCGGAATACGCTGCCCACCTCGAAACCCGTTGGCGTGCCTGTCGGCTGCCCGGGGCCGAGGGGCTGGGCCTCCCCAAGCCTGTTCCCGTTCCGAGCCGAGCCCCGACGTGCGAACCTTCCTCATCGTCATCGCCTCTGTCATCGGTCTCGCCGTGGTCGGCCTCGTCGTCGCAGGCCCGGCAGCGCTCGAGTTCATGCCGTCCTTCGGTGGGCGCGACGACGCGCTGGCCGTCCGCATCGCCAGGATCGAGGAGCGCGAGCTTGTCGAGACGGTGTCGGCGCCAGGTGAACTCGACCCCGAGATCAAGGTGGACGTGTCGGCCGAGGTCAGCGCCCGCATCCTCGAGATCCCTTTCCGCGAGGGCGCCACCGTCCGCAAGGGCGAGGTGATCGTGAAGCTCGACGACCGCGATGTGCAGGCGTCGCTTCAGGCGCAGATGGCGCGTCGCGATGGCGAGCGCTTCCGCCTGCGGAGCGAGCAGGAGCGGCTGGCGGGCCCGACGTCGCTCTTGGCGAACGCACGCGCGGCGCTCGAGCGCCAGGAGTCGCTCTTCAAGACGGGCGACGTGAGCCGCGCCTCGCTCGACGACGCGATCGCGCGTGTCCGCGAGCTCGAAGCGCAGATCGCTGCCGCCCGGGAAGGCCTCTCGGTGATCGAGAGTTCGCTCGCCGCCGCGGAGGCCGACATCGAGCGGGCGCGCGAACTTCTGAAGAAGACCACGATCTCGGCGCCGATCGACGGGCAGATCACGGAGCTGAACGCAGAGCCGGGCGAGCTGGTCGTCGTCGGCACCATGAACAACGCCGGCACGCGGATCCTGACCATCGCCGACCTGGCGTCGGTGCGCCTCAAGGCGAAGGTCGCCGAGAGCGACGTGGCGCGCGTGCGGGCTGGCCAGGAGGCCACCGTCCGCGTGAACGCCTACCGCGATCGCGAGTTCAAGGGAACCGTCGATCGGGTGGCCTTGTCGCGCGGGACGGAGACGAGTTTCGGCGGCGCGGGCGGCGCCAGCGGCGCAGGTTCGGGCGGCTGGTTCAAGTGCGAAGTGAAGCTCGGGCTCGCCGAGGGCGAGACGCTGCTTTCCGGCCTCGCTGCGAACGTCGACATCGTGGTGAACCGCTCTCGCGGACTGCTGGTGCCGAGCCAGGCGTTGCTCGAGCAAAAGCTCGACGATCTTCCCGCCGAACTCGCCGATCATCCGCTTGTCGACAAGGCCCGCCGAAAGGCGACGGTTGTGTTCTGCATGGTCGACGGCAAGGCTGCCGTGCGTCCGGTGCGGACCGGCCCCTCGAACCTCGCCGACACCATGATTCTCGAAGGCGTCGCAGCGGGAGACACCGTCGTCACCGGCCCGTACCGCGTGCTCGAGCGGTTGAAGGACGGCGACGCGATTCGCGAGGAGACTGCGAAGGACGCCGCGGCGCAACTCGCGAAGAAGGGCGCTTCGGGGCCGTCCGATGGCTGAGGTTGCGAACGTCGCGCCGGCCCAGCCTGCGGCGCTCATCGCGGTGCGTGCGCTCACGAAGATCTACAAGGTCGGCGTCGAGACGATCCATGCCTTGCGTGGGCTTGACCTCACGATCAGTCGGAACGAGATGGTCGCGATCATGGGCTCCTCGGGCTCCGGCAAGAGCACGCTGATGAACATGCTCGGCTGCCTCGATCGGCCGACGTCTGGCGCCTATCTCCTGAACGGCCGCGACGTGAGCCGCATGGGCGCACGCGAACTCGCGCAGGTCCGCAACGAGGAGATCGGCTTCGTCTTCCAGAGCTTCGAGCTGCTGCCGAGGCAGACCGCGCTCGAGAACGTCGAGTTGCCGCTTGTCTATGCGAAGGGCGGTTGGCGTGGCCGCAGGGCGCGCGCACTGGCGGCGCTCGACCGCGTGGGGCTTGCGCAGCGCGTGCATCACCGCCCGAACCAGCTGTCGGGCGGGCAGCGCCAGCGCGTGGCGATTGCCCGCGCGATCCTCAACAATCCGTCGATCCTGCTGGCCGACGAGCCGACCGGCAACCTCGACAGCGCGACGACGGCGGAGATTCTCGCGCTGTTCCGGCAACTGCACGCCGAAGGCCAGACTGTCGTCATCGTGACGCACGAGGACGAGGTCGCGGCCCACTGCCAGCGCGTGGTCCGTCTGCGCGACGGCCGCGTGCTGAGCGATCTTCCGGTGGCGCAGGATGCAGCCGGGCGTCATCTTCCCGGGGTCTCGGCGCTTGCCGCGAAGGGCGGTGCCGCGTGCTGAATCCGCTGTTCTGGCTGCAGGCGATCTCGCTTGCGTTCTCGCAGATCTGGGCGAACAAGTCGCGCGCGTTCCTCACGGCGCTCGGCATCATCGTCGGCGTCGCAAGCACGACCGCGGTCATCGCGGCGCTCACCGGACTGCGCGCGCGCGTCCTCACCGAGTTCGAGTCGGTGGGCGCGAGCAAGTTCTTCGTGTTCCCCGACCGGCCCGACAACGCGCCGCGCAACCTCTATCCCTTCGAGAAGATCCGGGTGACGACGGAGGAGGCGCGCGCGATCCGCGAGGAATGCACGCTGGTCAAGGCGATCACGCCCGTCACCGAGGTCGGACTCGACGTCCAGCAGGGCGACAAGATCATCGATGGAATCACGGTTGCGGGAATCTGGCCCGACTGGCACGTGGTCCAGAACCGATTCGTCGAGGAGGGGAGGCCCTTCACGCAGATCGACGAGGACGGCGAGCGGCAGGTCTGCCTGATCAACGCCGACGCGATCGCCGAGCTCAACCTGCCTGCGAATCCGGTGGGCGAGTCGATTCTCATCGGAGGCCGCCGATTCGCGATCGTCGGCGTGGTCGAGACGACGCAGGCCCGCTTCTTCGGCATGAACACCTCGAGCGCGGAGATCTTCATCCCGTTCTCGGTGGCGGCGAAGCTGCAGGACCGGAACTTCTTCATGCGCGTCGAGGGGCTCTTCACAAGCCCCGCGGTTGCGGAGGATGGACAGGAGGAGGTCCGCTTCGTCATGCGGCGCATGCGCGGGATTCTTCCCGGCGGCGTCGAGACGTTCAGCGTGACCGCGATCGACCGCTTCATCGAGCAGTTCAAGGCGCTGGCGACGGGCATCACCGCGATCGCCGGGGGCATCGTCGCCATCTCGCTTCTGGTCGGCGGCATCGGGATCATGAACATCATGCTGGTGTCGGTGTCGGAGCGGACTCGCGAGATCGGCCTGCGCAAGGCGGTCGGCGCGACGCCGATGGCGATCCTGCTGCAGTTCCTGCTCGAGGCGGTGACGCTCTGCCTCGTCGGTGGGTTCATCGGGATCGCCGTCGGGCGGATCGCGGCGTTCGGACTGACCAAGATCCCGGGCGCGCAGCTCGACCAAGCCGACATCCCGCTGTGGGCGGTCGTGGTCAGCTTCGCCTTCAGCGCGCTGACCGGCGTGGTGTTCGGCATGTTCCCTGCGATCAAGGCGTCGCGGCTTGATCCGATCGAGGCACTGAGGCACGAATGAAGTCTTCGCGCGTCGCAACGTCGCTCCTCGCACCCGCGCTTGTCGTCGCGATGGCGACGCCATCGTGCCGACAGGGGATCTTCGACAACGGCAACCCGCAGTGGCGCGTGCCCGATTCGAAGCTGCGGCAGATCGAGTCGATCGATCCGAGCGCGCGGTCGACGACGCCGCCCGAGTCGCTCGAGACGGCGGCCAAGCGGACGCTCGCCGAGGTGGCGACGCCGCCGCTTCCTGGGAACGGCGTGTCGCTTTCGCTGGCCGATGTCCGGGCCGCCGTTCTCGCGGGGAACCTCGAGCTTCGCACCCAGCTCGTCGACCCTGCGATCGCGCGCGAGAATCTCTCCGCGGAGGAGGCGAAGTTCGAGAACGTCTTCTTCGCCAGCTACTCGCGCACCAACAACAGCGTGTTCTCGTCGCTCGCGTCGGGGCTTCCCGCCGAGACCGAGGCCTTCGAGGCGGGGCTTCGGATTCCGCTTGCGACGGGCGGCGATGTGAGCTTCTCGACGCCCGTGAACCGGACCGCCGAGGGCTTCAACTTCGGCACGACGGGCGACGACTGGCAGGCGGCGCTCTCGTTCTCGATGAGTCAGCCGCTGCTGCGCGGCGCGGGTGTCGAGTCGAACACGCACTCGATCCGCGTGGCCGCGTGGCAGGGTCAGATCGCCGATGCGCGCACGAAGCTCGAGGCGATCCGCGTGCTGGCGACCGCCGAGAAGGCGTATTGGAACCTCTATTCGGCGTTTCGCGAACTCGGCGTGCGGCGCGCGCAGTACGACGTCGCCGTGAAGCAGCTCGAGCGCGCCCGTCGGCGCGTGCGCGAGGGAGAGGCGCCCGAGATCGAGGTCGTGCGGGCCGAGAGCGGCGTCGGCAGGACGCTCGAGCAGATCATCGTGGCGGATTCCAACCTGCGGATCCGGCAGCGCGCCCTGAAGAAGCTGATGAACCGAGGCGATCTCCCGGTGTCGGGCGCGACGCCGCTGACGCCGGCGACCGATCCCAACCCGGTCGGACTCACGCTCGACGGCGGCGCGCTGGCGGAAGACGCCGTCGCGAACAGGATGGAGATGCTCGAGCTCGAGCTGCAGCTGGCGATCGACCAGAGCGAGATCGGCTTCCGCCGCAACGCCGCGCTGCCGCTGTTCGTGCTCGACTATGGCTACAACGTGCGCGGCACCGGCACCGACGTCGAGGACGCCTACGGCTCGCTCGGCAACGCCGACAGCTTCGACCTCGGACTGCGCGCCGAGATTCCGATGGGGAACGAGGCGGCGGAGTCGCGGGTGAACGCCGCGATCCTGCAGCGCGTGCAGCGTCTCGGGACACGCGAGGCCCGTCGTCAGTCGATCCGCACCGAGGTCTTTGACGCGCTCGATGCGATCACGCAGAGCTGGCAGCGGATTCTCGCGGCGCGTCTCGAGACGGCGCTTGCGGCGCGCACGCTGGCGGCGGAGGAGCGGCAGTTCGACGTCGGACTGCGGACGAGCACCGATGTGCTGGACGCCGCCTCGAACGTTGCCGATGCGCAGAGCCGCGAGGTGCTCGCGCTTGCGAGCTACCAGATCGCCCTCGTCGATCTCGCCTTTGCGACAGGCAACTCGCTTGGCGCGGCGCGCGTCCGCTGGCAGCCCTTCTCGCGCGAGGAACTCGCCGAACTCGAGCGCCTGCCCGATGCGAAGCCAGCCGAGGCGAACGGCGGATTCACCGAGATTCCCGCTGCGGACGCCGGCGAACAGCCCGCGTCGACGGGCGGCTGAGCCGGCTGCGCCGTGGGGTGGCGTCAGGCGCGGTGCGTCATGTCGATCGCGAGCGTCGCGATTTCCCGCAGGCGTTCCGGCATGTCCGCGTCACCCGCGAGGTCGGCGAAGGCGCGCTGCAGCGTCGCCGGCGTCTGGGTCGATATCTGCGTCTTGTAGCGCACGAGGGCGGCCGCGATCGTCGCTGCGTAGAGCCTTGCGGCGAGGCTGCGTTCGGCCGCGGACATGCCGGATGTCCGCAGCATCTTGTAGGCGTTCTTGAGCTCCTTCAGCGCGTCGAGCGACGTGCTGGGCGCCAGGATCGCCTCGAACGGGTCCTTCGCGTGCGGAACGATCTCCTGCGTGAGCCACATCGCGCCCGCAAGAGCAGGCGACTGATCGAGTTCGAAGGCCCAGCGGAGCGTATCGCCGAGTTTCGCCGATGGATTCGAGGATTGGGGGTCGTTGGCTGCGTGCATCGGTCTTGTTCGAGCGCGGGGCTCATCCACCTTGGAGCAGCTTCAGAAGGTCT
>Ga0315900_10011191_pt1 | contig 11137 bp, 12 predicted proteins | sample LakEriMetagenome_FD_203521 | JGI IMG/M metagenome (GOLD analysis project Ga0315900, IMG submission 203521) | Freshwater fungal communities from buoy surface, Lake Erie, Ohio, United States - Buoy 12 MA114 | ecosystem: Environmental > Aquatic > Freshwater > Lake > Lake biofilm | place: USA: Lake...
GCCGGGCCCAGGGCAGGCGCTGGCTCTCGCAGGGCAATGCAGCGGTCGATCCAAGGGCATGCGTCGTAAAGCGCTGCGGCCTGCGCACGGACGATGGCCGTGATGCGCGCCTGGGGCAGTTGCCGTCGCAGTGCCTCGAACAGGCCGCTGCCCAGAATATGGTCGCCGATGTGGTCCAGGCGCACCACCGCGACCGACCGCGCTGTCGCATACCGGAACCCGCCCGATGCAGGTGCGGCCCCGTCGGTGTCAGACCCAATCGGCAAAGTGCCGCCTCCCGCGTTGAAAGAACCACCACGCCCCGGTGCAGGCGGTGACCGCGCATGCGACATACAGGCCCAGGCCCGACGCATTGCCGATGGCCCCGAGCGCCATCGCGATGCGCACCTGTTCGACGATGAAGGTGAGGGGGTTGAGGTACAGCCAGGCCTGCCAGCGCGGGGCCAGGTCTTCGATCCGGTACAACACCGGGGACAGGAACAGCAAGGCCTGCCCGAGAGGGCCGGCCACCTGGGACAGGTCGCGGAAAAACACCCCGAGTGCGGAAAAAAGAAAGCCGAAGAACAGGAGCGCAGGCAGGAAGGCCAGGGCCAGAGCGGGGATCCACAGCGCGCCGAGCGGGAAATGATGGTGGTACGCGCCATAGACCAGCGCCCACACCGCCAGCCCGATCAGCGCATGGCCCCAGGCCGCCAGCGCCTGGGTGACGGGCAGGAGGTCCAGCGGGAAGACGATTTTCTTGACATAGGCAGGATTGCCGGTCACCAGATCGGGGGACTTGTTCATCACCTCGGTCAGGGCCTGGAACAGCATCAGGCCAGGGAAGACTTCCAGTGCATAGGCCGCGGCTCCGCCCGCCGGATTGCCAGCCCCTCGCCACAGCAGCACGCCGAAGGCCAGCGTGAACACGACCAGCATGGCCAGGGGCTGGGCAAGCGACCACAGGATCCCGCCATGGCTGCCGCGATAGCGACGGGCAAATTCATGTCGAACCAGTTGGGCCAATAAGGCGCGCTGCGTCCAGCACGAACGGATCATGCGGCCTCCTCGGGGATTGCGGCCTGCGGTGCCGGGATGGGGGCCGTGGGGCGCCACCGCCCGGTCATGGGCAAACCGAACATCCCGAGAAACGGCGCCTGCCGGGCGGTGTAGTCCCAGGCGACCGTGATCGGTCCGAACCAGTCCGTGCCATCGACCGGCTGGGGCCCGCTCTCGTCCAGCGCCGGTGGCCGGTTGAGCCCCAGCCGCAGGCTGTATTGACCGCCCTCGAGCAAGAGATCGAATTCGAACTCGAAGCAGCGCAGGCCGGTGCCCTCGTGCGAGACGCCCTCGCAACCGAGAAGGGTTGAATTGACGCTGGTCACCGTCTGGTCGTAACGGTTCTTGATCGCCAGACCGATGGTCAGCCCCTGGTCATCGGGCCGGGTGCGAAACCAGGCCTGGAGCTTGACCCGGCTGCCCAGAAGGTGGGTCGGGCCCGATGCGCCGTCGGGCGCGCACAGGCGGATGGCGGCCAGGCGCCGGTCGGATCCGTGCCCTGCCGGGGAGGGCGCCACCCAGACGGCATCGCCAAAGACCGGATCGGCCGGGGCCACCCCGCACTCGGAGCCCGTGTCCGATCCCTGGCCCCCGGGGCTGGGGCCGTCGGTCAGGAGCCGGTGGACCGCCGCGGCGCTGTCGCCCCAGAATGCCAGGCGGCCGCCGCGCAGGCAGGCCGCGTGGTCGCACAGGTCTCGCACCAGGGTGAGATCGTGCGAGACGAAGAGAAGGGTCACGCCGTCTTCGCGCATTTCGGCCAGACGCCGATAGCATTTTTGCTGGAAGAAGTAATCGCCCACCGCAAGGATTTCATCGACCAGAAAAACATCGGGCGTCAGCACCGTGTGCAGGGCGAACGCCAGGCGTGCGAGCATCCCTGAGGAGTAGGTCTTGACAGGCTGCTCCAGCACGTCGCCGATGTCTGCGAAGCGCGCGATCTCGTCAAAGCGCCGCTCCACCTCGCTGCGTGACAGCCCGGCCACCATGCCATTGAGCAGGACGTTGTCGGTGCCGGTCAGGTCGGGATGGAATCCACTGCTCAACTCCAGCAGGGCGGCCACCCGCCCCTGTCGCCGTACTTCACCGGTTGAGGGCGCGAGCGTGCCGGCGATGATTTCCAGCAGGGTGGTCTTGCCGCTGCCATTGAGCCCGATGATGCCGGTGCTGGATCCCGCCGGAATGTCCAGCGTGATATCGCGCAGCGCCCAGGCATCGACCGCCCCGGGCGAGGGTGACCCCCAGAGCGGGCGGAGGCGGTCAATGAGGGTGCGGCGCGGCGCGAATCGCTTGCCGATGCCTCGCAGCTGGATGGCTGTATCGCTCATACGTGAGCCTCGGGCAGTGCCCGCACGAAATCGGACAGTTCATTGAACATGCGCTGGGCACGCGTCGCACAGGCATGCAGACGAGCGCGGTCTGCGGGTCGTGACCGCCGCAGTGCCTCGGCGATGGCCTCGCGTGAACGCAGGGTTGCGCACTCGGCCAGGCCCAGCTCTTCGCGGATCCCGGTCAACTTGGCATTGCGATCGAAGACCGCGACCCGCGCGCCCGACCAGGCGCTGGCGAGGGCCATGTGGTAGCGGGAGGTCAGGACCGCGCTGAAGCCGCACATGGCCGATACCAACTGCTCGAGCGTGGCGTCGCCGTAGTCGGGCCGTCGCAGCGGAGCGCGTGCCTGCAGGGCGGCAGGCAGGCAGGCGTGCAGGCTCGCCTCGCTGCCGGGTAACGAGCGGACCTCCTGGCAGAACCAGGTGGGCATGAGCCCGTCGTCGTGCAGGGCCTCGATCACGGCCTGCGCGTTCACCTGCTCGGGCGGTGCGATCAGGCAGGCTGCCGACCCGGCCAGCGGCGCGGCGGCTGCCTCCTCGAAGGCCAGGTGTGCAATGTCGGCGCCCAGGCGCAGCGTGCCCAGGCCAGGGTGGGCCGCTTGCAGGACCCGGTGGCAATACAGATCGCGCACCCACAGGCCCTGCACCCGATCCACAATCTCGCCGGCGAGCGGATGGTTCACCGCCTCGTCGTTGTTCAGGCCGACACCCACCAGCACGGCTGGAACCTGGTGTTGCGTGGCCACCCGCAAGTCGGCGGCAATCCGCTCCAGCAACCACGGACCTTCATCGGTCTGAAACACCGAGCCGCCCAGTCCGACCCAGAGATCGGTCTGCGACAGGGCGGTGCGCCGGGTCGCTTCGTCGGCCGCCATCCATTCAAACTGCGGGAAGCGCAATCGCATCGCATCACGGTCGTGGGCACACAGGATCGACACGGACCAGGCCGGCCGTGCCTGCGCCAGCCAGGCGGCAAAGCCGGCCAGCACGAGGTCATCGCCCAGGTTGCCCGCGCCCCAGAAATCGGTGCCGACCAGCACCCGCACCAGCCTGTGCGGCGGCCCGGGTGTGACGAGGGGCTGTGCGGCCCGCGAGGCGGCGGTCACAGCGTGAAGCCCGCCGCCAGGGCGTCGTTGTGGAACATGCGGACCGTCTCGAGCGAATACTGCGCGAGGTCTTTGCCGACGAGATCCAGCTTGCGCAGGATGTCCTGGGTCGCGGTGATCGCATGGCAGCCGATGGCGCTGGCCTGGAAGATGTTCAGCACCTCGCGCGGGCTCGCCCAGATCAGTTCACAGTCGGGCCGGTCACGCAGGATCGCCAGTGCCTCGGCCATCAGGGGCACCGGATCTCGCCCGGTGTCGGCAATGCGCCCGGCAAACACCGACACGAACGCAGGTGCGCCCAGGGCCAGGGCGCTCGTGACGAGTCGCACCTGCGCGAGCGTCATGAGGGCGGTCACGTTGATCGGAATCCGTTCGGCCGACAGCCGGGTGATCAGGTCGGCGGTCGAGACCCCGCGCGTGTTGCAGATCGGGATCTTCACGAAGACATTCGCGCCCCAGCTGGCGATCTCCAGGGCCTGACGGTGCATCTCGGGCAGGTCGTCGGCGAAGACCTCGATCGAGACCGGCTTGTCGGTGACGGTCCGGAGGATGTCGCGGCAAAACGCCCGGTAATCGGTGATGCCGGCCTGTTTCATCAGTGTCGGATTCGTGGTGAATCCGCGAATGTGCGGGTGGGCATGCAGGGCCAGAATCTGCTGGCGGTCTGCGCCGTCGGCAAAGAGCTTGATCGGGAGCTGGGCAAGGGGCGTGGTCATGGATGATCCAGGATGTGGCGGGCCGCTTCAGCGAGTGACCGGACCCGCAGGTCATAGTGTTCCGGCTGGCGCTCGTGGTATCCATGGTCGATGAACACCGTTCGACAGCCCGCGGCGAGGCCGGCCTCCGTGTCGCGCCAGCGGTCGCCGACCATGTAGCTGGCGGCGAGATGAATGTCCAGCGTGCGTGCCGCGTCGAGCAGCAGGCCGGGTTTGGGCTTGCGGCAGTCGCAGGCATCGGCATCATCGTGGAAGCAGGTGCAGAACAGATCGATGGGCAGCTGCTGCCCGATCTGCGCATGAATGGCATCGACCGCCGACCGTGACAGTGTTCCGCGGGCGACGTCTGGCTGGTTCGTGACCACCACCAAGCGATAGCCGGCAGCTCGCAAATCCGCCAAGGCGGTCGCCACGCCCGGCAGGATCAGGACTTCATCGGGTGACCGGGGCGGATAGGGCTTTCCGGATCGCACGGGCGCGTGATTGATCACGCCATCGCGATCGAGGAAGACGGCCGCATTGCTTGCCCTCATGTGGCTGCCAGCGCTTCCCAGGTGCCCGGACGCTGCTTCAGCCGAGGGTGCGTGACCAGCAGGTGCCACACCAGCGCCTGGAAGGCTTCGGCGTGAGGCGTCACGCTGTCAGGATGGATCGTGGGGATGATCACGCACGCGTCGGCCACCGTGGCGGTGAACCCGCCATCGCGCCCCACCACGCCCAGGATGCGTGCGCGCACAGACTGCGCATGCTGCAGGGCGAGGACCAGATTCGGGCTGACGTTGCGCTCCAGGCTCCCGCCGCCCACCGACAGGACGAAGACGCCATCCCGGGGGCCCAGGCGGCTGGTGCGCAGCCATTCGACGAACACCGAGTGCCAGCCGTCGTCATTGGTGCGCGCGGTCAGTTCCGCCACGTTGTCGGTCGGTGCGTAGGCTTCAAAACCCGCGATCTTCCGAAAATCGTTGACCGCGTGGCCGCAGTTGGCGGCGCTCCCGCCCACGCCGAGGAAGAAAAGACGCCCGCCCTGCGCACGGACGGATTCCAGGTGTTCGGCCATCGCTTCGATGGCCTGCCTGTCCAGACGCCGGATGATCTCGCCGGCTTCTTCGAGGTGACGTTCGGTGTGGTTCATGCGGTGTCCTGGGAGGGGCGGGCACGGAGATAGGCATCGGTGTCGCGCAGCCCCTGCGGCGAGCCGATTTCATAGAAGCGCTCGAAGACCTCATGGCCCGCCATCCTGCCCGCCTGCGTGAGCTCGGTATAGAGATCGGACAGGTCAAAGGGCTCATCGGGCGGCCGGGTTTCGAGCACTTCGCGCGTGAGGACGGACAAACCGTAGTCAATGTGGCGCATGCGTGGGTCAGCGGCCGCCTTCCGATACGCGCGCAGCACGCCATCGTCCAGCCAGGCATTGCTCTGGTCCCAGCGGTTGCCATTTTCCAAAAGGGTCATCAAGGCCGCTTTGCCGCTGCGCGTGAAGGCCCGGGCCACTGCGGCATAGTCGATCGGAAGGTAGGTGTCGCCGTACTGGACATAAAACGGATCCCCCAGCAGCGGCAAGGCCTGGCGCAGCGCGCCCCCCGTCCCGAGCAGGCGTGCGCCATCACTGATGCAGTCGATACGCAGTCCCAGGGCCTGACCGTCACCGACCACCTGCCGGATCTGGTCGCCCAGGTGGCCGATGCACAGCACCACATGGCGGATGCCCTGTGCGCGCAGGTAGGCCAACTGGTGGAGTACGAACGGCCGGTGGGCGACGTCCAGCAAGGCCTTGGGGCGATCGTGTGTCCAGGGGGCCATGCGGGTCGCCAGGCCGCCGGCCAGCAGAGCGAGCGTGTACATCGGCTAGGACAGCACCACCTGGGTGCCTTCAAAGTCAAACCGGAACCGGACCTCCTCCAGGCCCGCCGTGCGCATCGCCAGTCGCAGTCGGTCCACGTCCTCGGCGTAGAACATCAGGAAACCGCCCCCGCCGGCACCCACCAGCTTGCCGCCGACGGCGCCGTGGTCGCGCCCGAGGGCGTACCAGGCATCGATCTGCGGGTTGGACATCCCGCTCGATCGCTTGCGCTTGTGCGCCCAATGTTCATCCATCAGCGCACCGAAACGCTCGGGATGGCCCGCCTCCAGGGCCTGGCGCGAGCGGTGACCGAGTTCCTTGATGTAGTGGAGGTTGTCCAGGATCTGGGGATCCTGCTGCAAGGTCCGGCCATGCTGGTCCCCGAGGATCGCGCCCGCCCGCCTTGAAAAGCCGGTGAAGAACAGGAGGAGTCGATCCTCCAGGTCGTGCAGGGTGTCCTGGCTGATCGCCAGGGGTGTCGCCTGAACCTGTCCGTCCTGCGCCAGGCTCAGGCAGGTGATGCCGCCGAGCGCTGCGATGTACGGATCCTGCTTGCCCACCGGCTCGCGCAGCCGCTCGATCTCGATCTGGCAGGCCTGTTCGGCCAGATCCACCGGGTGCACGGAGTGCTTGCGGTGGGCGTACAGGGCCCGGAGCAGGGCGGTCGTGAAACTGCCGGAGGATCCCAGGCCGGTGCCGGCGGGGATGTCTGCGAGCGTGGTGATTTCAATCTGCGGCGCCTCGGTGTCCAGGCCGGTGAGGGCCAGGGCTTCGCGAATGATCGGGTGGCGAACCTCGGCCACCCGGGCGACCTGTTCGAGCTGGGAGTACTTGAGGTAGATCCCGGGCTGGAACGGCCGCATCACCGTGGCGTAGACATAGCGGTCGATCGCCGCTGAAATGACAAAGCCGCCGTGGTCCTGGTAGTACGACGGCAGGTCGGTGCCGCCGCCGCCCAGGGTGATGCGCAGGGGGCTACGGGCGATGATCAAGGCCGCTCTCCCGGTAGATCGATTGGATGATGGACAGGCAGGCCTGGGCATCGGCCAGCGAGGCGGACGGCGACCGGCCGGTCTGGATGTCGCGGTAGAACTCCTCCATTTCGACCGCCCATGAATCGTCCGCCATCGGAAACTCCCAGCGGGTGGTCTCTGGCGGCCCCATGCCAGGCAGCATCCGGTACCAGGTCAGGCTCTCGACGCCATAGCTGCCGCCCAGTCCGGAGACCTCGAGTTTTCCGCTGCGGCCATACACCTCGAGCGAGAACAGGTTCTTCCACTCGGTGCAGGACGCATGGAGGAAGGCCACCTTGTCGTCGGCGGTGCGCAGCAGCAGGAAGCCATTGTCTTCCACCGGCATGTCCCAGTAGTACGTGTGCGCAAAGCCCCGCACGTCCGTGAAATCGCCCAGGAGCAGCCGTGCCAGGTCGATGAGGTGGGGCCCCTGGTCGATCAACTCCCCGCCACCGGACACCGCCGGGTCGCCGCGCCACTCCTGCTCATAACCCACCCGCCCGCCATGCCCGTAGCGCGCCCGCAGGTACATCAGCTCCCCGATAGCGCCCGAGCGCACCATCTCGCAAGCCTTGCGAACGGCGCGGTGGTAGCGGTGGTTGAACCCCACGCGAACCCGCACCGACGCCACCTCGGCGGCGGCGATGAGGGGCGCCAGTTCTTGCGGGGATCGGGCGCCGGGCTTTTCCACCAGGACATGCTTGCCCGCCTCCACAGCCGCCTGCGCGATCTCACGGAGCGTGTCGTGCCGCGTCGCGACGATGACCAGGTCCACCTGCGGCAGGGCGATCGCCTCGCGCCAGTCGGTGAAGGTGCGGGCGTCCGCAGGGCCGGCCAGTCGCTGCGCGCGCGCCTCGTCCGTGTCGGCGCAGGCCACGAGCCGCCCGCCCGCGCCCAGGGCCGCCGCCCGGCGTGTGCCCACCAGCCCGCAACCGATGATCGCGACGCCGAGCATCAGCGGTCACCCCAGTCAAAGCCGCGTTCGAGCGCGGTGATTCGTCGCAGCGTGTACACGTCGCTTCCTTCCAGTTCGGCCTTGTGAGCCGGCAGCTGTCGCCAGTGATCCCAGACGGCGCTGATCAGCCGCCCGCTGATCCCGTCGCTCTGCGCCGAGGCGAGGAAGACCGCCAGCGCCGCCGCCTCCTGCAGGCTCGCACCCCCGGTCGCCTTCTGGCGCAGCGCGTCTGCATGGCGCGCCTCCCCCACCTTCGCCGGACCGGCCGCCAGCACTTCATCGAGCATGTCGGTGTTCAGCGCGCCCGGCGCGAGGGCGTTCACATCGATGCCCGTGCCGGACACCTCGAGCGCCAGCGTTTCGACGAAGCGGACCACGGCGGCCTTGGACGCGGCATAGGCGCTCATGCCCGCCATCGGACGGGTGGCGCCACCCCCGGACAACTGGATGATCTTTCCCCACCCCTGACGCTTCATGCGGGGCAGCACGGCCTGCGCCAGCAAGACCGAACCCAGGAGGTTGACTTCCACCGCTCGGGCCCACGCCTGACCGTCGACTGTCTCCAGCGGGCCCAGGGGCCCTTGCACGCCGGCGTTGTTCACAAGGACGTCGATCCCGCCGAACCGGTCGACGGCCTGGGCGATCAGGCGTGCCACATCCGGCGGCTTGGACACATCGGCAGCCACGGCCAGAAGGGGCGCCTGCGCCCCATGGGCTGTGCGCAGTGACGCAGCCCCGGCATCGATGGAGGCCTGCGTGCGTGCACAGACCACCAGCCGTGCGCCCGCAGCCAGGAAGTGGCCGGCGATCGCAAGCCCCAGACCCCGGCTCGCGCCGGTCACCAGGGCAACCCGGTTCTGCAGGAGCGGCGCGGTCATGCGCGCGCCTCCAAGAGCCATTCGTTGGCGCGCAGGAAGCCGACCGTTCGCTCCACGCCCTGGCGGATCGAAAACGCCGGCTGCCAGCCCAGGGCCTGGATCCGTCGGGTGTCGAGGTGGATGAACGGGTTGTCTCCCACCCAGCCGCGCTGTCCGCCCGAAAACGACAGGGTCGGCTGCACGCCCATCGCCTCGCAGATCCAGCCGACTGAGTCGAGGACCTTGCAGTGGTCGTCCACCCCGAGGTTGAACAGGTTGACCCGGTCGCCTGCGCGTTCAAGCGCCAGCATCATGGCACCGACGCAGTCCTGGACATGGAGATAGCTTTTGCGCTGGTGCCCGTCCCCGAGGATGCGAAGGTGGTGTGGGTCAGTCTGCAGTTGCCGATAGAAATCGAACACATGGCCGTGGGTGTAGCGCTCGCCCAGGATAGACACGAACCGGAAAATCCAGGACTGCATGCCATACGCTTCGCAATAGGCCGCGATCATGCCCTCGCAAGCGAGCTTGGAGGCGCCATACAGCGAGGTTTGCACCGGAAAGGGAGCGTCTTCGGGGGTCGGGATCACCGCGGCCTCGCCATACACCGAGCCTGTGGAGGAAAAGGCGATCCGGCGGATACCCAGTGCCCGCATCGCCTCGAGCACATGGAACGTCGCAATCGTGTTTTGCTCCAGGTCCCGTCCGGGATGGTCTGGTCCGAAACGCACATCCGCATTTGCGGCCAGATGCACCACGCAGTCGCCCCCGTCAAAAGCCGCGCGAACGGCATCGTGATCAAGCAGGTCGATCGGGTGCAAGTGGAAGTTCGGGTGCGCCAGTGCCGCTTGCAGGAAGGAGCGCTGGCCGGTCGAGAAGTTGTCGATCCCCGTGACGCGATGGCCCAGCGCGAGTGCCCGGTCCACGAAGTGGCTGCCGATGAAACCGGCGCAACCGGTCACGATGAAATGAGCGGTCATGGCCGTTCCTTGTCGGGCGCGAAGACCCAGTGACGCAAGGCGGCATAGCCGAAGCCGGTGGTTGCCACGATCGCGGCGACAGTGGCCGGATAGATCCCCAGGTGCGGTGCGAGGACAGCGAAGACCGCCAGAGTGAGCAGGTAATTGACCGCCGCCACGACCAGGTAGCGTCCGACCTCCCCCCAGGCCACGACACCCTGCTGACCGAAGGTGAACTGGCGATTGGCCATGAAATGGAACACCACCGAGCCGACATAGCCGCCCGAAACGGCGACCGCCTGTGGGAGATGGGCGATCTCGTGCAGCGCACCCACCAGGGCCAGTTGGATCAGGGCGGCTGCGCCCCCCACCCCCAGGAATCGCAGCCCGCGACCCGTCTCGGCGGCTGCGCTCGGGCGATCAGCGACCGGGTGCATCATGAGGTGGCTCCTCGCCGAAGTTGACCTTCTGGTCGATGATGTACAGGGGTCGGCGCTTGACCTCGTCGTAAATCCTTCCGATGTACTCCCCGATCAGGCCCAGGGACAGCAGCTGCACACCGGAGAAGAAGGTCACCACCAGGACGGTGGTGGGCAGTCCCGCCGTCAGGGGCATGCCCACCAGACGCTGGAACACATACCAGGCCCCGATCAGGAAGCTCAATCCCGCCAGGAAGAACCCGGCGATGGACATCATCTGCAGTGGTCGGGAGCTGAAGCTGATGATGCCGTTCAGGCCGATCTTGATCGATCCGGTCCAACGGTTGTACTTGCCCTGGCCCGCCAGCCGTTCATCCCGGTCGTAGGTGATGGCCGCTTGTCGAAAGCCGACATGGGCCACCAGTCCGCGCAGGAACCCATGGGATTCCGGCATGGCGCGCAAGGCTTCGACCACCCGGCGCGACATGATGCGGAAGTCACCGGCATCGCGCGGGATTTCCACCTCGCTGAGCCGATTGATCGCCCGATAGCCGACATGGGCCACCAGCCGCTTGATGCGGGTTTCGCCAGCGCGGGAACGCCGCACCGCATAGACCACGTCATAGCCTTCCCCGAGCTTGGCGTACATTGCCTCGATCGCCTCGGGCGGATCCTGCAGGTCGACATCGATCACCACGCAGGCGCGGCCGGCGCAGTGCAGGATCCCGGCCATGGTGGCCGCTGGCTGACCAAAGCGCCGGGAGAAGGTCAGCAGGCGGATCTGCGGATTGCGCGCGATCGCCTCTCGAATCACCGTCTCGGTCTGGTCAGTTCCGGGGTCCATCGCGAAAACGATCTCGTGGCTCGCCCCCAGGCGGGCCAGGACCGCCTCGGTGCGCGCTAGAA